>Ga0164243_10012184_pt1 | contig 12205 bp, 10 predicted proteins | sample OricompcompostOP_FD_108781 | JGI IMG/M metagenome (GOLD analysis project Ga0164243, IMG submission 108781) | Organic Plus compost microbial communities from Emeryville, California, USA - Original compost - Organic plus compost (OP) | ecosystem: Engineered > Solid waste > Mixed feedstock >...
CGCCGGTGATCAGCGGGCCCATCTGCGAGTCGGGGTCGGTGCCGGCACCGATGCGCAGCTTGGGCAGGCGCTGGGAGATGGCGTCCACCAGCGCGTCACCGACGTCACCGACGGCGACGGCGATCCGGACTGGGTGCGCTTCTTCACCGAGGCCGAGCTGAACGCCGAGACGGCGCACTCCTACCGCGACCTCGCCTACGTCTCCGGGCGCAGCCCCGCCTACGCCTCGCTGGCGCGCCCCGCGATGGAGCGCGCGGTGGCGCTGTTCCGGCAGGAGCACCTGGAGACGGGCGGCGGCGGGCACCGGCGTTCGTACGCGCTCAACCTCCTCGGCATGGCGAGCGTCCACCTGCTCCAGCACGAGCCGCAGGGGTGCGCCTCGCACGCCGTGGAGGCGATCGATCTGGCGAAGCGGCTCCGCTCGGAGCGGGTGCACAACCGGCTGCGTACGACGGCCGCTTGGGCCGTGCGGGACTTCGGCGACGTCGCCGAGGTCGCGCTGCTCGGCGAGCGCCTGGCCGTCGAACTGCCGGAGGAGGGGGAGGCCGCCGCCGCGGTGTGACGCGCGCCGCGGGCGCTCCGGCCGAGCGCCCGCCCGTCAACCGCCGCTCCACCGCCCGCAGTTGAGTACACAGCCGACGAATACCCGGTCAGCGGCCGCCGGTTGCGTACGCACCGTTCCGCACTCCCGCGACCACCGGCCGCGGCCGCCACCCCGGCAACCGACTCGGCTCCCCCTATGGCCAGGTCGACGGGTGGGGCCGCGGCCGGTTCACGCCGGCGTAACACCGCACCGCGCATCGTGACACGGGCGAAACACCGGGCGGCGCCGCACGAAACGCGGCCTGCCGACGCTGGTCGTCGACAGGGGCCCTGCGCTCGATCCGCTCACCTACGGGAGTGCTCACCGTGAACGGCGCGGACACCGTATTCGTACTCCTCAGCGCGTTTCTCGTGATGCTGATGACGCCCGGACTGGCCTTCTTCTACGGCGGCATGGTCCGGGTCAAGAGCGCGCTCAACATGCTGATGATGTCCTTCGTGTCGCTGGGAGTGCTCAGCGTCCTGTGGGTGCTCTACGGCTATTCGCTGACCTTCGGGCCGGACGTCGGCGGGGTGATCGGGAGCCTGGACTTCGCCGGGTTCCGGGGCATCGGCGCCGGCACGCTCACCGAGAAGGGCGGCGTTCCGGTCCTCGCGTACGCGCTGTTCCAGATGATGTTCGCGATCCTCACGCCGGCGCTGATGAGCGGAGCGCTCGCGGACCGCGTGAAGTTCAGCTCCTGGGCGGTCTTCATCGCGCTGTGGGCGACCGTGGTCTACTTCCCGGTCGCGCACTGGGTGTGGGCGGACGGCGGCTGGCTGAAGCGCCTCGGCGTCATCGACTTCGCCGGCGGCACGGCGGTGCACATCAACGCCGGCATCGGCGCGCTGGCGGCCGTGCTCGTGGTCGGCCGGCGCATCGGCTTCCGGCAGGAGTCCATGCGCCCGCACAACCTGCCGCTGGTGGTGCTCGGGGCGGCGATGCTGTGGTTCGGCTGGTTCGGCTTCAACGCCGGCTCGGAGCTGGCGGCGGACGGCACCGCGGCCACCATGGCGATGAACACCCAACTCGCCACCGGCGCCGCCGTGTTGGGCTGGCTCGGCTACGAGCGCATCCGGCACGGCGCGTTCACCACGCTCGGCGCCGCCTCCGGAGCGGTCGCCGGATTGGTGGCGATCACCCCGGCCGGCGCGAACGTGAACCCGCTGGGCGCCCTGCTCATCGGGATCGTCGCGGGCGCGGTCTGCTCGTGGGCGGTGAGCCTCAAGTTCCGGCTCGGCTACGACGATTCGCTGGACGTCGTCGGCGTCCACCTCGTCGGCGGGCTGCTCGGCACGCTGCTCGTCGGGCTGCTGGCCGTCGACGGGGCGGGCGGCATCGGGCAGTTCGGCAGGCAGGCGGCCGGTGCCTTCTCGGTGCTGGCGTTCTCGTTCGCGGTCTCCTGGCTGCTCGCGCGCCTCGTGCAGGCCGTCATGGGTTTCCGGGCGAGCGAGGAGGAGGAGACGACCGGCGTCGACCACGCCTACCACGCGGAGACCGCCTACGACTTCAGCGCGGTGGGCGGCTCCCCGGCGGCCGCGCGGAGCACACTCGCGGCGGCCGCGGCGGCGGCCACGGCAGCGCAGCGTACGCAGGAGAAGAAGGTGCAGGCATGAAGCTCGTCACCGCGGTCGTCAAACCGCACCGGCTCGAAGAGGTCAAGGAGGCGCTGCGCGCGGTCGGTGTGCAGGGGCTGACCGTCACCGAGGCCAGTGGCTACGGGCGGCAGCGCGGCCACACCGAGGTCTACCGCGGCGCCGAGTACACCGTCGATCTCGTGCCGAAGCTGCGCATCGAGGTGCTGGCCGAGGACGCGGACGCGGACGGGATCATCGAGATCGTGGTACGGGCCGCGCGCACCGGCACGATCGGCGACGGCAAGGTGTGGGCGGTACCGGTGGACACGGCGGTGCGGGTGCGTACGGGCGAGCGCGGCCCGGACGCGCTGTGAGCGCGGGCGCCCAATGGCCGGGCGGTACGGGCGAGTTGGCGACGGCCGGCAGTCCGACGGCGGCGTCCACGGGGACGGTCCGTACGGAGAGGGCTCGTACGGAGAGGGCTCGTACGGAGAGGGCTCGTACGGAGAGTTCGGCGCGGCCGGCGGATACCCGGCCGCCCGGCTCCGGCTGCTGCACGGCGGCACCACGGGCGCGGACCGGCGCTCCGCGCTGGCCCGGCTGACCGACGGCTGGCTGGCCCGGTTGCTCGGACCGGAGCGCCCGGGCCTCGCCCTGGTCGCGGTCGGCGGCTACGGACGCGGCGCGCTCTCCCCGCGCAGCGACCTCGATCTGCTCCTGCTGCACCACGCCGACGCCGCCTCCGAGGAGGTCGCGGCCGCCGCCGACCGCGTGTGGTACCCGGTCTGGGATCTCGGCCTCGCCCTCGACCACTCCGTCCGCACGCCCGCGCAGGCGCTCACCGCCGCTGCCGCCGACCTCAAAGTGCAGCTGGGGCTGCTCGACGCCCGGCACGTGGCCGGCGACCGGGCGCTGACCGACGCGCTGCGCACCGAGGCGCTCGCGCAGTGGCGCGCCCAAGCTCCGCGCCGGCTTCCGGAGTTGTCCGAGCTGACCCGCGAACGCGCCCGCGTGCACGGCGAGTTGAGCTTCCTCCTGGAGCCCGACCTCAAGGAGGCGCGCGGCGGGCTCCGGGACGTCACCGCGCTGCGGGCGGTCGCCGCCTCCTGGCTCGCGGACGCGCCCCGCGCCGGACTCGCCGAGGCGCACGGCGCACTGCTCGACGTACGCGACGCGCTCCACCTGGCCACCGGGCGCGCCACCGACCGGCTCGCCCTGGAGGACCGGGACGCGGTCGCCGTCCGGCTCGGGCTGCCCGGCGGGGACGCGCTGCTGCGCCACGTGTACGAGCAGGGGCGCGCGCTCGCGTACGCCTGCGACGTCACCTGGCGCGAGGTCGAGCGGGTGCTGCGCTCCCGGCACGTAGCCCGCGGCGGAACGGTAGCCGGAGCCAGGTCCGTGGCCGGAGCCGGAACGTGGGCCGGAAACGGAACCGGAAACGGGACCGGAGGCTCAACTTCCGGCGGGCTGCGGCGCGGTGGGCGGGCGGAGCGCACGCCGCTCGCCGAAGGGGTCGTGCAGCACGAGGGCGAAGCGGCGCTCGCCCGCAGCGCGCGCCCCGACCGCGACCCCGTGCTGCCGCTGCGGGCCGCCGCGGCAGCCGCACGGGCGGGACTCGCGCTGGCGCCGCCCGCGGTGCGGCGGATGGCCGCGGCCTCCGTCGCGCCCGGCGCCCGTGCACTGCCGGAACCCTGGCCGCCCGAAGCGCGCGAGCAGTTGGTCACGCTGCTCGGCGCCGGCTCCGGCACCGTGCCCGTGTGGGAGGCGCTGGAAGCGGAAGGTCTGGTCTCGCGGCTGCTCCCGGAGTGGGAGCGGGTCCGCTGCCGCCCGCAGCGCAACCCCGTGCACCGCTGGACCGTCGACCGGCACCTCGTGGAGACCGCGGTACGCGCCGCCGCGCTCACCCGCCGCGTACACCGCCCGGACCTGCTGCTCGTCGCCGCGCTGCTGCACGACATCGGCAAGGGCCGGCCCGGCGACCACGCCGCGCGCGGCGCCGCCCTCGCCCGGGACATCGCCGCCCGTATCGGCTTCGGCGCCGCCGACACCGAGACCGTCGCCACCCTCGTACGCCACCATCTGCTCCTCGTGGAGACCGCCACCCGGCGCGATCCGGACGACCCGGGCACGGTCCGCTCGGTGGCCGAAGTGGTCGGCGACCAGGGCACGTTGGAGCTGCTGCACGCGCTGACCGAAGCGGACGCGCTGGCCACCGGGCCCGCCGCGTGGTCGGCCTGGCGGGCCGCGCTCGTGGCCGGCCTGGTGGAGCGGGTCGCACGCGTGCTCGCCGGCGCGGACGCCGCCCCGCGTCCCGCACACCGGCGGCCGAGCGCGGAAGCGGAGCGGCTGGCCCACTCCGCGCTCCGTACGGGATCGCCCCAACTCGCCCTGCGCGCCCGCCCGGAGAGCCCTCCGCACGGCGGTGACGGCGAGGCCGGGGAAGGGGCCGGGGAAGAGGCCGGGCCGGAGACGGCGGAAGCGGCCGCGCACACCGCGCCGATCGGCGTCGAGCTGTCGGTGGCCGTGCCCGGGCCGGCGGCGGACGCCGCGGCGGCCCGCGGCGTCGGCGTACTGCCCGCCGTGGCCGGGGTGTTGGCGCTGCACCGGCTCGCGGTACGGACCGCGCATCTGCACCGGCTGCGGCCACACGGCCGGGCGGACGCCCAAGTGCTGCTGCTCGACTGGCGGGTGGCGGCCGCGTACGGAGCGCCGCCGGAGGCCGGGCGGCTGCGTGCCGACCTCGCCCGCGCCCTGGGCGGCGGCCTCGACCTCGCGGCCCGGCTCGCGGAGCGGGAGTCGGCGCAGCGCGGACGCCGCCGCTCCGCAGCCGCCTCGGCACCGCCGCCCCGCGTGACGCACGAGCTCGCCGGCTCGGAGCTGGCCACCGTCCTGGAGGTCCGCGCACCCGACGCCCCCGGACTGCTGTACCGCGTGGGCCGCGCCCTGGACCGCTCGGGCGCGCTCGTACGCAGCGCCTACGTCAGCACCCTCGGCGCGGACGCGGTCGACGCGTTCTACGTCACCGGCCGGTGCGGCGGCCCGCTGCCGGACGCGGAGGCCGCCGCACTGGCCCGCTCCCTGGAGCGCGAGCTGGCCGGATCCTAGGCGCGCACGGCCCGCAGCCGGTGCCCCGGCCGGTGCGGGGACGCCGGCGAGGGTCGTACGCTTCGCGCGCCCATATACCCTGGAGGGCGGTTGACCGCATCCCCGGCTGAAGAGGACCGACGAGCGCCGTGTTCGACACTCTTTCCGATCGCCTCGCGACCACGTTCAAGAACCTCCGGAGCCGGGGCCGTCTGTCCGAGGCGGACATCGACGCGACCGCGCGCGAGATCCGCGTGGCCCTGCTGGAGGCGGACGTCGCGCTGCCCGTCGTACGCGCCTTCATCAAGCAGGTGAAGGAGCGCGCGCTGGGCGCCGAGGTCTCCCAGGCGCTCAACCCGGCACAGCAGGTCATCAAGATCGTCAACGAGGAGCTGATCGGCATCCTCGGCGGCGAGACCCGCCGGCTGCGCTTCGCCAAGAACCCGCCGACGGTCATCATGCTGGCCGGCCTCCAGGGCTCCGGTAAGACCACGCTCGCGGGCAAGCTCGGCAAGTGGCTCAAGCAGCAGGGCCACACCCCGCTGCTCGTCGCCTGCGACCTCCAACGCCCCAACGCCGTCAACCAGTTGTCGGTCGTGGCCGAGCGCGCCGGCGTCGCTGTGTACGCGCCCGAGCCGGGCAACGGCGTCGGCGACCCGGTCAAGGTCGCCGAGGACTCGGTGGCGTACTCCCGGGACAAGCAGCACGACGTGGTGATCGTCGACACCGCCGGCCGGCTCGGCATCGACGAGGAGCTGATGCAGCAGGCCGCGGACATCCGGGACGCGGTCGGCCCGGACGAGGTGCTCTTCGTCGTCGACGCGATGATCGGCCAGGACGCGGTCACCACGGCCGAGGCGTTCCGGGACGGCGTCGGCTTCGACGGCGTGGTGCTCTCCAAGCTGGACGGCGACGCACGCGGCGGCGCGGCCCTGTCGGTGGCCCAAGTCACCGGCAAACAGATCATGTTCGCGTCCAACGGCGAGAAGCTGGACGACTTCGACGCGTTCCACCCGGACCGGATGGCGTCCCGGATTCTCGGCATGGGCGACATGCTGACGCTCATCGAGAAGGCCGAGCAGACCTTCAGCCAGCAAGAGGCCGAGAAGATGGCCGCGAAGCTGCAGAAGGGCCCCAAGGAGTTCACGCTCGACGACTTCCTGGCGCAGATGGAACAGGTCCGCAAGATGGGATCGCTGTCCAAGCTGCTCGGCATGATGCCCGGCATGGGGCAGATGAAGGACCAGATCGACAATCTCGACGAGCGCGAGGTCGACCGCACCGCCGCGATCATCAAGTCGATGACGCCGGGCGAGCGTTCGGACCCCACGATCATCAACGGTTCGCGCCGCGCCCGTATCGCACGCGGCTCCGGCGTGGACGTCAGCGCGGTGAAGAACCTCGTCGAGCGGTTCTTCGAGGCCCGCAAGATGATGTCCAAGATGGCCCAGGGCGGCGGCGTGCCGGGGATGCCGTCGATGCCGGGCATGCCCGGTGGCGGCACCAAGAAGGCCAAGGGCAAGCAGAAGAAGGCCAAGGGCAAGCGCCAGTCCGGCAACCCGATGAAGCGCAAGCAGGAGGAGCAGGCCGCCGCGCAGCGCCGCGCGGGCGGCGGCCCCGGCCTTCCGGGCGCGGGCCAGGACCCGGCGGACTTCGAACTGCCGCAGGAGTTCAAGGACATGCTGCCCCCGAAGTGACCGGCGGCGCGGCGCCCGCCCGGCGGCCCCGAGGTGAGCACGGGCCGCCCGGGGCGGATGATGTTCTGCATGCGCGTATACATCCGGCCCCCGGAGTCCGGGGATGAGGCCGCCTACCGTACGGCGGTGCTCCGGTCCGCCGACCACCTCGCACCCTGGAACCCGGTCGAGCCGGACGGCCTGCCCGACCTGCTGCGCCGTCAGGGCCCGGCCCTGCGCACCTTCATGGTGTTCGACCGCGCGGACGACGGGCTCGTCGGCCGGGTCAACGTCGCCAACATCATCCGCGGCCGGTTCCGCAACGCCTCGCTGGGCTACGACAGTTACGTCCCGTACGCCGGCACCGGGCGGATGACCGAAGGGCTGCGGCTGATCCTCGACCGCTGCTTCGAGAGCTCCCCGCAGGGCCTGGCGCTGCACCGGCTGGAGATCAACGTGCAGCCGGAGAACCGCCGTTCACTCGCCATGGCCGAACGCCTCGGCTTCCGGCACGAGGGCTTCTCGCCGCGGATGCTGTTCCTGGGCGGCGACTGGCGCGACCACGAGCGGTACGCGCTGACCGCGGAGGAGTGGCCGGGCGCCGGGGAGTGCGCCGGAGAGTGAGCGCGGGACGCGGCTTCGGAACGGAACCGGACCCGGAGCCGGCGAGCACAGCCCGCCGTGCGCCCGTTAATTGCGGCGACCGCCACCGAGCGCTTCCGTACGATGCGCGCCATGCCCAAGACCCCCGTACTCACCCCGCAGGCGGCGGATTTCCCCCGCTGGTACCAGGAGTTGATCAGCAAGGCGGAGCTGGCCGAGAACGGCCCGGTGCGCGGCACCATGGTCATCCGACCGTACGGGTACGGGATCTGGGAGCGGATGCAGCAGGACATGGACGCGCGCATCAAGGACGCGGGCGCCCGCAACGCCTACTTCCCGCTGCTCGTACCGCAGTCGTATCTGGCCCGTGAGGCCGAGCATGTCGAGGGCTTCTCGCCGGAGTTGGCGGTCGTCACACACGGCGGCGGCAGGGAGCTGGAGGAGCCGGTCGTCATCCGGCCCACCTCGGAGACCATCGTCAACGACTGCTTCGCGCGCTGGGTGCAGAGCCACCGCGATCTGCCGCTGCTGCTCAACCAGTGGGCCAACGTGGTGCGTTGGGAGCTGCGTCCGCGGCTCTTCCTGCGCACCAGCGAGTTCCTCTGGCAGGAGGGCCACACGGCGCACGCCACTTACGAGGAGGCGCGCGACTACGCCGCGCACATCCACCGCGAGGTCTACGCCCGCTTCATGACCGAGGTGCTCGCCATGGACGTGGTGCTCGGCCGCAAGACCGCGCACGAGCGCTTCGCCGGCGCCCTCAACACGCTGACGCTGGAAGCGATGATGGGCGACGGCAAGGCCCTCCAGATGGGCACCAGCCACGAGTTGGGCCAGAACTTCGCCCGCGCCTTCGACATCCGCTACCTCTCCCGCGAGGGCACCAGGGAACTGGTCTGGCAGACCTCCTGGGGCAGCACCACCAGAATGATCGGCGCCCTGGTGATGGCGCACGGCGACGACGCCGGACTGCGCCTCCCGCCCCGCCTCGCCCCCGTACAGGCCGTGGTGCTCGCGGTGCGGGGAGCGGCGCGGGCCGCGGCGGACGAGGACGCGGTGCTCGACGCGGTGCGGCGTACCGCGGACCGGCTGGCGGCGGCCGGAGTGCGGGTGCACACCGACGACCGCACGGAGATCCCGTTCGGACGACGGTCCGTGGACTGGGAGTTGAAGGGTGTGCCCGCGCGCATCGAGATCGGCCCGCGCGACCTCGCCGACGAGTCGGCCACGCTCGTACGCCGCATCCCGGGCGGCAGGGAACAACTGCCGCTGTCCGCGCTGCCGGAGGTGCTGCCCCGCCTGCTGGAGGACGACCAGGCGCTGCTGCTGCGGGAGTCCGCGGACCGCCGGGCCGCGCGTACGCACGACGTACGCACTCCGGGCGCCGCGGCCGAGGTGGCGGCCGGCGGCGGCTGGGCCCGCATCCCGTGGGCGGAGCTGGGCGAGGCGGGCGAGCGGGAGTTGGCCGCGCAGTCGGCGACGGTGCGCTGCCTGGTCGCCGAGGACGGTTCGGTACCCCCGGCCGACGACGCTCCAGGGAACCTCGCTATCGTCGCCCGCGCCTACTGACCGTCCGGCGCGGTCTACCGACCGTGCGCTCCCTCGCAGCGCCGCCCGCGCCCGCGGACGGAAGCGGAATCCGCGGGCGCGGGCGTCTCGGGCGCCAACGTGTGGGCGGTATGCCCGAGTTGAAGCAGGGGCTCATGAGGTCGACGCCCGCCCGGCCTGGGCTCTACGCACCGACGTCAACTGACCGGTACGTGCAAAATTATTTGGATCGGCCCGGAATCGGAACACTCGGGCGCCCTCGATCGTTCTGTACGACGTGAGCACGACACCACCAGTACTCGCCGCCGAACTGGCAGCCGCGTGGGCCGACATCCAACGGCACCATCCCGAGCTGCCGGATCTGGCCGCGCCCGAATCGCTGATCGGGGAGTCCTCGTCCGCCTGCGGCGGCGGGCTCTCCTTCGAACGACTGCTGCACGAGGCCGTGCACGGCCTCGCCGCCGCCCGCGGCGTGCGCGACACCTCGCGGGCCGGCCGCTACCACAACCGCAGATTCCTCGCCATCGCCGAGGAGTTGGGCCTGGAACACCTCGCCGAGCCGCACCCCAGCAGCGGCTTCTCGCTCGTCGCGCCCACCGCCGACACCCGCCGGCGCTATCGCCCGACGATCGAGCGCCTTCAGCACGCCCTGTCCGCGTACGACGCCGCGACGGCGGCGAACGCCGGCGGCAGCTTCCGCGGCCCCGCCGCCCGGCACGGTTCCTCCGGCGGCGGGGTGCGGGTCAAGGCCGTCTGCGGCTGCGGCCGCAACGTCCGCGTGGTTCCCTCGGTGCTGGCCCAGGCCCCGATCGTGTGCGGCGCCTGCAGAACGCCGTTCCGTATCCCGGAGGCCGCGGAGCCCTCGTCGGGCCCCGGAGCCGCACGGAGCGCGGGAGCCCACGGGCCCGCGGGAGCCGAGCCGGTGGGGGCGGTGGCCGCCGTCGGTTGAGCTGCCGGGCTGCCCCGCCGGCGCCAACCCGCCCGCTGCGGGCGGTCGTTCGGGCCCGCCGGTCCCGGTCGGCTACGGCCCGGGTTCGGCCGGGACGCCCGGTTGTGGCATCATGGGCGGCCGTACTCGACAGCCGCCAGGATCCCTCTCTCCTCCGGCTGACGCGTCCGTCGGACCGCCGGGTACCACAACCCCACGTGGTCACTCGCCGTGTCCACCCACGTCAAGACCAGGAGACACCACAGCCGTGGCAGTCAAGATCAAGCTGAAGCGACTGGGCAAGATCCGCTCGCCTCACTACCGCATCATCGTGGCCGACTCCCGTACGCGTCGTGACGGCCGCGCCATCGAGGAGATCGGCATCTACCACCCGGTCCAGAACCCCTCGCGCATCGAGGTCGATTCGGAGCGCGTGCAGTACTGGCTGGGTGTCGGCGCGCAGCCGACCGAGCCGGTGCAGGCCATCCTCAAGGTCACCGGCGACTGGCAGAAGTTCAAGGGGCTGCCGGCGCCCGAGCCGATGAAGGTCCCCGAGCCCAAGGCCGACAAGCGTGCCCTCTTCGAGGCCGCGGCCAAGGAGTCGGCGGACGAGCCCAAGGGGGACGCGATCACCCCGAAGGCGAAGAAGGCCGACAAGAAGGGCGAAGCCGACAAGGCCGAGTCCGCCACTGAGTCGACCGAGGACTGAGGATGCTCGAGGAGGCCCTCGAGCACCTGGTGAAGGGCATCGTCGACCACCCCGACGAGGTGCAGGTCGCCTCCCGCACGTTGCGCCGCGGGCGTGTGCTGGAGGTCCGGGTGCACCCGGACGATCTCGGCAAGGTGATCGGCCGCAGCGGCCGCACGGCCCGGGCTCTGCGCACCGTCGTGGGCGCCCTCGGCGGCCGCGGCGTGCGGGTCGATCTCGTCGACGTGGACCAGGTCCACTGAACGCCGCGGGGCCCGCCCCGTCACACCGCGGTTCTCCGGCTTCCGGGGTTCCGCCCGTGATCGCCCGGTGCGGAGGCCGCCCGGGCACTCAGCTCCGGCACGGGCCGGGGACGGCAGCGCGTCCGTTCCCGGCCCGTGCGCGCTTCCGCCCCCGCCCGGCGCCGTGCGCGTACGCGCCCGGGGGCACCGCGTACGGCGCGGGCCCAACCGCCCGGCGAGCGCGGCCGGTTGGGCCCCCGGTCCCGTCCGCACTCCGGGCCCGCCCCGCCCGTACGAGCACACACAGCACGGAGAGGCCACGGAGAGGCACAGTGCAGCTAGTCGTCGCGCGCATCGGCCGCGCCCACGGGATCAAGGGCGAAGTCACCGTCGAGGTGCGGACGGACGAGCCCGAGCTGCGGCTCGCGCCGGGTGCCGTGCTCGCCACGGATCCGCCGGACGCCGGGCCGCTCACCATCGAGCGCGGCCGCGTACACAGCGGCCGGCTGCTGCTCGCCTTCGAAGGGGTGCGGGACCGGGACGCGGCCGAGGCGCTGCGCAACACCCTGCTGGTCGCCGAGGTCGATCCGGACGAACGGCCGGAGGATCCCGAGGAGTTCTACGACCACCAGCTGATCGATCTCGACGTCGTCACCCGGGACGGCACGCACGTCGGGAGGATCGCGGAAGTGGCCCACCTGCCCGCCCAGGACCTGCTGGTGGTGCGGCGGGCGGAGGGCGGCGAAGCGCTGGTGCCGTTCGTCGGGGAGATCGTGCCGGAGATCGACCTCGCCGCCCAGCGGATCGTCGTGGACCCGCCGCCGGGGCTGCTCGACGAGACCCCCGGACCGCCGGCTTCCGCGGGTCGGGAAAGCCGGGAGGTCCGGGACGGTACGGACGGGCCGGACGGGGACGGTCCGGCGTGAGGATCGACGTCGTCACGATCTTCCCCGAGTACCTGGAGCCGCTGAACGTCTCGCTGGTCGGCAAGGCCCGCGCCCGCGGCCAACTGGACGTCCGCGTACACGACTTGCGTACCTGGACGCACGACCGGCACCACACCGTGGACGACACTCCCTACGGCGGCGGACCCGGCATGGTGATGAAGCCGGAGCCGTGGGGCGGGGCGCTGGACGCGGTCATCGGCGGCCCGGAGCCGGAGCCGGAGCCGACGCTGATCGTCCCCACTCCGAGCGGCCGCCCGTTCACGCAGGAGACGGCCGTCGAACTGTCGGCGAAGCCCTGGCTGATCTTCACGCCCGCCCGCTACGAGGGC
>Ga0164243_10012186_pt1 | contig 12204 bp, 9 predicted proteins | sample OricompcompostOP_FD_108781 | JGI IMG/M metagenome (GOLD analysis project Ga0164243, IMG submission 108781) | Organic Plus compost microbial communities from Emeryville, California, USA - Original compost - Organic plus compost (OP) | ecosystem: Engineered > Solid waste > Mixed feedstock >...
GCACCGAGCTGCATCATCATCGCCGCGTCGGCCGGGGTCGCGATGCCGCCCGCGGTGAACAACGTCACCGGCAGTTTGCCGGTGCGCGCGACCTCGGCAACCAGCTCGTAAGGCGCCTGCAATTCCTTTGCGGCAACGTACAACTCGTCTTCACTCAGCGCGGTCAACCGGCGGATCTCGCCGATGATCTTGCGCATGTGGGTGGTGGCGTTGGACACATCACCGGTGCCGGCCTCACCCTTGGAGCGGATCATCGCCGCACCCTCGGCGATCCGGCGCAGCGCCTCACCGAGGTTGGTCGCGCCGCACACGAACGGCACGGTGAACTTCCACTTGTCGATGTGGTGGGTGTAGTCGGCGGGGGTGAGCACCTCGGACTCGTCGATGTAGTCGACGCCGAGCGCCTGCAGGATCTGCGCCTCGACGAAGTGGCCGATACGGACCTTGGCCATCACCGGGATGGTCACCGCGTCCATGATCCCCTCGATGAGATCGGGATCACTCATCCGCGCCACCCCGCCCTGGGCGCGGATGTCGGCGGGCACCCGCTCGAGCGCCATCACCGCGACCGCACCGGCGGCCTCGGCAATGCGCGCCTGCTCGGGGGTGACGACGTCCATGATCACCCCGCCCTTGAGCATCTCGGCCATGCCGCGCTTGACCCGGGCTGTTCCGGTCTGGGCCACCGACCCGATCTCCGGTGCGGTATCCACTGGTATCTCCTCCAAATCGCTACTGATCCAGTCTAGAGGCGGCCGCAATCGTGTTAAATCCGCAGCGTCAGCGGATCGACTGCAGCTGCGGCTGCGTGCCCCGTGCGTCGGCCAGCGCGTTCGCTTCGTTGAGTAACTCGCCGAGCTGGAGCGGGTAGACCGTCTCCCCGTTGGCGGCCAGCTCTCGCACCATTGTTTCATCGCACCAGCGGTGGCCGTGAATGTAGCCCCGCTCCAGCCCGGTGCGCCCGGCCGTGGACGGTTCGAACCGGTCGGTGCGGTAGACGAAGTACATCTCCTCGCTGCGGATCACCGACCCGTTGAAGTCGATCACCGCGTCCCGGCGCCACACCGGCCCGATGAGCTCGGACGGGTCGACCCGCAGCCCGGTCTCCTCGGCCAGCTCCCGCGCTGCCGCCTCGGCCAGCGTCTCGCCCGGCTGCACGGCGCCGCCGATGGTGAACCACCACCGCGGCGCCGGTTCCTCGGCGGCCGGGTCCGACCCGCACAGCAGCAGCACCGCGCCGCTGCGATCGAGCAGCACCACCCGCGCCGACACCCGTCTGGTGACCGGTGGGCTCACCTCCGCGCGTTCGGCTATCTCGAAATACGTTGGCAACGGGGCGGTTCCACCGAGACGCAGCCACCGCACCAGCCGCCGTTCACGCAGCGCCAAGGTGTCGCGCACCGCGTCGTTGTGGAACCGGCGGGCCAGCAGCACCCGCGCCTCGGCGTCGGCCAGCTCGGCGACCAGCGGCGCGGGCAGCGACGCCGGATCGACCATCGCCAACGCGGCGGACAGCTCGTTCTCGGCGGCCTCCCGCTGGGACCGCGGGGCCCGCTCGGCGGCATCGGCCAGGGCCGCCAGCCGCCGGCCGGCCGGGCCGCCGCCGTAGGCGTGCGCGGCCACCGCGCGGGCGACCACTGCCCGGCGGGCCAGCGCGGCGTCGAGCGCCTGCCAGGACAGGTCGTAGCGCACGTGCAGACGGTCCAGCCGGTTGGCGGTCTGATAGGCCCACAGACCCAGGCCCAGGATCACCACCAGCAGCACGACCAGGACGGTCACCGCGATCGGGGTGATCACCGCCGGCCTCCCCCGCCGCTCGCGCCGCGGGTGCGGGTCCGGGCGGCGCCGGTCTCGCCGCGGGGCGACATCCCGGCCACGGTCACCTTGGTGCCGGTCGCGGTCACGGTCTCGTACACCCGCAGGATCTGCTTCTTGACCACCGACCAGTCGTAGCGCCGCACCGCCTCCGCGGCCACCTCGACGTAGCGGCGGCGCAACTCGTCGTTCTCCAGCACCTCGATCAGCCCGGCGGCCAACGCGTCGGGATCGTCGACAGGCACCAGCCGGCCGGCCCGGCCGTCCTCGAGCACCCGGCGGAAGGCGTCCAGATCGCTGGCGACCACCGGGGTGCCGGCGGCCATCGCCTCGACCAGCACGATGCCGAAACTCTCCCCGCCGGTGTGCGGGGCGCAGTACACGTCGGCGCTGCGCATTGCCGAGGCCTTCTGCGCGTCGTCGACCTGACCGAGGAACCGCAGGTGGCGGGCCAGCCGCCCGGCCTGCTCCCGCAGCTCGTCCTCGTCGCCGCGCCCCACCACGAGCACCTCGATGTCGGGGAACCGCTCGACGAGCTTCGGCAGCGCCCGCAGCAGCACCGCCATGCCCTTGCGGGGCTCGTCGAAGCGGCCGAGGAACAGCACCGTCTTCCCCGGGCGGGGGTAGCCGTCGAGCAGCGGCGCATTGGCGAACGACGCGACGTCCACACCGTTGGGAATGGTCACCGCATCGCTGCCCAGCGCCTCCATCTGCCAGCGCCGCGCCAGATCCGACACCGCGATGCGACCCACGATCTTCTCGTGCATCGGGCGCAGGATCGGCTCGAACACGGTGAGCGTCAACGACTTCGACGTCGAGGTGTGAAAGGTCGCGACGATCGGCCCCTCGGCGATGTTCAGCGCCAGCATCGACAGGCTCGGCGCGTTGGGTTCGTGCAGGTGCAGCACGTCGAAGTCGCCCTCGGCCAGCCACCGCTTCACCAGCCGGTGGGTGGCCGGTCCGAACCGCAGCCGTGCCACCGAACCGTTGTAGGGAATCGGCACGGCCCGCCCACCCGACACCACGTACTCCGGCAGCTTCACATGCGGTGAGGCCGGGGCCAGCACGCTGACGACATGGCCATCGTTGTGCAGCACCTCGGCCAGCTGCAGCACATGGGCCTGCACACCGCCCGGGACGTCGAACGAGTACGGGCAGACCATGCCGATACGCATCAGGTCGCTCCCAGCCGCGCGCGCCGCTCGTCGGACAGATCGGCCAGCCACTGCGGTTGCAGCATGTGCCAGTCCGCCGGGTACCTGGCGATGTTGGCCGCGAACCGGTCCGCCAGCGCCTGGGTGATGGCCGTGATGTCGGCCGAGGAGGTGTCGATCGGCTCGAACACCTGCATGCCCCAGTCGTTCGGCTCGAACCAGCAGTGCGCCGGCAGCAGTGCGGCGCCGGTGTCGATGGCCAGCTTCGCCGGGCCGGCCGGCATCCGGGTGGGCTCACCGAAGAAGTCGACCTGCACCCCGTTGCGGCTCAGGTCGCGTTCGGCGAGCAGACACACCACCCCGTTGGCGCGCAACCGCTCCGACAGGATCGCATACGGCGGGCGCTCGCCGCCGGTCAGCGGAATGACCTCGAAGCCGAGGCTTTCCCGGTACGCGACGAACCGCCGGAACAACGACTCGGGTTTGAGCCGTTCGGCGACGGTGGTGAACGGGCCGTGGTTCTGCACCAGCCACACCCCGGCCATGTCCCAGTTGCCGCTGTGCGGCAGCGCCAACACCACCCCGCGGCCGGCGGCCAGCGCCGCCTCGACGTAGTGGTAGTCGCGCACCCTCAGTTCACGGCCGAGCCTGGCGTGGTCCATCGCCGGCAGCCGGAACGCCTCACACCAGTAGCGGGCGTAGGACGCCAGCGAATCCCGGATCAACCGGTCGGGCACCTGCTCCGGCGGCACCCCGAGCACCCGGGCCAGGTTGCGGCGCAGCTGCGGCGGGCCGCCGCCCCGCGCCGCGAAGCGGCCGCCGGCCCGAAACAAGTTGCGCGCCAACGCCTCCGGCATGGCACGCACCAGCTGCCAGCCCGCGGCGTATCCCCAGTCCGTGAACCTGGCGCCCAGCGACACGTTCGACGTCGGTTCCGGTGGGGCCGCGGTCATGACTCGCTCGTCCCCGGGCTCTGGCCACCCGTGCCGGTGGCACCGTCCTTGGTCAGCGGCCCCATCGCCCCGGGCGAGATCCGCACGGTGTGCACGCGCTGGCCCAGGGTGATCAGACTGGTGACCGCCAGCAGCCACAGCGCGACCGACAGCAACCAGGGCATCGGGAAGAACGGCAGGTCGGACAGGAACGCCCCGAGCAGCACAATGACCAGCCGCTCCTGCCGCTCGATCAGCCCGCCGTCGGCCGACAGCCCACTGGCCTCGGCGCGGGCCTTGATGTAGGAGATCACCTGCGAGGTCACCAGGCAGATCAGCCCGGCCACGGTCAGGCTGGTGTCGCGCACGCCGAACGCGGCCCACCAGATCAGCCCGCAGAACACCGCACCGTCGCTGATGCGGTCGCAGGTGGCGTCGAGCACCGCGCCGAACCGGGTGCCGCCGCCCTGCTCACGGGCCATCGCCCCGTCGAGCATGTCGGCCACCGCGAAGAACGCCACCACCAGCGCGCCCCAGAACAGCTGGCCGATCGGGAACAGCGTCAGCGCGCCGATCACCGCGCCGGCCGAGCCCATGATCGTGATGCGGTCCGGGGTCAGCCCGGCGCGCAGCGCCGCCCGGGCCACCGGAGCCGAGATCTTCGCGTAGGCAGCGCGCGTCATCAGGTAGATGCTGCTCACGACTGCCTCGCCCACTCGTTGGCCAACAACTCGCGGGTTTCCCGCAGCAACTGCGGGACCACCTTGGACCCACCGATGATCGTGATGAAGTTCGCGTCCCCGCTCCACCGCGGCACCACGTGCAGGTGCAGGTGCTCCGACAGCGACCCGCCGGCCGAGCTGCCGAGGTTCAGCCCGACGTTGAACCCGTGCGGACGCGACACCGCCTTGATCACCCGGATCAGTTTCTGGGTGTAGGCCATCAGCTCCGCGCACTCCTCGGGGGTGAGGTCCTCGAGCTCGGCCACCTGCCGGTACGGAACCACCATCGAGTGCCCCGGGTTGTAGGGGTAGAGGTTGAGCACGATGTAGACGAGCTCACCGCGGGCCACCACCAGGCCCTCTTCGTCCGACATCTGCGGGATGTCGGTGAACGGCTTGTCGGAGCGCGCCGATCCGGACCCGTCGCGCTTCATCGGCGCGCCGGCGATGTAGCTCATCCGGTGCGGCGTCCACAGCCGCTGCAGATGGTCGGGCTCGCCCGCGCCGCGGTCGATGATCACCTTCTCCTCGTTCCCGGCGGCGGTCTCGTCGTGAAGGCGTTCGTCCGGACTCACGGCTGTGCGCCCACCTTGATGAGTTCGGCCGTCGGGAAAGCGTTCTCGCGGCCGGCGACCCAGTCGACGATCGCCTGCACGGCCTCGTCACGCGGGACACCGTTGATCTGGCTGCGGTCGCCGAACCGGAAGCTGACCGCGTTCGCGGCCACGTCGCGGTCACCGGCCAGCAGCATGAACGGCACCTTCATGTTGGTGTGGTTGACGATCTTCTTGGCCATCCGGTCGTCGCTGGTGTCCACCTCGGCCCGGATGCCGTGCGAACGCAGCTGCGCGGCGACGTCCTGCAGGTACGGGATGTGGTCGTCGGCGACCGGGATACCGACCACCTGCACCGGCGCCAGCCAGGCCGGGAACGCGCCCGCGTAGTGCTCGGTGAGCACCCCGAAGAACCGTTCGATGGAGCCGAACAGCGCGCGGTGGATGAGCACCGGGCGCTTGCGGGTGCCGTCGGCGGCGGTGTACTCCAACTCGAACCGCTCGGGCATGTTGAAGTCGAGCTGGATCGTCGACATCTGCCAATGCCGGCCCAGCGCGTCCTTGACCTGCACCGAGATCTTGGGGCCGTAGAACGCCGCGCCGCCGGGGTCGGGCACCAGGTGCAGCCCGGAGGCCTCACCGACCTCGCGCAGCACCTCGGTGGCCTCCTCCCAGATCTCGTCGGAGCCGACGTACTTGTCCGGGTCCTTGGTGGACAGCTCCAGGTAGTAGTCGTCCAGGCCGTAATCGGCGAGCAGGTCGAGCACGAAGCGCAGGATCGAGGCCAGCTCGTCGCGCATCTGCTCGCGGGTGCAGTAGATGTGCGCGTCGTCCTGGGTCATGCCGCGCACCCGGGTCAGGCCGTGCACCACACCGGATTTCTCGTAGCGGTACACCGAGCCGAACTCGAACAGCCGCAACGGCAGATCGCGGTACGACCGCCCCCGCGACCGGTAGATGAGGTGGTGCATGGGGCAGTTCATCGGCTTGAGGTAGTAGTTCTGCCCCGGCTTGCGCACCGAGCCGTCCTCGTTGTACTCGGCGTCGATGTGCATGGGCGGGAACATGCCGTCGGCGTACCACTCCAGGTGCCCGGAGGTGATGTAGAGCTGTTCGCGGGTGATGTGCGGGGTGTTGACGAACTCGTAGCCCGCCTCGATGTGCTTGCGCCGCGAGTAGTCCTCCAACTCCCGCCGCACGATCCCGCCGCGGGGGTGGAAAACCGGTAGGCCCGAACCGAGTTCGTCGGGGAAGCTGAACAGGTCCAGCTCCACGCCGAGCTTGCGGTGGTCGCGCTTCTGCGCCTCCTCCAGCAGTTCCAGATAGCGGTCCAGCGCCTCCTGCGACTCCCACGCGGTGCCGTAGATGCGCTGCAGGCTGGCGTTGTTCTGGTCACCGCGCCAGTACGCCGCCGAGCTGCGGGTCAGCTTGAACGCCGGGATGTACTTGGTGGTCGGGATGTGCGGGCCGCGGCACAGATCGCCCCACACCCGCTCCTTGGTGCGCGGGTTCAGGTTGTCGTAGGCGGTCAGCTCGTCGCCGCCGACCTCCATCACCTCGGGGTCGCCGGACTTGTCGTCGACGAGCTCGAGCTTGTACGGCTCGTTGGCCAGCTCCGCCTTGGCCTGCTCCTTGGACTCGTAGACGCGCCGGTGAAACAGCTGGCCTTCCTTGATGATCTGGCGCATGCGCTTCTCCAGCGCCTCCAGATCCTCCGGGGTGAAGGCCCGGTCGACGTCGAAGTCGTAGTAGAAGCCGTCGGTGATCGGCGGGCCGATGCCGAGCTTGGCCTCCGGGAACATGTCCTGCACGGCCTGCGCGAGCACGTGCGCGCAGGAGTGCCGGATGACGCTGCGACCCTCCTCGGTGTTGGCGGGCACCGGGATCACCTCGACGTCGGTGTCGGGCACCCAGGACAGATCACGCAGCCGACCGTCGGGATCCTTGACCACCACGATGGCCGCCGGGTCGCCGCGACCCGGCAGTCCGGCCTGCCGGACCGCCTCCCCCGCAGTGGTCCCGGCAGCGACCCGGATCGGGGCTGCTGGGGCGGATTGGGCGGCGGCACTCATTGATGACTCTCCCGTCTGTCAACGCTGGTGAAGCTCTTTCTGGGGACGCGACCCATGCTATCGGGGCGGGTGGTCAGGACCCCAAGCCAATGGGACTCTTCAGCCAGCCCCAGTCGACGCCGAACAGGCCGGCGATCCAGCCGATCGCGCCGAGCACCCACAGGGTCAGCACCACGACGGCTCCGGTGCAGGCCGCACCGATCGCCTGGATCGCGATGTGCTGGCGCGCGAACCACGCCATCGCCAGGTCGTAGCGCACCCGCGCCCACTGCAGCACCCGCTTGGCCACGTCGAACTCGGTGGCCAGGATCGCCAGTCCGGCGAACACGATCGCCCAACCCGGCCCCGGATACGGGATGGCGATGATCCCGACGAGCAGCACTACCCCACCGATTACGCCGACCGCGGCCCGGTAGACGGCGTTCGCGACCGGTCGCCGGCGCAGCGTGTTCCGCCAGCGGCGCAGCCTGCCGGCGTCGTCGGTCACGGCTGTCCCGGCAGCAGCTTCACGAACAGGGCGTTGGCCTCGGCGAGCAGCGTGTCGCCGTCGCGCAGCCGGCCCGACACGAAGATCTTGCGGCCCTCCATACGGTCCAGGGTCGCGTCGACCTGCAGGTCCTTCTCGATGGGGGTGATGTTGCGGTAGTCGACGTGCAGGAACGCGGTGCGCTGGCCGCGGCTGCCGGACAGCGTGAACGCGGTGAAGCCGAGCAGCGAGTCGAACAGCAGCGACACCGCCCCGCCGTGTGCGGCGCCGTTGCGGCCGAGGTGGAAGCGCTGGAACCGCACGGTGCCCTCGATGCGTCCGTCGGGGGTCTCGGTCAGCTCCGACGGGATCAGCAGCAGGTTGCCGCGGTTGGGCAGGTCGAAGCGCCGACCGGACGGCGAGCTCCACTCGTCGGCGTAGTACGGGGCGAGCAGCTGCGAGACCTTCTCGATGAGGTCGGCCGCCTCGCTGATCACCTCGTCGGGGGCGTCGGCCGCGCGGGCGTGATCCTGCAGGGTGCGCACGGCGTCGATGAACCGCCCGTAGTCGGGGCCGCCCCGGGTGGTCGGCACCGGCGGGTTGAAGCCGCCGCCCTGCTGGGCCTCCGCGGGTTGGTCGATGCTCACCCGACCACCGTAATTGGCCCGGTTGCCTGCGGTGCGGCCGGTTTAGCGGGTCGGACGGCTCAGTCCTCCCAGCGGTCGCGCCGGTCACCGGCGGGTGCGGGGATTTCGGCGGCGGGTGTGCGCGACGTCGACCAGTCGGTGCCCTCGCAGATCAGGTCGGTGGGCATCGGGATGCCGTTGGGCAGCGGCACCGGCAGCCCCGGGATGTCGGGCAGGGCCAGCGCCGGCGGGGCCACCAGGTTCGAGATGCCGGTGGCGATCGGCCCGGTCACCGGGTCGCCCGCCGGAATCCCGGCGGCCAGGCTGCCCGATGCGCCGGGCGCCGGCGCCGGCGCGGGCGGCAGCACCCCGGTCACCGACGACACCGCGCCCTGGGTGGTGCGCAGCAGGCCCGGCGGCGTCATCAGGTTACGCAGGGTCAGGTCCTGCGGGCCGGTCCGGCCGGTCGGCGGCGTCGCGGCGGTGACGTTGGTGTCGGCCGAGGTGCCCGGCGCGCCGGGGGTGGGCGGGGTCCCGTTCTGTCCCGGGACGGCGACGGTGCCGCCGGGTGTGCCCGGCGCCGGCGGGGTGACGGTGGCGGCGGCGGTGTCGACCTCCGCACCCGGCGCCGGCGGTCCGGGCGGGGTGACCGTGGCCGCCGCGGTGTCGACCTCCGCACCCGGCGCCGGCGGGGCCGGCGGGGTGACCGTGGCCGCCGCGGTGTCGACCTCCGCACCCGGCGCCGGCGGGGCCGGCGGTGTGGCCCCGGCCGCGGCATCTCCGGCCGCATCGGGCGGGGTCGGGGGTGTGGCGGCCGGGCCGATGTCGAGAGACTCCGCCGCCTCGTCAGCGGTATTCCCGGTCGCAGCCAGGGGTTCTGCGCCCTCGCCGGCGCCACCGCCGTCGGCGGGGCCGGCCTGGTCGGGGTGTGCGGCCACTTCGGCACCGGCATGGTCACCGTCGCCGGCCGTGGGCGGTCCGGGTGGCGTGGCGGTGGCGGCCGCAACGTCGACCGGCGCCGCGGGCGCCGGCGGTGCCGGGGGTGTCGCGCCTGCCGCGGCGGTGTCGACCGGCGCGGCGGGCGCGGGCGGTGCGGGCGGGGTGAACATCTCGACGGGGACCTCGGCCGGACCACCCGGTACGGGCGGGGCCGGGGGCGTGAACACCTCCACCGGAACCTCCACCGGCCCACCGGGGGCGGGCGGGGCCGGCGGGACCGCGGCCTCTATCCCCTCGGTGGCCGGCGCGCCCGGGGCCGGCGGGACCGGCGGGGTGCCGATTCCGGCGGCCAGGTCGATCGGCGCGCCGGGCGCCGGCGGCGCGGGCGGCAGACCCGCGTCCACGCCCACCTCCACCGGGGCGGGCGGCAGCGCCACTTCCGCCGAAGTGGCGTCGGTGACCGAGACCTCAACCGGCGCAGGAGGATTCACCGGCACCGGTGGTGTGGACACCTCGGCGGCGACATCGACGGGCGCCGACGACACCGGGGGCGGTTGCAGCGCGATGTCGGCCCCGTTCTGCAGCGGCGGGCCGGGGATCGAGGGCAGGTCGATGCCGGGGGTCTGCACCCACTCGATCTCCGGAACCATCGACGGCGGCCCCGGGATGGGCGGGGTGACCTGTTCGAGCGTGGTGACCGTTTCGGTGCCCGGGGTGGGCGGCACCGGCGGGGAGAACGTCTCGATCGCCGTCGTGGTGGACCCGCCGGGGGTCGGCGGCGCCGGTGGGAGCTCCCCGCCGGTCGATCCCCCGGCCGAGGTGCCGGGTGCGCCGGGTTCCGGCGGGGTGGCGGCGTCGACCGCGCTCTCGACCGGGGCGCCGGGTGCGGGCGGGGCGGGCGGGCTGAAGGTTTCGATGGCCGCCGCGCCATCGGCCGGCGGTGTCGGCGGTGTCGGCGGTGTGACGACGCCGGCGGAGTCCTCGATCACCGCGCCGGGCGCGGGCGGGGCAGGGGGTGTCGCGCCCTCGACCGGGGCCGCGGCCGGCACGCCGGGCCCGGGCGGGGCGGGCGGGGTGACGGCCTCGACCGCCGATCCCGCGGCGGCCGGTGGGCTGGGCGGCGTGGGCGGTGTCGCGACCGGAGCGCCGACGGCGGCGGCCGACGGCGGGGTGCGCGGGGTCGGGTTGGTCAGCGCGCCGACGGCGTCGCCGATGACCAGGTCGACCAGTGACGGGTTGGGGTTGGTGCCGCCGCCGGGGACGCCCGCGCCGGGCGGCAGTTGCCCGGCCTCGGTGCGCACCTCGTCGGAGTCGCGGTCGTGGCGGGCCGAGTCGCTCGGCGGTGTGGCGACACCGGCCGCGTTGGCGATCGGTGCGCCCGGCCCGGGCGGCCCGGGTGGGGTGGCTCCGGCGGCCGGCCCGACCAACGGAAGCCCCGGTGCGGGCGGTGTCGGCGGGGTCGCCACACCGGCCATGTCGGCCAGCGGTGCGCCGGGCGCGGGCGGAGCGGGCGGGATGAGCAGTTCGACCGGGTTGAAGATCCCGGTGCCCGGGGCGCCGGGTCCGGGCGGGACACCGAGTGCGCCCGGCACGCCGATCGGGGCACCGGGCGCGCCGGGCGCCGGCGGCAGCGCACCCGCGGCGGTGTCGACGACCCCGGCCGGCGGGGTCGGCGGGATCGGCGGGGCGGCAACGCCGACGTCGGTAGCGGGCGGAACGACCACTGGCAGGGCCGCCGGCGGGGTGCCGGTGGTGATGGACGTCGCCGCGTGCTGCAGCGCCTGCGGGATGGTGCCCGGCTGCGTGGCGATCTGCTGAATCATGCTCAGGCACGGCACCCCGCCGCGGGTCGGCTGGGCGACCGCGCGAGGACCCGTCCACGGGCTCAGGAGAGGACTGGCGAAGAGCAGCCCCGTCGCGCCCATCGTGACCACGAACAGGCTCTTCTTAGGACTCTTCGTCGTCCACACCATGCTGCACCCCCAGTAGTTCAGTAGTTGGCACTCGGTGTTCGGCAACCGGGTGCGCGCGCTGTTGGGTACAGCACAAGGGTGATCTTGATTTTTTCGCGGACGACAGTTCGTGAGTTATCCAACTGTTGTCAACACGACGCACAGTTGTCACGCCGAGGCGGAATCGGTTGGCTGCCGGCCGGCCCGGCAACGCCGACGTTCTGCGGCATGCCCGGAATCGGGAAAACCCCCTGCGTCGAGGGGGTTGTTGTGGTCCCGACTGGGATCGAACCAGTGACCTTCCGCGTGTGAGGCGGACGCTCTCCCGCTGAGCTACGAGACCCGAAAGCTCGATCGGTAATCGATCGAACGACGTCGAAGATTAGCACGACGGCGGGCCGGGACCCGAATCGCTCTGGTCGTCGGCTCGGTCACATCCAGTGTGGCCGCTCGACACCGAACCCGCCGGCCCCGGACGTCGCCGCGGCTCGGCGGCGCGATCGGGCGTCTGCGGCCCCGCGAGCCCGCGCCGCGACGCGCGCTACTTCGCGATTTGTGCAGCTACGCCTCGTTGGACTATCGTCGTGCATCGCGACGGACGGCAACGACGTTCGGAAGCACGCGGATGTAGCGCAGTTGGTAGCGCATCACCTTGCCAAGGTGAGGGTCGCGGGTTCGAATCCCGTCATCCGCTCGAAGGTGAACGGCGTCAACCCTCCGCGGTGGAGTGGCCGAGTGGTGAGGCAACGGCCTGCAAAGCCGTGCACACGGGTTCGATTCCCGTCTCCACCTCAATCGAAGTAGCAGGCGCGATTAGCTCAGTGGGAGAGCGCTTCCCTGACACGGAAGAGGTCACTGGTTCAATCCCAGTATCGCGCACCAGCATTACCGCAGGTCAGAGCAGGTTTTTGAGAGTCTGACCCGGGCTCATGCCCAATACGTGCCCAACTGGTCTGAAGGGCTGCGACTCGC
>Ga0164243_10012187_pt1 | contig 12203 bp, 10 predicted proteins | sample OricompcompostOP_FD_108781 | JGI IMG/M metagenome (GOLD analysis project Ga0164243, IMG submission 108781) | Organic Plus compost microbial communities from Emeryville, California, USA - Original compost - Organic plus compost (OP) | ecosystem: Engineered > Solid waste > Mixed feedstock >...
CCCCGTCATTCACGTGGCGGCCGGACGACAATACGACCCTCACCGTGCTCACCGATTTCCAGCACGACAAATCGGGCAATGCCTTCACGGTTCCGGTCGCAAATGTTGGTCCGGGTGGATTGGCCGACATCAGGAATGTCTACCCTCTGCCGCTCTGGACCGGCGATCCAACCTTCAACAAATTCGATCAGGAGCAGTTTCGTCTGGGCTATCAGTTCGAGCACCGGTTCAACGACACGTTCACCGTCCGTCAGAACCTGCGCTATGGCGAAATCGATCTCGAGTACCGCTACTTGACGCCGACCGGCGGGATACCGATCGTCGAGGGCGCGGTGACCCTTCCAATCCTTCATCGCAGCTCGCGTGCCCTCGATGAGAACGCGAAATCGTTCACCGTCGATAACCAACTGCAGGCGAAGACCCGCACTGGCGCCATTCGCCACACGATCCTCGCGGGGCTCGACTACCAGCGGTACCAGTTGGACAGTACGACGCTCGCTGGAACGGCATCCGACCTCAATCCTCTCAATCCCGTCTATTGGCAGGCGATTCCGACGCCCGCGACTCCGTTCAGCGCCACCAATCAAGACGCGCAGCAGACCGGCATCTATGCGCAAGACCAGGCCAAGCTCGACAACTGGATATTGACCATCGGCGGGCGCTACGACTGGGCGGAATTGGATACGCACTCGTTCAGCCACAATCTCACGACCCAGGTCGATACGATCACCGATACGACAGCCAAGGATGAGGCCTTCACGGGACGCGCGGGCCTCACCTACCTGTTCGACTTCGGGCTCGCGCCGTATGTGAGCTACTCGGAATCGTTCCTGCCGACGACCGGCACCGACAAGAACGGCAATCCGTTCGACCCGACGACAGGCCAGCAGTACGAGGTCGGCATCAAGTACGAGCCTCTCGGTACGCGCTCACGCCTGACGCTCGCGGCGTTCGATCTGACACAGCAAAACGTCAAGACCCAGGACCCGACCGATCCCAATTTCAGCATCCAGACGGGTGAGGTTCGCTCGCGGGGTTTCGAGGCGGAAGCGTCGGCCAACATCGGCGAAGGCTTGGAATTGATTGCAACCTACACGGCTCTGGATGTAGAGGTGACGAAGAGCAATCAGGGCAACGTGGGCAAGGACCCTATCCTTACACCGGAGCAACTGGCCTCCGTCTTCGCCGACTACACGTTCCACTCGGGACCGCTCTCGGGCTTCGGCTTCGGCGGCGGCGTGCGCTACGTCGGCGAAACCTACATGGATCTTCAGAACAAGCTCAAAAACGACGCCTACATCGTCGTCGACGCCACTTTGCACTACGACTACGACAAGAACACGAGCTGGCAGCTCAACGTCAACAACCTCCTCAACAACGAGGAGGCGACCTGCACCACCACCGGCGGCTGCCAGTACATCAGCCCCCAGATTGTCACCAGCACCATGAAGTATCGCTGGTGAATCGCGCCGACGCATTCTTGTCGACGCCCATAGCGCCGGCCCTGAGGGTGTCACCATTGAATCACACCGGGCCGGCGAACCATCATCAGCGCTGAATAGAATGCCTGTTTCCATACTAATTGAGTCGACAATCTGATTCGGACCGCTAGCATGCTCGCATGACCGCCGCGGTAGCGCGCGGCAAGGTGAGTTGCGTCGTGTGCGAGTGTGTCGAATGTACTTGCGTAAGTCTGCGTCTTCTTCGGTTCTCGTGCTTCTGGCGGCTGCCGTCTCGACATCCGGCGCCATCGCCCAGGAAGGGCAACCTGCGCCCGCCGGCTCGACAGCGCAGCCGGTCACGCCCCTCCCGCCGGTGACGGTCGAGGCGCAACAGACCAAACCCAAGGCAAAGAAGCCAAAGGCGGCAAAGAAGAGCGGCGCGCCGACGACCGCCGCCTCTCAGCCGACGCCCGCACCGGCGCCGCAGCCGACAGGCCCCGGAAACGCCAGCGCCAGCGACAAGACGGCGTACGGACCGGTGAAGAATTACTCTGCCAAGAACACCGCCACCGGTACCAAGACCGACACACCTCTGAACGAGGTGCCGCAGTCAGTCTCCGTCGTCGGCGCCGAGCAGATCCGCGACATGGGCGCACAAACGGAGCAACAGGTACTGCGCTATCTGCCAGGCGTCGTCGCCGACTCCTACGGTGCGGACGGCCGTGCCGACGGCAGTTTCATACGCGGCATCGATGCAACCGAATATCTCGACGGCATGCGGCGAACGTTCCAGTACTATACGAGCACCTACCGCCTCGACCCGTACTTCATGGAGCGGATGGAAGTCCTCCGCGGCCCTGCGTCGGTGCTCTACGGCCAGGCCACTGTCGGCGGCATCATCAATTCCGTATCCAAGCGGCCGCAGACGGAGCAGGGTGGCGAAATCACCGTCGAGTATGGCAGCTTCGACTTCAAGCAGGTCAAGTTCGACATGACGGGTCCCGTCACCTCGGACAAGCGATGGTCATACCGTCTGACCGGCTCGGCGCGCGATGCCGACACGCAGGTGGATTACGTCGAGGACGACCGCTACGCGATCCAGCCGGCCATCACATACCGTCCGGACGAAAACACAACGATCACGATGCTCGGCCACTTCCAGAAGGACCGCGCCGGAACCATTTCGCAGTTCCTCCCGCACATCGGCACGATCTTCCCCAATGTCAGCGGCAGGCGCATCGCACAGGATCGCTTTGTAGGCGAACCCGGCGATCACTACGATACGGATGTTGCTTCTGGGACGCTGCTGATCGAGCACAAGTTCAACGAGGTCTTCAAGCTGCAGCATTCGTCCAGCTATACGGACGTCCACAACGATTACGCCAGTTCGTACGCGGGCCACTTCTACGCGACGCCGGACTTGGGTTTCCCCAACTATCCCTATCTGGATCCAACCCAGACGTTCACGGCGCGCGCGAAATCCCTGACCGTCACTGACACCCAAGTCTTCACCCAGGACACGAACCTTGAAGCAAAACTGGCGACCGGGCCGCTCGCTCACAAACTCTTGGGCGGTGTCGACTACGCGCGCTTCAAGTCGAGATCGGTCTCCGGTGAAGCGCTGAACATCACACCATTCGACGTCTACAATCCCGTCTACGGGCAGCCGGAAACACTGATAGGCTATACATGCAGCGACGATAGGAGCGTCGTTCCTCCCCATCTGCTGTCCGCGGTCGATGTCTGTGAAGAGCCGGATCAGCGGGTGCGGCAGACTGGCATCTACCTTCAGGACCAGATGCGTATCGGCAATTGGCTCGGCATCGTCGGCGTGCGCAAGGACTGGATCGACACCTTCGCCGAGGGGAGCGGAACCCAGAAGGACTCTCAGATCTCCTACCGCGCTGGCCTGATGTACGAGTTCGCTTCCGGCCTTACGCCTTACGTGAGCTATGGCGAATCCTTCATCCCCGTTGTCGCGAGGACCTTCAGCGGCACGCCGCTCAAGCCTCAGCAGGGCCGCATGTACGAGCTCGGCTTCAAGTATCAGCCGGCCGGGACCAACTTCGCTATCAACGGCGCGCTCTATGACATCGCCGAGAACAACCGCCTCGCGAGCGATCCCGTCAACGGAGGCAACTACTATGTGCAGACCGGCGCAGTGACGAGCAAAGGTGGCGAGATCGAATTCACCGGCCAGCTTACCAGGAACCTCAAGGTGGTAGGTGGCTACTCCTATACGCTGGCGCAGTATGCCGACGGCAGCCCGCTCGACGGCAACCAGCTCGAGGCCGTGCCAAAGCACATGGCGTCGATGTGGGGTGTTTGGGAGTTCGACCAGCCTTACCTCAAAGGCTGGTCGGTCGGCGCCGGAGCGCGCTACATCGGTGCCAACTGGGACGCTACCAACTCGCTACGCGTGCCTGCTGTGACGCTGTTCGACGCCATGATCGCCTACGAAGAGGAGCATTGGCGCTGGCAGATCACCGGCCAAAATCTCGAGGACGAGGAGGTCGTGTCGACCTGCCTGTCACGTGGCGACTGCTTCCTTGGGCAGGCACGCACCATCATCACCGGCCTCACCTACAAATACTGACGGCGCATACTTGTAGTCATATTGCAGTGAAGCGCGCCCCTGCCACGCCATCGTGGCGGGGGCATTTTCGCTGTTGCATGCCTCCAGCCAAAACATGATAACTACAGTCGACATTGTGCCGCTTGGGGGCATCGCAGCGGAGCAAGATGCGCAACGCCTTTGTTCTCATCCATCGCTGGGCCGGTCTCTTCACGGCCGTCTTCCTGCTCATCGCCGGGCTGACAGGCGCGGTGATCTCCTGGGATCACGAGCTCGACGAGTGGCTCAACCCGCACCTCTATGACGCACGCATAACCGATCCGCACGCGACGCCGCTTCCACCTCAGGCACTCGTCGAGAAGCTCGAAGCTGCCGACCCCAAAGCCAAGGTCACGTTTTTCCCGCTCAGCTACGAGCCCGGCCACACCGCGGTGCTCGGCGTCGAGCCACGTCTCGACCCGGCGACGGGCGAGCTCTATGCCCTCGACTACAACCAGGCCTATCTCGAACCCTTGACCGGCGACGTCGTCGGCAAGCGCTTCTGGGGACGCATCTCGCTCGATCCCGAGAACCTGCTGCCGTTTCTCTACAAGCTGCACTACTCGATGCACATCCCGGACTTCAACAACATCGACCGTTGGGGCGTGTGGTTCATGGGCATCGTCGGCATCGTGTGGCTGTTCGACTGCTTCGTCGGCTTCTACCTGACGCTGCCGCAGCGCGTGCGCCGCAACGTCTCCGCCGGTGCGGCCGTCAGCGATGCGGTGCTCGACGCGGCACCTATGGGAGCCGGCCGGCGCTCATGGTGGCAGCGCTGGAAGACCTCCTGGCAGATCAAGTGGAACGCCAGCGCCTACCGGATCAATTTCGACGTGCACCGGGCCTTCGGCCTGTGGCTGTGGATCATGCTGTTCATCATCGCTTTCACATCGGTGTCGATGAATCTCGGCAACGAGGTCGTGCGGCCGATCCTCGGCGCCGTTTCATCGCTGACCCCTGACGCCTTCGATGATCGCGCACCCGCGCCGCTCAACAAGCCGGTCGTGCCCGACGTCTCCTTCACTCAGGCCATCGATATGGCGAAGCGGGAAGCATCGCAGCGCGGGTGGACGGAGCCCGCGGGCAGCGCCTTCTACGGCCAGCAGCACGGCCTCTACGCCATCATGTTCTTCCCGCCCGGCGACGAGCACGGCAGCAGCGGCATGGTCAAGATGCTGTTCGTCGACGGCAAGGACGGCGCCATCGTCGGCGGGCGCGCCCCGTGGCAAGGCACCGCCGCCGACGTATTCATGCAGTTGCAGTTCCCACTGCACTCGGGCCGCATCGCCGGCCTGCCTGGCCGCATCCTGTTGTCCGTCATGGGCCTCGTCGTCGCCGTGCTGTCGGCCACCGGCATCGTCATATGGTTCAAGAAGCGGCAGGCACGCACCATCGCCGCCTGGCGCACCCGCGCCGCGCGGTAAGGTCGCCTTCAGAACGACACGCAGGACGCCCCATCGATGCGCATCACGCTCTCCTGCGCGAAACGCGTCTTGTACGCGGAGCGAATGGCCTCGATGTCGGCATCGCTGTGCTCCGTCGGCTCATACCAGATGATGAGAATGCGCGAGTCTTCCTCGACGAGACGCCCGTCCCTTGAGCGCCATTGACCCGGACCGCGCAAGACAGTGAGACCTTGCGGAAAGCGCGGCGTCACCTCGCCGTCGAGGAAGGCTTTCCACTCCGCATCAGTGACGGGAGCCCCCTCGGCGCGCGCCGTCCCGAAGATCAATTCCAATTGCGCCATGGCATGCGCATTGCCACGGCAGCTCGCGTCCGCTGCCACCGGGAGCCCCGTGAACCGCACATATTCGGCACCGAGCACCGCCCCCACGGTCAGGAACGCCAACGCCAGAACGCTTGCCTGCTTCATCTAGGTCCCATCTCATACACTCCTCACAGATTGGTCTCCCGCGACACCGATGGAAAACCCCGATCTCATCACGCTTCTCGCGCTCTTCATGCTCGCCCTGGTCGCCGGCGCCATCGACGCCATGGCCGGCGGCGGCGGGCTGCTGACCGTGCCGGGCCTGCTGGCAACCGGAATGGACCCGATCTCAGCCCTCGGCACCAACAAGCTTCAAGGGTGCTTCGGGACAGCGGCAGCGACCTTCCGATTTTGGCGCCACAAGAGGCTTGTCCTGAGCGAGCATCTCGTCGGCATCGGCGCGACGCTCGCCGGCGCGCTCGCGGGAGCGGTCGCGGTCTTCTTCATCTCTCCCCACCATCTCCGCACCCTCATCCCATTCCTGCTGATCGCCATCGCCCTATGGCTTCTGTGCCAACCGAGGCTAGGGGACGTGGCACGCAAGGCCCGACTCTCGCCCCTCGCGTACAGTCTGACCATGCTGCCGCTGATCGGATTCTACGACGGCTTTCTAGGTCCCGGCACGGGAAGCTTCTATGCCTTGAGCGCTGTCGCGCTCCTCGGCCTTTCGCTCGAGGAGGCGACGGCACGCGCCAAGCTCTTCAACTTCACGAGCAACCTCGCGCCGACGCTCTATTTCGCGCTGCAGGGAAAGGTCGTCTGGCTCTACGCCGCCGCGATGGTACCCGGCATGATCCTCGGCGGCACCCTCGGCGCCCATCTCGTCCTGCGCCATGGCGCACGGCTCGTCCGGCCGATGCTGGTCGTCATGTCACTCGCCATGAGCGCAAAGCTGTTGTGGGATCAAGGCCTGTTCACCGCCATCCTGAAGCCATGACCCAGTTCGCGCTCCCACGATGCGCGATGCCCGTGCGCGCGTGCGCCAGGCGGCGCGCGATGCCGGCCTGCCGGAATGGCTGACGCTCGATGCTTGCCGCCGTGCCGGGCTCAATGAGATCGCCGACAGCGACCTCACCGAGACACAGGAGATGGCGCTATCGCAGCACACGACGCCGAATGCGAAGCGCCGCTACATCAAGCGCTCGGAAGCCCAGCGCCTCATCGCAGCGCGCAAGCGCCGCGCGTGGATCGCCGAGCAGGCGGCGGACGAGGAACGGAAAGAGGAAGGAACTCGGAATGCCGTCCCTTCCAGAACTCGGAATGATAAGGCCGCGTGCGACGCAAATAGTTGAAAACGATTGGCGATCCCGGCAGGATTCGAACCTGCGACCCTCTGCTTAGAAGATAGCGCAGGCAGACTTTGCCACTAGCGGCCATGAGCACCCGCAGCCTGCCAGATACGCCCTAGTTTCGAGAAAAGCTGTCGCGTATACTCTCTGACGAGCGGCCACGATGGACCACCGCAAGCCGCAAGGCCGGTGCCGCCAGCGTTCCGCAGCTCGGAGGGGGGACAGCAATGGCGAGGTTTGTCGAAGGCTATGCCGACCGCCTCGTAGTGCCCAAAGGGGCGCGTGACGTTCAGGTCTTCGACGATGAGTTGCCGGGCTTCGGCATCCGCAAGTTCGCACCCACCAAGCAGCACCCAAACGGACTGGCATCCTACTTCGTCAAGTTCAACGTAGGCCGCCAGCAGCGCCGCAAGACGCTTGGCAAGGTCGTGCGCGGTAATCTCAGGGCCATGCGCATCGAGGCCTCCGGCGTCCTCGCCAAGGCCCGTCTGGGCACCGACGTGGTAGCCGTCGCCAGGGCAGCCGCCGCAAGGAACGTCGCCACATTGGGCGACCTGGTGCCGAAGTACCTGGATGCCCGCGAGAGCGAGCTCCGGCCGAGGAGCCACGCCGAAGCGAAGCGCTACCTCGAGCAGACGTGGAAGCCGCTGCACAAGCTGCCCATCGACACCATCACCCGGCAGAACGTCGTCACCACTGTGGACGACATTGCGGCCAAGAGCGGCAAGGTCGCCGCCGACCGCGCGCGCACGACCCTCTCCGCTCTGTTCGGCTGGGCTATCGACAAGGGCTATCTCGACGCCAATCCGACGCTCAACGTGAAGGCACGGGCACCGGCGAAGTCGCGCGAGCGGGTACTGAGCGAGGCCGAGCTCGTGGAGGTCTGGCGCGCATGCCTCGATGACGACTATGGCCGCATCGTCCGGCTGCTCATCCTCACCGGCCAGCGGCGCTCCGAGATCGGCGACCTGGCGCGGGTGGAGGTCGACGCCGGCAAGCGGCAAATCGAGTTGCCGGAGCAGCGCACCAAGAACGGGCGCGCGCACATCATCCCACTTTCCGACCTGGCGCTGGAGATCCTAGAGGCAGCCGGCGCCTTCGACGATGAGGCCGCCAGGGACCTAGTGTTCGGCCAAGGCGCTGGCGGCTTCGGAGGCTGGTCGAAGAGCAAGGCTGATCTGGACAAGCGCATTGCCAAAGCGCGAGCTAAGGCGGCCCATAAGGCGAAGGGCAAGCCGATGCCCGCTTGGACCCTACACGACTTGAGACGCTCGTTCGTCACCCACGTCAGCGAGCGCGGCTTTGCGCAGCCGCATGTCGTCGAGGCGATCGTCAACCACATCAGCGGCGCCAAGGCGGGTGTGGCCGGCGTCTACAATCGCGCGGCATACCTTGCCGAGAAACGCGAGGCGCTCGAGCTGTGGAGCGCGCACATTTCGTCGCTTCTATCGGCACAACAGGGGGCTAATCCCGCAAAAGCGGGTGAAAGAGTGAAGGAACTCGCCGGCGGAACGCCTGCGTGAATTATGATCTCCATGCGCGGCTAGGCTGATCCCCGAAAGCCGGACACCGCATCCGGTTGCCGCGCGTCTCTTCCCATGCGGAGCACTCAGCGGAGGTGCCAATGTCGCTCGGTGATGCCTTCAAGGGCCTACGCCTCCCGTTCCCCCCCGAGTCCACCGGCAGCTTCGCCGCCGACGTGCGTCAGATGCTCTTAGCCGACAGGGTTTCACTGCAAGGTGCCATCGCCGGGCGCGACCTCCGCGAAGCCGCTCGCCTGATCGGCATGACTGAGCTTCTCCAGCACAAAACCCGTAGTTGGCCGGCGCGCTTTCGCGCGATGATGCTCGCCGTCGAAGTCGAAATGCTCTGCGCGCGCGATCCAGGTATTAAGCGCGACTCCGTGATTGTTGACGTTGCTAATCGACGCAAATTGCACCGCAAGACGGTCGACAACGCGCTCAAGCGCTATCGCGAAGCCGCTCGCCAAGCGATAGAGAACAAAGACCACACATAAAAACCCACCACTGTTCCAAACGCTTGCAACAAAACATCAGTTTCGTTGCAGCCGGTAACCGGTTGCATCGCGGATTCGTTCTGGCCTGTAATGACATGTGTTCGAATCGATTCACTGAGGTTAGTCCCCATGTCGAACAGTGACCTACAGACCCCCGACCGCATTTTGTCTCTCGAAGAGGCCGCGCAAATCGCCGGCCTCGGATTTCGCACGATGCTGCGGCTTCGCGAACGCGGTGAAATCCGCGTACTCAAATTGACGGCACGCCGAGTCGGAATCCGCCTTTCCGACCTGCAAGCGTGGATCGACAGCCGCGAGCTGGCGGCTTGAGCCGCCAGCGTTCCGCAGCGAAACCGGGAGCCTAAACGGCGTAGATTTCGCACACGACCTGCTGATTGCCCCATAGGGGGCTAGGCCAAAGTACACCAGCCGAATCAACGGCTGGAGGGCGCCACAGAAACTGGTCCTAGGAGTGCATCTGATGAAACAGAAAAGAGCGTTGAATCATGAAATCGGCAGAGAAAAGCCGCCAGCGGGGTGACACCCGCCAGCGGCCAGGATTTGAACAGCAGCGTTCGAAGATCTTCACCCCTGAAATAGCGCAATGCGGCCTTCGCCTCAAGTGGCGGCTACGCGGTGCTCGCGGCCGTATCAGACTGCATTTCGCCCACAAAAGGCCAGCCGCGCTTGAGGTGCGGCCATGAGCGTCGGAACATCCCCCGAAGTCGCGCGCGACATTGACCGCGCTGACCGCGCACCGGCACGCAGGCCACCACCGATGCAGATAGCGCTGCGTGGCCGCATCGAACGGCCACCGGAGCTGCGCACAGCGAAGAACGGCCATCCCTATGCCGCGTTTAGTCTTGCCGTCGACGACGAGGGGCGCACAGAGTTTGTCTCCTGCACAATTTTTGACGGCATAGACGAGCTGCCGCCGCTGAAGCGCGGCCAGTTGGTGCGGGCCGCAGGGCGGCTCCGTGTTCGACGCTACCGGACAGAGTCCGGTGCGCCGGCTTGCTCCCTCAATGTCACGCTGCAACACCTCCTCGTGGAGGATGCCGCATGACCGACAGGGACTGGAGCCACCTATCACCAGAAGGCCAGCAGGCGCCCACAATCCGCGAATCTTTGGAGCGGCGCTACCCCAACAAACACCTGCGCCGAATCCGTCGTGCCGAAAAGGGGAGCCAGTTTTCAATGGTGCCCCGCGAGCTGATGAACAGCCCGGCCTGGTTGGCGCTGATGGCGACGCCGAAGGCGATGCGTGTCTACTGGTTTTTGGTTGAGCAGTACCACCAGAACGGCGGCAACCAGGACGACGGACTAGCCTGCCCACGGCGCCAATTCAAAACGTGGTGCGGTGGGCTCGGCGGAGACCACGATGCCGCTAACGGGCTCGATATCTGCGCACGGCTCGGACTGACTGTTTTAGTCAGTCAGTCCGTGCCGGCCCGCAACCCGCGATACCGCCAAGCCGCCCGCTACGCGCTGACGACTGAACCATTTCGGGGCAATGCGCGCACCAACCTCTGGCGTAAGTCTCAATTCGTCGCCTGCGCCAACGAATTGCTAGCCCAACACCAGGCAGCACGCACCGCCCGATCCTCGAACTTGAAGGGCCGTCGACAGCCCCGTCCGCCCACCCCTCCCAGATATCTAGATACCGGGCTCTACCAGAGCACCGTGAACGGGGGACTTCGGGCTCTACCAGAGCACCGTGGACATGGCTCTACCAGAGCACCGTCACAGGGCTCTACCAGAGCACCGTCAAAACGATTTTTGCGCGAGCATCAGCGGCAGGAGGTCGTTTGATGGAGCACGCAACCAATCACTCGGCGGCCACGAAGACGTGCGCGAGCTGCGGCAGAGAGCAGCCGGCAAGTGCGTTCTTTCCGTCTCCAGCCTCGCCGGATGGACTGACGCCACGCTGCCGCTCGTGCGTCATCACTGACTGGCGGAAGGAGCAACAGCGACGTGCGCAGCGCGTTGAGGAATCACGGCGGCGGGCGCGCAGAAGCGAGCGCGCACGTTAGATTCGGTGAACCACGGGGGAATTTAATGGCGTATCCGTTCGCAGCGCCTTTCGGCGCACCTAACCTTGGCTCGCTGCAAGGCGGCCAGAACTTCTTCGATCGTCTCGGCGCTAACCCACTCTTCCTGGCCGGACTGACTGCCATCGGCGGCCAAGGCCCACAGGCCGGTGCGCAGATTGCGCAAGGGGTGCAGCAGCAGCGCATGCAGCAATCTGAGTTCGAGCGCCAGCAGGCTCAGCAACAGCGCATGCAGGACGTGTGGGGCCGTGTCTTTCCTGGCGGCCAGCCGGATATGAATCATCCGCTCGCGAAAGGCGCGCCGCCCGAACTTTTGACGCTGGCCGGTGCGATGGGGCCGGCAGAAGGCCTGAACCTTCTCAGCAAGTGGCAGTTCACGCGCTCGGACGACTTGCTCAAGCAGGCGCAGGCCGGGTGGTATCAGGAGCGCCCACGCGCCTCGGCCGGGGCCACAGGCGAGCTCGCTGACAGGCTGATGCAGGAAAACCCGGGCATGAGCCTTGAGGAGGCCATCACCATCGCGCGCCGCGGTGACATCGCCGGCGCTGCGGCCGCGACTGAGCGCGGCAAGGCCATGGGCACGGCCGCTGCCAACCTGCCGATGGCAGAGGCCGGCGCAGACCGCATGCTGCATGCTATCGACGACGTGTTGCAGGACCCTGCGTTGAGTAGCGTAACGGGGCCGCTGCAGGGCTGGCTCCCTAACGTCACCTCAGACGCGAACCGGGCGCAGTCGAAGCTCAATCAGGTCCTCGGCGGCACCTTCCTGCAGGCCTACAACGACCTGCGCGGCGGCGGTGCCATCACGGAGAAGGAGGGCGAGAAGGCCAGCGCAGCTTACAACCGCCTCATGACGCAGACCATGAGCGACACCGACTACCGGGCCGCTTTACAGGAGTTCAGGACGGAGGTTGCGCGACTGCGCGACATCGCCCGCCAGCGTGCCGGCGGTGGAAGCTCGGCGCTGCCAGCCGCAGCGCCAGCCGGCCAGATGCGCCGGAGCATCGGCGGCAAGAACTACG
>Ga0164243_10012188_pt1 | contig 12203 bp, 6 predicted proteins | sample OricompcompostOP_FD_108781 | JGI IMG/M metagenome (GOLD analysis project Ga0164243, IMG submission 108781) | Organic Plus compost microbial communities from Emeryville, California, USA - Original compost - Organic plus compost (OP) | ecosystem: Engineered > Solid waste > Mixed feedstock >...
AACGACCCCATTTATGCGAACCAAAAGGTCTGGGGCTTCAACCTAGGCTCGGGTGATGCCGACGGCACGGAACATGCAGACGAGGATGTAATCAGTCGGTTAGAGCGTATGGGCAAGGAGGAAGCCGCGGACGCCGTGGCCTATCACGACGAGATGGTGGACGAGTACTATAAGAGGAGAGCCGAGCTAATGACCGGCAAGACTTGCGAGACCTGCAACGCACCCCTCTACACTGATCCGGGCGACCAGGAACTATCCCTATGGCTTCACAGCTTGAGGTACCAGGATGCCGACGGCGCATGGGGCTATGTCACACCTCTCCCTAAATGGGCCATGCCGCCTGAAGGTGTGGAGGGCCCGACTGAAGTCGGTGGCCTCGACGCGTTGATCAACGCTGCTAAGGCTGCGGGGCCAATAGATGTGTGATGAGCCACCTGGAACGAAAGACATCGGAGCTTGCAGAATACTGTAATCTTAGAAGGAGGTTTGACATGAATGAGGTGCAAAGCTTTGCTCTTGGTTGGAGTCCGGGGTCCCGCAATCCTATCAATCCTATCTCCACACTTGAGCTTGATCACAAGGAACCCCAGCACAATCTCAACAGCGGTTTCCACTGCGCCAGCGTTGAGCCTTGGCCTTGGCAGCAAAACTCCCACACTCTTCGCACCGGCACAGACCATCTTGATGGTCCTAGCGTCTCTGGGCCGAAAGCCACAGGTAGAGCAGACATGCATAAAGCTGCAGCCGCTTTACGACGAAATCTGCCCTGCCTACCTGCTGCCTGCTACCCGTGTTAGCACACTCACTATGGATCTTGGCTCCTCCGGCATGTACCATGAGCATCGGACTTTTCTCACACACACACACCCTCTATCTCTCTCTTGTGTCATTCAGCCCCAAGCCAGTGCCGAAAGAAGAAGCAAATATGACTAAAATTGGACAACTTACCGACGTGTGTACACTCGTACACGCTCCGCAAAAGGGTACAGTTTGTACCTGCAGAAGCAGGGGCTACGATGTTTCCCGGTCATCCCAACCCTTCAGACCGGGCAAGCTATGTCACCAAGCGCGGCTCGTCCTGCTGCTGCTAATGCACCGTTCTACCGAGTAATCGAACTTTGGCGGTCAAGGGGTAGGAATGGAGGCAAGAAGAGCTGGTACGATCCCATATAAGAGGGGCCTTTTCTGCAAGTCTGTCATGGACAAGGATGGTGAGGTACATACACTGGGCTGTAAGCGACTATCGCCACGTCGGACCCCTTGGGGTGAGCCTACCTGGGACACAGCATGAGGCTAGAACCTTCACCCTCGTCTCGCCGTTCACCGCCAGATGGAAAAGGAGAAGAGGGGGATGACCACCTGGTGAAGATCCTGAACCAACAATCCGATTCTGATCCTCCAAGACACTTTGCGCGCCTCTCATACTCTAAAAGTTGAGCTTTGTGTGAGTGTTCATGGCCAACGTGTGTCCCTTCGCCCCTTGAATTTCACCAGTTATCTTGTCACTCGAAGATACTTGATGCCCGTGTTACCAAGCTCTATGATACTTATCTGTGCCTCTGATGTATTCCATAAATACTCATCACTACTTCTATTTCGCCGTTTACTTCCATCGACTTGTTTTTCTTCATTGCTCAATGATTCTAAATACTTGCGGCGCCCGGTCTCCTAGAGGCGACTATCCCATCATTCACCCAGAGACACTAGACGTGTGCTCCTATTCCTGGCTCTTTCTGGTCTTGCTCCGTCCATTTTCCTTCCTTTTTCTCGAACCACCTTGCCGTTTACCGACGCACAGCCGGAGCGGACGAGCCAACCAGCGCCTCTTTTTTTTCATTGCAAATGTCCCCACATGCATGATGGAGGCAGTCATGCTGCCAAGGCCGAAGAAGCAAAGAAGAAGAAGAAGCAATTCTCGTTACAATTCATCCCAATTATGGCTTGTTGCAGGCCGAAGGGAAGGGAAGACTAGGCTGGTCTATTTCGATCTGCGGAGGCTCTGGGTCTCCAAGTAGGCCTCGGGAGTTGTAGTGTGGGTCGTGCAGCTGTACGAGCAGTAGCGTACAGCAAGACCCGTTCTCCTTACTGGCGGCTCTGCCCTTTTCATTGATAGAAAGCGTCTTCATACAGACGCTGAAACAGCTAGCGAATGGTCGACTTGTTGGATGAAATCGAAACACTTTTTATTTCTCTCCTTCTGACAGCAAGACAGATGGGATCGGCGATTGGTGCTGTTTTCAACCGTCATACTCTTCTAATCTTCGAAGTCTCGGGGTTAGCATTTTCCTTTGCTTCCGATGGCCTTTATGCCCTTTGCCACCTCGCTTCTTGATAATGCTCGTATTTCTCCTCATCCTCTGCCGCCTCCCGGTCACGCCCGACCACTTGCTCCACAGAACGCCACCGCTTGATGCCAGCATGCAAGTGCCATCCCGGCTTGGCATCGTCACTACCCTTCCCGATCTGTCTATGATTCTTGAAGTATGAACACGGAATGTTTGACCTTGTCTTGACTTTAATGCAGCAGTGGATACTTCGGGCTTCTTGATCGCGTTCGGGTATAACCCAGTATAAGTCGGCTCCTACGGCAGACGAGCCCAGTCAAGGACTGCAATCAAAATCCTACGTGTAAGGGGCCATCTCACCACCTCTGCATAGACACATCCATCGCTTATGAGGAGGCGTGCCCGCAACATAATCCACGAGCTCAATTTCATAATCCTAACAAATCTCAACGCTTCTTTCTCTCCCTTAGAACGGGACCTGTGTTCGGAGGCTCCGGGTCTCATCATATATCTGTAAATGTCATCTAGATGAGACCTGAATCCCGGTTTTTTCCCACTTGGCCGCATCGCGCCTTCGAAATGACAGGTATCCTCACACCGTCCTATCTTAGTCTGTTCCTCTACGTTGAATTTTCCGGGTACATTTGGTATGATAAGTCACCTACGGTGGCTCCAAATCCCCAGTAGCCTGTATCGGCTCTCATATCTTAATGGATACAAAAGACGGAGGTGAGAACAGCCAGGGTAAGGTCCAATGATGCTCATCTGCGCCTTCAACATCAGGTGTGTCCACAACTGTGGTATGAACTCAGGACCCAGGAACGAAGTCTGTGCAAAGTTCTCGAGAGCTGCAAGGGAGGGGAGAGGGTCCATGTAAGAGCGAACAGATCAGGAGGCGTCAACTTATTCTTTAGCTCGTATGTGTCTATACACACTAAACTCGCACATACCACCGACTTGTGTCACTTGAGGCGCATTTACTAGATGTTATGTTCGCCGCCTCACTCACGTACATAGACGGGACGTGGATCGTCAACTCGAACGCATCCCATTCTGCAACAGGGTGGGCACGTTCCCTCTCCCTCTCCCTCGAGCACACCATATACAACTGGTAGAGCGAGCCGTAGGCACCATCGAAAAACCCCTTTGGCCGCTAGGCACAGTGAAAACGACTCTAATCTCGGGCCACATCCCCCCTTGCAGCTCTCTCTATGCTTCATTCCCGTGAGTACATGGTGGCGAGGGGGCCTTTTCCTTCATCCTTGTTTGTCCTTTTCTTTTCGTTTTGCCCGTCATCATTCATTTCAAGAAGCAGGCGTCCCGACCTATACTATTTCCCAGCAGACGAGAGCTCCGTCTAGAGTCGGCTATCTACAAGAATAGACAAAGATCTTCTATCATACTTGAACGTTCACCATTCCCTTTCCTTGCGAGCTGTCGGAGACACCGACCATCATTCTACAGTACCCGGGCTCCGCTTGGAAGAGCCACCTTCATCCTTCTGACACCACTCGCAACCCACTCACTCTCTTTATCTCCATCTCCTCCAAAATTAAACTTAGCCACCCGAGTCCCCACGGGGGGACGCTAACCGGTTCTTGATGTTAAGTACCGGGCCTGTTAATCTAACGCGCTGTTCATTCGATCGTAGTCCACACGCCCCCCTCCTGTATGCCGAAAGAAAAAGAAAAATAAAACGACGGGACCAGTTTAGCTAGAGTGCTTTACGCCAACCACACCACCATGAATGCTTTTTCTTGATATTGTTCTCACGTATAGCGGCATCGCGCTGCGAACTGGATTGAAACGGGCTGCGACTATGTATTATTAGGGTTTATGATCCCCTCCAGAACCCCAACGGGCATAAGGGGGTATCAATCCATCTTCTCACCCTTCTTCCTCAAAGTGTTGTTCGAGCCGTGTCACGACTGACCCCGTTGTCTCTGTTTGTCTGTTCAAGGTGTGTAAAAGAAAAAAAAGAAGAAAAAACAAGAATATACCCCGTGCTCCTATATCGAGTTCTATCAGAAGCACGCACCACGCATCAAGTCTTGGACGAAGAGTCCAAGAACTTCACTCCCGCCCATTTCCAACTTCGTGGATAATACACCTACCGCCAGGGCATGGTTCAAGGATGATAGGCCAGATGCCTTCCCAAACGGCAGGGATCCCTCCCGGCATCCATGTCAAACCCGAGGCGTCACCAACTTCGACTAGCATGGCAGCAGCCGTCGATGCAAGCTGGTCTGAGCATTCAGCACCGCCGCCACCGCAGACGCCATCTATAGAACCTCACGGCGGCATACATTGGGATCTCGCAAACTTCTCGATGGATAGCTTTCTAGGAAGCGGCGGGGCCGGCGATATGGCGACAAGGCAACAGATGCAGATGGCGGGAGCGGAAAACAATCATCACCATCTTCAACACAACAATGCTGCGAACATAAGGGTGGATCTCGAGCCTACGATTCTCTCCCCTACTGAATCTCAGGCGCGTTCTTCGGCTGAGCCCGACGGTATTCCTTCGAAGTCACGAAAGCGTAAAGGTATGGAGATTTGGTCCGCGTTTACACCAATTAGAATGTTGGCACTAACACCGTCCCCAGGATCGAGGACTGTGTCATCACTAACACCAGCACAACTTGAACGAAAGAGGAGCAATGACCGTCGGGCGCAAAGAGCCATCAGGGAAAGGACCAAGCGACGAATGGAAGACTATCAAAACGTCGTGGCTCAAAAGGACGACATGATTATGGCACTTTCCAGAAGAGTTCAATGCTTAGAAGAAGAACTTGCTCGGTTAACTCACGGAGAGCCATGCTCTGTAGCTACTCAAGGTAAGAAGAATAAGAGTCGAAAATCTCTACGTTTTTGAAGCTAACACATTTGCCCATAGTCGGAGACGTTTGCGAAAAGGCACAGGACCTTTCAAGGCGTGTAGGTCCAACCTCACGCTCTTCTTCCCTGTCAATCAGCGTCGCGGATAGCCAAAGCAGCACAGCGACTTCGGATGAGACGGCACCATCTTCGATAGCTTCAAGCAGGCGCGGTACCCTAGCAGTGGTGAACCCTGGCCCCAGCGGAGTAGTTGGGGCCTTTGATAGACTTGATTCGGATTATGAGCCTTCGTCTTTACTTGGATTTCCAACCGCCGCACCATCCAACACGACACCGTCATGGCCTCCTCCTCCCAGTGCTCAGGCGCTACCACCAACTGTACACACAGGAGCAACCTCAACTGCCCCTGTGCCCGAAGACAATATTCATGCATACTTTCGAAACGCGGCTCTCATAGGATCCTCAAACTTGCAGGCCAGGTCTCAACGTGTTATGGAGGACCCATCGGGAGGAGAGCCTCACAACTTCCGCACTATGTCTGTCCGGGATGGAAACTATGGTGGCTGGATCTCTCAGGCCCAAGGTCCGCAACATTCGTGCTGGCACGTTGATCGCCAGGCTGGAACATGGCCGTCGTGTGGTGGGGAGCGAGACGCAGAATACGGTAAGGTTTACTACTACTCTTCTTGTGTGTTTTAAAGGCTTCAATAGCAAAATGCTAACGAATCGGGCAAACGTTCAGTGTTCCCAACTTGAATGATTTGAGAAATTGCAAGTGGTTGAAAAGGGCGTCACGGAGTCTCTGGCCGGAGGGAGGTAGGGGGGTAAGGAGAGGTTGGGATGCACCAAACAGGGGAATCATGGATAACAACGGAGCACGGCTTTTATGATTCGGAATATGGAGATATGGAAGTAATAATGCCTGGCAAGCGTCTATGAAGTACGACTGCTGACGACAACACTTGCGTGTATTATATCCTTATGTTTTTTTTTCTTCTGTCTTTCTTTCCTTCTCATCTATAGCTAACGCGAATCACTTACAACGAGGACTTCATATTTTGAAAAATCTACGCTCGTAGTGTCTGCAATGTAACATGTAGGAAGAAGACGTCATATTACAATGAACTAAGAGCCGTTCTGGTATACATATTATCTCGTCACGTCAAGACCTAGGTTCTTCAGCTCTGTTGGCACCCGCTGTTCCCAGAGAAGTCCGTCGACATCGTGGAAAGCTATCCTTTCCCGCAGCTCCAAATTCTTCGGCATTCAGTTATATCCGGTGCCCGTGTCCGTGTCCACACAATGAGTAATAATATAATATCAAATGTCGAAAAATAGCCAAGTGGCTTGGCTAGGGCGAATCCTCACTCACATCCATCTCGGCCATTAGAAGAGAACATTTCAATCAGCCGCACCGGACATACGCCAACCAGCCACAGCGTACACCATTGTACGCTCCTGTCGTACTCTCCATAGCGAGGGCGCTGAATAGGATTTGTGTTTAGTGCTTGGGAGCGGACAAGGGTAGACTGTGCTCGGAGAATTAGAGAAAGCTAAACCAGCCTCGGTGGAGGGGAGGACCTGGTCCCTGGGCTTTTGGAGCTGAGCGAGTGGAGAAGAGCAAAGCAGAGACAAAAGCGATTGGAGGTTATGAAGAGGGGGGGCGGGCGAATGGGGCACCAGCAAGAGGCTTTTTTTTAGTTTTTGGCAGTTTTGAAGCACTTAAGGACTAGCAGAATTGACGAAGGCAAGAAAAAAGCACGGCAGCTGTGGAAAGCCTGAAGGAAAGAGAGGGGGGGGGGTTGGGTGTGTGCAAGGAAGTACTTGCAGACTTGCAGTGTTTTGCTGCCAGAACAGGTTTGCAAGGAGGTATCATGGCATCGCCGCTTGAAGATCATCCAAGAATAGAATGAGACTTGCCCTTAAAAGATGCTTCTGGAGATCAACGATACCATGCCCGTCTTTCTCCCGCACCGTTCAAACCCATGTTCCATGACCACTGAATCATTGATGCAACGGGCCGTGCTGTGTGGTTCGTTCAAGTATAAAGACAGGCCTGGATGTCTTCAGCGATTCTCTGTTGCCTCCTCCTCCTCCCCCAGCTTTGCTCACTGCCCAACTGCTCCATGTTACTTTTTACACGGCGGGAAGGTCTCAGGTTTGTCTTAGATTGCTACCTCCCCTGTGAGGTACGTAGCATAGCAAGGGCGGACACGGCCAGATCCTTCGTAGATGGCAGATGACTTGGCGAGATTAGCAACGACATCGGATGGGCCAGCCAGGGTTGCTTTTGCCGTCTTTGGCGTTGCTTTTTCTTAAAGAGGGGGGAGGGTTGGTGTAAATGTTAGTGTAAATCTCGGTGTTAGACACGACGTCTCCCCTCAAGGATCAAAATGTGGAACAGGACGGGTTAAACAAAGACAGAAGACCAGCGAAGGCGCAAGACACACCACATAGACACACTACTAGCCTTAGTGGCGAGGACGGAGCCGAGATCGGGGGCCTATGCAAAGGAAGGGGAGAAGCGAAGTGCTGCGACTCCTAGTACCCAAGGGCTAAGAGGGACGTGTCCAATGTTGCTGCCCAAGTTTGTGATGCTGAGCAATAATAAGTTGCATCTCTCTCCGTCTCTCTCCATCTCTCCCTGACCTACGGAGGCTTCAATAAGCCAACCGGCTCCTTCCTCCGTGTGTGAGTGGGTCTCCGGGTCTCTTGCGGCAAAAGCTCGGAAGAAATTTTTAAACTACAATGTGCAGGGAAAACTCCGGGGGAATCAAGGACAGGGGTCCGGTCTTAGTGTCCCTTTAGTGTCCCATTAGTGTCCCATCTCGTGCAATTTTACGAAGATCCGGTTAAACTCTGGCGTCTCATCGCCATTTCTTCGGAAGGTCGGACCACTATTGTTACAGCGTTTCGCCAATCCCGTCCGACTCTCCTGCACCCACCTGCATCAGCTCCGTCACAGCAGCTTCAGTGCAACTCCTCGTTGTGTCACTGCCCACAGCTCACCATCGGCTTGTCGGGGCGTCTTTGCGATGCCGAAAGCCTAGCACCCACAATTGGTTCGCCTTCGGATCCGTGGCCTCTGTCCTCTGGTCCCTTTCCGAGTCGATGGAAGTCTTAGTGCGCTTCTCTACGAAATACCACGCAAGAATGTAAGAGGAGGGGAATTTGGAATCTGAGGAGTCCCAAGGATTCTCGAGTCAAGACCTCGCCAACGCACCTTGGAAGCACAGCCCGGTGATACCATGGCAGAAAAAGAGCCAAAAAATCCTTCTGGCCTGACCGTTTTGACTTTGGGGAACCACAATATGCCACCAAAGAGGGTGGGAGGAGAGGGGCCGGAAGCCCATTTCCAGTTCTTGTTAGATTGGGAAACTAGTCGTTTCCCCTTCAACCTGTGAATGGATTGATCCATTCCTGATGTATACCGCCTGGCCAAGTTCCCATGTTAGACAGCGCGCCCAAGTGACATGCGGTTGCAGGGATTCCGTCGACTCTCCTGGCATCCGTCGGTTGTCACGGTAGTTTTCGTAGCTGTACGACCTCCTGATCATTATAAAAACCCCAAGCAATCCCAAGCTTGTGATCTGCTCTCCTGTGCTTGTATACTCTATAGCCTCTCACTTCATTCTGCTTTCTCCTTCTTTTTTTTTTTCGTTGCCGTTTGTGTTTGCTCTGGTCGTTCTTTGGCTGGTTTTGTCAGATCCCCGACGGAGCAGATCAAACCTGCAGAATCCTGGTAATCCATATAAGCGATCACCATGGCGGACATTAATGTAGAGGAGGTGCTCAAGAAGTTGACTCTCTCCGAGAAAGTCGATCTTGTAGCTGGTAAGTCTTGATTCACTGTTGCCGACTTGCTAAAATTCCTTATGCTGTCGTTGCCAGACAAGGAGACCAATGACCTTGGGCAAGATATTCACGAGCTAACCATGTTGAAGGCATTGATTTCTGGCATACCAAATCTATCCCCGAGAAGGGCATACCCTCCCTCCGCTTCACCGATGGCCCCAACGGTGTCCGCGGTACCAAGTTCTTTAACGGTGTCCGTGCCGCCTGTTTCCCCTGTGGTACATCGCTCGGCTCTACCTTCAATGCCCCTCTCCTCGAGGAGGCCGGAAAGAAGATGGGAGAGGAAGCCAAGCTCAAGGGCGCCCACGTCATTCTTGGGCCCACCATGAATATGCAGCGCGGTCCCCTCGGCGGTCGAGGATTCGAGTCCCTCAGTGAGGACCCCGTGCTCTCCGGTCTTGGATCTGCTGCCCTGATTAAGGGTATTCAGAGCACCGGCGTCCAGGCTACGGCCAAGCATTTTGTCTGCAATGACCACGAACACAAGCGCAATGCGGTCCAGGTCAAGGTTACGGAGAGAGCTCTCCGTGAGATCTACGCTCTTCCTTTCCAGATCTGCGTCCGGGATGCTGCTCCTGCGGCATTCATGACGGGCTACAACGGCGTCAACGGAGAGTACTGCAGTGAGAGCCCTAAGCTCATTGATGGCCTCTTGAGGAAAGAGTGGGGGTGGGACGGCGCCGTCATGAGCGACTGGTACGGAACCTACAGCACGACTGCCTCCGTACATGCCGGTCTCGACATTGAGATGCCTGGTCCTAGTCGATTCAGGGGCGACGCTCTCAAGTTCAACGTTTCTACCGACAAGGTCCGGGAACACATCCTAGACGAGCGTGTCCGTGGTGTACTCAAGCTTGTCAAGGCTTGCGCTGCTTCGGGCGTTCCCGAGAATGCACCCGAGGTTACTGGCGACACTCCCGAGACGGCGGGGTTGTTGAGGAGGATTGGCAATGAAGGTATCGTTCTGCTGAAGAACGACAGAGAGGTTCTTCCGTTGAAGAAGGACAAGAAGGTTAGTTCTATTTGCTTTCCCCTCCGCTCCTGAAACTCTTTATTCTTCCTATCCCGTCGTGCTCACAAAGGATCGCCCCTTTCTGGACTAGACCGTTGTCATCGGTCCTAATGCAAAAGTAGCGACCTTCCATGGTGGTGGCTCCGCAGCGCTGGCGCCCTACTATGCCATTACGCCATTTGCCGGCATCACTAGCAAGCTCACGTCTACCCCCAAGTACACCATCGGTGCCAACTCGCACAAGATCCTCCCCCTTCTTGACGGTCTCCTCAAGACACCCGACGGCAAGCCCGGCTTCCTCATGAAGGTATACAACGAGCCCCCGTCAGTGCCAGACCGAGAGGTTCAGGAGGAATACGTTATCACGAAAACCGAGCTCCTCTTCATAGACTACTCAAGCCCCAAGATCAAGTCCGGCACGTGGTATGCGGACTTTGACGGTTCGTTTGCAGTTGAGGAGGACTGCGAATGGGAGTTTAGTCTCATAGTCTGCGGTACCGCTCGTCTCTACATCAACGGTAAACTCGTAGTCGACAACAGCGTCAACCAGACCCAGGGTTCGCATTTCTTCTCTCAGGCCACCATCGAGGAGAAGGGCCGCATCCAGCTCAAGAAGGGCGAGATCTACGCTATAAAGGTAGAGTTCGGATCCACCCCGACCTCGGAGCTCTCTAAGTCTCGCTCCCTCTTCGGCAACGGCATCCTCCGCGTCGGCGGATGTCTAGTCATCGAGGACAAGAAGGAGATTGAAAAAGCTGCTGCCCTTGTGAGGGACGCCGACCAGGTCATCATCTGCGCCGGTCTCAATGCCGACTGGGAGTCTGAAGGCTTTGACCGCGAGAGTATGGATCTGCCCGGCCACCTCGACGCCATGATCGCCGCCGTTGCGGACGTGAATCCCAACACCGTGGTTGTTATGCAGTCCGGTACCCCTGTCACCATGCCTTGGATCTCCAAGGTCCCCGCGGTCATCCAGGCATGGTACGGCGGCAACGAAACGGGTAACTGCATTGCTGACGTCCTCTTCGGCGATGCTAACCCCTCAGGCAAGCTTCCCCTCAGCTTCCCCAAGACGGTCCAGGACAATCCGTCCTTCCTCCACTTCCGTACTGAGGCCGGACGCACTCTCTACGGTGAGGACATCTACGTTGGCTACAGATTCTACGAATATGTCAACCGCGAAGTCCTTTTCCCCTTCGGCCACGGTCTCAGCTACACGACCTTTGAATTCTCGAACCTCTCCGTCGAGGAGGACAAGGACGGCAAGATCTCAGTTAAGGTTACCGTCAAGAACACGGGATCACGCAAGGGCGCGGAGGTGGTTCAGGTCTACGTCGTTCCGAAGCAGGCGGCCGAGGTCAGCAGGCCGATCAAGGAGCTCAAGGGTTTTGCCAAGGTTGAGCTCGAGGCCGGCGAGAGTAAGCCTGTGGTTGTGGAGATTGAAACCAAGTATGCCTTCAGCTACTTCGATGAGGTGCGAAATAAGTGGTGCGTTGAGAAGGGAGAGTACGAGATTATTGTCAGCAATAGCAGCCAGATCAAAGAAGGCCAGGCGGTCAGCGGATTGATCCGCATTGCTGAGACTTGGTGGTGGTCGGGTGTGTAAATGGTTGGAGCGGGCAAAACTGCGATGGCGAAACTCGATCGCTTCGAATGAGTATCGGTTGTTTTTGTTTCCAGGAGCGTATTCACAATTTTCGGTTTTATTTTGATTTATTGTCTCTTCCTCTCGTTTCGTGCTGTCCATCGTATTTGCAAGATGTCGTGTAAGGCTCCGTCCGGTCCGCATCTGAGCGGCAGTCTCCCGCGATGGCTGTGCTCCCAGCTTTAATCTAACCCCAATGCATCACTCCACAGACCGGGCTCCAGTGTGGCAAAAGTCGTTCGCAACAATAGCCTTTTCGATCCGTTCCAGGCTGTCCTTTAAGCAGGCTAGTTGTCTTACTGCACACCAAAGCCACATAAACCCGCAGCTTGTGATACCCCGGACAGAAAGTGTAACGAACGAGGGCATTTGTTGTACATGTACTCGATTGGTCAAGGGTATCAAGAGGCTTGGCCTCGATATCTGGGGTATGGTAGAAGGCAAAGAACATTAAAGTGAGCATCATTCGAGTTTATTGGGTGGATCAAATGGATCAATCACTTAATACTTCGTACACAGGTCAGGTAGTACCTTCGTACGTTGAAATTTCTCTACTTGGGGAATTTCC
>Ga0164243_10012189_pt1 | contig 12203 bp, 10 predicted proteins | sample OricompcompostOP_FD_108781 | JGI IMG/M metagenome (GOLD analysis project Ga0164243, IMG submission 108781) | Organic Plus compost microbial communities from Emeryville, California, USA - Original compost - Organic plus compost (OP) | ecosystem: Engineered > Solid waste > Mixed feedstock >...
ACGCCCGCCACGTGCTGAAGTTGTCGCCGCTGGCGCGGCCGGACGAGCGGGTGGAGGTGCGCATCCGCGGCACCGCGATCCACGCGGCGTTCGAGCGCTTCTCCGACGCCTGGCCGCGGCTGTCCGCGGACGAGGCGGCCGACGCCTTCGCCCGGCTCTACCTCGACGCCCTCCGCGAGAAGGGCGCGCCCGAGGCCTCGCTCGCGCGCGAGCAGGCGCTGGCCGTGCGCGCCGGCCGCTGGGTGGCCGACTTCGAGCGCGAGCGCCGTGCGGCGGGCGTCGAGGTGCGGGTCGAGCAGAGGGGGGTGCTGACGCTGGGCGACCTGAACTTCACCCTGACCGCGCGGGCCGACCGGATCGAGCTGGACCGCGATGTCGTCCACGTCCTCGACTTCAAGACCGGGCGCGCGCCCACGCCCAAGGAGATGGAGACCGGCTTCGCGCCGCAGCTCACCCTGACCGCCGCCATCCTGGCGGGCGGCGGCTTCGCAGACCTGGGGCCGCGGGAGCCGGGCGAGCTGACCTATGTCCGCGTCACCGGCCGCGAGCCGCCGGGCGAGGAGTTCGTCCGCGCCGTTCCCGGCGAAAGCCGCGACATGGCCGAGAAGGCGCTGGCGGGTCTTCGCCAGACCATCGTGCGCTACCGCGACGAGGCCCAGCCCTACCGTTCGCGCACGGCCCCGCGGTTCGTGAAGGCCTACGCGGGCGACTACGACCACCTGGCGCGGGTGCGGGAATGGTCGGCCGGCGACGAGGAGGAGGCGGAATGAGCGCCCCCCGCAACCACCAGGCCGTCGCCGCCGACCCGGAGGTCAACGCCTTCGTCACCGCCAACGCGGGCTCGGGCAAGACCACCACCCTGGTCAACCGCGTCGCGCGTCTGTTGCTGCGCCGGGTCGATCCCGAGACGGTGCTTTGCGTCACCTTCACCAAGGCCGCCGCCGCCGAGATGCAGCGCCGGCTGTTCGACAAGCTGGGCGCCTGGGCGCTGATGGAGGACGAGGCGCTCCGCCGCGAGCTGTCCAAGCTCGAATGCCGGAGCGCGGGCGCTTACGACGATGCGGACCTGTCGCGGGCCCGCACCCTGTTCGCCCGCGCCCTGGAGACGCCGGGCGGGCTGAAGATCCAGACCATCCATGCCTTCTGCGAAAAGCTGCTCAGGCGCTTCCCCTTGGAAGCCGGCGTCTCGCCCGGCTTCTCGGTGCTGGAGGACGCCAGCGCGGCGCAGGTGGCTGCCGAGGCGCGGGACGCCGTGGCCCGCCAGGCGCTGGCGGGCGAGCCGGTCGTCTCGGGCGCCTACGCCCGCTTCGCCACCGCCCTCGACTTCGCCAGCTTCGAGGCGATGTTCGCCGCCTTCGAGACCCGGCGGGAGGCGCTGGCCGGTTATGTCGATCGATGCGGCGGGCTCGCCGGCCTGCCGTCGGCCGTGGCCAGGGCCTGCGGCCTGCCCGGCCTGATGGACGCGGGCGCCATCGAAGCGGCGGCCGCCCTGCCGCCGGCCCTGTCGCCCGAGTTGTGGCGGGCGGGGGCGGAGGCCCTGCTGGCCGGCGACGGCAAGCGCGACCAGGCCTGCGGCCAGCAGATGGCGGAGGTGGCCGAGGCCGCTGCCCGGGGCGAGGCCCGCTTCGCCGCGGCGCTGCGCGTCTTCTGCACGGCGGCGGGCGAGCCGGCGAAGTGGCTGGAGACCGTCGCCAGCCTGAAGCGCCAACCCGTCCTGCACGCGCGGCTGATCGACGAACGCGACCGGCTGCTGGAGGCCCAGGCCTTGGCGAAAGCGGCCCGCGTGGCCGAGGACACCGTGCAGGCCCTGGTGCTGGCGAGGGCCTACGCCCAGGCCTACGAGACGGCGAAGCAGCGCCGCGGCGCGCTCGACTTCACCGACCTGATCGCCCGCACCCAGTCGCTGCTGACCGGCGAGGCCGCCGCGGCCTGGGTGCTCTACAAGCTGGACGCCGGGCTCGAGCACATCCTGGTCGACGAGGCCCAGGACACCGCCCCCGAGCAGTGGGCGATCCTGAGGGCGCTGACCGGCGAGTTCTTTGCGGGCCTGGACGGAGCGGAGCGGGCGCTGGAGCGCTCGGTGTTCGTGGTCGGCGACGAGAAGCAGTCGATCTTCTCGTTCCAGGGCGCCGCGCCCGAGCGGCTGCTGGTCGAGCGCGGCCATTACCGCCAGCTCGCCGAGGGCGTGGGCCGCCGGTTCGAGCCCGTGCCGCTGCTGGAATCCTGGCGCTCCACCGCCGAGGTGCTGGCCTTCGTCGACGCGGTGTTCGCGCCCGAGGGCCTGCGCCAGGCGCTGCAGCCCGACGCCGTGAACCCCATCGTCCACCGCTCGATGCGGGCGGAGCTGGACCCGGACGGTCCTGGGACCATCGACGTCTGGCCGTTGGAGCGCGAGGAGGAGCAGCTGGAGCGCTCCGCCTGGGACGAGCCGCTGGACGCGGGCGCGCGCCGGGGCGCCTGGCGCCGGTTGGCCGAGAAGGTCGCCGCCGAGATCAAGGCGCTGGTGGCCCGCGGCGAGGCCGTCCACGACAAGGAGACCCGCGCCTGGCGGCCGGCCGGGTACGGCGACGTGCTGATCCTGGTGCGCAAGCGAAAGGTGCTGTTCGAGGAACTGCTGCGGGCGCTGAAGCGCGCGGGCGTTCCCGTGGCGGGCGCCGACCGGCTGGTGCTGTCCGAGCACCCGGCGTTCGAGGACTTCCTGGCGCTGGCCCGCTTCTGCCTGTTCCCCGACGACGACCTGACGCTCGCAGCCCTGCTGCGCAGCCCGTTCTGCGACCTGTCCGAGGAGAGCCTGTTCGACCTGGCCCACGGGCGCGAAGGGCCGCTGTGGCGCACGCTGGCGCGGCGGGGGGACGAGCGGCCGGAATGGACGGCCGCCCGGGTGTTCCTGGGCTGGGCGCGGAGCGAGGCCGGCGGGCGCACGCCGTTCGACTTCTACGGCCGGGTGCTGTCGCGGCTGGACGCCCAAGGCCGCTCGATGCGCCAGCGGATGGTCACGCGGCTTGGCCCGGAGGCCGGCGACGCCATCGAGGAGTTCCTGGCCCAGGCGCTGGCGGCCGAGCAGCGGGGCCTCTACGGCCTGGAACGGTTCGCCGACGCCCTGTCGCGCCTGGCCGTCTCGGTGAAGCGCGAGATGGACGAGCCGCGGGGCGAGGTGCGGGTGATGACCGCCCACGGGGCCAAGGGGCTGGAGGCGCCGATCGTCTTCCTGCCCGAGACCGTAGGCGCCGGCGCGGCGCGCGGCTCGCCGCTGCTGGAGACCGAGGATGGCGGCTTCCTGTGGTGCGCCAGCACGGCGGGCGATTGCGAAGCCTCGGCCGCCGCCCGCGCCGCCCGCAAGAAGCGCGAGGAGGACGAGACCCACCGCCTGCTCTACGTCGCCCTGACCCGCGCCCGGGACCGGCTGGTGATCGCGGGCCGCGTCAACGCCCGCGCCAAGGACGAGAACCTGAAGGGCTGGTGGAGCGCGCTGGAGCAGGCGCTCGCCCGGACCGAGATCGCCGACAAGGTGCGCACCGTCCGCTGCGGCGAGATGGAGGTGCGCCGCTTCGGCGCCGACCCGCGCCGCCTGTCTCCCGAGGCGCGGGCGCCGGAAGCCGCCATGGCGCTCCCCGCCTGGGCCTTGCGGCCCGCCCCGCCGGAGCCGCCGGCGGCGATCTACGCCTCGCCCTCGACCCTGTTGGAGGACGTGCGCGGCCCCGCCCCCTCCCCCCTGTCCGCCCGCGGCGGGCTGGGCCGGTTCCGGCGCGGCTCGCTGATCCACCGCCTGCTGCAGCTGTTGCCCGATCTGGACCCCGGCGAGCGCGCGGCGGGGGCGGAGCGCCTGTTGGCCAAGGAGCCCGAACTCTCCCCCGAGCAGCGCGCCGAGATGACCGCCGCGGCGCTGGCGGTGCTGGAGGACCCGACCTTCGCCGAAGTGTTCGCGCCGGGGTCGCGGGCCGAGGCGGCCGTCGCCGGGACCGCCCCCGACCTGCCGCCGGGGCTGACCATTTCAGGCCGGGTCGACCGCATGCGAGTGACGCCGGACCGGGTGCTGGTGATCGATTTCAAGACCAACCGCCCAGCCCCGGCGCGAATCGAGGACGCCGACCCCGCCTATGTGCTGCAGATGGCGGTCTACGCCGCCGTGCTGCGCGCCGTCTTCCCAGGCCGGAAGGTCGAGGCCGCCCTGGTTTGGACCGACGGCCCGCGGCTGATGCCCGTTCCCGCAGCCGTGATGGCGGAGGCGCTTGGCAAGCTGGGCGCGGGTGGTTGATGCTGAGCTCGCCCGACCTTACATCGCGGGCCTAACGAGTTCCGGGTCCGTTGCGGGCCCGCCCCCTTTCGGAGATCAGGCCATGGCCACGGTGAGCGTCACCGACGAGAATTTCGAGCGCGACGTCCTCCAATCGGACAAGCCGGTTCTGCTCGACTTCTGGGCGGAATGGTGCGGCCCCTGCAAGCAGATCGCCCCCGCCCTCGACCAGATTTCCGAGGAGCTGTCGGACGTCGTGACCGTGGCCAAGCTCAACATCGACGAGAGCCCGATGACGCCCGGCCGCTACGGCGTGCGCGGCATCCCCACGCTGATGCTGTTCCGCGGCGGCCAGATGGCCTCGATGAAGGTCGGCGCCATGCCCAAGGGCAAGATCCTGGAGTGGCTGTCCGAGACCGGCGTCCAGGCCCAGCCGGCCTGAAGCTGAACGGCTACCGCGGCCAGGTGTCGGGCGACATCGCCAGCACCTCGCCGGCCAGGTAGAGCGAACCAGCGACGATCACGTGTGGAGGCGGTCCGGCCAGGGCCGCCTCCAATGCGTTGGGGACGTCCTCCAACGCCTGCGCGGGCAGCCCGGCCGCTTGCGCGACCCGGGCCAGGTCCGCGGGCGCCGCCGCGGTCGGCGCGTCGAAGCCGACGGTCAGGACCTTGTCGACGGCGCCGGCGAGCGCCGTGAAGACGCCGGCCGCGTCCTTGTTGGCCAACAGCCCGGCGATCAGCACCACCGGCCGGCCGTCGCGGGCCTTCAGCCCCCGCGCGAAATCGGCCAGCGCCACGGCCGCGTGGGGATTGTGCGCCCCATCCAGCCACAGGTCCGCGCCCGCCGCCTTCGCCCGCTCCGCCAGCGGCCCGGCCGAGAGCCGCTGCAGCCGCGCCGGCCATGTCGCCTTGCCGAGGCCGGCGGCGATCGCCGTCTCATCGATCTTCGGGTGGCCCAGGGTGCGGGCGGCCATGGCCGCGAGGCCGGCGTTGGCGAACTGGTGCGCGCCGGCCAGCCCCGGCGGCGGCAGGTCCATCAGCCGGTCGCCCGCCTGCACGACGAGCCGGCCGCCCTCGGCCCAGGCGTCCCAGTCGCGGCCGGCGGCGAGCAGCGGCGCGCCGATCCGCTCCGCCCGGCTCTCGATCGCATCCAGCGCTTCGCCCCGTTGATGGGCGACCACGGCCGGAACGCCGCGGCGCAGGATGCCGGCCTTCTCGGCGGCGATGCCGGCCAGGCTGTCGCCCAGGAATTCGCGGTGATCCATGTCGATGGGGGCGACGACCGAGACCGCCACGCCCTCGACCACGTTGGTGGCGTCGTAGCGCCCGCCCAGCCCCACCTCGACGATGCAGAGGTCGGCGGGGGTCTCGGCGAAGGCCATGAGCGCGGCGGCGGCGGTGATCTCGAAGAAGGTGATGGGCTCGCCCGCATTGGCCGCCTCCACCCGCTCCAGCACTTCGGCCAGGGCGTCCTCGCCGATCAGCTCGCCGGCCAGGCGGATACGCTCGGCGAAGCGGACCAGATGAGGCGAGGTGAAGACGTGGACCGAAAGCCCGGCCGCCTCGGCCATGGCCCGCAGGAAGGCGACGGTCGAGCCCTTGCCGTTGGTCCCGGCCACGTGGAGCACAGGCGGCAGGCGGCGCTCGGGATGGCCCAGGGCGGCGAGCAGCCGCTGCATCCGGCCCAAGGACAGGTCGATCTTCTTCGGGTGCAGCCCCGCCAGCCGTTCCAGCGCGCGGTCGTGGGCGCGCAGGAGGTCGGTCATCGGGCGGCGGTTTCCGGCGCAGCCGCCCGGTCGCGGCCGGACATCAGCATGGACAGGACCTGGCCCAGCACTTCCGGCAGGTCGCGGCGGGCGACCACCCGGTCGACCATGCCCTTTTCGACCAGGTACTCCGACCGCTGGAAGCCGGGCGGCAAGGTCTCGCGGATGGTCTGTTCGATCACCCGCGGGCCGGCGAAACCGATCAGGGCGTTCGGCTCGGCCAGGTGGATGTCGCCCAGCATGGCGTAGGAGGCGGTGACGCCGCCGGTGGTGGGGTCGGTCAGGACCACGACGTAGGGCAGGTGCGCCGCCCTCAGCCGCTCGATGGCCAAGGTGGTCCGCGCCATCTGCATCAGCGACAGGGCGCCTTCCTGCATCCGCGCCCCGCCCGCCGCGGTGAAGGCGACCAGCGGCGCTTGGCGCGCCAGCGCGGCCTCGGCGGCGGCGACGAAGCCCTCGCCGGCGGCCATGCCGAGCGAGCCGCCCATGAAGGCGAAGTCCTGCACCATCACCACCGCGGCCGTCGCGCGGATCTTGCCGTAGCCGATCGACACCGCATCCTGGGCGCCGGTCGAGCGGCGCGCCGCCGCCAGCCGGTCTGGATAGGGCTTGTCGTCGGAGAACTGCAGCGGGTCCTCCGGCGCCGGCGGAGCCGGGATCGCCTCCCAGACCCCGTCGTCGAAGGTGTAGCGGAAGCGAAGCTCCGACCCGATCCGCATGTGCCGTCCGCCGGGCGTCACCCACTGGGCGGCCTCCAGGTCGGCCCGGTAGAGGAGCTGGCCGGTGTCGGGGTCCTTGACCCACAGGTTCTCGGGCGTGTCGGGGTTCTTCTTGACCAGGTTCCGGACGCCCGGGGCGAAACGGGCCAGCCAGCCCGAGCCGCGTCCCTTGCCGCCGCGGCCGGTTTCCTCGCGATCCGCCATGTCCGCCTCCGTCAAGAAGCCGTGGTTTCCAGCCGCGCCTCGCGCACGGCCTGCGCCAAGCGCCCGGCCGCGGCCAACACCTTGGCGGCCGGGTCGGCCCCGCTCTCCTGCGCCGCCGCCACTTCGTCGACCAGCGCCGAGCCCACGACCGCAGCGTCCGCCACGCGCGCGACCGCGGCGGCGCGCTCGGGGGTCTTGATCCCGAAGCCGACCGCGACCGGCAGGCCGGTCGCCGCCCGCACCCGGGCCACGGCCGGGGCCACCGCCTGGGCGTCGGCTTCCTTCACCCCGGTCACACCCGCGACCGAAACATAATAGACGAAGCCCGAGGTCCGGCGCGCCACCACCTTCAGGCGCGCGTCGTCCGTGGTCGGCGTGGCCAGCCGGATCAGGGACAGGCCGTGGGCGTCCAGGGCGTCGGCCAGGGGATCGGCTTCTTCCGGCGGGCAGTCGACCACGATCAGCCCGTCGGCCCCGGCCTCGGCGGCGTCGGCCGCGAACCGGTCGAAGCCCCAGCTGAACACGGGGTTCAGATAGCCCATGAGGATCACGGGAGTCGTCTTGTCCGCCTCGCGGAAGCGGCGGACAAGCTCGAGCACGCCGCGGGTCTTCATGCCGGCGGCGAGCGCCCGCTGGGCCGCGCGCTGGATCGGCGGGCCTTCGGCCATCGGGTCCGAGAACGGCAGGCCGAGCTCGATCACGTCCGCGCCTGCGCCGGGCAGGCCCTTCAGGACCTGGAACGAGGTCTCCGTGTCAGGATCGCCCGCCATGACGTAGGCGACGAAGGCGGCCCGGCCCTCCTTGGCGAGGGCTTCGAAACGGTCGGAGATTCGGCTCACAGCTTGCGTCCCAGGGCGGCGGCGACGGTCGCCACGTCCTTGTCGCCGCGGCCCGAAAGGTTCAGCACCACGACGCCGTCCTTGCCCACCTCGCGGGCGATGTCGCCGACGCGTGCGATGGCGTGGGCGGATTCCAGGGCCGGGATGATCCCCTCCAGCTCGGCGCAGAGCTGGAAGGCGGCGAGCGCCTCGTCGTCGGTGGCCACCAGGTACTGGGCGCGGCCGATCTCGTGCAGCCACGAGTGCTCCGGCCCGATGCCGGGGTAGTCCAGGCCGGCGGAAATGGAGTGGGCCTCGACGATCTGGCCGTCGTCGTCCTGGATCAGGTACGTCTTGTTGCCGTGGAGCACGCCCGGGCGGCCGCCGTTGATGGCGGCGGCGTGGGCGCCGGTCTCGATCCCCCGGCCCGCCGCCTCGACGCCGATGATCCGCACGGATTCGTCGTTCAGGAACGGGTGGAACAGGCCGATGGCGTTGGAGCCGCCGCCGACGCAGGCGACCACGGCGTCGGGCAGCCGGCCCTCGACCTCCTGGATCTGCCGGCGCGTCTCGATCCCGATCACCGCCTGGAAGTCGCGCACCATGGCCGGATAGGGGTGCGGCCCGGCGGCCGAGCCGATCAGGTAATAGGTGTCGTGGACGTTGGTGACCCAATCGCGCAGGGCCTCGTTCATGGCGTCCTTGAGCGTGGCCGAACCGCTGGTCACGGGCCGGACCTCGGCGCCCAGGAGGTTCATCCGGAAGACGTTCGGCTTCTGCCGCTCCACGTCCACCGCGCCCATGTAGACCACGCAAGGCAGGCCGAAGCGGGCGCAGACGGTGGCGGTGGCCACCCCATGCTGGCCGGCGCCGGTTTCGGCGATGATCCGGGTCTTGCCCATCCGCATGGCCAGAAGGATCTGGCCCATGCAGTTGTTCACCTTGTGCGCGCCGGTGTGGTTCAGCTCCTCGCGCTTCAGGTAGATCTTGGCCCCGCCGTAATGGGCGGTGAGCCGCTCGGCGAAATAGAGCGGCGAGGGCCGGCCGACGTAGGTCGAGAGATAGCCGTCCAGCTCCGCCTGGAAGGCGGGGTCGGCCTTGGCCGCCTCATAGGCGCGCTCGAGCTCGAGCACCGGCGGCATCAGGGTTTCGGCGACGTAGCGGCCGCCGAAGTCGCCGAAGCGGCCTTGGGCGTCGGGCTGGGCGGTGAAGTCGTTGTGGCGGTTTGCGGTCACGCGGGAAGGTCGCTCAGGCGCGGCGAACCGCATCCAGGAAGGCCGAAATCAGGCGGGGGTCCTTATAGCCCGGGCTGCGCTCCACGCCAGAGGAAACGTCCACCAGCGGCGCGCCCGAAAGCCTGAGCGCCTCGGTCACGTTCGTGGGATCGAGACCTCCGGCCAGGAACCAGGGCCGCAGGAAACTCCGCCCCGCAGGCAAGGACCAGTCGAAGGCCGCGCCGTTGCCGCCCGGCAGGTCAGCGCCTGCCGGCGCCTTGGCGTCGAGCATCAGATAGTCGGCCACCGGCTCGTAGGCCGCCGCCGCGGCCAGGTCCTCGGCGGTCGCGACCGGAACCGCCTTGGCCGTCGCCGCGCCGGTGCGCGCGCGGATCTGCGCCGTCCGTTCGGGCGTCTCGCGGCCGTGGAGCTGGATAAGGTCGGGCTGCAACGCCTGGACGATGCGGTCGAGCAGGGCGTCGTCGGGATCGACCACCACCGCCGCCACTTTTGCGCGGCTCCGCGCCGGCGCGGCCAGGCGCGCGGCGTCCGCCGGATCGAGGTTGCGGGGGCTCTTGGGAAAGAAGACGAAGCCGACATAGGCGGCTCCGCCGGCCAGGGCCGCGTCCACCGCCTCGGGCGTGGTCAGTCCGCAGATCTTCGCCTTGGCCATGGCCGCCCATGTGGCCGAGCCGAGCCGGTTGCGCAAGGGCGCCCCCGGAACCCGGCCGGGCGGGCGGGGGTTTCGACCGCGACAGCGTCTGCCGAGGAGAGCGCCATGCACCTGGCCATGAACGAGCCCCGCTCCCGTTTCGAAGGCTTCGTCGGACGGCGGCGGGCGAAGGACGCCATGGCCCGGGCGGCGGATGTCGCCGAGCGGGCGAGCGCCCATGGCGACTGGAAGAAGCTCGCGGGCGCGGCTCTGGTCGGCTTCACGGTCGGCGCGGCCCTGCTGGGCGGGCGCAAGGCGGCCAAGCAGGCGACCACCGGGCTGGCCGGCGACTGGTTCTCCGCCCTGAAGGCCGACCACCGGCTGGTGGACAACCTGTTCAAGACCCTGGCCGGGACCGAAGACCACGAGACGGGCAAGCGCCAGACGCTCTTCTCGAAGATCGCCTACGCCCTGGCCAAGCACCAGTTCGAGGAGGAGCACGTCATCTATCCGGCGCTGCGCGACCAGGGCGATCCGGGCGCCGCGCGGCACCTCGACGGCGAGCACTTCGAGATGAAGACCTACATCCACGAGCTGATGGAGATGCCGAAGGACACCCGGCAATGGCTGAACAAGGCCGGGGCGCTGCATCGGCTGATCCAGGACCATGTGCGCCAGGAGGAAGAGGTCGTCTTCCCGCCGCTGCACGCCAAGCTGACCAAGAAGCAGAACGCCCACCTGACCCGGGCCATGCACCGCGAGGGACTGAAGCTGGCCTAGGGATCGGGCGCCCTCAGACGGAAGTGGGACCTGACCGCGCCGCCTCGGGCGGTATAAGCCGTCGGGTCATGTCCGATACCGCATCCCAGCTCCTGCGAAGCCTGTTCGACGCCGCGCTCTCGGCCGTCGATCCGGCCGCCTGCACCGCCGCTCACCTGCCGCCCCCGCCGAAGGGGCGCACGGTGGTGATCGCCTACGGCAAGGCGGCTGCGGCGATGGCCCGGGCGGTGGAGCGACATTGGGACGGCCCGCTCGCGGGGCTGGCCGTCACGCGTTACGGCCACGGCGTCCCCTGCGAGCGGATCGAAGTGGTCGAGGCCGCCCACCCGATTCCCGACACGGCGGCCACCGCGGCGGCGGAGAAGGCGCTGGCGCTGGTCTCGGGACTGGGGCCCGACGACCTGGTGCTGGCGCTGGCCTCGGGCGGGGGGTCCGCGTTGCTGACGCTGCCGGCGCCGGGCCTCAGCCTCGCCGACAAGCGGGCCGTCACCGGCGCCCTCTTGCGTTCGGGCGCGCCGATCCGCGACATCAACACCGTGCGCCGCCACCTGTCCGCCATCAAGGGGGGCCGGCTGGCCGCCGCCGCCGCGCCCGCGCGCGTCGCAACCCTGGTCATCTCGGACGTTCCCGGCGACGACCCGAGGGAAGTGGCCTCGGGACCGACGCTGGTCGACGGCTCGACGCCCGCCGACGCTTTGGCCGTCCTCGCGCGGTGGGGAATAGAGCCCCCTCCGGCGGTCGCCGCCCACTTGGCCCGCGCGGCCGAGCCGCCCGCCGCCGGCAATGTCGCGCCGCCGGTGGTGATCGCCTCCGCGAAACAGGCGCTGGACGCCGCCGCCGAGGCGGCGCGCACGGCCGGGCTGACGCCGCTGGTCCTCGGCGACGACCTGGAGGGCGAGGCGCGTGAAGCGGGGGCCGAGCACGCCAAGCTGGCGCTCGATATCGCGCGCGGAGACGGGCCGGTCCCGACTCCCGCGGTGATCCTGTCCGGCGGGGAGACGACGGTGACGGTGCGCGCCCGAGGCGGCAGGGGCGGGCGCAACGCCGAATTCCTGGCCGGGCTGACCCTGGCGCTGGACGGCGCGCCCGGCGTTCACGCGCTCGCCTGCGACACCGACGGGATCGACGGCACCGAGGACAACGCCGGCGCGACTTCGGATCCCGGGACGCTGGCCCGGGCGCGGGCGGCGGGGCTGGACCCGGCGGCCATGCTGGAGGCGAACGACGCCTACTCGCTGTTCGCCGCCACCGGCGGGCTGATCGTCACCGGACCGACCCGGACCAACGTCAACGACTTCCGCGCGGTCGTGATCGAAGGTCCGCCCCGGCCTCGCTAGAGGCGGCGGAGAACCTTGGACTACTTCCGGTCCTTCAGCAGGTCGCGGATTTCGGCCAGGAGGGCTTCGCTGGGCGTGGGCGCCGGCCCGATGTCCTGCCGGCGGCGGATCTTGTTCACCACCTTCACCATCAGGAACACCGTGAAGGCGACGATCAGGAACTGGATGACCGTGTTGATGAAGGCGCCGTAGGCGATCGCCACCTCGGCCTGCCGGGTCGCCGCATCCGCCGGCGACAGGACCACCTTCAGGTCGGAGAAGTCCACCCGGCCGATCAGCAGCCCGATCGGGGGCATCACCACCTGCTCGACCAGGCTGGTGACGATCTTTCCGAAGGCGGCGCCGATGATCACGCCGACCGCCAGGTCGACGACGTTGCCGCGCGCGATGAATTGCCGGAACTCGTCCAGCAAGCCGATTTTGGGGGTCGTCGCCGGATCAGACATCGCCACCTGCGTTCAGCCGTTCACGAAGCTCCT
>Ga0164243_10012190_pt1 | contig 12202 bp, 7 predicted proteins | sample OricompcompostOP_FD_108781 | JGI IMG/M metagenome (GOLD analysis project Ga0164243, IMG submission 108781) | Organic Plus compost microbial communities from Emeryville, California, USA - Original compost - Organic plus compost (OP) | ecosystem: Engineered > Solid waste > Mixed feedstock >...
GTGGTCGCCCACCCCGCGCCGTCGGGCCGGAGCCAGATGGTCCCCGTCCCGCTGCTGGAGGATCTGATCGCGGCCGGGCTCGCAGGGGTCGAGATCGACCACCGCGAGAACACGTCATCCGGCAAACGGGTGCTGCGCGACCTCGCCGCGGACCATCGCCTCATCGTCACCGGCTCCAGCGACTACCACGGCACGGGAAAGCCCAATCGTCCGGGAGAGAACACCACGGCCGACGAGATGGTCCGGCGGATCCTCGAGCGCGGCACCGGGGCGCCGGCGACGTTCCCGGACAGCTGATCCCGTGTCCCGGACAGCTGAGCGGAGGACGGAGCAGGACGACGGCCGGGTCATCGCCTGACCGGCCGTCGCGAGCGGGTCAGGCGCCGGTCGCGGGCGCGTTGCCCGTGCCGCCGCGACGGCGACGGCGGCGACGGCGCTGCGGCGCGGCCTTGCCGTCGTGGTGCTCCGAGCCCTGGCCGTCGTGCGTGCCCCCGCCCTCGGCCGTGCGGTCCGTGGACGTCGCGTCAGCGCTCGCCGGGGCGGAGGCCGGAGGCTCGGCGCCGTCGGCGAAGGTGGCCCCGACCCGCTCCGCGTCCGACGCCCGGCGGCGGCGACGGCGGCGACGTGTGCCGCCCTCGGACGTGCCCTCGGCCGCCGCATCGGCGGCCCGCTCGGGCTGGCGCGGCTTTCGGGCCGGCTTCTCCGCCGTCGGCGCGGTCACGAGACGGCCCTTGGTCCCCTCGGGGATGTCGAGATCCGTGTACAGATGCGGGCTGGACGAATAGGTCTCGATCGGCTCCGGCTGCCCGAACTCCAGGGCCCGGTTGATGAGAGCCCACTTGTGCAGGTCCTCCCAGTCGACGAAGGTGACGGCGATGCCGGTGCGCCCGGCGCGGCCGGTGCGGCCCGCGCGGTGCAGGTAGGTCTTCTCCTCGTCGGGGATCGTGTGGTTGATCACGTGCGTCACGTCGTCGACGTCGATGCCGCGGGCGGCGACGTCGGTCGCGACCAGGACGTCCTTCTTGCCGGCCTTGAACGCCGCCATCGAGCGCTCACGCTGCTCCTGGCCCATGTCGCCGTGCACGCCGCCGACGTTGAAGCCGCGGTCGCTCAGCTCGTCCACGAGCCGCTGCGCCGCCCGCTTGGTGCGGGTGAAGATGACCGTCTTGCCGCGTCCCTCGGCCTGGAGGATGCGGGCGATGATCTCGTCCTTGTCGAGCGAGTGGGCGCGGTAGACGAGGTGGCGGATGTTGGCCTGCGTGAGCCCTTCGTCGGGGTCGTTGGCCCTGATGTGGATCGGGTTCGACATGAACCGGCGCGCCAGGGCAACGATCGGACCGGGCATCGTCGCGCTGAACAGCTGCGTGTGGCGGTTCGCCGGGACCTTCTGGAAGATCTTCTCGATGTCGGCGAGGAAGCCGAGATCGAGCATCTTGTCGGCCTCGTCGAGCACGACCTCCGTCGCGTTCGAGAGATCGAGAAGACGCTGTCCGGCCAGGTCGATCAGGCGGCCGGGCGTGCCGACCACGATCTGCGCGCCGGCCTTGAGCTGCTCGATCTGCCCTTCGTACGCCTTGCCGCCGTAGATCGCGACGACGTTGGTGGAGCGCCCTGAGGTCAGCAGGTCCATGTCCTCGTAGACCTGAACGGCGAGCTCGCGGGTGGGGACGACGATGAGCGCCTTGACGCCGGGGGCCGGGTCCTGACCCAGCCGCTGCACCACGGGGATGCCGAAGCCGAACGTCTTGCCGGTGCCGGTCTTCGCCTGCCCGATGATGTCCTGACCGGGAAGGCCCAGCGGGATCGTCTGCTCCTGGATGGGGAAGGCGTCCACGATGCCCTTCGACGCGAGCGCGTCGACGATGTCCTGATCGATGCCGAGGTCGGCGAATGTCGTCACGTTTCTGAAGCCTGTCCGGCGGCCCCTCGCTAGGTCGGGGTCCGCCTCGTAAACGGATCCACGCCGTTTCTCGAAGCACAGGCGCGGGGCTCCGATCCGTCGCCGGAGCCTCTCCAGAGTACCCGAGGAGGCTGTGGCGCAGGAGGAGGCCCGCACGAGGCGCAGTAGGCTGAGCGCGTGGTGAGGTGGTTCTGGCAGCGCAAGGCGCCGCGGCGTTCGCTCGTCCTCCGGTCACGGGGGGACTTCGGTGACACCGCACGCGTCGACTTCGCCGAGCTCGCGCCCGACCTGAACACGTTCCTCGGGCAGGCGGCCTACCTGCAGCTCGGGTACTTCGAGACGCTGACCCGGCTCATCCGGGCGACTCCCGAGCTCGGCGAGAAGGAGGCGCTCTCGCGCGCCGCCGGGGCGGCGCTGGAGAAGCACAGAGGCATCGTCGAGGTGATCCGGGAGCGGGGAGACGACCCCACCGAGGTCATGCTGCCCTTCCGCGAGCAGCTCGACGCGTTCCGCCGCAAGACCATCAGCGTGCGCCCTCGTGAGACACTCCTCGCGGTCTACCTCACCGCCGGCATGCTCGACGACTTCTATCTCGCGCTCGCGTCGAGCTACGGCAAGACCGGCGACCGTGTCGTGGAGATCCTCGCCCGCGACGACGCGCGGGACGAGATCGTGGGGATCATCCAGGAGACCATCTCGAGCGACGAGGAATGGCGGTCCCTGCTGTCGATGTGGGGGCGCCGGCTAGTCGGCGACACGCTCCTCGTGGCGCGGACGGCGCTGCGGCGTCCGGAGCCGGGCTCGGCGGACGACGCGCGCGTGGAGCCGGTCTTCACCGAGCTCATGGGCGCGCACGCACGACGGATGGACGCGATGGGACTGGCGTCCTGACGACAGCCCCCTCCCGCCGCGTCGAGGTCCCGGGCCGGAGCCCCGCTCACGGGCGGCCGTCACGACCCTGCGGAACGGGCCGACCTGCGTCAGGAGCCGGGCCCGCTCGGACGCTCAGTGCGGTTCAGATGCCCAGGGCGACCCGCTGAGCGGCGTCGGACCGGCGACGGATCGCGGTGAGCGCGACGGTGGCGACCACGCTCAGCACGAGGCCGCCGCCGATCGCGATCAGCCAGAGCCAGAGGCTGTCCTCGCCGAGCCCTGACCATTGACCGACGGTGTACCCCGCGGCCGCGACCGCCGTCGCGACCGCGGGTGCCACGGCGAGCCCGCGGAGGTCGCGCGACGGCACCGCGAAGTGCACCGCGATGCCGAGGGCGCAGGCGGCGATGATCGCCAGCAGGATGTACACGGCGGGCTGCTCAGGCGACGAAGCCGACCCGGCGGGACTCCTCGGTGCCGAGCTCCACGTAGCCGAGGTGGGCGGTGGGGACGATGTAGGAGTTGCCCTTGACGTCGGAGAAGGTCACGTGGCTCGCGTTCTGATCGAGCGCGGACGTGATCTGACCGCGGACCTCGTCGGCAGGGGTGCTGGTCTCGAAGCTCAGCTCGCGGCCGGTGTTGATGATGCCGATGCGGATTTCCACGGGTGCGCTCCTCGCAGGTCATGACGGCGGTACAGACATCGACTCTAGCGCGGGCGCGGCGGGGCGGGCCGGCGCGAAGGGACGCGGCGGGCCGTGTTCGCGGAGAGCGATTGTCCGTCGCCGCGGCTAGCGTGGAGGGGTGCCAGAGGACCCCCGTCAGAGCGATGTCGTCACCGCAGCGCCCGACGCTTCCGGCACGGTCATCGGGGCGCCGGGGACGGGCAAGACGCACGCGCTGATCGAGCGGACGGCTCGGCTTCTCACGGCGGGGGACGATCCGCTCGACGTCGACGAGGTCCTCGTCCTCACCCCCAGCCGTCAGGCGGCGACGGCCCTGCGCGACCGGCTCGGCGTGCGGATCGGCGTCGCGACGCCGGGGCCGCTGGCCCGTTCGTTGGGGTCCTTCGCCTTCCAGATCGTGCGCGGGACGATGGTGCACGCCGGGCTCGAGCCTCCCGCGCTTCTGACCGGCGCCGACCAGGACCGCCTCATCGCCGACCTCCTCGAGGCTGACCTCGACGAGGACGAGCCCGCCGGCCGGGACCGGATCCCGTGGCCGCCCGAGATCGGACCCGCCGTGCGGGCCTCGCGGACGTTCCGCTCGGAGCTGCGGGCGTTCCTCGCGGAGTGCGTCGAGCGCGGGGCCACGCCCGAGGAGCTGCGCGCGACCGGGCGGCCCGCGTGGGCCGCCGTGGCCGCCTTCGCCGAGGAGTACCGGCGGGTCCTCGACCGCCTGCGCTCCGCGCACCGGGACGCGGCCGAGCTCCTCGCCGAGGCCGGGGCGATCCTGCGCATCGCCGACGCCGCCCGGCTGGGGCCGCTCGGGCGGCTCAGGGCCGTGCTGGTCGACGACGCGCAGGAGCTCACCGTCGGCGGGGTCGCCGTCGTCGCGGCCCTGCGCGCGCGAGGCGTCGCGGTGATGGCGTTCGGCGACCCCGACATCTCCTCCGGCGCCTTCCGCGGTGCGGGACCAGAGCTTTTCGCAGAGCTCGCCGGCATCCTCGGCGACGTGTACGTGCTCGACCGGCCCCATCGGCAGGACGAGGCCCTCGTCGCTCTCACCCGGACCGTGACCCAGGCCATCGGCGCCGCCGGCCGGGTGGAACATCGGCGCGCTCCTTCTCCCGCGGACGCCCTCCCGCCCCCGTCCGGGGGAGGCGAGGCGGCGGTCGAGGCCTTCCTCGCCGCGTCGCCCCACGAGGAGATCGACCGGATCGCGGCCGCGCTGCGGGAATGGCACGTCATGGCGGAGGTGCCCTGGGAGCGGATGGCGGTGATCGCGCACGACACGCGCCAGGTCAGCGGGCTGGAGGCCGAGCTGGCCGCGCGCGAGGTGCCCACGCGTGCGGCGGGCGTCCAGCGCCCCCTGGGGAGCGAGGGCGTGGTCCGCGACATCGTCGGCGTGCTCCGGCTCGCGCTCCTCCCCGTCGAGGAGCGAGGCGCGGAGGAGCTCACCGAGGCCCTCCGCACGCCGTTCGGAGGACTGGACGGCGTGGGGCTGCGGCGGCTGCGGGCGCGTCTGCGCCACCGCGAGCTCGAAGGAGGCGGCTCGACGCCGGCGCGAGAGCTTCTGCGCGCGGCGCTCGCCGAGCCGGGACAGCTCACGCTCGTCGACACCCCCGAGGCGCGGGTCGCGGATCGCTTCGGCACGATGCTGCGGGACGTGCACGAGGCCGCCGCGCGCGGCGAGACGGTCCACGAGCTGCTGTGGCGGATCTGGGACGGCTCCCGCGCCGCTGACGGGCGACGTCTCGCCACCGCATGGCAGGAGGAGGCGAGCACGCCGAACGGCGCGGAGACCGCGCGGGCGCTGGACGCCCTGGTCGCCCTCTTCGACGCGGCGAAGCGCACGGTGGAGCGGGGCGGCGAGAACCGGCCCCGGGCGTTCGTCGACGAGATCCTCGGCAGCGAGGTGCCCGAGGACTCGCTCTCCTCACCCGAGCGTTCCGGCGTCGTCACCCTGCTGACCCCCGCGACCGCGCTCGGGACCGAGTTCGACGCGGTGGTGGTCGCCGGGGTGCAGGACGGAGTGTGGCCCAACCTCCGGCTGCGAGGCGGGCTCCTCGGCTCCTGGCGGCTGGCCGAGGCGCTCGCGGCCGGGCGGCGCGGAGAGCCGGAGCACGAGCACAGCGCCCTCGACCGCCGCCGGGCCGCGCTGCACGACGAGCTGCGGCTCTTCGTGCGCGCTCTCTCCCGGGCCCGGTATCGGCTGCTGGTGACCGCCGTGGACGATGACGACAACAGCCCGAGCCCGTTCTTCGCCTTCCTCCCTCCGCCGACGCCGCCGGACGACGAGCGCGGTGCTCATCCGCTCACCCTGCGCGGCCTCGTCGCCCGTCACCGCCGAACCCTCACGACCTCTCACGACGTGACCGCGCGCGCCGAGGCGGCGGGGCAGCTGCGGCTCCTCGCCGAGGCCGGAGTCCCCGGTGCCGACCCCGCGGAGTGGTACGGCGGGCTCGCGCCCTCGACCACGGCGCCCCTTCGGGACCTCGAGACCACCGGCGTCCGCGTGTCGCCGTCACGGCTCGAGGCGTACGAGGAGTGCGGGCTGAACTGGGCCGTGGCCGCCCTCGGCGGCGACACGGTCGTCCCTCCCTCCGCCGGAATCGGGACGATCGTGCACGAGGCCATGGAACGGGTGCCTGACGGCGACCTCGAGGCGATGCGCGCGGTCCTCGCCGAGCACTGGCCGGAGCTCGACTTCGAGACGGCGTGGATCGCGCGCAAGGAGCGTCGCCGTGCCGAGCTCTACCTCGAGCGCCTGCACGCCTATCTGAGGGCGGTGGCGCACGAGGGCGGCGAGGTCATCGCCGCCGAGACCGCGTTCCGCTTCGCCGTGGACATCGGCGACGTCGCCGGCGACGGGGGAGCGCAACGGGGCATCGCGGCCCATCCGGTCGACGAGCAGGACACCGCGGGCCAGGCGCTCGTCAGCGGCGTGATCGACCGGGTGGAGCTCTATCCTCCCGGAGCGGGGGAGCACGGTCCCGCGCGCGGCCAGAGGTGGGCGCCGATGTCCGGCGGAGGCGACGACGGACGGGTGGTCGTGGTCGACCTGAAGACCGGCAAGTACGAGCCGGACACCGAGGCGGCGGTCGCCGAGCACGCCCAGCTCGCCGCGTATCAGATCGCGGTGGAGCAGGGGCTCGTCGACGGCGCGGATCCCGATGCGCTGGCCGGCGCGCGGCTGGTGATCGTGTCCAAGACGGTGGGGAAGAGCGATTACCGGGTCGCCCACCAGCACGTGCTCGCCGACGAGGAGCGCGCGGCCTTCCTCCGTCGGGTCGCGGACGCGGGACGCGGCATGGCTGCGAGCAGCTTCACCGCGCAGGTCGAGGCGCACTGCGCCGACACGCAGGTGCGGGTCTCGCCCTGCCGCATCCACACCGTCGGGGCGGTGAGCTCGTGACGGAGTGGGAGGGAGGGCTCGGCATCCGCGCGACCGACATCGCCGCGGCCCTCGGTCAGCCGCTGCCGACGGAGGCGCAGCAACGCGTGATCGAGGCCCCGCCCGAGCCGGCGCTCGTCGTGGCCGGAGCCGGCAGCGGGAAGACCGAGACGATGGCGGCCCGTGTCGTCTGGCTGGTCGCGAACGGGCACGTGCGTCGCGACGAGGTGCTCGGGCTGACCTTCACCCGCAAGGCGGCGGGAGAGCTCGCCGAACGCATCTCCGCCCGCCTGGCCGTCGTGGACGAGTACGGACGGCGCGGACTCCTCCCTCATCTGCCCGAGCTGGTCGCCACGGGGGCCCTCCGGCGTGTGGACGAGGCGGCGGCGGGGCGTCAGCGCGAGACCGTCCGCGCCCACGTCCTCGACGAGCTCGCCGCGGCGCGAGGGACCGGATGGGACCCCGCAGCGCCGCGCAGCGCCGAGGATCTGATGATCCGTCCGCGCGTCTCCACGTACAACGCGTTCGCCGATGCGATCGTGCGCGAGCACGCGCCGCGGATCGGGCGGGATCCCGACGCGGCGATGCTCAGCCAGTCGGCCTCGTGGCTGCTCGCCAGGGCGGTCGTCCTCCGCGCCGACCTCCCCGGCCTGGAGGAGATCGACCGGGCGCTGGGCGGTGTGATCGACGCGGTCCAGCGCCTGGCCGGGGAGGCTCTCGACCACCGGGCCGACCTCGACGAGATCGAGCGGCTCGCGCTCGCCCAGGCCGCGGCGTTCGAGCCCTATCGGACGAACGCCGCCGTGGACGCCGCCGCGGTCAACCTCTCGGCCATTCCGGTGCTCGTCCGGCTCGTGCGCGAGTACATCGCGGAGAAGGAGCGGCGCGGAGTGCTCGACTTCGCCGACCAGGTCGGCGGGGCGTTCGACATCGTCGAGTCAGCGCCCGACGTGCGCGCCGAGCTCCGTGAGCAGCACCGGGTCGTGCTGCTCGACGAGTACCAGGACACCTCCGTCGTGCAGACGCGGTTCCTGTCCGCGCTGTTCCGCGATGCTCCGGTGATGGCGGTCGGCGACCCGCACCAGTCGATCTACGGCTGGCGGGGAGCGAGCGCCGACAACCTCTACGGGTTCGCACGGGAGTTCGCCCGTGATCAGACGGCCCGCAGCTACAGCCTGACGACGAGCTGGCGCAACGACCGCCGGATCCTCGACGCGGCCAACGCGATCCTCGGTCCGCTGCGGCGTCCGGGCCTTGACGTCCCGCCGCTCGAGCCGCGGCCGGGCGCGGGCGAGGGAGGCGTCGGCGTGCGCTTCCCGCTCACGGTGGACGAGGAGGCCGCGGAGGTCGCGGCATGGTTCGTGGAGCGGCGGGCCGCCCATCGCGCCGCGGACGCGAGCGCGCGCCCGCACACCGGCGCGATCCTGTTCCGGTCCAAGCGCCATATGCAGACCTTCGCCGCGGCGCTGGCCCAGGCGGGCGTCCCGCACCGGATCCTCGGTCTCGGCGGCCTCCTGTCCACGCCCGAGGTCGTGGACGTCGTCTCGGTCCTCCGGGTGCTGCACGACCCGACCGCGGGCTCCGCGCTCATCCGCCTGCTGGTCGGACCGCGGTTCGCGGTCGGCGTGGCCGACATGGCCGCCTTGCACGATCTGGCGACGACCCTCGCGCAGCGCGACGGCGCCCTGGCGCCGCTCCCGGACGAGGTGCGGCAGCGACTGCGCTCCTCGCGCGGCGCCGACGAGGCCGTGTCGATCGTGGACGCGGTCGACTTCGTGCGCGCAGCCCCTGACGACTACCGTCTGCTGGCGGCGATCACCCCGGAGGGGCGGGCGCGCCTGCGCGCGGCGGGGGAGATGCTGGAGCGGCTGCGGCGCGCGGCGGGCCAGCCGATCCCCGAGCTCATCCGGCTCATCGAGCTGGAGCTCCGACTGGACATCGAGCTCGCCACAAACGAGACGCGAGGACCGGCGCGCGTCGCGACGACCCAGCTGCGGGCGTTCGGAGACGAGGTGCGGGCCTTCCTCGCCGCCGACGAACGGGGAACCGTCGGCAGCCTTCTCGCGTGGCTCGACAAGGCCGAGAGCACCGACGAGCTGATGCCCCGCCCCGAGCCTCCCGAGCCCGGGGTGGTCCAGCTCCTCACGATCCACGGGTCGAAGGGGCTGGAATGGGACGCGGTCGCGGTGGTGCGGCTCGTCGAGGACGAGCTGCCCGGCCGGATCGCCGACACCTCCGGCTGGTTCGGCTTCGGGGTGGTCCCCTTTCCGCTGCGTGGCGACCGCGAGGCGCTGCCTGCCTTCCGCTGGGCTCCGGAGGAAGCGATGGAAGGCGCGGGCGCCGACCCGGCGAGGCGTCACAAGGCGGCTCTCGACTCGCTCGCGGCGGGATACACCAAGGCCTACCCCGCAGGAGGGGCGTTGCGACGCTTCAAGGACGCCTATCGCGATTATCAGCGGCAGGAGGAGCGCCGGCTCGCCTACGTCGCCGTGACCCGGGCGCGCAGCGACCTTCTGCTCACCGGGGCGCACTGGGCGGGTCAGAAGAGGCCGCGACGCCCGAGCCCGTTCCTGCAGGAGGCGATCGAGGCCTGGGGGCTCCCGCCGATCGGCGAGACGGATCCCGACGAGAACCCCTACGAGGGCGAGGCTCTCACCGTCACCTGGCCGCTCGATCCGCTCGGCGCCCGGCGTGCCGTGGTCGAAGGCGCGGCGGCCGCCGTCCGCGCGGCGGCCGACACGCCGTTCCGTCCCGTCCCGAGCCGGGAGCTGGAGCGTCTGCTCGCCGAGCGTGCCGCGCGCCTGCGCGGCGTCGACGCGGATGCGCCGACCCGCGTGCCGGCCTCACGGTTCAAGGACTACGTGAGCGACTTCCGCGGCACGGTGCGATCCCTCGCACGGCCCATGCCGGAGCGCCCCTACCGGCAGACCCGTCTGGGCACGCTGTTCCATGCGTGGGTCGAGCATCGGTCGGGCCTTGTCGGTGCGGGGCCGGCGCTCGACGACGCGCTCTGGGACGTCGACGAAGAGGCCGCCGGCGTGGACGAGGCCGCCGTGGCCGATGCGGCGGACCTCGCCCGGCTCCGCGAGATCTTCGAACGCTCCGAGTGGGCGCCGCTCCAGCCCATCGCGGTGGAGACCGAGATCGACTTCGCGCTGCCGGAGGCCGAGGGCGAGCTGCGGCGGATCGTGATCTGCAAGCTCGACGCCGTCTATCGCCGGGAGAACGGGCGGATCGAGATCGTGGACTGGAAGACGGGGCGTCCCCCGGCGACTCCGTCCGAGCGCGAGGAGCGGATGCTGCAGCTCGCCCTCTACCGGCTCGCGTATCACCGGCGCTACGGGGTCCCGTTGACCGAGATCGACGTGGCGTTGTTCTACGTGGCGGACGACCTCGTCATCCGCGGCGACCGGATCTACTCCGAAGAGGAGCTGGTCCAGCGCTGGAACGCCGCGCGGGCGGCGCGCTGAGCCTCGGCCTCGTCGGCCGAGGGATCGTGCGCGAGGTCGCCCGTGCCGTCACCTGTTCGAGAGCCGGCCGCAGGCTCGTCCATGGCGGAGCGGGCGTGTGCGACGGCGTCGCCGAGGTCGCTCGTCGGCTCCTCGTCCGGCCTGTTCCCGGGCGCATCGCCGGTCGCGGAGAGGCCGTCGCCCGTGAGCGCCTCCGGGGCGGCGGCGGGGACGGCGGAGGACCCGCGAGGGCCGAACGCCGCCGTGTCGTCGTCGGCGACCACGCCCGCGAAGGTCCGCGGGTCGTAGGCGTCCGTCTGCATCGACGTGTCGATGTCGGCAGGCGCGTGATCCGGGACGCTCTCGAGCGCTACCATCGCGTCGTCGACCCCCGCACCGGGCCCGCGTCGCGGCACCAGGTCGTTGCGGATGCCGTCGGCGAGCGCGGCGAGCAGCTGAGCGGCGTCGTCGACGATGTCGTCCCGTCGTGTCTCGTGACCGTGCAGAAGCCAGCGAGCGAACTCCAGCTCGGCGAGCATCCGGGATCGCGCACGAAGCGCAGGATCCGGGGCCCGCAGCACGGTCGCGGCATACGCGCGGTGGACGTCTGCGGCGGCGTCCGGAGCGGATGCGAGCCAGGCGAGGTCCGCGGCCGGGTCGCCGATCGAGAGCCCGTTCCAGCCGATTACGCCTGAGACACGGGGGCCGAAGGCCTCGTCGTCCTCGTAGAGGAAGGAGGTGTCGGTCGCGCCGCCGAGGATCACGGTCGACTCGAAGCGCCACAGGTCGTCGGACTCGACCGCTTCGCGCCAGCGGACCGTGAGACGGGCCGAGACGCGGCCGGTCGCGGCGGCACGGTCCACGAGCGTCCGGATGTCCTCCCGGATCTCCGCGGGGGAGCGGTCGGCGAGCCCTGCGCTGCGCACGACGGACGTCGGCAGAGCGTGGATGCGGGCGATCGCCGCGCCAGCCGCCTCGGCGGTGCCGCGCCCGGCCGGGATGTTGCCCGCCTCCACCTGGAAGCCGGGAACCAGCGAGGTCACCAGGGCAGGGTGGTCGCCGACACGGGTCTGCCCGAGCAGTTCCGGGGCGAGGAAGGGCAGCATCTCGCGCGCACCGGGGGTCAGCGCCCGGAGCGCGATGGCCTCGGCGGAGAGCTCAGCGGCGGTCTCGTCGTCGCTGGAGACGCGGATCGTCGCCTCCCGGCCGTCGGCCAGGGTGGCCACCGCGGAGTCGAATCGGGCGTCGCCGCCCGACGTGAGCGCGCGGGCGCCGACGACCTCGGCTCCGGGCACGGCGGCCGTGACCGCCGCGGCTAGAGTGAAGGGAGAGCGAGCCATGCCACCAGGGTAGGTCGGTGGCGCCGTCCGCCCGGCCGCGCCACGCCTGAGACGGCCACGCCCGCGAGAGAGGGAGCGGATGATCGCGAGGGAAGGGATCCTGGATCGCGCGGGAGGCGAACGGGAGCTCCCCGGGATCGTCGACCGGCTGCGGGAGCAGGAGGACACGCGAGTCCTTCTCGTGCATCGCGGCAGGGCCGTCGTCGACGCGGACGGAGCGCTCCGTCTTCTCACCGTCGCCGAGGTGCTGTCCTCGTCCGCCGGCGACGCGGGCGGGCCCCGGTGGGCGTTGATCGGACGCCGCGCCGATCGGACCCCTGTGCTCCTCGCCGCGCTTCCCGAGACCGCCGCGCCCGCGGGGAACGTCGGGCAGGCGCGGTGGGGCGGTATCCGCGACATCGCCGCCGCGCTCCCGGGCGAGGACGCGGAGATCCTCGTCACCGGCGTCGCGCTGGCCGGCTGGCTCCTGGAGTCCGGCTTCTGCCCGACGTGCGGTGCGGAGGCGGAGGTGCGTCAGGCCGGGTGGTCGCGGCACTGCGTCGCCTGCGTGCAGGATCTCTTTCCCCGCACCGACCCCGCCGTCA
>Ga0164243_10012192_pt1 | contig 12202 bp, 13 predicted proteins | sample OricompcompostOP_FD_108781 | JGI IMG/M metagenome (GOLD analysis project Ga0164243, IMG submission 108781) | Organic Plus compost microbial communities from Emeryville, California, USA - Original compost - Organic plus compost (OP) | ecosystem: Engineered > Solid waste > Mixed feedstock >...
AGAGCTATCCCGAGCTCCTCGCGCTCTTCGACGAATGCTCGGCCAACCTCCAGAACGCCCTGGCGGGTGCCGATCCTCGGGAGGCGGCCTGGTCGTGGAGTGACGATCAGACCGTCGGCTTCACGATCCGTCGGCAGGCTCACGAGGCCCTGATCCACCGCCTGGACGCCGAGCTCGTCGCCGGCCAGGTCACCGCACTCGATCCTCGGCTGGCGACCGACGGCGTACAGGAGGCACTCGACCTCATGCTGGGCAGTCAACCTGCCTGGGGCACGTTCACGTCGTCCGACTCCTACGTCTGTGTGCAGGTGCGCGACACCGACACCGAGATCTGGGTGCAGCTCGGGCACTTCACCGGGGTCGACCCGGAGGGCACCGCGCACGACCAGGCCGATCTGCGCGTGGTCGACACCCCCGAGGCCGAGCCGGACCTGGTGGTCGAGGGCCGCGCCGAGGACCTCGACGCCTGGCTGTGGCACCGCCGCGACGCCAGCGGGCTGGACTGGGCGGGCGACGCACAGGTGCGCCGTCAGTTCGCCAGCCTGGTCGACCAGCCCATCACCTGAGCAGTCGAGCCGCCCGGGTCAGGTGCGCTGGACGGCGCCCGTGCGGCTTGCCGCGAGTGCGACGGCGGCGTCGCGAGCGGCTACCGACTCGCCCTCCTTCAACGTGCGGTCCGGAGCCCGGAAGCGCAGCGCGAAGGCGAGCGACTTCTTGCCCTCCCCCACCTGCTCGCCGGTGTAGAGATCGAACAGGCGAATCGACTCCAGCAACTCCCCGGCGCCCTCGCGCAGCGCGGCCTCGACCTCGGCTGCGGGCACGTCGGCGTCGACGACGAGCGCGACGTCCTCCTTGGCCAACGGTTGGTTGGAGAACGAGGGCGCCGGGCGCAGGTGGACCGACCGCTCCACGAGCACATCGAGATCGACCTCGGCCGCCACGCTTCCGCGGGGCAGCCCATAGGCGGCGCAGACCTTGGGATGCAGCTCGCCGGCGTGGCCGATCACCGTGTCGCCGACGGCGAGCTCGGCACACCGGCCGGGATGCCACGGCGCATGCTCGACACCCCGCGCGGACACCGCCACGCCGACCGAGTCGGCCACGGCGCGCACGGCATCGACCGCGTCGGCCCAGGTCACCGCACGGCCCTCGCCCCACCAGCCCGAGCCGTCGATCTCACCCACGGCCACCAGCGCCAGGTGGAGCGGCTGCGCCGGCAGGCCCGCCTGCAGTGCCGCGAACTCCTCCGGGCTGGGCCCTCGGTCGACCGGGAGGATCATGGTGGCGCCACCGGTCGGAATGGTCACGGTCGCGGTCTCGAAGATCCCGAAGGACTCCAGCCCGTGGCCGACGTTGCGACCCGCGGTCTTGAGCAGGCCCGCGAGCACGGTGGTCGTCATGAACGGCGCCTCGTTGCTGAGCGGGTTCTCCAGCCGCAGCGCCTGCCGGCGTACGTCGTCGGCCGGCACCTGCATCTGGTCGAAGTCGCTCTCCCCCACGAAGGGGAACGTCACGACCTCGGTGAGGCCCTCGGCGGCAGCGGCCCGGGAGAGGCGACGGCGCAACTGTTGGGCACGGGTGAGCCCGCGGCCGGCAGGCGGGATCGGCAGCACCGACGGCACTCGGTCGTAGCCGACGAGCCGGATGACCTCCTCGGTCGTGTCCTGCGGATCGGTCAGGTCGGGCCGCCACGGCGGTGGGACGACGGTCAGGGTGCCGGTGCCGCTGACCTCGCAGCCGACGGCCCGGAGCGCCTCGACGGCGGCCTCCTCGCTGATCTCCATCCCGGAGACCCGGGCGGCCAGGTCGCCGGCCACAGTGATGGCGGGCCGGGCCGGCGGCGTGCCGACGACCGTGACGCCCGGGTCGGCGGTGGCGCCGCCGTGGGCCACGAGCAGCTCGACCACCCGATCGGCCGCGGCCTCGCAGATGGTCGGGTCGACGCCACGCTCGTTGCGCTTCCCGGCCTCCGAGGAGATCTTGTGGCGCTTGCCGGTGCGGAACATCGACACCGCGTCCCAATGGGCCGACTCGACCACGATCGACGTGGTGGTCTCGGAGATCTCGGTGGTCTCCCCGCCCATCACCCCGCCGAGACCGATGATGCCGGAGTCGTCGGTGACGACGAGGTCCTCGGTCGAGAGCTCCCGTGCGACGCCGTCGAGGGTGGTGAGCTTCTCACCGTCGCGAGCCCGGCGGACGACGATCGGACCGCTCAGCTTGTCTGCGTCGTAGCCGTGGATCGGGCGGCCGGTCTCGAGCATCACATAGTTGGTGACGTCGACCGCCAGCGAGACCGAGCGCATGCCGGCCGCGGTGAGGCGATCAGCGATGTAGGCGGGCGTCGGTGCCGCGGGGTCGAAGCCGGTGACCGTGCGGGCCACGAAGACCGGACAGCCGGTGGGGTCCTCGACCACGACCGGGTAGCCGAGGTCGTTGGCCGCGGGGCAGTCCCGGAGCGCGGGATCGCGGAAGTTGCTCGCTCCCTCGACCGAGACGAGCACGTCGCGGGCGATGCCACGCAGGCTCAGGCCGTAGGCACGATCCGGGTTGACCTCGAACTCGATGATCTCCTCGTCGAGGCCAAGCACCTCGCGGGCGTCCTGCCCGGGCTCCCCCGCGCCGGCGGGCAGCACGATGATGCCGTCGTGGTCCTCGCCGATCCCGAGCTCGCGCGCGGAGCAGATCATGCCGGCCGACAGGTGACCGTAGGTCTTGCGGGCCGAGATCGCGAAGTCGCCCGGCAGCACCGCGCCGGGCAGCACCACGACGACCAGGTCGCCGGGCTCGAAGTTGTGGGCGCCGCAGACGATGCCCTGCGGCTCACCGGTGCCATTGGCGTCCGCGACGTCGACGGTGCACCAGTTGATGACCTTGCCGTTCTTCTGCGGCTCGGGCTCCTTCGTGAGCACCCGGCCGACCACCAGCGGACCGGTGATCGCAGCACCGGGGCTGTGGACGGCCTCGAGCTTCAGGCCCGTCATCGTGAGCCGGCGGGTGATGACGTCGGTGGTCGTGCCCGCCGGGACGTCGACGTACTCCATGATCCAGGAGAGGGGTGCCTTCATCGTTCTTCTCTCCTCAGATCTCGGTGCCGAAGGCGGAGCTGAACCGGACGTCGCCCTCGAAGAGGGGACGCAGGTCCTCCAGCCCGTGACGGAACATGAACGTGCGGTCGATGCCGAAGCCGAAGGCGAAGCCGGAGTAGACCTCGGGGTCGATGCCGCAGGCGATCAGCACCCGCGGGTTGACCACGCCGCAGCCACCCCACTCGATCCAGCCCTCGCCACGACAGGTGCGGCACGACTCCGAGCTCTCGCCGCGGCAGACGAAGCAGCGCAGGTCGACCTCCGCGCTGGGCTCGGTGAACGGGAAGTACGACGGCCGGAACCGCGTCGTGATGCCGTCGCCGTAGAGGGCGCCGGCCAGATGGTCCAGGGAGCCCTTCAGGTGGGCCATCGTGATGCCCTCGTCGACCACCAGTCCCTCGACCTGGTGGAACATCGGACTGTGGGTCGCGTCGTACTCGTCGGTGCGGAAGACCCGGCCGGGGCAGGCGACGTAGATCGGCGGCTTGCGGGTCAGCATGGTGCGGGCCTGCACCGGCGAGGTGTGCGTGCGCAGCACGACGTGGTTGTCGGCCGGCACGGTCCAGAACGTGTCCTGCATGGTGCGCGCCGGGTGGTCCGGCCCGAGGTTGAGGGCGTCGAAGTTGAGCCACTCGGCCTCGACCATCGGCCCCTCGGCGATCTCCCAGCCCATCGCCACGAAGATGTCGGCGATCAGCTCGGACTGCAGGGTCAGCGGGTGCCGCGAGCCCCGACGCCGGCGCGCCGTCGGCAGAGTCACGTCGACCCGCTCCTCGGCCAGCATCCGCTCCTCGTGCTCGGCCTCCAAGACGACCTGTCGCTCCCCCAGGGCCTTGTTGACCGCGCCCCGCGCCTGGCCCACGCGCTGGCCGGCCTCCTTGCGCGCCTGCGGCGGCAGGGCGCCGATCTCCCGGTTGGCGAGAGCCAGGGGCGATCGGTCGCCTGCGTGGTCGAGCCGCGCCTGCTTGAGCTCGGCGAGGTCACCGGCGGCCGCGATCGCCTCGAGAGCGGCGTCGCGCATGGCCTCGACCTCGTCGGCGCGCAGCGGCGTCACCTCGACGGGGTCGTAATCGGAGTTGGGTCCCGACATGTCTGCCTTCACGGATCGAGAATGGGGAGCAGCGTCCGAACGACGCCGACCGGCCAAGTCTAGGAAGTCCACGTCGGCCGTCGCCAACGGGTTGTGGGTCCGTGCCGTCCGCCACCTCGACGCGAACCGTGCCCAACCTGCGTGGACAGGCCAGCTACCGCTCGGCGCCGGGTCCGGGCTCGGTCGGAAGCTCCACCGTGATCCGGGCACCGCCGCCCGGCGCGTCGGTGACGGCGACCATGCCGCCGTGTGCCCGCACCAGCCCGTTGACCAGGTAGAGACCCAGGCCCGAACCGCCCCGAACGCCGTCCTTCCAGAACTTGGTGAAGACCCGCCGACGGACCTCCGGGTGGATGCCGTCACCCTGGTCGTCGACGTGGACCCGTATCCCAGGGAAGGGCGCGTCGCCGGCGATGGGCGCCAGGGTGACCCGCACCGTGCCCTCGCCATGGCGCACCGCGTTCTCGACGAGGTTGGTGAAGACCTGGGTCGTCTTGTCCGGGTCGACGACCACCTCGGGCAGCGCATCGACGACGTCGACGACGAACTCTCGGGTCATGGCCCCCGCACCGACGGACTCGACCACCCGGCGGAGCAGCGCAGCCAGGTCGATGGGCCGCGGATAGAGGGAGAGCCGCCCGGTGTCCAGCCGGGCCACGTCGAGCAGCTCGGTGATCAGCCTGCTCAGTCGGTCGGAGTCGGCGTTGACGGTGGTGAGCATCAGCTTCTTCTGCTCGTCGCTGAGCTTGTCCCAGCGGTTGAGCATCGCCTGCACGAAGCCCTTCACACCGGTCAACGGCGAGCGCAGCTCGTGCGCGACGGTAGCGACCAGGTCGGACCGCTCCCGGTCGAGGCGCTCGCGTCCCCGGCCACTGCGCAGTGACACCGCGACCCGCTCGACTCGGCCGCCCACCGCCGTCCGCAGGATCCGCGCCACGACCAGCACCTCGGAGCCGTCGGGCAGGACCCAGACCTGCTCGGGCACGCCGGAGCGGGTGCCGAGACCCTCCCAGGGCCGGTTGACCTCGACCCAGGTGCGCCCGTCATGGTCGGTGAGGGCCAGCACCTCCTCGAGCCGCCGACCGCCGACCTCCTCCGTCGGCGCAATGCCCAGCATCCGACGACCCACGGTGTTGATCGCACGCACCGTGCCGGCATCGTCGGCGATCACCGCGCCGTCGGCCAGCAGGTCCAGCAGCTCGTCGGTCACAGCCCGCACTCTAGGCCGTGTCCGCCGCGTCAGCCGGAGCGGCGCTGGGCCCGCGCGCTTGCGTAGAGGCAGAGCGCAGCGGCGGTCGCCAGGTTGAGGCTCTCCGCGCGGCCGTGGATCGGGATCCGCACCCGGTGGTCGGCCAAGGCAGCCACCTCCTCCGGCAGCCCCCAGGCCTCGTTGCCGAAGAGCCAGGCCGTCGGGGCCGCGAGCAGACCCTCCTCCTCGGCCTCGAAGAGGTCGCGCTCCCCCGCCCCGTCGGCGGCCAGCACGACCAGACCGGCGCCGCGGATGCGCCGTACGGTCTCGGCCGGGTCGGTCTCCCGGGAGACCGGCAGGTGGAAGACGCTGCCCACGCTCGCGCGCACGGTGCGGGGATGATGGGCGTCGACGGAATGTCCGGCCAGCACCACGCCGTCGGCGCCGGCGGCGTCACTGGTGCGGATCACCGTGCCCGCGTTCCCCGGATCGCGTACGTCGGCACACACGGTCAGCAGCCGGGGCCCGGCACCGAGCTGGTCGGCCAACGGCACGTCGAGATGCCGGCAGACGGCGACGACGCCCGCCGGTGTCGTCGAATCGCTCAGCGAGGTGAGCGCGCGCTCCTCCACCGGGCGCCAGAGGTCGCCCGCGGCGGCGCGCAGGGCCGGGAAGTCGGCGGCGGCCGCCGGTGTCGCGAAGACCTCGACCACGCAGCCTGGGCGGGCCAGCGCGCCCTCCACCGCCTTGGGACCGTCGGCCAGGAAGAGGCGCTCGCGGTCGCGAAATGACCGACGGGCGAGCTTCCGTGCGGACCGGACCCGGGGGTTGCTCGTCGAGAGCGGTGCGGGGTCGGTCGGGAAGCTCGCCACGTCGGTGTCGATCGTTGTCGATCGTGCTCAGCAGGCGCCGAGGATCAGGCGACGTCCTCGCGCGGGGCGTTGACGTCTTCGGGGAGGTTGGCCTTGGCCACCTCGACGAGGGCGGCGAACGCCGGCGCGTCGTTGACGGCCAGGTCCGCGAGGATCTTGCGGTCCACCTCGACCTCGGCGGCCTTCAGGCCCTGGATGAAGCGGTTGTAGGTGATGCCGTTGGCGCGGGCCGCGGCGTTGATCCGCTGGATCCACAGCTTGCGGAACTCGCCCTTCTTCGCCTTGCGGTCACGGTAGCTGTAGACCAGCGAGTGGGTGACCTGCTCCTTGGCCTTGCGGTAGAGACGGGACCGCTGGCCGCGGTAGCCGCTCGCGCGCTCGAGGGTCGTCCGGCGCTTCTTCTGGGCGTTGACTGCCCGCTTGACGCGTGCCACTTCTTTACTCCTTGGTGCTCAAACTCGGGGGTCGGAGGCCGGGACGGCTCAGAGACCCAGCAACTTCTTCGCGGTGCGGACGTCGGCCTTCGCGACCTCGGTGGTGCCGGTCATCCGGCGGGTGACCTTGGAGGCCTTCTTCTCGAGGTTGTGGCGCTTGCCGGCCTTCTCGCGCAGGATCTTGCCCGAGCCGGTGACCCGGAACCGCTTGCTGGCACCGGAGTGCGTCTTGTTCTTCGGCATGGAATTGCTGCTCTCTACTTGCGTTGTGTGTCGAGTCAGTGGGTGGCGACTCAGAGGTCGATGTCGGCGTCGAGGTTCTCCGAGCGACGCCGCTCCTTCTTCTGGGCCACCGGGCCGGTCTGCGCGGCCTTGCGCTCCGCGGCCTCCTCCGCCTGGTCGGCGGCACGGTCCGCCGCGGCGGACTCCTTGGCCGCCTTGACCTCGGCCTTGGCGTCGGCCTTCTTCTTGTGGGGGCCGAGCACCATGATCATGTTGCGGCCATCCTGCTTCGGGGCCGACTCGATGAAGCCCAACTCCTCGACGTCGGCGGCCAGCCGCTGGAGCAGCCGGAAGCCGAGCTCGGGACGGTGCTGCTCACGACCACGGAACATGATGGTGATCTTGACCTTGTCGCCGGCCTTGAGGAACCGGACGACGTGGCCCTTCTTCGTCTCGTAGTCGTGGGCGTCGATCTTCGGACGAAGCTTCATCTCCTTGATGATCACGTTCGTCTGGTTGCGACGGGCTTCACGGGCCTTCTGGGCGTTCTCGTACTTGAACTTCCCGTAGTCCATGAGCTTGCAGACGGGCGGCTTGCCCTGCGGAGCGATCTCGACCAGGTCGAGGTCAGCCTCCTGGGCCAGTCGCAGCGCGTCGTTCGTGGGAACGATGCCGACCGTTTCACCATTGGGGCCAACGAGGCGGACCTCGGGCACCCGGATCCGGTCGTTGATGCGCAGCTCAGTGCTGATGTGTCCTCCTGAAGACGTGCAAACAAAAAGGCTTCCGCTCGGCAAGCGGAAGCCAGTCTCCAAGGCAGTCGTGCACCTCACCCGCGGTCGCAATGGTCTGGGGACCATCGCGCCACGTGACCGGACCCGACGACCTCACGGTCGGTGCGGGTGGGAAAGTCCGCCAGTGCTGCGCGGCGGAGCCTCCGCTTGTCGGACCGACTCGGAGACCGCAGGTGCGGACCGAGCCGATCGGTCGACGTACAGGATAACCGTTGGGGCGCTCCCGTGCGAATCGACCGCGACGCCTGTGTCAACGCTCGCGGCGCCTGCCCTATTCCGGGGCTCTCGGAGCGGCCTACTCCGAGGGCCGCAGCCAGCCGGACCGCCCGTCGACCTCGACGAGCTGCCAACCGGCTGCCAGGCCGACGAGATCGTCTCCCTCGACGACGAACGTGACCGGTCCCGCAACGTCGAGCACCAGCGCCGCGGCGTCGTCCTGCAGCGCGGACTGGGCCGCCACCTGCGCGGGGACCGCGACCGGGCGCGCGTCCGGATTCCAGGCACCCAGCTGCTCGGTGCCGGTGAAGGCGAGCAGAGCGAGCCTGCCGTCGCGTCCCTTCATGAGGACCGCGGCCATGTCGCTGGACTTGTCGTGGGCGAGCCCCGCCTCGTCGTACTCCACCTCGCCGAGCAGCGCGACCACCGGGACGAGCAGCCGTGAGGCAGCCAGAGCCCGGAGTACGTCGGCACTGCGGCTTCGGTCCGCCCGCCAGGTGGCGAGCGCCTCGGCGAGCACCGGGCTCTGCGACCCGTCGTCGTCGGGAAAGGCACTTGCCTGCAGCCGGGCGCCGGCGAAGCGATCGGGGTTCACCATGGTGCCTCCACCCTAGTCGGCGGCCACCCACCGCCGTACCGCGGTGCCGCCGGCGCATGACCGACGTCACCGAGCATCCGCACATCGCAGGACCGGGCGACCGGCCCCCTTCCCCGGTCGGAGAGGGTGGGGACCATGACGACGGATCGGCACAGAACGAGAGAACCGGCGATTCAGGTCAGCGGGCTCTGCCGCACCTACGGCAAGGGAGACGAGGCGTTCGAGGCGGTCCGCGGCGTGGACTTCGCGGTCCCGGCCGGCACCGTCACCGCGCTCCTCGGCACCAACGGCGCAGGCAAGACGTCCACGCTGGAGCTGATCGAGGGCTGGCGCCTGCCAGCGACGGCACGGTGCGCGTGCTGGGCCTCGACCCATGGCGTGACCGCGTGGAGGTGCGCCGCCGGACCGGACTGCTGCTGCAGAGCAGCGGCTTCTCCGGAGACCTGACCGTGCGGGAGACGCTGCTGATGTGGAGCGGCCTCACCACGGGGACGCGGCCCGTTGACGACGTCCTCGACCTGCTGCGGCTGGCGGGGCGCGCCGACGTCGCCGTGCGGGTGCTCTCCGGTGGTGAGCAGCGGCGGCTCGACCTGGCCTGCACGCTGCTCGGCCACCCCGAGGTGCTCTTCCTCGACGAGCCAACGACGGGGCTCGACCCGGAGAGCCGACGGGGCGTCTGGGAGCTGGTGCGCGGCCTGCGCGACAGCGGCACGACCGTGCTGGTCACGACGCACTATCTCGAGGAGGCCGAGGCGCTCGCCGATCGGCTGGAGATCATGCATGCCGGCCGCATCGTTCGCTCGGGTGCACCCCACGAGATCGCCGAAGGCCATCCGGCGACCATCCAGTTCCTCTCCGTCCCCGAGCTCCCGGATCTGCCGGTCGAGATCAGCCATGAGCGAGGGCTCACGCTCCTGCGCACCGACGACCTGCAACGCACGCTGACCGACCTCCTGGTGTGGGCGCAGCGCCGCGGCCAGGTCCTCGACGGACTCCAGGCCCGCAGCGCCACCCTGGAGTCCGTCTTCCTCGACATCGCCAACGCCGAGCCCGTGCCGGCGACCAGCACCTCGGGAGGCCAGTGATGGCGACGACCCTCAGCCCGGCGCGGGTGCGCACGCTCGCTCGCTGGAACGCCGTGTTGCTGACGCGCAACCGGCTCGCGCTCTTCTACGGGGTGGTGCTGCCGCTCGCGCCACTCCTCCTGCTCCTCACCGGCGACGACGCCGGCGTGGGGGCTGCGTCCATCGTGACGACGATGACCTTCGCCGCGCTCTTCCCGGTCTTCTACAACGTGCTCGCGCAGTTCGTCTCTCGGCGCGACGAGCTGGTGCTCAAGCGGCTGCGCTCCGGTGAGGCGCGGGACGCCGAGATCCTGGTCGCGCTGGCGCTGCCCGGCTACGCGATCCTCGTCCTCGTCGCGGTGCTGGCGATCCCGCTCGCGATCGCCGCCGGCCAGCCGGTGCCCCTGAATCCGCTGGTCTACCTGGTCGCGGTGCTGCTGGTCGGCGTCCTCTTCACGGCGTTCGCCTTCTGGACCGCGGCATGGACGCGCAACGCGGAGGCAGCTCAGCTGACCAGCATGCCCGTGGTGTTCCTGGCGGTGATGGGCCAGATGAGCGTCGCCTTCCCCGACCGGGTGCGTGACGTGGTCGACCTGACACCCGGTGCCGCCCTGACCGACCTGATCCGCACCAGCTGGTTCGGTCTCGGCGAGCCGGGGACCGAGCGCACCCTCGACTTCGCCGACACCTGGGCGGCAGCCGCACAGCCGCTGCTGGTCCTGGTCGTCTGGATCGGCCTCGCCGGGTGGCTCGCCTCCCGATCGATGCGGTGGGAGCCGCGCACCTGAGGCCGGGCACCGGAGCCCACGCGACGACGTACCGGAGCGGTGGTCGGCAGGCGCGTGGCGGCCGGGGCCGATATGACACGCTGGAGCCATGAACGACGAAGCGTGGTTGGCCCTGGCCGTGGCCCTCACCGTCGTGGGTGCCGGCGGCACCTGGTGGGCGTTCGGCAACCGCGGCGCGAGCACGGGATTGAAGCTCGCCGCCCTGACCGTCCTGGCGCCGGCCGCCTACCTGACCGGCACGTTGGAGCTCCTCGGCGAGGTCGCGGTCTCCGTGGCCGACTGGGCCGGCGGCTTCGTCTTCAGCCTCAGCACCTGGATCGGGGTCGGGCTGGCCGGGCTCGCGGCGGTCCTGTTCGGCATCTCCGCCAAGGTCGGCGACCGGCGGCGGCCGGTCGACCCCGCCGACGGAGCCCCGCGGAAGACCAAGCAGGTGCGCTCCGCCGAGCCCACAACCGGGCAGGCAGCGCCCGTCGACCCCGACCTCGCCGAGATCGAGGCCCTGCTGAAGAAGCGCGGCATCGAATGATGCAGGAGCTGATCGACCGAAACCGCCTGCATGCCCGCCTCGGGCAGGCGGTCGCCGGGCGCGCGACCCCGCTCCCGACACCCGCGATGGTCGTCGACCTCGACGCGTTCGACCACAACGCCGACGACCTGAGCCGGCGCGCCGGGGGTACGCCGATCCGCGTCGCCTCCAAGTCGCTGCGGGTCCCGGCGCTCCTCGAGCGGGCGCTCGCCCACGACGGCTTCGCCGGGGCGCTGACCTACTCGCTGCGCGAGGCCCTGTGGCTGCACCGGGAACGCGGCCTGGCCGACCTCGTCATGGGGTACCCGACCGTGGACACGGCCGCGCTCACCGAGTTGGTCGGCTCGCCCTCCGCGGCGGCCGCGATCACGTTGATGGTCGACTCCGTCGAGCATCTCGACGTGGTCGACTCCGTGCGCTCGTCGAAGGCGGTGCCGGTGCGCATCGCGATCGACGTCGACGCCGGCCTGCACCTCGCCGGACAGCACGTGGGCCCGAAGCGGTCCCCGCTGCTCGACGCCGACGCCGTGGTCGCGCTCGCCCGAACGGTGGTCGAGCGACCCGGCTTCAGCCTGGTCGGCGTGATGACCTACGAGGGACAGGTCGCCGGACTCCAAGACGACGTGCCCGGGCAGCGGGCGAAGTCCCTGGTCGTGCGCAGGCTCAAGGCAGCCTCGATCGAGCAGCTTCGGGAGCGGCGGCGGGCCGTCGCCGACGCTCTCGCCGGGCTGGTCGAGCTGGAGTTCTGGAACGCCGGTGGCTCGGGCTCCATCGAGACCTCGTCAGCCGACCCGGTGGTCACCGAGGTAGCCGCCGGCTCCGGGCTCCTGGTGCCCGCGCTGTTCGACCACTACCGCTCCTTCGCCCCGCTGCCGGCCTCCTTCTACGCCGTGCCCGTCGTTCGCAGGCCGGGGCCGCACACCGTGACGGTGGCCGGCGGGGGCTTCGTGGCCTCGGGAGCCGCAGGCAAGGACCGCCTACCCCAGCCCTGGCTCCCGCCTGGGCTGCGCGCGACCGCTACCGAAGGTGTCGGCGAGGTGCAGACACCGCTCACCGGTGCTCCCGCCTCGGTGCTCGGCGTCGGCGACCTCGTCTGGTTCCGGCACGCCAAATCCGGCGAGCCCTTCGAGCACACCAACGTCGTGCACCTGCTCCGGGGCACCGAGTTCGTCGACGAGGTGCGCAGCTACCGCGGACACGGGCAGGCGTTCTGACCGGCTCGACCCTCGCGGAGCAGGTCGCCGACCGGCTGCTCGAGGCCCCACCACCGACCGGGGGCACCCGGCTGCTCGCCGTCGACGGCCGCGCCGGTGCCGGCAA
>Ga0164243_10012193_pt1 | contig 12202 bp, 9 predicted proteins | sample OricompcompostOP_FD_108781 | JGI IMG/M metagenome (GOLD analysis project Ga0164243, IMG submission 108781) | Organic Plus compost microbial communities from Emeryville, California, USA - Original compost - Organic plus compost (OP) | ecosystem: Engineered > Solid waste > Mixed feedstock >...
ATCCCGAACCAGAACCTGTTCCGGATCGCCAACGAGAAGACCACCTTCGCCCAGGCCTTCGGCATGGCGGACCAGGTGCTGCACTCGGGCGTCCGCTCGATCACCGACCTGATGGTGCTGCCGGGCCTGATCAACCTCGACTTCGCCGACGTGCGCGCGGTGATGACCGAGATGGGCAAGGCGATGATGGGCACCGGCGAAGCGATCGGCGAGGACCGCGCGCTCAACGCCGCCCACAACGCCATCCAGAACCCGCTGCTGGACGAGGTGTCGCTGAAGGGCGCCAAGGCCGTGCTGGTCAACGTGACCGGCGGCATGGACATGACCCTGCTGGAGGTGGACGAGGCCGCCAACGCGATCTCCTCCGAGGTGGATCCGGACGCCAACATCATTTTCGGCGCCGCCTTCGACCCGAGCCTTGAAGGCAAGATCCGGGTCTCGGTGGTGGCCACCGGCATGGATGGCGGCGTCGTCCGCGCGGCCGAGCCGGCCGTGCGTGCGAACACCAGCGCCGCGCCCCTGATCGCTCCGCGCGGCCAGGGCGTGCACCGGGGCGTCGTCCCGGCCGATCCCGCCCCGGTCGCGGTCGAGCCGGCGGCCGTCGTCGAAGCCGAACCGGTCGCCGCCTTCGAGGAGTCGGAAGCCGAGACCGCCAGCCTCTGGCCCGAGACCGTCGAGACCGTCGCCGCCGAAGAAAAGGCCGAGCCGGTCCGCCCGACCATCCGCATCGTCGATCCTGCGGTCGCCGAGGACGAGGACGACCTCTACTTCGAGCCGGCGCCGACTTCCCGCGAGCCGGTGATCCAGGCGCCCCGCGGCTATGCGAACGAGCGCCGGCCGGAGCCCGAAGTCGACGCCGAGCCCGCGCCGGTCGCCGCCGAGCCCAAGAAGGGCGGCTGGCTCAGCCTGTTCGGCGGCCGGCCTCGCTACGACGCGCCCGTCGCTCCCGCGCCGCGCGGTCCCGCGCCTCGCGCTGCGGTGCAGCATGGGTCGGCCGCGCGGGCCGTCCAGCCGGCGCCCGCGCCCGCCGATGCGCCCGACGCCAGCGAAGATCTCGACATCCCTTCGTTCCTGCGACGCCTTGCCAATTAAGGCGCCGGACCTGCGGCTGCGTCCGTAGACGGAGTAACATTCGGAAACAGGAGTTGTGTTGTGGCGGTGCAGCACGACTTCCTATCTTCCAACATGCGATAGGCGGGCCTCCGCCGCGGTTGGCATAAAAGGGTTCGGGTGCCCGGCGTCGAGATCCTGCAGCATACTCTGGCTGGAACGGCGGTTTTCGCCGGGGTCGGAGTGCATTCGGGCAGCCATGTCCGCGTAGCGATCCGGCCCGCGGGGATCGACAGCGGGATCGTCTTTGTCCGCAGCGACCTGCCGGCGCCCGGCAACCGCATCCGCGTCTCGCCCGAGGCGGTCGTCCGCACCCAGCTCAATACCGAGATCGGCGCCGGCCCCGGCGTGACCGTCTCGACGGTCGAACACCTGCTGGCGGCCTTCGCCGCCCTGTCGATCGACAACGCCGTGGTCGAGCTCGACGGGCCGGAACTGCCGATCATGGATGGCTCGGCGGCGCCCTTCGTCAAACTGCTCGACCAGGCGGGCCGCCGCACGCAGGACGCTCCGCGCCGCTATATCGAGATCCTGGAGACGGTCGTCGTCGAGCATGGCGACAAGCGCGCCGCGCTCTCTCCCGTCTCGACCGCCCGCCTTGGGCTGGAGCTGGACTTCGAGATCGCTTTCGCGAGCGCCGCCATCGGCCGCCAGCGGATCGGCCTCAGGATCGACGAATCGACCTTCCGGCGCGAGCTCGCGGCCGCGCGGACCTTCGGCTTCGTGCACGAGGTCGAGGCGCTGCGGGCCCGGGGCCTCGCCCGCGCCGGCGGCCTGGAGAACGCCATCGTCGTCGACGGCGACCGGATTCTGAACCCGGAGGGGCTGCGCTTCTCCAACGAGTTCGTGCGGCACAAGGCGCTGGACGCCATCGGCGACCTCTATGTCCTCGGCGCGCCGGTGATCGGCCGATTCGAAGGCCGCTACGCTGGCCACGCCCTGAACAACGCCCTGGTTCGGGCGCTGGCCGCCAGCCCCGGCGCCTGGCGGCTGCGCACTTTCGCCACGCCCCTCGCCGAAGCGGTCTGAATCTGAGGGCGCGCTCCCCCGCATGCGGGGGAGGGGCGAGCCCAGCCGCCATATTCGTGCGCCGCATCCTCGGGTACGCATCGTTGGCGCGCCCCGCGGGCTGGTGTAGAAAATCGGCTGGGGCAAGCCGCGCCGATCCGCCGGCGCCCACGTCGAGAGGATACCTGTTCGTGCTTCGTCAAGTCCGCGGCCGCACGCCCTTGGTGATCGCCGCCGCCGCGCTCGCGGCGCTCTCGGTCTCCGCCTGCGCGAGCAAGCCCAAGACCCGCATCGCCTACGAAGAGCGGCCGGTCGAGCTGCTCTATTCGACCGGCGCCCAGCGCATGGACGGTCGGCACTGGACCGAGGCGGTGCAGTATTTCGACGAGGTCGAACGCCAGCACCCCTATTCGGAGTGGGCCCGCCGCTCGATCCTGATGCAGGCCTTCTCGCACTACCAGGCCAACCAGTACGAGGACGCGATCGCCGACACCGACCGGTTCATCGCCCTCTATCCGGGCAACGCCAGCGCGCCCTACGCCTACTATCTCAAGTCGGTCTGCTACTTCGAGCAGATCACCGACGTCGGCCGGGACCAGGCGGCTACGGAGGCGGCGCGCAACGCCCTGACCGAGGTGGTGCGCCGCTTCCCCGGCACACCTTACGCCACCGACGCCCAGCTCAAGCTCGACATGGTTCGCGACCAGCTTGCGGGCAAGGAGATGAACGTCGGGCGCTGGTACCTGCGCAACGGCCAGCCGCTGGCCGCCATCGGCCGGTTCAAGAACGTCATCGACGACTACCAGACCACCAGTCACACGCCCGAGGCGCTCTATCGCCTGGTCGAGGGCTATCTGACCCTCGGCCTGATGGATGAGGCCACCCGCGACGGCGCCGTGCTGGGCGCGAACTATCCCGGCGACCGCTGGTATGCGCGCGCCTATGGCCTGCTGACCTCCAAGGGCCTGCGGCCGCAAGTGGCGCCGAAGGGCAAGGTCTCCATCGACAACAAGCTTTCCAGCTAGACGGCCGCACGGAGGGGGCGCGGCCTCATGCTGATCGGCCTGACGATCCGCGACGTCGTCCTGATCGAATCCCTGGACCTCGCCGTCGGCCCGGGCCTGACCGCCCTGACCGGAGAGACAGGCGCGGGCAAGTCGATCGTGCTCGACGCGCTTGGCCTCGCCACCGGCGCGCGGGGCGAGGCGGGCCTGGTCCGCCGCGGCGCCGCCCAGGCCAGCGCCGCCGCCGTCTTCGCCCCTGCGCCCCTCCATCCGGTCTGGCGGCTGTTGGAGGAGAGGGGCATCTCGGCCGAGCCGGGCGAGGACCTCGTGCTGCGCCGCCAGCTTTCCGCCGACGGCCGCTCCCGCGCCTTCGTCAACGACCAGCCCGCCAGCATCGGCTTGTTGCGCGAGATCGGCGCCATGCTGCTGGAGGTCCACGGTCAGCACGAGACGGTGGGTCTGCTCGATCCCAGGAGCCACCGCGCCCTGCTCGACGCCTTCGGCGACTGCGCCGAAGCCCTGCGCGCGACCGGCGCGGCGTGGGCCGCCCTGCGCGAGGCCCGCGCCCGGGTGGAGGCCCTCTCCGCCCAGGCCGCCCGCGCCGCCGCGGAGACCGAGGAACTGACCGTGCGCCTGGCCGAACTGGACCGGCTGGACCCGCGCGAGGGCGAAGAGGCCGCCCTGGCCGAGGAGAGGGGCTTGCTCGGCGCCGGCGAGAAGACCCTGGCCGACATCGCCGCCGCCCGCGAGGCCCTGGGCGGCGACCTCCTGACCAGTCGGCTGGGCCAGGCGCTTCGGGCGCTGGAGCGGGCCCGGGAACGTGCGGTGCAGGCCGGCGCCAGCGCCGGCGGGGCCGCGCTCTCCCGGATCGCCGAGGCCGCCGCCGCCGTGGACCGCGCCCTGGTCGAAGCCCACGAGGCTGCGAGCGCCGTGGACGCCGCGGCCGCCGCCTTCGACTTCGAGCCCGACCGGCTGGAGAAGGTCGAGGAGCGCCTGTTCGCCCTGCGCGCCGCCGCCCGCAAGCTCGGCGCCCTGCCCGACGACCTGCCGGCCCTGCGCATCCGCTTCGCCGAGAGCCTGCGCGGCATCGAGACGGTGGAAGCCGACCTCGCGGAGGCCCGCAAGGCCGCCGAAGCCGCCCGCTCCGCCTATGACGAAACCGCCGCCCGTCTGACCGCCGCCCGCCGCGACGCGGGGGACCGGCTGGCCGGGGCGGTCGAGGCCGAACTCGGTCCCTTGAAGCTCGACAAGGCCCGCTTCCGCGTCGCCGTGGATCCGCTGCCGGAGGAGAGGGCGGGGCCGCTCGGCAAGGACCGGGTCGCTTTCGAGGTGTCCACCAATCCCGGCGCTCCCTTCGGGGCGCTCGACGCCATCGCTTCCGGCGGCGAACTGGCCCGCTTCGCCTTGGCGCTCAAGGCTGCGCTCGCCGCCCGCGGCGGCCCCGACGCCGAGCCGCCGTTGATGATCTTCGACGAGGTGGACCAGGGCGTCGGCGGCGCGGTGGCCGATGCGGTCGGCCTGCGCCTGCGCCGCTTGGCCCGCGACGCCCAGGTGGTGGTGGTCACCCACAGCCCGCAGGTCGCCGCCCGCGCCGACGCCCATTGGCGTGTGTCCAAGGCTGGCGAGGGCGAACGCATCGCCACCCGCGTCGAGACGCTGAGCTTAGAGGCGCGGGAGGAGGAGATCGCCCGCATGCTCGCCGGCGCCGTGATCACCGACGCGGCCCGCGCGGCTGCAAGGGCCCTGATGGATGCCTGAGAAACCCGTCGACGACCTTACCGAGGCCGAAGCCGCCGACGAGCTGGCGCGCCTGGCCGAGGAGATCGCCCAGCACGACGCCCTCTACTATCGCGAGGAGGCGCCGGTCGTCAGCGACGCCGAGTACGACGCGCTGAAGATCCGAAACGCCGCTATCGAAGCGCGTTTCCCGCACCTGATCCGTTCGGATTCGCCCTCCCTGCGGGTGGGCGCGGCCCCGTCCAGCCAGTTCGCCCCGGTACGCCATCGCGTGCCGATGCTCTCCCTCGGCAACGCCTTCGACGAGGCGGAAGTCGAGGAGTTCGTCGCCCGCATCCGCCGCTTCCTGCGCCTGCCGTCGGAGGAGCGCCTGCGCTTCACCGCCGAGGCCAAGATCGATGGCCTCTCCGCCAACCTGCGCTACGAGCGCGGCGTGCTGGTCCAGGGCGCAACCCGCGGCGACGGGCGGGTAGGGGAGGACGTCACCCGCAACCTGATGACCGTCGCCGGCATCCCGCATCGGCTGTCGGGCTCCGGATGGCCGGAGCTGATCGAGATCCGCGGCGAGGTCTATCTGGGCCACGCCGAGTTCGAGGCCATGAACGCCGAATGCTTGGCGCGGGGGGAGAAGACCTACGTCAATCCGCGCAACGCGGCCTCGGGCTCGCTGCGCCAGATCGACCCGTCCGTCACCGCCCGCCGGCCGCTGAAGTTCTTCGCCTACGCCTGGGGCGAGACCAGCGCTCCCTTCGCGGCCACCCAGTGGGAGGCCCTGCAGAAGCTGGCGGACTGGGGCATGCCGACCAATCCGGAGACGCGTCTGGTCGACGACGTCCAGGGCCTGCTCGCCCGCTACCGAGAACTGGCCGGCCGCCGGGCCGCGCTGGGCTACGACATCGACGGCGTCGTCTACAAGGTCGACCGGCTGGACTGGCAGGAGCGGCTGGGCTTCGTCTCGCGCGAGCCCCGCTGGGCCATCGCCCACAAGTTCCCCGCCGAACAGGCCGCGACGGTGCTGGAGGGGATCGAGCTGCAGGTGGGGCGCACCGGCGCCATCACTCCCGTGGCCAAGCTGCAGCCGGTGTTCGTCGGCGGCGCGACCGTGCGCAACGCCACCTTGCACAACGCCGACGAGATCGCCCGCAAGGACATCCGCATCGGCGACACGGTGATCATCCAGCGCGCCGGCGACGTGATCCCGCAGGTGGTGGGCGTCGCGCCGAACACGCCGCGCGGCCCGGCTGCTTACGAATTCCCGCACGTCTGCCCCTGCCCGTTGCAGACCCCGTTGGCGCGCGAGACCACGGCCTCGGGCGCGGATACGGTGGTGCGCCGCTGCACCGGCGAGTTCGCCTGTCCCTTCCAGCGCATCGAGCACCTGAAGCATTTCGTCTCCCGCCGCGCCTTCGACATCGAGGGCCTGGGGGAGAAGCAGCTCTCGGCCTTCTTCGAGGAGGGCCTGATCAAGGCGCCCGGCGACATCTTTCGCCTCGCCCGCAATGAGGCCGCGCTCGCCGCCCTGCGCGAGCGCGAAGGCTATGGCGAGACCTCGGTCCGCAACCTGGTCGCCGCCATCGAGGCCCGCCGCGCCATCCCGCTGGAACGCTTCGTCTTCGCCCTGGGCGTCCGCCACGTGGGCGAGCAGACCGCCACCCTCCTGGCGCGGGCGGCAGGCTCCAAGGACCGCTTCCTCGAGCTCGCCCACGCCGCGGCGCGGGAAGCGCCGGGGCCGGCCTATCGCGCCCTTGAGGAGATGGAGGCCCTCGGGCCGGTGAACCTCGAGGCCCTGATCGGCTTCGGCCGGGCGGGCGTCTTCGACGATCCGTGGCCCGAGGCGCCCCTGCCCGAAAAGATCGGCAAGGCGGTCCCCCGGTTCAGCCGCACCGTGCGGACAAGGCTCGCCGAGGTGTTCGGCGACTGGGGCGTCTTCGCGTCTGCTGCCCGCGACGCCGCGGCCCAGGCGCCCGGCCCCCGCTTCCTGGAGCTCGCCTCCATCGGCGGCGTCGGCCCGGTGGCGGCGCGGAGCCTCGCCGAATTCTTCGCCGAGGCGCACAACGAGCAGATGGTGGCCGACCTCGTGGCGCAGCTCGACGTGCAGGACGCCGAGGCGGTGCGCCGCGACACCGCGGTCGCGGGCAAGACGGTCGTCTTCACCGGCTCGCTTGAGCGGCTGACCCGCGACGAAGCCAAGGCCCAGGCCGAACGGCTCGGGGCCAAGGTCGCCTCCTCCGTTTCCAAGAAGACCGACCTTGTGGTGGCCGGGCCGGGCGCCGGCTCCAAGCTGAAGACCGCCGCCGAGCTCGGCGTCCAGGTGCTTACCGAGGACGAATGGCTCGCCCTTATCGGACAGGCTCCGGCCGAGGCCTGACCATCCAAGGTCGCGCTTGACGCTCGCCATCTGGCGGACCTGACTGATGTCGAAGCGCCGGGTTTCTGGAGAATCCGCCATGACGCGCCTCGGGGGCCTGTCCCTGATCGCCGCCGCCAGCTTGTCGGTCGCGCCGGCCCTGGCCGCCTCGCCCGTCGAGGGCCTTTGGCGCACGCCCACCAACAACGGGCAGGTGCGGATCAGCGAATGCGGCCAGGCCCTGTGCGGACGGATCGTCGATTCGGACCGGATCCGCGCCGATCCGAACCTCGCCGACTCCAAGAACAAGAACGAAGCGCTGCGCAACCGGCCGTTGAAGGACCTGTTGATGCTGCAGGGCTTCACCGGCGGCCCGACCGAGTGGAAGGGCGGGACCGTCTACAATCCCGAGGACGGCGGGACCTACAAAGGCACGCTGAAGCTGGTGGACGCCAACACGCTCAAACTCACCGGCTGCATCGTCTTCCCCTTATGCAAGACCCAGACGTGGCGGCGGATCGATTAGCGGACAGTCTGTGCGAAAGTCGCACGCAAGGCCCTTGCAACTGCACGAGCTTGTCCGTTAATTGGCCATAGGGGAGTAATTCGCGTCCGAATATCGGACGGCGAGGGCTAGGCTCCCTTTAGCGATGAAAACTCAGGGGACGCCTCATGCGCCATCTTCGCGCCAGTCTCGCGGTCATCGCGATCGCCGGGTTTGCGCCGTGCTTCGCGGCCGCCCAGCCGGCTCCAGCGCCGGCCAGGCCGGCTCCGGAACTGCCGAAGCCCATCTATCGGCCTCAGTTCTCCTCGATGGAGAACAAGCGCGACCTGTCGGGCGTCTGGTTCATCCGCGACTACAACCGCCGTTTCCGCACGCCCATGGGCACCCTGCCGCCATTCACGCCCCTCGGGCGCCAGGAATGGGAGAAGCGGGTGAAGGCCGAGGAGGAGGGCAAGCCCTACGCCGACGCCTCGACCTACTGCTGGCCGCACGGCACGCCGCGGGTGATGAACTCGCCCTATCCGATCCAGTTCATCCACTCGCCCGGCAAGATCACCATCATCCACGAGGTGGCCCACAACGTCCGCCACATCTGGATGGACGAGCCGATGCCCAAGGACGTGCCGGTCACCTTCCAGGGCTATTCGGTCGGCCACTGGGACGGCGACGTCCTGGTCGTCGAGACCAAGGGCGTGGACCCCCGCACCTGGATCGACGAGGAGGGCATCATCCACTCCGACCAGCTCTACGTGGTCGAGCGCATCCGCAAGATCGAGAACGGCGAGACGCTGGAGAACGAGATCACCATCACCGATCCCGTCTACTTCACGCGGCCCTGGGTGAAGCGGATCACCTATTCCTGGCGGCCGGACATCCGGATCGCCGAGTACGTCTGCGAAGAGAACAACCGCAACGCGCCGGTCGACGGCCGCACCGTCGCCAAATGACCCGCCCGCATCAGACCTCGCAGAGCGCCGCCGACATGATCCGCAACACCGCCCTGGCCTTCGTGGCCGCCGCCGCCTTCGCTGCGCCCGCCCTCCCGGCCTTCGCCCAGAACGCGCCCGACCCGGGCGCGCCCAACATCGCGGGCGTGTGGATGCTGGAAGGCGACCATTCCACCGTGAAGACGCTCGACGGCAAGCTGCCGCCGATGAACAAGGAGGCCGCCGCCAAGTACAAGGCCGCCGTCGCCGCCCGCAAGGCCGGCAAGCCGACCGATCCGCTCAATCAGTGCCTGCCGCATGGCGTTCCGCGCCTGCTGTTCTCGGCCTATCCGGTCGAGGTGCTGCAGGAGAAGGACCAGGTCAGCTTCGTGCACGAGGTGAACCACACCCCGCGCCTCGTCTACCTGGGGGCGCAGCTGCCGCCGCCGGAGGAGCGCGACCAGAACTGGTTCGGCTTCTCGGCAGGCCGCTGGGACGGGGATACGCTGGTGGTCGACACCGCCGGCTTCAACGACATCACCACCATCGACCGCGCGGGCGTTCCGCATTCGACCGACATGGTGGTGAACGAGCGCATCCGCCTGATCGACAACGGCCAGCGGCTCGAGGACGTGATCACCGTCACCGACCCGAAGACCTTCACCAAGCCGTGGTCGACCCGGATCACCTTCGTGAAGAAGCCCGGCTACCGGCTGCAGCAGTACGTCTGCACCGACAAGAACCCCGAGGCCGCGGCCCCCTGACGGCGGCCCCGCCGGAGCGCGGGCCTGGCTTTGCGGCCAGGACCGCCCGAGTGCTTAAGTCCAGGGGCCGGCGGAGCTTGCTTCCGCCGGCCCTCTTCCTTTGAGCCCTTTGACCAGGGAGACCCGCATGGCGCGGATCGTCGGTGCGATCGCCACCTCTCACACGCCCACCATCGGTTTCGCCGTCGACGCGGGCAAGCAGCAGGACCCGGTCTGGAAGCCGATCTTCGAGGCGTACGAGCCGATCAAGGCCTGGCTGGCCGAGAAGCGCCCCGACGCGCTGGTGGTCATCTACAACGACCACATCACCTCGTTCTTCTTCGACCATTACTCCGCCTTCTGCTTGGGGATCGGGGAAAGCTACGCCCCGGCGGACGAGGGCGGAGGTGTCCGCGACGTGCCGTCCATCCCGGGCCACGGCGCGCTGGCGCGCCACGTCGGCCGCGCCCTGGTGGCGGCCGAGTTCGACATGTCCTTCTTCCAGGCCAAGCCCCTGGACCACGGCTGCTTCTCGCCGTTGTCGATGCTGCGCGGAAAGGAGGAGGGCTGGCCGGCGCCCATCGTGCCGCTGCAGGTCGGGGTGCTGCAGTTCCCGATCCCCAGCGCCGCCCGCTGTTACAAGCTGGGCCAGGCCCTGCGCACGGCGATCGAGAGCTATCCCGAGGACCTGTCGGTGGCCATCGTCGCCACCGGGGGACTCTCCCACCAGGTCCATGGCGAGCGCTGCGGCTTCAACGATCTGGAATGGGACGAGCGCTTCCTCGACCTGCTGGAGGACGATCCCGAAGCCCTGACCCGCCTGACCCACGCGGATTACGCCACCCTCGGCGGGTTCGAGGGCTCCGAGGTCGTCATGTGGCTGATCATGCGCGGCGCCCTGTCGGCCAAGGTCACGCGCATCCACCGCAGCCTCTACCTGCCGTCGATGACCACCATCGCTACGGCGGTCTACGAGAACTGCGCCGAGCCGCTCTCGCCCGAGCAAGCCCGGGCGGCGCGCGACCGGGCCGGCGCCCAGCTGGCCGGCGTCGAGGCGCTCGAGGGGACCTATCCCTTCGACCTCGACCGCAGCGTGCGCTGCTATCGGCTGAACAGCTTCCTGCACGACCTGGTCGTTCCGGAACGGCGCGAAGCCTTCCTGTCCGACCCGGAGGCCGCCTTCGAGGCGGCCAGTCTTTCGGAGGAGGAGCGCGACATGATCCGCCGCCGCGACTGGCGCGCCCTGATTCGTTACGGCGCGATCTTCTTCGTGCTTGAGAAGCTGGCGGCGGTCGTCGGCGTCACCAACCTGCACGTCTACGCCGCCATGCGCGGCGTCTCGCTGGAAGACTTTCAGAAGACCCGCAACGCCCAGGTCCTCTACTCGGTCGCGGGCAGGACCTGACCCGGCGTCCGCTGGTCCGTGTCGACTTTCGGCTCATGGCGGACGCTGGAAAGGTCGGCTAGCGTTCCCCCCATGACGCCCGCTGATCGAACGCTGGTCAGCGTCGGCGACCGTGCGGGGGCAGTCCATGAAGCGATCGATCAGACCTGTCGCGATGGCGGCCGCGGTGCTGTTTGCAGCTCTTGTCCTTCCGGGGGCGAGCTCGACATTCGCGCAGACCGGTACGCTGCCCAAGGATGTCGATCCGGTCTCGCGCAACCGGCTGCCCTTGCTGAAGCCCGAGGACGCCGGCGCGAAGGCGAAGCAGATCTACGACCGGACCATGGCCAACTTCGCGGGCGTGCCCCCGAAAGCGCCCTCGATCCGGCTGCATGGCACGCCCGAGGGGGCGCTGGACCTGCAGATGCTGTCGCCGTTGGGCCTCGGCGTGGCGCAGATCCCGGTGCTGGTGGCGGGGCGGGAGCTCGACCAGCCGTACGAATGGTCGCTGCACGAAAGCCAGGCGGTGGCCACGTCGCTCGATCCGGTCACCATCGACATCATCCGGTACAACCGCCCGGTCTCGAAGCTGCCGCCGACCGAGGCGGTCATCATCGAGATGGGCCGCGAGATCTTCCGCACCCACAAGCTCAGTTCGGCGACTTACGCCCGCGCCCTGCGCGTGCTGGGCCAGAAGAATCTGGTGGATGTGGTGGGGCTGATGGCGGACTACGCCAGCGTCTCCCAGTCCCTGACCGCCTTCAACCAGCAGATGCCGCCGGGCTTCAAACAGTTCCTGCCGCTGCCTTTCACCCCGCCAAGCGACATGCATCCGGATTCGAGGAACCGCCTGCCGCTGCTCCCCGAGCGGCCCATCCAGCCGGGCATCCTGTACAGCCGTCCCCTGGGCGGTTCGCCCGCGGGCACCGGCCCCGGTCAGATCGGGCTGCATGGCCCCGGCATGAAGGCCCTGAAGGAGAGCGTGCCCGCGCCCGTCATCGACGTGGCGATCCTGGTGACGGCGCGCGAGAACGAGTCGGCCTACGACTGGACCGTCAACGAGCTGGCCGCGGTCAACGACGGTCTCGCCCCCAAGGTCATCGACGTCATCCGCAATCGCCAGCCGACGACCGGTCTGGACGAGCAGTACGCCAGCCTGATCGAGCTCGGCCGCGAGCTGTTCGCCAAGCACTATGTGACGACGGCCACCTACCAGCGGGCGGTGAAGGCCTTCGGGGAGCGCGACCTCGTGGGCCTGGTGCAGGTGATGGGCCAGCACGCCGGCGAAGCGGTCGTGCTCGCCGCCTTCGACCAGCAGTTGCCGCCGGGTCAGCCGGCCCTGTGCTGCACCGGCCCGGGCAAGGCGGGCAGGACGTCCGGCCGCTGAGGGCGCTCGGGGCTGATCGCCCATCCGCACAGCCGCCCAAGGCCTGGCGGA
>Ga0164243_10012194_pt1 | contig 12202 bp, 10 predicted proteins | sample OricompcompostOP_FD_108781 | JGI IMG/M metagenome (GOLD analysis project Ga0164243, IMG submission 108781) | Organic Plus compost microbial communities from Emeryville, California, USA - Original compost - Organic plus compost (OP) | ecosystem: Engineered > Solid waste > Mixed feedstock >...
ACGGCGCGGGCCCGCCTGCGGAAGGCGCGCACGACGGTGCAGCGCGGCCCCGGCTCGGCGGTGCGGTTGCCCTCCCACTCCCGGGCCGCCGCCGGGGAGAGGCTCTCGCCGAGGGCGGCGAGCACGGCGTCCAGGCGGCGCGCCATGCCGGGGCCGTCGGCCCACACCAGCGTCAGCTCGGTGCGGCCGCCGCACTCCACCATGGTGATCTCCGGCGGCCCGGCGGTGGGCAGTGTGGACAGCGAGTACGCGGTGGTGGCGGCGAACGTCAGCGTGCTGAAGTCCGCCTGCTCGATCCGCCCCAGATGGGACAGGGTGGCGGTGGCCGCGTACCGGTCGCGGGCGGCCGAGCGGCGGTCCAGCAGCGCGATCAGCGGGCGCAGCAGCGCGATCGGCATGGCGAGCAGCGCGGGGTCGACCCGCCCGGACAGCTCGCGGCGCTCGGCGAGCGCGCGCAGCAGCCGCTCGTGCGGCTCCGTCCACGGCCGGTCGGCCCGCACGTCGAACAGCGTGCTCTGCGACAGGTTGGCCGTGGAGCGTTCCCCCGGCACGTGCCGCCGCAGGTCGACCGCGATGGCGTAGCGGCCGGTCTCCAGCCCGAAGATGGACGTGAGCGCGGTCGCGACCTTCGCCACCAGGGCGGGGTGGTAGCCGTCCACGGTGAGCCTGCGCCATAACGTCCGGCGGTTCCGGGTGCACGGCGGCTGGCCGAGCGGCGACGGCCACTCCAGCGCGGGCCTGGTCTCGGTGCGGGTCACGCCGAGGCGGTCCATGACGTCGGACTCGGTGACGGCCGAGGGGGCGCCGACCGGCTGCTCGCCGCGCAGCACCCGGAACACGTCCGCGGCCCAGGCGAGCACGCCGTGCCCGTCCATGGCGGCGTGCGAGGCGCGGAACACCACCCGCACCGGGGAGCCGGGGACGAGCAGCACCTCGCAGGTCTCGGTGTCGGTGAGCGGCCGGTGCAGCGCGCGCAGCCGGGTGATCGGCCCCGGCTCGCCCTCCCAGGCGTCCACCGTGCGCACCGGAGGCGTCTCGCCGCCGTCCACCCAGACGCGTTTGCGCCGCACCAGGCGCGCCCCCGGGCACGCCCGCGACGCGAGGGCGACGGCGGCGGCCAGTTCGGCGTGGCCGATCTCGCCGTCGCCCTCCACGACCAACTGGACCACGGGCGCGGCCCGGCGCGGATGGGCGGCGAACCACCATTCCACGGGGGACACGGGCCTGCGGAAGTCCGACATGAGGTGGGTTCCCCCTAGCCGATCACTGTACGGCCGGCGGCGGCGCGGCCCGGTCCGATCGGCACGACCGGTGCCGACCGGCCGAGGTCATCCCGTCGTCGGTGGTGGACACAAGACATGGAGCCCCGGCGAGGGCGGGCACGAAGCGCGCGGGGCGAGGGCTCCCGGAGGCCGGGCGCGGGCGGGCGCCCGTCAGAAGAGCGCCAGCGCGGAGGACGACGCCTTCAGGTTGCCCAGGTGGCGGTGCCACAGGTGGGTCGGGTCGGCCTCGACCGCCGCGACGTACTCCTTCATCGCGGTGAGGGCGGCGGGCTCGTCGGCGTCGTAGACGTCGCCCTGCAGCATCTGGATGACGTCCTTGCGGTAGCGCGGGTCGTCGATGAACGCGGTGAACAGCACGTTCAGCCGGTAGTACATGGAGATGAAGTCGTACCAGATGTTGACGCCGCGCCGGAGCGTGCCGACGTAGTTCTCGAAGCGCTCCTTGCGGAAGTCGCCGGCCGCGTGCGCGGCGATGATGTCCTTCGCCGCCAGCCTGGCGCTGTTCATCGCGACGCTGACGCCGCTGGAGAAGATCGGGTCGACGAACCGCGCGGCGTCGCCGATGAGCACCATGCCGTCGTCGGCGATCTTGCGCATGCCGTAGCTGTAGTCGCCCTCGGTCTTGAACGGCCGCAGCCGTTCGGCGTTCTTCAGCGCGTCGAGCAGCTCCGGCCGGCTCCCCACCGAGTCCCAGAAGAACGCCTCGATGTTGTCCTTGTGCTCCCGGAACCGCGCCTTCTGCGTCACCACCCCGATGGAGGTGATCGTCTCGGTGATCGGGATCTGCCAGACCCAGGTGTCCTCCTGCGGCAGGAAGTGCACGTGGATGTAGTCGGCGTCCTGCGGGCGGCGGGCGAGCGCGGGCCGGTCGAGGCCCTCGAACCAGGTGTGCACCGCGTACTGGTTGAACACCGGGTCCGGCACCTTCACCTTGAGCTGGCTGCCGAGCAGCGTCTGCCGGCCGCTGGCGTCGGCGACCATGCGCACCGGCACCCGCACCTGCCGGTTGCCGATCCTCGCCTGGAGCACCGGGCGGGCGGGGTCGGCGAAGTCGACCCGGTTGACGCGCACGCCCTGGTACACCTTCGCGCCGAGCTCCTCGGCGTGCTTGAGCAGCACCTGGTCGAACCTGCCGCGGTCGACGTGCCAGGCGTAGACGCGGTCCACGCCCTCCTGCTCGCGCTCCTCGTAGGCGATCTCCGCGACGCCGAGGCCGTGCGAGCCGGCGTCGAAGTCCAGGGTGCTGGTCGGGCGGGTGTCGGCGGAGGTCCAGGCGGCGCCGTACTTGCGCGGGAAACCGCCGTTCTCGATCTTGGAGATGACGCCGATCTCGTGCATGACCGGGATCACCGCCGGGACGAGGGACTCGCCGACGTGCTCGCGCGGGAACACCTCGCCCTCGAACACGGCGACGGACAGCCCGGCCTTCGCCAGGTAGGACGCGAGCGTCGAACCTGCGGGACCGCCGCCGATGATGCCGACGTCGTAGTCGTAGTCCTGGCCGTCGCTCACGGTGTCTCCTGCTCTGTGCCGTCGCGGAGCGCGGACACCAGGTCGGCGATGCGCTCCAGGTCCTGGAAGTTGCGGCTGACCATCTCGGCGGGCGGCACGCGCACGCCGAACTCCTCCCGGATGAAGGCGATCAGTCTCGCGGTCTCGATCGAGTTGATCAGGCCCCACTCCAGCAGGGGCGTGGTGGTGCCGAAGCCCTCGACGTCCTTGTCGTCGAGCAGCTCGCGCTTGGCGTAGTCGGCGAGCTTGCCGAGCAGCAGCTCGCGGTCCGCGGTGGGCGACATCGCCGGCCCCTACCTGTCCACGCCGGAGTCGTGGGTGTCCTGGGCGCGCACGCCGCGGCGGGCGCGGGGCAGCAGCTCGGTCTCCGCGTTGATGTGCTTGCGCGGCGGGAAGACGACGTACCGGCCGCCGGACATCTTCGCCTTGAAGTTCCGCATCCAGCCGTGGTGGCCGAAGTGGTGGAACTTGTCGAAGCCGACGAGGGAGACGCCGCTGCGGTCGTAGTTGCCGCCGACGAGCAGGCACCACTGGCGGAAGTCCGGGTACTCGTTGGTCAGGTACCGGTAGTGCAGGATGAAGGCGAGGTAGCGGCGGAAGTCCATGCCCTCCAGGCCCTCCTCCTCGTACACGCGGGCGATGCTGGCGGCGCTCTGCCCGAGCATCTCCGGGATCGGGGAGGCCGAGCAGATCAGCCAGTGCGACTCGTCGGTCATCGGGCTGTTGATCATGCCCTTGTCGACGTCCCAGTTGAAGCCGCAGACGAGCTTGCCGAGCTTGATCATCTCGCCCTCGGAGATCTCCTCCGGGACGTAGATGAGCATCTCGTTGGTCTCCTCCAGCTCGTCGATCTCGGCCTGGGTGAAGGGGCACGGCTTGATCTTGATGTCTCTGTTGCCGTAGACGTTGTAGACCATCTCTTCGAGGTCGCTGGGCATGCGCATGTCGGCCCTCCGCTGGGTCGTTTCGTGCGATTGACGTGAGTATCGATCGGCGCCGGGCCGGCCCGGTCCCGCTAACAGCGGGCCTCTGGGGAAACTCTTAGATCGTCGGGCCGGTCAGTAGAACTGGGACTTCTCGGTGGAGTCGATCAGCGCGACCGTGTTGCCCGACGGGTTGATCACGGTGCTGACCAGGTCGAAGTAGCCGGTGCCGACCTCGCGCTGGTGCCGGGTGGCGGTGTAGCCGTCGAGCTCCGCGGCGAACTCGCGCTCCTGCAGGTCCACGTACGCGGTCATGCCGTCGGCGACGTACCCGCGGGCCAGCGCGAACATCGAGTGGTTCAGCGCGTGGAACCCGGCCAGCGTGATGAACTGGAACCGGTACCCCATGTGCCCCAGTTCCTTCTGGAACCGGGCGATCGTCTCGTCGTCCAGGTGCCTGCGCCAGTTGAACGACGGCGAGCAGTTGTACGCGAGCATCTTGTCCGGGTAGCGCGCCTTGATCGCCTCGGCGAACGCGCGCGCCACCTCCAGGTCGGGCGTGGCCGTCTCCATCCACAGCAGGTCGGCGTACGGCGCGTAGGCGAGGCCGCGGGCGACGCACGGCTCCAGGCCGCCGCGGACCCGGAAGTAGCCCTCCGGGGTGCGCTCGCCGGTGACGAACGGCCGGTCGCGTTCGTCCACGTCGCTGGTGATGAGCGTGGCCGCCTGCGCGTCCGTGCGCGCGATGATCACCGTGGGCACGTCGCACACGTCGGCCGCGAGCCGGGCCGCCTGCAGCGTGCGGATGTGCTGGCCGGTCGGGATCAGCACCTTGCCGCCGAGGTGGCCGCACTTCTTCTCGGAGGCGAGCTGGTCCTCCCAGTGCACGCCCGCCGCGCCCGCCGCGATCATCGCCTTCATCAGCTCGAACGCGTTCAGCACGCCGCCGAACCCGGCCTCGGCGTCGGCGACGATCGGCGCCATCCAGTACGGCGCGTCCGCCTCGCCCTCCGCCCAGCTGATCTGGTCGGCGCGCAGCAGCGCGTTGTTGATCCGCCGCACCGCCTGCGGCACCGAGTTGACCGGGTAGAGGCTCTGGTCGGGGTAGGTCTGCCCGGCCAGGTTGGCGTCCGCCGCCACCTGCCAGCCGGACAGGTAGATGGCCTTCAGCCCGGCCCGGACCTGCTGTACGGCCTGGCCGCCGGTGACCGCGCCGAGCGCGTGCACGTAGTCCTCGGTGCGCAGCAGCTCCCACAGGCGGCGGGCGCCGCGGTCGGCGAGGGTCCACTGCTCGGTGAAGCTGCCGCGCAGCCGTATCACGTCGGCGGCGGAGTAGTCGCGGCGCACGTCGCGCCATCTGGGGTCGGTCGCCCACCGCTCGGCCAGCCGTTCCGCCGGCCGTCCGGCCGCCGGTCCGGCGGGCGGCCGCGGCGCCGGCCCCGCGTTCTGGGTGTTCGTCATGTGCCGAACGGTAAGCCGCGCCGCCGCGCCCGCGGCCGAACACGAGTCCTTTCCCTAGTCTTCCGCGCGCTCGCGGGCGTCGCCGAAACCACGGCCTACCGTCGGATCATGCCGAAGGACCTGCGTACCTTTCTCGACGAGCTGCGCGCGAGCGCGCCGGAACAGCTGAAGGTGGTCGACAAGCCGGTCGACCCGGACTTCGAGGTCACCGCCCTGGTGGACCGCATGGAACGCGACCCCGCCTACCCCGGCTTCCCCGCCGTGCTGTTCACCGCGGTGGGCGATTCGCACATCCCGCTGCTGATCAACCTGCACGGCACGTACCAGCGGCTGGCCCGCAGCATCGGCGCCGACCTGCACGGCATGGTCGAGGAGTACGGCAGGCGCGAGGGCGACGGCCGCCCGCCGGTGCTCGTCGACGACGCGCCCGTGCACGAGATCGTGCTCACCGGCGACGACGTGGACGTGCGCCGGCTGCCCATGATCACCCATCAGGAGCTGGACGCGGGCCGCTACATCACCTCGGCGGTGACGATCTGCCGCGACCCGTCGTCCGGGCGGCTCAACGCCGGCATCTTCCGGCACCAGTACCAGGAGCCCGACCAGATCGGCATCCAGGTCAACCCGGCGCACCACACCGCGTACGTGCTGCGCGAGCGGCGCGACCGGGGCGAGCCGATGGAGGTGGCGGTGGTCATCGGCCACCATCCGGCGCTGCTGATGGGCGCGGTGTCGAAGCTGGAGGGCATCGGCGGCGAGCTGGACGTGGTCGGCGGCCTGCTCGGCGAGCCGCTGGAGATGGTCCGGTGCAAGACCGTGGACCTGGAGGTGCCGGCGCGGGCGGAGATCGTGATCGAGGGCGTCATCGACACCGACCCCGAGGCGGTGCGCGTGGAGGGCCCGTTCGGCGAGTACCCGCGGTTCTACACGAAGGTGGGGCCGCAGCCGTACATCAAGATCAAGGCGATCACGATGCGGCGGGACGCGATCTACGTGGACGTCTTCAACGCGCACACCGAGCACAGCATGCTCGGCGGGCTGCCGCGCATGGGCAGCATCTACCGGCGGGTCAAGGAGGCCGTGCCGAGCGTCGTCGCCGTCAACCTGCCGCTGTCCGGCATGGCCCGCAGCCACCTGTACCTGTCGATGCGCAAGCGGGTGGAGGGCGAGCCGAAGCTGGCCGCGTGCGCGGCGCTCGCCGTCGATCCGCTGCTCAAGCACGTGTTCGTGGTCGACGACGACGTGGACGTGTTCGACGAGGTGGCCACGCTGTGGTGCCTGGCCACCCGGTTCCAGGCCGACCGCGACCTGACCGTGCTGCCGAACTTCCTCGGCGGCCAGCTCAACCCGGTGACGTACGGGCACCGCCGCGAGGAGAAGGGCCCGATGGAGACCAAGCTCATCTTCGACTGCACCAGGCCGGCACCGCCGGAGAAGTTCCCCACCTCCTGCCGGGTGCCGCCGGAGGTGGTCGCCCGGATGAACCCCCGCGACTACCTGCGCGACCCGGACTGACCGCCGCGCCGCCCGCCGGACCGGCGCCCGGACCGGCCCCTGGACCGAGCACCGGACCGGCCGCCCGGCGGACCGGCGGTCACGGGCCCTCCGGCCGCGACCCGGCCCGGGGACCGAGCCACCGGGCGACGACCTCGTCCGGTGGCTCGACGCCGAGCAGGTCGAACAGCCGCCCCACGGTGTGGTCCACCAGGTCGCCGAGCGTCGCCGGCCGGCCGTAGAAGCTCGGCATGAGCGGCGCCACGATCGCCCCCATCTCCGTCACCTGCGTCATCGCGCGCAGGTGGCCGAGGTGCAGCGGCGTCTCGCGGAGCGCGACGACGAGCGGCCGCCGCTCCTTCAGCGCCACGTCGGCGGCCCGGGTGATCAGGTTGTCGTTCTGCGACCAGGCGATGGCGCCGAGCGTGCGCACCGAGCACGGCAGCACGATCATCGCGTCGGTGCGGAACGAGCCGCTGGAGATGGCGGCCGCGATGTTGCCGTGCCGGTACGTCACGTCCGCGAGCGCCTCCACGTCGCGCGGCGACCAGTCGGTCTCCAGCGCGATCGTCTGCCGGGCGGCGGGGCTGACCACCAGGTGGGTCTCCACGTCCGCCATGCCCTTGAGCAGCTCCAGCGCGCGGATGCCGTAGATCGCGCCGCTCGACCCGGACATGCCGACGACGAGCCGGAACGGCCGGCTCACGGCCCCTCCCCCGGGCTGCGCCTCGCCTCCTGCTCGACCAGCCTGCGCCACTCGGTGAGCGACACGTCGGGGCGGTAGAGCCGCTCCGGCGGCGCGTCGGTGACCTCGACCATCAGCCGGTCCTCGTCGTTGAACATGCCGTGGAACACCCAGCGGGCCCAGAACCGGTAGTAGAACCAGAACCGCAGGTTGCGCCACCGGCCGCGGTTCATCGTGGCGAGCTGCACGTAGATGTGGTCGTCGGCGGTGACCGGCACCCACCACTCGAAGTGCGTCCACGTCTCGTACTTGACCCGCAGCGTGCCGGGCAGCCGCAGCGACACCTTGGTCTTGTTGCCCTCGCGCCGCTTGTACCACTTCTTCTTCGGGAACGAGCCGAGGCCGGGGAAGTGCGCCTCGTAGTACATGCGGTCCTTGCGCCGGGTGATCCAGGGCCCGTCCCTGATCACCTTCATCTCGCTCCAGACCGGCATCTTCACCCGCTTGGTCCACAGCGCGTTGCGGTGCAGCCATTTGGCGTGCCCGTCGTCGAAGCCGTTCTCCGCGCCGAACCGCCAGTTGCCGCTGCGCACGGTGATCCGGCCGAGCACGATCGCGGCCGGGTCCAGCAGCTCCTCCGGCACGTCGTCGGCGAACGGGCGCGGCTCGCCGTGCCCCATCCACAGCCAGACCAGCCCGAGGTGCTCGCGCACCGGGTAGGTGCGCACCGCCACCTTGCCGCAGATCGGCGACTCGGGGCCGTCGGTGATGGCGGCGACCAGCACGCCCGTCTTGAGGTCGAACGTCCAGCCGTGGTAGCAGCAGCTCCACGTGCCGGGGAACTCCTGGGAGGACATCTTGTGGCTGAGCGGCACGCCGCGGTGCGGGCAGCGGTCGTTCAGCGCGCGCACCTCCCCGCCGTCCCGGATCAGCATGATCTTCTCGCCGAGCACCCGCACCTGGACGGGTTTGCGCCGCACCGACCGCGACCAGGTCACCGGGTACCAGTACTCGCGGAATCCCAGCGCCGCGGCCTCGTAGCGCGGCCAGGTGGACCAGTCGCGCCGGCCGGGGCCGCCGACGGGCGCGCTGTGCTCTCCGGTTGCCGTCATGTTCGCTCCCACTCCGCCAGTTCCTCCCGCGTCCGGGTGACCACCTCGACCGCGGCTCCGATCAGCACGTGCGTGAGCCGGACCATCGCGCCGACGTCGGCGACCCCCATGGAGAAGCCGTGGTACGGCCCCGGCCGCCGGGCGGGCGGCAGGCCGATCCTGGCCGTGGGCACGCCGTGGCGGCGCAGCAGCCCGCCGTCGGACATGCCGCTGCCGGGCGGCCCGTCCGCGTGCGGCACGCCCTCGACGTCCTCCCACGCGCCCACCAGGCGGCGCACGATCCAGCTGTCCGGCGGCGTCGCCGTGCCCGGCCGCCAGGCGAGCAGGCGGGCGGCGATGCCGAAGCCGGGATGCTCGGCGCGCAGCCGGTCCAGCAGCTCCTCCACCTGGGCGGCCGCGTCCGCGACGCCGGCGCCCGGGCTCAGCCGCAGGTCCACGGTGAGCGAGCACTCGGGCGGGTTGAACGCGGGGCGGTCGGCGTCGCCGCCGTGGATGGAGGTGACCGCGCCCTGCGGCGCCACCTGCCCGGCGGTGCCGCGCGCGGTGTACTCGGCGAACCAGTCCTCGAACGCCGCCGCCACCCGGGCGGCGACCACGACCGGGTTGCGGTACTCGCCCTTGTGCCGGCTGCCGGTGTAGCCGAGCGCGCCGGTCACCGTCACCCGGAACCAGGCGAACCCGGCCTCCTCGTGCACGACGCGGTAGCCGGGCTTGAGCACGACCGCCGCGTCCGGCGGCAGGATCCGGTCGAGCAGGTACCCGGTGCCGACGCCGATGCCGACGTCGCGCCGCTCGCGCAGCGGCGTGCCGAGCAGCGGCATGCTGCCGCCGACCAGGCCGACCAGCAGCTCGCCGCCGATCGGCACCTCGGCGCGGCGCAGCGCGAGCGCGGTCGCCAGCGCGCACACCGCGTACGCCGTCGGGTTCTCCGCGCCGAGCCCGACGACGGCGTCGCCGGCGCGGAACGACGGCAGGTCGAAGTCGCCGCGCGGCGTCTCGCCCAGCCACGCCGCGTCCTCCGGCCCGGGCGCGAACGGGGTGTCGAGCGGGGCGAGCAGCAGCAGCCGCGCGCCGCCGGCCGCGTCGCCGAGCCGGGCCACCATGTTCGCCTGGCGTTCGTCGATGAGCTGCACGCGGCTGTCCACGCCGGCGCCGGTCATCCACTGGGCCAGGCATTCGGCCAGCTCCCGCTCCGCGCCGGTGGGGCTCGGGATGTCGGTGGCCATGCCGACCATGTCGGCCAGCTCGGCGGCGTCCACCATGGCGCGCGCCGCCCTCGTCCACGCCGCGCGGCTCACGACGGCCTGATCTCGTTGCCGACCAGGTGCTGGTGGCCCCACAGGCTGGTCGGGCCGACCATCTGCCGCCGGGACCAGTCCCGCTCGTCCACCTCCAGGCCGCCCCAGCCGTACTCGATCTCCCAGCCGGACGGCGTGGTCAGGTAGAACGACACGGCCCGGTCGTTGGTGTGCCGGCCGAGGGTGCGGGTGACGATGCCGCGGCGCAGGCAGACGTCGATCGTGGTGCCGACGTCGTCCAGGCCGGCCGTCTCCAGCATCACGTGCCTGATGCCCGGCTCGTCGGTGCGGACCAGGGCGATCGAGTGGTGGCGCGGGTTGCAGTGCAGGAAGGCGATCACGTCGCCGAGCGTGTCGCTGACCCGGAAGCCGAGCACGTCCACGAGGAACGCGAGGGTCTCGTCGTACTTCTCGACGCCCACGACCACGTGGCCCATGCCGAAGCCGCCGGTGCGGTAGCCGGACAGCGGGCGGGTGAGCCGCACCGGGCGCAGGTCGGCCTCCTGCCCGCAGACGATCTCGTGGCGGATCCCGGCCGGGTCGGTGACGGCGACCAGCCCGACGACGCGGCGGTCGGCGCACACGGCGGCGTCGCCCCGCTCGACCGGCAGGCCCGCGCCGGCGAGGGCGCGCTCCACGGCGGCGAGGTCGGCGGCGGTGGCGACCTCCCAGCCGAGGCGGTCCAGCCGCTCCTCCGCGCCGCGGCGCAGGTCGAACCGGTAGACCCGCTCGTCCATGCGCAGCAGCAGGCGCTCGTCGCCCACCCGCTCGCCCGGCATGCCGAGCACCTGGTCGCCGAACGTCTCCCACCCGGCGACGTCCCTGGTGGACAGCCCGACGTAGGCGAGACTCCGGATGAGCATGCGCTCCGTCCTTCCGAATCGTCGAATCAGTCGCCGCCGGGCCGGTCGGCGCCGAGGAACTCGAGCACGACCCGGTCGTGCTCCTCCGGCTGCTCCCACTGCGGCCAGTGCGCGGCGTCCTTGACGCAGTGGAAGCGGGCGCCGGGAATGCGGTCGGCTACGCGCCGGCCGACGTCCGGCCCGGCGCCGGGGTTGTGGTCGCTCCACAGCACCAGCGTCGGCGCGGTCACCTCGGCCAGCCGCGACTCCGGGATGCGCCGGTCGGGTCCGTGGCCGAAGCCGAAGGAGTTGGCGAAGACGTTGCGCAGCGCGGCGTTCGTCACCGGGTCGGCGTAGATGCGCCGCCGCACCTCGACGAGCTCGTCGGTGACCCGGTCCGGCGCGGCCATCAGCCACTCCAGCCGCCTGCGCACGGTCGGCTCGGAGGGGTCCTCGACGGCGGCGAGCGAGCGGGACCGCAGCAGCAGGCGGCCCTCGGCGGGCTTCTCGGCCGCCGAGCCGGGCGGGAACGCGATGCCCGCGGTGGTGTTCAGCACCAGCCGGTCGACCCGGTCCGGGTGTTCCAGCGCGAGCGTGAGCGCCACCCAGCCGCCGAGCGACTCGCCCTCCACGTGCGTGCGCTCGATGCCCTCGTGGTCGAGCAGGCCGAGGATCTGCCCGACGTACGTGCCGATCATGTCGGCGTGGAACGGCGGCTTGCCCGACATGCCGTGCCAGACCAGGTCGATCGCCATGACGCGGTGCCGTTCGGCGAGGCGGCGGACGTTGCGCGCCCACGCCTCGGCGTGGCCGCCGACGCCGTGCAGCAGCAGCAGCGGCTCGCCGGACCCCGCCTCGATCACCCGGGTGCGGTGGCGGTCGCCGAGGTGGCGGACCTGGCAGCCCAGCAGGTCGGTCCAGATCGTGCTCATCGGGCGTCCTCCCGGTCCAGCAGGGCGATGATCTCCCGCGCGGCGCGGGCGGCGCCGCCCGCCTCCGCGATGTCGGCGGCGAGCGCGCGGGCCCGGGCCGCGGCGTCCCGGTCGCCGGTCAGGTCGAGGAAGGTTTCGCGCAGCAGCGGCGCGGTCAGCTCCTCGGCGGCGAGCCACCGGCCCGCGCCGAGCTCCGCGACCCGCGCGGCGACCAGGTCCTGCTCGGCGGTGCGCGGGATGAGCAGCGGCGGGACGCCGAACGCCAGCGACTCCATGGTGCTGCCCATGCCCGCGTGCGCGACGAACGCGTTCGCGTGCTCCAGCACCGACAGCTGCGGCACCCAGGCGTGCACCTCGACGTTGCCGGGCAGCGGCCCGAGCGCCGCCCGGTCGACGAGGCCGCCCACCGCCAGCACCAGATGCCACGGCAGGTCGGCCAGCGCCTCCAGGCAGAGCCGGAAGAACTTGTCCTGGTTCTCGTACGCGAAGCTGCCCATCGTGACCAGCGCGACCGGCGCCCCCGAGGCCGGCGGCGACCAGCGGCCGAGGAACTCGCGGTTGCCGAGGCACGGCCCGACGAAGGCGAAGCGGTCGTCGAACGTCTCGCCGCCGATCTGGAAGCTCTTCGGCAGGAAGACCAGGTTGAGGTCCTCCGCCGGG
>Ga0164243_10012195_pt1 | contig 12200 bp, 9 predicted proteins | sample OricompcompostOP_FD_108781 | JGI IMG/M metagenome (GOLD analysis project Ga0164243, IMG submission 108781) | Organic Plus compost microbial communities from Emeryville, California, USA - Original compost - Organic plus compost (OP) | ecosystem: Engineered > Solid waste > Mixed feedstock >...
CGGCGCCTGAAGGACTCCAAGCTGCGCGTGGACGCCGGCCGCCAGCAGGTCCTCGACCGGGCGGCCTGCCAGATCGACGGCGGCGACGTGCTGCTGCGACTGGGCATCGACATGCCCGGCCACGGCCGCACCATCGACGGCAAGCAGGCCGAGAAGGCCCTCTGCGAGGACCTGCCCAGCGCGGTCGAGGCCGCCCTGCTGCACTCGACCGCCGAGCAGCAGCGGCTGCGCGAGTTCGTCGAGTCCGTCGAGGACACCGACGCGCTGCGGCGCCAGCTGCCCGAGCACGGCCTGGTGGCCTTCGTCGCCGACGGGGCGGTGCTGCCGCGCCGCAGCGGCATCGACGACCGCCCGCTGGGCGAGGCCGTGCCCTTCGAGTCGCCGGAGAAGCTGCGGGTGAGCCTGCAGGTGCCCAACCGCGGCACCGTGACCGGCATGGGCGTGCCCGAGGGCATCACGCTCGTGGTCGGCGGCGGCTTCCACGGCAAGTCCACGCTGCTGCGCGCGCTCGAGCACGGCATCTACGACCACGTGCCCGGCGACGGCCGCGAACTCGTCGTCTGCCGCGACGACACCGTCAAGGTCCGCGCCGAGGACGGGCGGCGGGTGCACCGGGTCGACGTGAGCCCGTTCGTCAGCCACCTGCCCACCGGCGCCGACACCGGCGACTTCTCCACCGACAACGCCTCCGGCTCGACCTCGCAGGCCGCCTCGCTGGTCGAGTCGGTCGAGGCCGGCGCGCGGGTGCTGCTGGTCGACGAGGACACCGCCGCGACCAACCTCATGATCCGCGACGCCCGTATGCAGGCCCTGGTGGCCAAGGAGTCCGAGCCGCTGACCCCGTTCGTGGACCTGATCCGCCCGCTGCACGAGCGGTGGGGCGTGTCCACGGTGCTGGTCATGGGCGGCTCCGGGGACTACATGGACGTCGCCGACCGGGTGCTCATGCTCGACTCCTACCGCGCCCACGAGGTCACCGACCGGGCGCGGGCCCTGGCCGAGAACCCGACCGGGCGCAGCTCCGAGGCCCAGCACTTCCCGCCGATCCGCCAGCGCGTGCCCGAGCCCGGCTCGATCTCGACCGACCGGCCCAAGGTGCGTTCGCGCGGCACGGACGCGCTGACGCTGGGCGAATCCACCGTGGAGCTGCGCGCGGTCGAGCAGCTGGTCGACCCCAGCCAGGTCACCGGCATCGGGCTGGCCCTGGTGACCCTGGTGCGCGAGGGGCTGCTCGACGGGTCGCGCACGGTCACCGAGGTGCTCGACGCCTTCGACGAGCAGATCGCCGAGCGCGGGGTGCACGGGGTGGACGCCAAGTTCGTCGGCGACTTCGCGGTGCCGCGGCGCCACGAGCTCGCCGCCACCCTCAACCGGCTGCGCACGCTGCGCGTGGGCGCCTTCCGCGGCTGACCGGACCACCCCGCTGTCCACCGTGGACGGCGGGGTGCTCGGGCCGGCAGCCGCCGCGGCCGGCCCGCGCGAGCAACACCAGCCGCGGTGCCGTCCGGAGCCCGTGGCCGGCGGGTTTCCCCGCCGGCCACGCCGGGCACCTGCGGAGTGAGCCCGACCCGGACGCCCCGCCGCCCCGCGTGCGCCCCGCCTCGCGGAAGGAGGCGACCCCATGACCACCACCGGGTTCTACGACCCCGCGCAGGGCTACCGCGACCGCCAGCACGCCGGACAGGTGCTCGCCGAACAGCTGGCCACCCGCGCGCTGACCGGACCGGTCGTGCTCGGCCTGGCCCGCGGCGGCGTGCCGGTGGCCGCCGAAGTCGCCCGCGCCCTCGACGCGGACCTGCGCGTGACCGTCGCCCGCAAGATCGGCGCCCCCGGCCAGCCGGAACTGGCACTCGGCGCGGTCACCGCCCACGGCCCGGCCACCTACGACCCGCGGCTGCTGCAGTCGTTCGGCCTGGACGAGCGCACCACCGAGGACCTCGCCGAACGCGAACGCGGCGAGTGCCGCGACCGCGAACAGCGCTACGGCCAGGACGGGCCCGGCGACCTCCGCGGCCGCGACGCGGTGCTCGTCGACGACGGCCTGGCCACCGGAGCCACCGCCCGCGCGGCCGTGCGCATGCTGCGCGAACAGCAGCCGCGCACCGTGCTGCTGGCGGTGCCGGTCGGCGCCCCGGACGCGGTCCAGGCGCTGGCGCGGGAAGCCGACGAGGTCGTCTGCCCGCTGGCGCCGGCCGGGTTCGGCGCGGTCGGCCAGTTCTACCGCGACTTCGCCGCCACCGACGACGCCGAGATCGACCAGCTGCTGACCCGGCACAGCACCGGAACGTCCTGAAAGCCCGAAACGTCCGCGGCGATGTGCGCGCACACCGAACAGGGGTCCCCACGGCTGCGCACCACGCACTAGAGTCGCCGTACTTGCCATCGACACCGAGAGGCGGCGAAGGGAACGGCATGGTGGTTGCTCCCACGCGCACCCGCGCGGCGGTGCCCCGATGAGCCCGGCCGAGGGCCCCTCCCGGCACGGCCCCCGAGCCGGCGCCGGCGAGCCCGCCACCGACGACGGAACCGGCTACTCCGCGCAGGTCGCAGCGCAACTGGGGGAAGTCTGCGAACAGCTCGCCCACCGGCTCAAGGACCCCGCCGTGGCCCACTCCGTGTCCGAGATCCAGCAGGTCGCCACCGGCTTCTCCAGCACCGTGCACGGCATGGCCGACGGACTCGGCGGCATCACCGAATGGCTCCGCGCCTCCGGGCACGCCGGCCCGCTGTCCGGGCACGCCAGCGTCGTGCAGGACCGGCTGACCCACGTCGGCCGCGAACTGGCCCGGCTCGCCGAGGCCATCGACGAGGCCGAACGCGACGACCGCGCCAGCTGACCCCGCCCAACACCCCGCCCAACACCAGGTCAGCCCCGCGCGCACGGCCCCGGCGCGCCGCAGCCGCCGCAGGGCAGGGGATCGCTGGCGAGCACGCCGAACCCGCTCAGTATGTTGGGACCCGGATGATCGACCCGCGCGGCGGCGGATGGCCGGCGACACCGCCGCCGGGCGGTCGCCCGGCAGCGGGCGCGCACCCGTCGAGCGTGGAGGTACCTCGTTGACCCCCGGCAGTGCCAGTGAACCCTCCGCCGACTTCGACGCACTGCTGCGCGAGCTGTTCGAAGCCCACTCCCGCGGGCTGCCGGCCGTGCCCCGCTGGCGCTCCTCCACGGCCGGAACCGCCCTCGACCGGCACGCCCACGAAATCCTGTCCGAAGCGCTGCGGGCCACCGTCACCTGGAGCAGCGAACACCTCGACAGCACCCACCTGCTCTGGGCCGTCACCCAGGTGCGGCCCACCGCCGAACGGCTCGCCGACTCCGGCGTCAACGTCGACGAGCTCGCCGCCACCGTCCGCCGCAGCGCCCAGGACGCGGCCGGACTGCTGCCGCCCGGCGCCAGCCCCACCCTCTCGGCAGCCGCCCGCCGCGCGCTGACCGGCTCGTTCCAGCACGCCCAGGCCGAAGGCACCGACACCGTCGGCGCCCGCCACGTGCTGCTGGGCCTGGCCCACGACGCCGACTCGGTCGCCGGACGCGCCCTGGCCCGGGCCATCGGCCAGCGCGACCCCGCCCCGCCGGCACCGGCCAGCACCACCCCGAAGCTCGACGAGTTCGGCGTGGACATGACCGACCTCGCCCGCAACGGCCACTACGACCCCGTCATCGGCCGCGAGGAGCAGATCGACCAGGCCGTCGAAGTCCTCGGCCGCCGCACCAAGAACAACCCCGTGTTCACCGGCGACCCCGGCGTCGGCAAGACCGCCGTGGTCGAAGCCCTGGCCCAGCGCATCGTCGACCGCCAGGTGCCGCGGCCGCTGACCGGCACCCGCCTGGTCTCGCTGGACCTGTCCGGACTCGTCGCCGGCGCCAAGTACCGCGGCGAGTTCGAACAGCGCTTCCGCGAAGTCCTCGCCGAGATCCGCGAGCACGCCGACGCGCTGGTGGTGTTCATCGACGAGCTGCACAGCATCGTCGGCGCCGGGGCGGGGGAGGGCACCATGGACGCCGGCACCCTGCTCAAACCCGCCCTGGCCCGCGGCGAACTCCGCGTCATCGGCGCCACCACCACCGACGAGTACCGCAAGCACCTCGAGAAGGACCCCGCCCTGGAACGGCGGTTCCAACCCGTGCCGGTGCCCGAACCCACCGTCGAGCAGGCCGAACACGTGCTGCGCGGGCTGCGCAACCGCTACCAGCAGCACCACCGCGTGCGCGTGGCCGACGAAGCCCTCCGCGCGGCCGCCGAGCTCTCCGACCGCTACCTCGTCGACCGGTTCCTGCCCGACAAGGCCGTCGACCTGCTCGACCAGGCCTGCTCGCGGGTGCGCATGCGCCGGGCCCGCGAACGCAGCCGCGCCCAGACCGTCGACGCCGACGACATCGCCGACGTCGTCGCTCGCCGCACCGGCATCCCCGTCGCCGAACTCACCGCCGCCGAACGCGACCGGCTGCTGCAGCTCGAAGACCACCTGCGCGAACACGTCATCGGCCAGGACACCGCGGTGCACTCGGTCGCCGAAGCCGTCCGCCGCACCCGCGCCGGACTCGGCGACCCCGAACGCCCCATCGGCAGCTTCCTGTTCCTGGGCCCCAGCGGCGTCGGCAAGACCGAACTCGCCCGCGCCCTGGCCCGCTGCCTGTACGGCGACACCGACCGGCTGCTGCGCTTCGACATGGGCGAGTTCCAGGAGAAGCACTCCGTGGCCCGCCTCGTCGGCGCCCCGCCCGGCTACGTCGGCCACGGCGAAGCCGGCCAGCTCACCGACCGCGTCCGCCGCCAACCCCACTCGGTGCTGCTGTTCGACGAGGTCGAAAAGGCCCACCCCGACGTGTTCCACGCGCTGCTGCAGCTGCTCGACGCCGGCCGCCTGACCGACTCGGCCGGGCGCACCGTCGACTTCCGCAACACCGTCGTCGTGCTCACCAGCAACATCGGCTCCGACCGGGTGCTCGACCACGACCCCGAAGTCGGCACCGCCGCCCGCGGGCTGCTCGACGACCTGCGCGGATTCTTCCGCCCCGAATTCCTCAACCGCATCGACGAGATCACCGTGTTCCGCCCGCTCGGCCACGCCGAACTCGCCGAGATCGCCGCACTGCTGCTGCGCCGCACCGACGAGCAGCTGCACGCCCGCGGCGTGCGCCTGGACATCAGCGACGCCGCCCTGTCCTGGCTCGTCGAGCAGGCCCACCAGCCCGAGTTCGGCGCCCGCCCGCTGCGGCGGGTCATCCAGCGCGAACTCGACAACCGGCTGGCCCAGCTCGTGCTCGACGGCACCCTCGCCGACGGCGACCGCGCCCACGTCGACGTCGCCGACGGGCAGCTTTCCATCCGCTCCCGCCCCGCGCTGACCCCCGGCACCGGCCGGCACGCCGCCCTGGCCCGCGGCCAGCAGCACCACGTCGCCGGCTGATCGTTTCGCCACCCACCGCCCGCGGGTAGTCCCCCCGCGACACCCCGATCAGAGAGAGGCAGCACGATGCGACGCGCGCTGGCCCACAAGCTCATCGCCGACCACCTCGTCGACGGCGACATGAGCCCCGGCTCCGAGATCGGCATCGCCATCGACCAGACCCTGACCCAGGACGCCACCGGCACCCTGGTCATGCAGGAGCTCGAAGCCCTCGGCCTCGACCGCGCCCGCACGCAGCGCAGCGTGCAGTACGTCGACCACAACCTCCTGCAGGCCGACGAGAAGAACGCCGAGGACCACGCCTTCCTGCGCTCGGCCTGCCAGCGCTACGGCCTGTGGTACTCCAAACCCGGCAACGGCGTCTCGCACCCCACCCACATGCAGCGCTTCGGCGTGCCCGGCGCCACCATGGTCGGCTCCGACTCGCACACCCCGGCCGCCGGCTCGCTGGGCATGCTCGCCATCGGCGTCGGCGGCCTCGAAGTCGCCATGGCCATCGCCGGGCAACCGCTGCGCATCCGCATGCCCGAGATCTGGGGCGTGCGGCTGACCGGCGAACTGCCCCCGTGGACCTCGGCCAAGGACGTCATCCTCGAGATGCTGCGCCGCCACACCGTGGCCGGCGGCGTCGGCCGCATCATCGAATACCACGGGCCCGGCCTGGCCGGGCTGACCGCCATGGACCGGCACGTCATCGCCAACATGGGCGCCGAGCTCGGCGCCACCACCACCGTGTTCCCCGCCGACGACGCCGTGCGCACCTTCCTGCGCAGCGAGGACCGCGAGCACGAGTTCACCCCGCTGGCCGCCGACGACGACGCCGCCTACGACGTCACCGACGAGATCGACCTCTCCCGCATCGAACCGCTCATCGCCGCACCCTCGGCGCCCGACAAGGTCGTGCCCGTCCGCGAGGTCGCCGGCACCAGCACCAGCCAAGTCGTCATCGGCTCCTCGGCCAACCCGGGACTGCGCGACTTCGCCATCGCCGCGGCCATGGTCCGCGGCCAGCAGACCCACAACGCCGTGAGCTTCGACATCAACCCCACCTCGCGGGAAATCCTCGAAGACCTCACCCGCCTCGGCGCCACCTTCGACCTCATCGCCGCCGGCGCCCGCATCCACCAGTCCGGCTGCATGGGCTGCATCGGCATGGGCCAGGCACCCGCGGTCGGACAGAACTCGCTGCGCACCTTCCCCCGCAACTTCCCCGGCCGGTCCGGAACCCGCGAGGACTCGGTGTGGCTGTGCTCGCCGGAAACCGCCGCCGCCTCCGCGCTGACCGGCGCGATCACCGACCCGCGCGACCTCGCCGCCGACCGCGGCTGGCAGTACCCGAAGCTCGACCTGCCCGAACGCGCCTCGGTCAACACCTCCATGCTCGTCGCCCCCCTCGAACCCGAGCAGGCCCGGCAGACCGACCTCGTCAAGGGCCCCAACATCTCGGCGCTGCCGGACTTCCCGCCGCTGGCCGACGCGCTCGAAGCCCCCGTGCTGCTCAAGGCCGGCGACGACGTCTCCACCGACGAGATCTCCCCGGCCGGGGCCGCCGCGCTGCCGCTGCGCTCCAACATCCCCGCCCTGGCCGAGTTCTCCTTCACCCGCATCGACGAGACCTACCCGCGGCGGGCCGCCGACTGCCGCGAGAGCACCGGCCACATCGTCGTCGGCGGCGCCAACTACGGGCAGGGCTCCTCCCGCGAGCACGCCGCCATCGCCCCGCGCCACCTCGGCCTGCGCGCGGTGCTGGCCAAGTCCTTCGCCCGCATCCACTGGCAGAACCTCGCCAACTTCGGCATCGTCGCGCTCGAATTCACCGACCCGTCCGACTACGACCGCATCACCAGCGGCGACGTGCTGCGCCTGGACGGGCTGCGCGCGGCGCTGCAGAACGGCAGCGAGGTCACCGCGGTCAACACCACCCAGCAGCACACCTACCAGCTGCGTCACCGCCTGTCGCCACGACAGGTCCGCGCCGTGCTCGCCGGCGGCATCATCCCCCAGTTGGCCGGACAGTCCTGAACCGTGCGCGCACAACACACCCCTTGACGCTCACACGAACGTGAGAACGCTTGTAGGCCCGGACAGCCGGTCCTACCGTGGACACTGCGGTTGAGCAGGCAGCCCCGAACCACCGGACGCTCCGCACCGGTGAGCACACCCGGTCCGACCGTCGCGCAGCCACACGGCTGCAGCCCGACGCGTCCCGCACCTCGCGCGAGCGGACCCGTGCGCCGGCGGAGAGAACCCGCGAAGGGGAACAAGACCGTGATCCGCTCCACACCCAGAACGGCCGCGCCCGCCATGCCCGCGCAACGCCGCGCAGTCCCGGCCGCCCGCCACAGCAACCACGACCACCACCGCGGCGTGCACAGCCCGGCCCTGCGGATCACCATCGAACGCCCCACCGTCGGCCTGCCCGTCGTGCGCATGACCGGCGAGATCGACCTGTCCAGCACCGCACGCCTCGACGAACTCATCCGCCAGCGCATGACCGCCGCCGCGCTGCACGCCATCGTGCTCGACCTGACCGGCATCACCTTCTGCAGCAGCTGCGGCATCGACATGCTGCTGCTGGCCCAGTGCCGCGCCGACCAGCGCGGCGTGCCCCTGCACGTCGTGCCCGGCACCGGAGCCGTGCGGCGCATGCTCGAACTCACCGACACCAGCCCCTTCTTCGAACTGCACACCAGCACCGCCCGCGCGCTGGCCGCCGCCCGCGACCAGCAACGATGATCCAGATCACCCGGCGCTGACCTCCCGCACCGCCGGCGGCCGACGTAGGTTGCGGCCACCGGACCGCAGCAACAGGGGAGAGGACAGCAGCAGTGCCGCTCACCACCGCCGCCACCGACCTGCTCGCAACCAGCACACCCCTCGTGCAGGCACCCATGGACGCGGTCGCCGGCGGCGACCTCGCCGCCGCGGTCAGCCGCGCCGGCGGACTCGGCATGATCGGCGGCGGCTACGGCGACCGCGACTGGCTCACCGACCAGTTCCACCGCGCCGCCGGCACCCGCGTCGGCTGCGGATTCATCACCTGGTCGCTGCGCCACGACCCCGCGCTGCTCGACCTGGCCCTCGAACACCACCCGGCCGCGGTCATGCTCGGCTTCGACGACCCCACCGACTTCGCCCGCCCCGTGCGCGAAGCCGGATCCCTGCTGCTGTGCCAGGTCCACACCCGCCAGCAGGCCGAACGCGCCCTCGACGCCGGCGCCGACGCGCTCATCGCCCAGGGCTGCGAAGCCGGCGGCCACGGCTACGGCAGCCGCACCACCCTGACCCTCGTGCCCGAACTCGCCGACCTGCTCACCCGGCGCGCCAGCACCGCCGTCCTGCTGGCGGCCGGCGGCATCGCCGACGGCCGCGGACTGGCCGCCGCCCTCGTGCTCGGCGCCCACGGAGCCCTGCTCGGCAGCCGCTTCTACACCACCGCCGAAGCCCTCAGCACCCCCGAAGCCCGCCAGCACGTCGTCCACGCCGCCGGCGACGACACCGTCCGCACCCGCACCTACGACCTCGTCCGCGACCGCCACTGGCCCGACGGGCACACCATCGCGGTCCTCGGCAACGAGTTCGTCGACCGCTGGCACGGCAACGAAACCGACCTCGTCGCGCACCTCGACCAGACCCGCGCCCACTACCAGCAGGCCCTCGCCGACCGCGACTACCGCACCGCCAACGTCACCATCGGCCAGGCCGCCGGCCTCATCAGCACCGTCACCCCGGCCGCCGACGTCGTCACCGAGATCACCGAGCAGGCCCGCGCCCTGCTCGGCCGCTGACCCGCTACCGTGCCCACCGACCCCGCACCGACCCGCAGGAGACGCCCGTGAGCGACCAGACCCGCCCGTGGTTCCACCTGGCCATCGACGGCCACGAACCCCAGCTCGCCGACGACGCCTGGGCCGCGCCCGGCAGCACCCTCATCGGCCGCGTGCACCTCGCCGCCGGCGCCAACGTCTGGTACCAGTCCGTGCTCCGCGGCGACACCGAAACCATCACCATCGGCGAGCGCAGCAACATCCAGGACGGCTGCGTCCTGCACGCCGACCCCGGATTCCCCACCACCGTCGACGCCGGCGTCACCGTCGGGCACCGCGCCGTGCTGCACGGCTGCACCGTCGAACGCGACAGCCTCATCGGCATGGGCGCGGTCGTGCTCAACGGCGCGAAAATCGGCGCCGGCAGCCTCGTGGCCGCCGGCGCCGTCGTCCTCGAGGGAACCGAGATCCCGCCCGGCTCCCTCGTCGCCGGAACGCCCGCCAAGGTGCGCCGCGACGTCACCGCCGACGAGCAGGAAGTCCTGCGCCTGTCGGCGACCAAGTACGTCGACTACGCCAGCACGCACCGCGCCGCCCTCGACGAGCAGGGCTGACTCAGCCCGGGTGCGCGCCCACCGCGTCCCGCAGCTCCTCGGACGCGCCCGACTGGCGCGCGCAGTGCGCGCAGCAGAAGAACCGGCCGCTGGCCTCGGTGCCGTGCCCGAGCACCCGGCACCCGCAGTGCTCGCACACCGGGGCCAGCCACTGAGCCGCGCACTCGAACGAATCGAAGGTGTAGGCGGAACCGCCCACCGTGCGGATCTCGAACGCCATCCAGTAGTCGTTGCCGCACGTGTCGCACACAGCCATGATCGCCTCCAGAAAAGTCCGGATCGGGGGAAAGCACCAGCATGCGGGGATGCGCATAGGCCGGCAACTGGGGACAACGGCTGCGCAGCCACCTCCCACCGATGATCATCCGACCGTGCGACCCGGCAGCGCGCCAGCGCTGCAACCCGGTGGGCGAGGGGTGCCGCTCGGGCGACGACGCGCCGGCGAGCTGCCCGTCGCCCCGAACAACGCCCAGCGGTACGCCGCCACACCGGCACGACTCCGGCCTGATGCCGCAACGGCGCCACCCGAGCCGATCACCCGCCGCGCGAGCCCAGCGTTGAGCTGGACCGGAGCGGGGAAGTGGTCGATGCTCGAGCGGGTGCCCACGACGGACTTCAAGGCCGAGCTGCACACCTGCCTCAGCAGCGCCCGCCGCACCCTGCTGTGGAAGCTCGACGGGCTCCGCGACTACGACGTGCGCCGCCCGCTGACCGCCACCGGCACCAACCTGCTCGGCCTGCTCAAGCACCTCACCTGCTGCGAGATCGGCTACTTCGCCACCACCTTCGACCGGCCGATCACCGACCCGCCGCCCTGGCTGCAGGCCACCGAGCACCACGAGCAGTTCTGGGCCCGCACCGACGAAACCCGCGAGCAGATCCGGGCCGCCTACACCCGCGCGGTCCAGCACTCCGACGCGACCATCGAAGCCCTGCCGCTCGACGCCGCCGGCGAAGTCCCCACCTGGCCGCCGGCCGATCGCCACGTCACCCTGCACCGGATCATGGTCCACATGACCGCCGAAACCCAGCGCCACCTCGGCCACGCCGACATCCTCCGCGAAACCGTCGACGGCTCCGCGGGCTGGACGCGCGACCACCTGCTGCTGGACGACCACGACCCCGACTGGTGGCACCAGCACCGCGCCCACCTCGAACGCATCGCCCGCGAAGCCCACCGCTGACCGTCCACGCGCGACGGTGCCCGAAAGCGCCCGACGGCCACATCGCGGCGAGGCAGCCGCCCCAGCTCCCTGCGAGCCCCACCAGCCGCGCAGCGGCGCTCGTCTACGTTCCCGAGGGCGCTGCCAAGCTCGCGGGGGCGAGGTCCAGATCATCGACTGCGGCTGCTCAGGAGCAGTTCGGTGGCCATGCGACGCCGCAGGTCCGCCACTACACGACTCCAGCCCCACGCAGCAGGTCGCGCCCGCGCTGGCGCACTTGACCGTGCCGGTGCGTCTGCTGCGGGGCGCCCAAGACGCCTGGCAGCCTCCCAGCTGCGCCGCACGGCTCGCTGCGGACATCCCGGGCGCGGAGCTGGTCGTGATCGACGACTGCGGCCACTTCCTCATGGAAGACCAGCCGGCACGCGTGCGCCGCGAGATCCTCGACTTCCTGTGAGGGCCCGTCGACGAGCATGTCCGCGCGAGCTCAGCGCCAGGTTCGGCCCGCAGGGGCAGGGGAGCTGACCGACGGCGCGGCCGGGAAGGGCAGGAGTGGACGGTTGGCTCCGCCGGGGCAGGGCAGGGGTAGAGCGCGCGGCGCGGGAAGGGTTGGAGCCGCGACAGATCCGGGTGAGCGCCAGCGGAACGAGCAGCGGGCCGTCCCGGCGAGGTGGCCCGCGCAAGCTGCCATCCGGCGACCTCCGCAAAGTTGATCACGGGGAAGTTTAGTGGATAACGTATATTATCCATCATTTTGAGTTGGGGAGTCGGGCGCCGAGAGAGGGGATCGCCTGGGCAAGCACCGCGTGAACACGGTTTCCACCGGCCCGTGCTTTGCCCGGCACCCAGTGCTCGCCCTGTTGTTGTGCTGCACCGATGCCAGCGCCTCGCTGCAGCCGGCAGCTCGTGATGAGCCAGCGACTTCGCCGGCGGCCAGCCCCGGGCTCATGATCATGACGGCTGTGGCGCGCTGCTGGCCGACCAGCCTGTGCGAACACCTCCTTGGCAGAAGCCCCTGATGGCCACACAAACGTCACAGTGACGCTTTGCCGGCTGAGGAACGGGCGACAGCGTGACGCTGTCTCCATCGGGGGCCTGGGCGAGCAGTAATGATCACCCGGGGTCGAAGCTGCCTGTCTCGCGGTTTATCCGTCTCTCGGTACGACAGCGGAGTCGTCGCTCGTCGCCGAAACGGCGCTGACCGTGCCGGCTGTGCGAGCCACGAGCAACCGTGGCAGACC
>Ga0164243_10012196_pt1 | contig 12200 bp, 11 predicted proteins | sample OricompcompostOP_FD_108781 | JGI IMG/M metagenome (GOLD analysis project Ga0164243, IMG submission 108781) | Organic Plus compost microbial communities from Emeryville, California, USA - Original compost - Organic plus compost (OP) | ecosystem: Engineered > Solid waste > Mixed feedstock >...
CGCGCAGCACCTGCCGCATGATCGCGAGCGCGCGCTGCGGGGGGAGCGGGCCGATCTGCTCGATCACCCGCGACAGCGGCTGCCCGTGCAGGAGCTCCATCACGACGAACGCGCGTCCGTCGGGCGCGGTGCCGATGTCGTCGACGTCGATGATGTGCGGGTTCCCGATCCGGCTCGCGGCGAGCGCCTCGCGGGTGAACCGCGCGATCGCCTCGCCGTCGCCGGTGTACTTCTCGAGCATCAGCTTGATCGCGACGCGCTTGCCGAGCGTGACGTGCTCCGCCTCGTAGACCTCGCCCATCCCGCCGCGCCCGATCAGGCGCAGGACGCGGTACTTGTTGTCGAGCGCGAGCCCGATCAGCGGGCTCTCTGCGGGGGCACTCTGCACGCCGCCCTCGACTGTAAACCATCCGCCCCGCCAGGCCCACGTCCCCGTCAGCGACTCGGCGTCGCCGCGACGTCGACCACGGCCGCGGCATAGGCGACCGCGGCGGCCTCGCAGGCGTCGAGGTCCCCGGTGAGCCACGCACACGCGAAGTTGGTCTCCGTCGGCGGTGGCGTCACCCGGACGACGCGCACGCTCGCGGCCTTGAGCGCGGCGTCGAGCGCGATCGTCGCCTCGAGCGGGGGCGCGACGAGGTACGCCATCGGCGCGCCGGGAGCGAGGCCGGCCTCCTTCGACAGGTACTCGCCGAGCGACGAGATCACGTGCGGGAACACCGTCACGCCGCGCTTGCCGTCGGCGTCGTAGAAGCACGCGTCGTGCGCGAGGCAGCGGAGCACCGCCTCGAGCCCGTGCTCGATCGCCTGCGGCTCGGCCGCGCCGAGCACGCCGAGGATCTCGCCCGACAGCCGCCCGCTCGCGTGCGCGGAGCCCGCGTAGAAGCTGCGCGCGAAGATCACGTCGACCGGCGCGTGCTTCGTCGCCTCGTCGAGCGCGACGTACAGGGCGTCGTCCTGGTCGCAGGTGACGAGCCCGAGCGCGGTGTGGCGCGCCGGATCGCCCCCGTAGGCCGCGACGAGCGCCGGATCCGCGAACGGGAGGCGGCGCACGGACAGCACCGTCGGGACGATCGGCTCGAGGATCACGCGCCCACCAGCCTCTGTCGGACCTGCGGTGCGCGATACCCGCGGCCGCCGCTGACCTCACCGAGCCGGCCGAGGTCGAGCGTGACGCCGCTGCACCGCTGCTCGATCATGGCGACCGCGAGCGCGGCGAGCCGGTCGGCGGCCTCGTCCGGCGGCGTGCCGCGAGCGTGGATGTTCGAGATCATGTTGCGGTCGCCGTCGGTGTTGCCGACCTTGGGATCGTACACGACGTACGCGGACAGCCCGTCGCCGGTGCCGAGCCCGGGCCGCTCGCCGAGGAGGATCATCGCCACCCTGGCGCGGACCTCGTGGCCGATCTCGTCCTCGAGCCACACGCGCGCGTAGCGCGCCGCGATCGGCGTCCCGACCCGCAGTCCGCGCGCGGAGCACGCGCGCACGACCGCGTCGTGGAGGAGCTTGCCGGTCTGCATGCACGCGACCGCGGACAGCCCGTCGGCGACGATCACCTGCACGTCGACGTCGTGCGCGCAGCGCGTGCGCACGATCTCGAGCGATCGCGCGTCGAGCCGGCGCCCGAGATCGGGGCGGAGCAGGAACTCGCGGTGCGACGTCACGCGCGAGGACACGCCGACGAAGCCGTGCTGCTCGGCCCAGCCGTCGGGGAGCTCGGCGCTGACCGCCGCGTGCGCGACCGCGAGCTCGGCCTGGAACTGCAGCACGACGTCGGTCGCGTAGCGGGTGCCGACGTGACCGATCCCGACGAGCGCGGTCGTGTGGCGCGCGGCCTGCGCCGCGAAGGAACCTCGCTCGACCCGGGGGGTGTACACGCGCGCGGGGGGCTGGGGGATCGGCGGGATCGGCGGCGCGGGCGGGAGGGGATCGGCACTCCCGAGCGCGGCGCGGAGCGCGTCCATCAGCTGCCGGGTCCGGCTCACGTGGTCTACGTCATCACGCCGCGCCACCCGTTCGCAATCACGAAGCGGCCAGGGTTCCAGCGGGCCGCGCGAGCCGTTACAATATCGCCCATGCGCGCCGTCTGGATCACCACCGTGCTCGCGGTCGGCTGCTCCGTCGAGCAGCTGCCGCCGGAGGATCCGTCCACCACGGCTCGCACCGCGTGCACCTCGCTCGAGGGGCTGACGTTCCGCGCGGTCGATCCAATGGAGTGTGGCCTCGGCCCCGACGGCCCCGAGCTCTGCCACTACACGCTCGAGTTCCGCGCGCACGACACCACGCGCACCGGCTTCGCGTGGAGCCACTCCGACGTGCAGGAGGGCGGCTGGGTCACGTGTGCCGGCGACGCCATCCTCGACCTCGATCTGCGCTACGAGGGCCACCTCGACGAGCAGACGATGGAGCTGGTCTGGGACGGCGGCGTGTACGCGTTCGTCCCCTGAGCGGCGCCAGCGGCGCCCGGCCGACGGTCGGCCGTTCAGCCGATCTTCCAGGCGAACACGAGGTGGTAGTTGTAGTCGGCGACGTTCCAGTACGGGTGCGTCAGGTCGAGCGCGACCTCCTTCACCGGACCTCCATGGGGCGCGCACACCGTCCCGCGGCGCTCGACGACGCGAAAGATCTTCTCCGCGGGCTCGGTGACCGTCATCCCGAGATAGCTCGACGCCGCGACGCCCTCGACGCTCACCGTCTCGACGCGCCCCATGAAGTTGTAGTCGAGCACCGTGACCACCTCGTTCTCGACGATCGCCTTGATCTCCTTGCCGTCGATCTCGAACGTTGGCGCGAGCTGTTCGAGCGGCTCGTCGTGCACGCGCGCGGTCCGCACGACGACGTCGACGCACGTCTCGCTCGGGGTCACGCGGGCGAGCGTGGCCTCGTCGCGGATCACGTCGTGCTGGATGTCGCCGGGCGTCTCCTCGGTGTGGCGGCCACCCGGCGCCGCGGCCCGCGTCGCCATGTAGCCGGTGACCCGGGCGTACTTGCTGCCGATGAGATCGGGCCGGATCGTCGTCTCGACCCGCGTGCGCGAACAGGCTGCGACGCTGACCACGAGCACCATTACGGAGAGCTTGTTCATGGCGCCGGTTGTGTGACGACGGCGCGCTGCGGTCAAGTCCGAGTTTCGTCGCGAGAGGGAGCGTCCTACGGGCACGTGCGGGTCGCGAGGTAGAGGTCGTAGTCGCCGGCCCGCGCGCGGTCCGACGACAGGAGGAGCTGCGTCCCGTCCGCCGAGACCTCCGGATCGCCGTCATTGCGGCCACCCGCGATCTCGGTGACGCGCTCGGGGGCTCCGAACGGCTCGTCGAGCGTCGAGCGCGCCACGCGCGCGATGTGGAACCCTACGCCTGGCTCCGTCTGCTCGAAGTAGAGCACGTGCCCGGTCGGCGAGAGCCCGGGGTACCCGCGGTCGCGCGAGGCCACGAGCTCGGGCACCGGACCGCGCGGCGTCCACGCGTCCGTCGGGCTCGCGCGCGTCGCTCGCTCGATCGCGCTCGGCGGAACGCGCGACGAGTAGAACATCTCGCGGTCGTCACGGCGCACCGTCGGCGACGTCACCTCCGTGAGCGACTCGAGCCCGGGGACGAGCACGGGCGGACCGAACGTCCCGCCGTCGTAGCTGCTCGCGTAGACCCGCAGCGGTCCACTCCGGTAGCTCGTGAAGTAGAGCTGCGTGCCATCGGCGCTCCACGCCGGGCCCTGGTCGTCGGCCCCCGACTGCAAGGACGCGACCACGGACGGCGCGGTCCACCCGTCGTCCTGGCGCACGGACACGAACAGGTCGTCGTCGCCGAGGCGATCGGAGGTGAACACGAGCACCGCGCCGTCCGGCGACAGCGCCGGCTCCGCCTCGCTCGCCGGTGTGTTCAGCTCCGCGATCGCCACGGGCGCCGACCACGTACACCGCGTCTCGTCGACCGGTGCGTCCACGGCGGCGAGGGCCCCATCCGTCACCGGTTCGAAGGCGACGCGCCCGCACCCGGCGACGGCGCCGATCATGACCACCCACCGCACCACCGCAGGATACGCGATCACCGCACGGCGCCCGCGTCGCCGAACGACGGCCCTGGCTGGTCGCCTCGCCAGATGCCCCGCGCGTCGAGCCACGCGTCGAACTCGGGCGTCGGCCGCTTTCCGAGCAGCCGGCGCAGGGTCGGGATGTCGTGGTAGCTCGTCGACTGGTAGTTCAGCATGATGTCGTCGCCGACGGGCAGCGACATGAGATACGAGCACCCGGCGGCGCCGAGCAGGACCTTCAAGCTCTCGAGCTCGTCCTGCGTCATCTTCGCGTGATACGTGAAGCACGCGTCGCAGCCCATCGGCAGGCCGAGCAGCTTGCCCATGAAGTGATCCTCGAGCGCGGCCCGCGTGATCTGCGGTCCGTCCTCGAGGTACTCGGGGCCGATGAAGCCGACGACGGTGTTGACGAGGAACGGCTTGTAGCGGCGGGCGAGACCGTAGGCGCGCGCCTCGATCGTCACCTGGTCCGCGCCGTGGTGCGCCGCGCTCGACAGCGCCGAGCCCTGGCCGGTCTCGAAGTACATCCGGTTGGGCCCCTTCGTCGTGCCCTTCGCCTTCATCAGGTCCCAGGCCTCGTCGAGCAGCCGGATGCTGATGCCGAAGGCCTTGTTCGCGTCCTCGGTGCCGGCGAGCGACTGGAACATCAGGTCCATCGGGCAGCCGAGCTGGTCGAGCGCCTTCATCTGCACCGTGACGTGGGAGAGCACGCAGTGCTGCGTCGGGCAGCCGCTCCGCCGGAGCACCTCGTCGATCGCGCGCAGGATCTCCGCCGTCGACTCGGCGGAGTCGGTCGCCGGGTTGACGCCGATCACCGCGTCGCCGCAGCCGTACGCCAGGCCCTCGCGCATCGACGCGAGGATGCCCTCGACGTCGTCGGTGGGGTGGTTCGGCTGGCAGCGCGACGACAGGCGGCCGGGGAGCCCGAGCGTCGAGTTCGCGCGGACCACGACCTCGCACTTCGCGCCGACGGTCATGAGGTCGAAGTTCGACATCAGCTTGCTCGCGGCCGCGGCCATCTCGGGCGTGAGCCCCGGGCCGATCGCGCGCAGCATCAGGCCGGTCGTCTCGATCGCGAGCAGCCACTCGCGGAACTGCCCCACGGTGAGGTGCCCGACCGCGCGGAACGCCTCGTCGTCGAGCTCGTCCTCCACCAGACGCGTCAGCTCGTCGCGCTCGTACGGGACGACCGGGTTCTCGCGCAGGTCGCGCAACGTCAGGTTCGCGAGCACCGCGCGAGCCGCGACGCGCTCGACCGCATCGCGCGCGGAGATGCCGGCGAGGTCGTCGCCGCTCTTGGGCGGGTTCGCCTTCGCGAGCACCTCCTTGATCGAGCCGAAGCGGTAGCTCACGCCCCGGATCGTCGATCGCAGCTCCACGTGCGCAGCGTACCTCACGTCCTCGCGCCAAAAAAAAACGCCGCACGCCAGTTCGGATCCAGGGACCCTCGTGACGTGCGGCGGAGCACTCAAGCTAACTAAGTCAGGGCGAGCAAGGACATCAGGGGAACCCGGCAGCGGCGTTGCGGAGCTGCCGGACGTCGAACGCGAGCTGCCGCGAGCGGCGTCGCAGCAGGCGCGGGCGGAGAAGGCGAGGATCGTCGGCCGGCGCGTGGGCGAGCGCCCAGCCGAGCGCGACCGCGATCGCGATCGCGACCAGCCCGAGCAGGCCGAACGCGAGCGCGGCGTGGGTGTCAGGCGCGACCAGCGCGCGCTCGGTCCAGCCGCGGTACAGCTGCGCGGCGCTGGCGCCGAACATCAGGAGCGCGAGCGCGTGGAACAGCAGCTCCTGAACGGCGAGGCGACGCGCCTCGTCGGTCCGCGGCAACGCCGCGCGACCCATCGCGCCGAGGGCCGCGGCACCGAGCGCCAGGAGCACACCGCCGACGTTCGTGACGAGCGCGACCTGGTAGTGCAGCTCGCGCTGGCTGCGCAGGTGCGCGAGCTCGGCGGCGAGCGCGATCGCGAACAGCGCGATCGCGGCCACGAGCAGGAGCCGGTACGGCGGGGACGTGACGCGCACGGTGTCGAGCGCGACATCGGGCGCGGGATCGAACGGCGCGCCGAGGCGCACCGCCTCGTTCTGCGACGTGCGGCAGCTACGCTGCCGGTCCGAAGCGAGAACGTCATCGCGGTGCATGCCGCCGAACACTGCAGCCAGCGTGCCCGATCGGCGTGGGCGGCTCCCGCCGTGGGAGAGCGTCCAGACCGCTCCCGCCGCGTGCGAGCGGCGTTCGTTCGAGCGCCGATGCTACGCGTCCGCACGCCGCGTGAGCGTGTACGGTGACGGTCCGCATGCCCTCAACGTCACGCCGAGGTCCACCCGGAGATCGTCGGAGGCCGTGGCTTACGGCCGTCGCGCGCCGTTCGAGACGTGGGGGCGCGACGCCGCGGGGCGGTCCTGGATTCCTGGAGCTCCTCGGAGCCACCGGACGGACGCGGGCCTCGCGCGACGTGCGGTGGTGCGTCCACGGTGCGTGGCAGCGTGGTTCGAAGGGCCCGCGTTCGGCCGCGGAGCCGAGGCCCGCGTCCGGTGAATCGGCTCCCCAGCCTCGGTGCGCGCGGCACGCGCCGAACGACCGAATGCGATGCGCGAGTTGTGCAGGTTCGCGGACTCCGGGGATTTCCTAGCGAGATCTCGCGCGCGGCACGGCGGCTGCTTGTGCTCGCGCTCATGTCGATGTTCCGCACGTTCCTCGCCACGGCGGTGTTCACCTCGTTCTCCACGTTGCCCGCGCTCGCCGAGCAGCGGGATCCGGGCACGCTCGAGGAACCCGAGCTCGACCTGACCGCGACGCCGATCGTCGGCGGGACCGTGGTGCCGCCCGGCAAGTGGCCCGACACCGTCGCGGTGCTCGGCACGCAAGGTTCGTGCACCGGCACGCTGATCGCCCCCGACGTCGTGCTCACCGCCGGCCACTGCGAGGACGCGAACCCGACCCAGGTCGTCGCGAACACGACGAACTTCAACGCGCCCGGCGGCATCCGCGCGCAGGTCCGATCGGTCATCGCGTACCCCAACTGGGAGAACACGTTCGACGTCGCCGTGGTTCTGCTGCAGCAGCCGATCACCGGCGTGACGCCGCGCGCGGTCGGCGCCGGCTGCACGTTCCAGGACTTCACCGAGAACCGGATGGTCCGGCTCGTCGGGTTCGGGCTCACCGACGTCCTCGGCCAGGGCGACAACACCGTCCTGCACGAGGCGATGGCGCCGGTGCTCGACGCCGACTGCTCGGGTGGCAACGGCTGCGCGCCGGGCGCCGCGCCCGCGGGCGAGTTCGTCGCCGGCGGCAACGGGACCGACTCGTGCTACGGCGACTCCGGCGGGCCGGTGTATCTCGACACGCCGCGCGGGACGATGGTGATCGGCGCGGTCTCGCGTGGCCTCGACAACTCGCCGACCCCGTGCGGTGGGGGCGGCATCTACGTCCGGACGGACAAGATCCTCACCTGGATCGAGCAGGTCGCCGGCAAGCCGGTGTCGAAGGACTCGTGCGTCAACGGGACCCCGCCCGGGGGTGACGAGGAGCCCGCGGGCGGCGGAGACGGCGACGGTGGCGGCAACGGCGACGGCAACGGTGGCGGCGACGGCACGGGCGGAGGGCAGGGACCGCAGGGCCCGGCGCCGGACCTCGGCGGCGCGGACGTGGTCACGGGCGGCTGCTCGGCGGCCGGTGGCTCCTCGGGGGCCGCGCTCGCGCTCGCGCTCGGTGCGCTGCTCGCGGCGCGGCGGCGCCGGCGCTGAACGCGAGCTGTCCGGGACCTGTCCGAGCGCCGGACGAAGTCCGAGGTTCGGCCGGACACGCGCATCGCAACCTCGCGGGACCGCACGAGCGGAGGCTGGCGCTCGAGTTGCTGTAGCGCGCGGCCATGCTGCGAACCGCTCGCCTGTGGATCCTGTTCTCGCTCGCGCTCTCGCTCGTGCCACGCGGCGCGCGCGGCCAACCCGCTCCGGTCGTCGGGGGCACCGCGGTGCCGTACGGCGCGTGGCCCGACGTCGTCGCCGTGATCGGCACGCTCGGCACCTGCACGGGGACGCTGATCGCCCCGGACGTGGTGCTGACGGCGGGGCACTGCATCGACATCGATCCGGTCGAGGTCGTCACGGACACGATCGACTACGCCGAGCCGCAGCTCGGCGAGCGCATCCCCGTGGCGTGGGCCCGCGCGTATCCCCGGTGGGAGGAGCGCTACGACGTGGGCGTGCTCGTGCTCGAGCGGATCGCGCGCCCGCGCGTGCGTCCGATCGCGACGGCGTGTCTCGCGAACGAGCGCCTCGCGCAGGGAGCGCCGCTCACCGTCGTCGGGTTCGGGCTCGTCACCCCGACGGGCACCGACGACAACACGCGCCTGCACGAGGCCGTGGTGCCGGTGCTCGATCCGTTCTGCGAGAGCGCGCCGGGGTGCGAGCCCGCGGTGCGCCCCAAGGGCGAGCTGGCGGCGGGTGGGCGTGGCGTCGACGCGTGCTTCGGCGACTCCGGCGGGCCGGCGTTCCTCGACACGCCGGGCGGGCCCGCGCTCGTCGGGATCGTCTCGCGGGGGCTCGCGCTCCCCGGCGTGCCGTGTGGCAACGGCGGGGTCTACGTGCGCGCGGACAAGATCGTGGCGTGGGCCCAGACCGTCACGAACCGTCGGTTCGAGCGCGCCGCGTGCGATCGCGGGGACGATCCCGAGTCGTCCTCGGCCGAGCGCGAGCCGGACGACGCGCGTGACGCAGCGGTCGGTTGCACCAGCGGCCGTGGCGTCGGTGGCGCCGGGCTCGTCCTCGGGCTCGCCGTCGGGCTCCTCTCGATCGCGCCGGGGCTACGCCCGCGTCGAGGTCGGCGTGATACAACTCGCCGCGATGGCCAAGATCAAGGTGAAGAACCCCGTCGTCGAGATGGACGGCGACGAGATGACGCGCATCATCTGGAAGTTCATCAAGGACAAGCTGATCCTTCCGTACCTCGACATCGACCTGAAGTACTTCGATCTCGGGATCGAGAACCGTGACAAGACGCGGGATCAGGTCACGATCGACTCGGCCAACGCGGCCAAGCAGTACGGTGTCGCGGTCAAGTGCGCGACGATCACGCCGGACGAAGCGCGCGTGAAGGAGTTCAACCTCCACGAGATGTGGAAGTCCCCGAACGGGACGATCCGCAACATCATCGGTGGCACGATCTTCCGCGAGCCGATCGTCTGCAAGAACGTCCCCCGCCTCGTCCCGGGCTGGACCAAGCCGATCGTCGTCGGCCGTCACGCGTTCGGTGACCAGTACCGCGCGACGGACTTCCTGATCCCCGGCGAGGGTACGCTCACGATGACGTTCACGCCGAAGGACGGCGGAGCGCCGATCGTGCACAAGGTGTTCGACTTCCCGGGCTCGGGCGTCGCGCTCGGGATGTACAACCTCGACGACTCGATCATCGGGTTCGCGCGGAGCTGCTTCAACTACGGGCTCAACCGCGGCTGGCCGGTCTACCTGTCGACGAAGAACACGATCCTCAAGAAGTACGACGGTCGCTTCAAGGATCTGTTCCAGAAGGTCTTCGACGAGGAGTTCGCCGACAAGTTCAAGGCGAAGGGCATCACCTACGAGCACCGCCTGATCGACGACATGGTCGCGTCGGCCCTCAAGTGGGAGGGTGGCTTCGTGTGGGCCTGCAAGAACTACGACGGCGACGTCCAGTCGGACACCGTCGCGCAGGGCTTCGGCTCGCTCGGCCTCATGACGTCCGTGCTGCTCACGCCCGACGGCAAGACGGTCGAGGCGGAGGCGGCGCACGGTACGGTCACGCGCCACTACCGCGAGCACCAGAAGGGCAAGCCCACGTCGACGAACCCGATCGCGTCGATCTTCGCCTGGACGCAGGGCCTCAAGTACCGCGGCCAGTTCGACGACACGCCGGACGTCGTGCGGTTCGCCGACGCGCTCGAGAAGGTGTGCATCGAGACCGTCGAGTCGGGGAAGATGACGAAGGACCTCGCGATCCTGATCGGCCCCGATCAGCCGTGGCTCACCACGCAGGAGTTCCTCGACGCGCTCGACGCCGGCCTCAAGGCGAAGATGGCGTCCTGGGCCTGATCAGAAGATCCAGCAGGCGAGGCGGCGTCAGCGGACGTCGCCGCACTAAATCTCCGTCGAGGCTGGCGGGGCAGCGGGCCGCCGTGGAACACCCATTTATGTGGTGGGTGTTCTCCTGCAGTGGCTCTGCGTCGCCGCGTTGACGCTGGTCGCCACAGCCTCGAACGCACGTGCCGAGCTCCGCGAACGCGCCGTGGCGCGGGCCAGCGGGGCGTTCCTGCGCGCGGCGACGAAGACCGCGTTGCCGCGCCGTCGTTCGGCGACCGATCTCGGCCCAGCGACAGCGCAGGTCCGGCAGGCGCCGTCGTCCTCCGAGCTCGCGAACCGCCGGGCGCTCCGCCCCGATGTCCTTCGCCGCGTGCTCGGGGCGCGTCTCCAGCTCGCACCGGAGGTGGAGCCCGTGGCGGAGCTCGACGAGAGCTGGGTGAGCCTCGAGCCCCCGCCGAAGCGCCCGTTCCGCCCGAAGTACATGCTCGACGTGATGAGCTTCCCGACGGGCGGAAGCGGGATCAAGCTGAAGGTCCGCTACTGAGCCTCAGCCGAGGAAGCCGCGCGCGATGTTCATGAGCTCGGTGTTGGCGGCGACCGACTTCTGGAACGCCTCCTTCTCGGCGGCCGACAGCTCGATCTCGTAGACCGCCTCGGCGCCCTTGGCCGTCAGCTTGACAGGCACGCCGACGAACGCGCCGGTGACGCCGAACTCACCCTGCAGCTCGACCGAGCACGGCAGGATGCGGCCCTGGTTGCGGACGATCGCCTCGACCATGAGACACGTGCCGGCGCCGGGCGCGAGCCACGCGCTCGTGCCGATGAGGCCGGTCAGCGTCGCGCCGCCCTTCTTCGTGTTCTCGACGACCTCGTTCAGCTTCTCCGGCGAGAGAAACTTGGTCACCGGCACGTTGCCGATCATCGCGTTCGAGGTGATCGGCACCATGTCCTTGTCCGTGTGCGCGCCGAGCACGATCGCCTGCACGTCCTCCACGCTCACGCCGGTGGCCAGCGCGAGGTACGTACGGAACCGCGCGCTGTCGAGCACGCCGGCCGAGCCGATCACGCGCTCGCGCGGGAACCCGGTCACCTGCTTGGCGACGAACACCATCGCGTCCAGCGGGTTCGACACGACGATCAGCACCGAGTCCGGCGCGTACTTCTTCACGTCGTTGCAGATGCCCTTGACGATGCCCGCGTTGATGTTGATCAGCTCCTCGCGGGACTGACCCGGCTTGCGCGGAACGCCGGCCGTCATCACGACCACGTCGGCGCCCGCCATCGCCTCGGCCTTGTCCGTGGCGACGAACGACGTGTTGTTGAAGCCCTCCCACGCACCGGCCTGCGTGAGGTCGAGCGCGCGACCCTCGGCGGGGCCGGCCTTGATGTCGATCAGGACGAGGTCACCGAGCTCCTTGAGCACGGCCCACTGCGCGACGGCAGCACCGACGTTTCCGCCGGCGCCGATGATGGCGATCTTCGGACGCTTGATCATGGTGCCGGCGTCATACCGCCGCGTCGCTCGGCTTGGCAAGGACGCCGGGCCGGGAGCCCACCGACCCGCTCACGTGATCCTCGACAGGCGATTCCCGACGGCTCGGGCCCGCTCTCGCTCGCCCGCCGGGCGGTGCTCCAGGTCGCGCTTGCCGCCGATCGAGAGCGAGCTATCCACCCTGTTCTCGATGCCGACCGAGCACCCGACCACCGAACCGGCTCGCGACCCCGCGCGCGCGACCCGCCTCGCGGCGTGCCGGTGCGCGCGCCTCGCGGCGAGCAGGGAGCTCGCTCGGTCGTGAACGCCTCGCCGTCGCGCCGGGCGGCGCGCGGCTCGTGATCCCGAGCCGCGTCGCCCGTCGCTCCTGTCGCTCACCCTCCCACCTCACGTCGTGCGTGGGAACGGTGCTCCGTTCCCCCGGTGACCTGACTCGATGACCCAGAACCCCTCGAACCAACGATCCGACGTATTCCGCCTGGCCCGCAGCTGCGCTGCGTACGGCCCTCGTTCCACGTTCGCGAGCGCGCCCTCGAGCCGCGCCGTGCGCACGCGAACGGCGCTGGCGATGATCGCGGTCGCGCTGTCCGTCGGGCTGACGGTCGCGCTGACCGTCTTCGCGCTGGTCCCG
>Ga0164243_10012198_pt1 | contig 12198 bp, 11 predicted proteins | sample OricompcompostOP_FD_108781 | JGI IMG/M metagenome (GOLD analysis project Ga0164243, IMG submission 108781) | Organic Plus compost microbial communities from Emeryville, California, USA - Original compost - Organic plus compost (OP) | ecosystem: Engineered > Solid waste > Mixed feedstock >...
GCGCCGTGGGTCAAGAAAAATGGTGCTGACAGGACCGTGAAATGCGGGTGCTGTCAAAACCGGTAAGGCCAATGGATTGAATTTGTTGGTATATACTTGCCGGGTGGCAGGATCATAAATGGCGAGTCCGGCATCGGTTGCCAGCCAGTACCAGCCAGTTGCCCGGTCTTCCAGCAAACAATTGATGCGGAGGCCGGGTGGAACAGGCATCACTGCGTGGTTGCTCCGGAAACTGTGCGAAACGCTGTCGTACACCAGTAACTCGTGTCCGGTTATAATAAGAAACACGCGGCCTTTGCTATCGCACCAGAGATGGAATTGCGAGCGGTGCGGTATTTCCGCAGCTGTCTGGATGGCGGCTTTCCTGTAGCGAAAAGTAACCGGATCGAAAATGCCTACCTCGGAATCAGACCGTACCCAGAAATTGTGCTGTTTGTCTTCCAGCACCTGCCTGATACCGGTAGCGGGCAGGTATTCGCCCGGATTGGCGGGTGGGCGAAACATGATCAGCTTCCGTCCATCGTAGCGCTGCAGGCCATTGGCCGTTCCCAGCCAGATAAATCCTTTTTTATCCTGCAAAATGGTATATACCCGGTTGGCAGCAAGTCCCTCCTTAACAGAGAGCCGGGTAAAAATATACTGGTGCGTCCGGGCATGGATGCACAGCGGCCAGATGGCCAGTACTACGGTATGAACAAGCAGGCGCAACAAGGGTGTATTGAATGATCCAAAATTAGGCGCCGGCCTGAGCGGGGCATAGTGAATTCGGTTGAAAACACACAGATATGTGAGTCTCCATAGGGATTTGCACGCAATTTTTCGGATGAATTGAGGATAAAGCCGTTTGACCTGTTGCGGACAGAGCAGCAGCTGGAGGGGCAATAATTTTGGGCCCTTCTTTTCACATTATCATGCTATTGTGGCAGTAGTGAATAAGGAACATATTTGCACAGTCATTTCACAACGGTTCTTTCATCAACCAGGAATTTTGATCAAATAGCTATAAACAGCAAGTAAGGTAAGCACAGTGAGTCTAGAGTACGTGAAATGCAAGGTGTCGGTAGAGGGTGGCCGGCACCTTTTTTTATTCCTTCACCCTTCCTCCCTTATATTTTAAGTAACTTACAGGAGTAGCATCAGTGGCTACGAAATGCCGGCAATCATGAAGCGCGCCTTATTATATCTCCTGTTGGTTCACCTGGTGCCGCTGGTACTTGCGGCTCAAAACGTGGTGGGCATTCGGGTGGACGCCACTATTAATCCTGCTGTGGCTGATTATATTCATCGCGGCATTGAAGAGGCGAACAAGCAACAGGCTGCCTGTTTGGTGATTGAATTGAATACGCCCGGCGGGCTGCTCAAATCTACCCGTGTTATTGTAAGTGACATACTCCAATCGCCGGTACCGGTGGTCGTTTATGTATCACCGGGAGGCGCCCATGCCGGTTCGGCGGGCGTTTTTATTACTATGGCCGGTCATATTGCGGCAATGGCTCCGGGAACAAATATTGGCGCCGCTCATCCGGTAAGTTCCGGCGGCGTGATGGATACCATTTCAAGCGCCAAAGCCACCAATGACGCGGCTGCTTTTATTCGCGCCATTGCGCAGCAACGTCAGCGGAATGTGGATTGGGCAGTGAATGCCGTGCGCAACAGCGAGTCGGTAAGTGAAACCGAAGCATTGGAAAATAATGTGATCAACCTGATTGCGGCCAGTCATCGCGAATTGCTGGATTCCATTCATGGTAAACAGGTTACTGTAGGATTGCAGGTAGTGACTTTGCAGACAAAGGGAGCAGAGATTACCTGGCTGCCCATGGGATGGGCCGAAAAAATGCTGAATATTCTCAGCGACCCCAACGTGGCCTATATTTTATTCCTCCTGGGTTTATATGGCCTGATGTTCGAACTGTATAACCCTGGCACCATTTTACCAGGGGTAATTGGTGGTATTTGTATAATACTGGCTTTATATGCCATGCATACCCTGCCGGTAAACTATGCGGGACTGGCGCTGATTGTATTTGCCATTATTCTCTTTTTACTGGAGATTAAAGTAGTCAGTCACGGATTGCTGGGAATTGGTGGCGTAGTGGCCCTGTTCCTGGGCAGTATGATGCTGTTCCGCTCTGACCGGGACTGGGAGATAGCCCGTGTTTCGCTGGGGGTAATCATTCCGGCGGTTGTTGTTACTGCGTTGTTCTTTCTGTTTATTGTAGGACTTGGTCTGAAAGCGCAACGGGCCAAACCCACCACCGGGCCGGAAGGCATGATGGGCGAAACGGGAGAGGCCATTACTATACTGGAACCCTTTGGCAATGTGCTGGTGCATGGTGAAATATGGAAAGCGAAGGCTGTATCGGGTACTATTGAAAAAGGACAAAAAGTGCGGGTAACGGGCATGCATAACCTTACCCTGTATGTGGAACCGCTAAGCTGATTAATAAACCAAAAAATATTCGAATATGGAAACCATCCCCATTACTACCCTTGCGCTGATCGTCCTGGCCGTATTTTTTCTTGCCAGCGCCATACGCATTTTGAGAGAATATGAAAGAGGCGTTGTATTCCGGCTGGGCAGATTGATTTCGGTAAAAGGACCGGGCCTTATTCTGCTGATCCCGGTCATTGACAAGATGGTGAAAGTGAGTTTGCGTACGGTGGTAATGGATGTGCCGCCACAGGATGTGATTACGCAGGACAACGTGTCAATAAAGGTGAATGCGGTAGTGTACTTCCGCGTCATTCAACCGCAAAAGGCGGTGGTGGAGGTAGAAAATTACCTTATTGCCACCTCGCAATTTTCGCAAACCACGTTGCGCAGTGTGCTGGGGCAGTCGGAACTGGACGATCTGTTATCGCAGCGGGAAAAAATCAACCACAAGTTGCAACAGATCATTGACACGCATACCGAGCCCTGGGGCATTAAGGTTTCCAATGTGGAAGTAAAGCAAATTGATCTGCCACAGGAAATGCAGCGTGCCATGGCGCGCCAGGCAGAAGCAGAACGGGAACGCCGTTCAAAAGTGATTGCGGCGGAAGGCGAATACCAGGCGTCGCAGCGACTGGCCGATGCGGCACAGATCCTGTCCAATGAACCAAGCGCGCTTACACTGCGCTATCTGCAAACCTTACGCGAAATTGCTACGGAGAATAATTCCACTACTATCTTCCCGGTGCCTATTGATTTATTAAAGCCGTTTATTAATATAGAACAACGGTAACTGAGGCATAATAAAAAAAATATATTTACGGTTATAGTAGTACGATAGATTGCTTTGATTGTTTTAATTGATGAAATAAAGCAACCGGCGCTTTGATAAAAAAAATGAAGCGCACCGTGATTGTGACAAAGGAAGAATTACCGGCTCGCGAAACACTTTTCCCCGAAAAACTGAGGGGGGCCAACGAGCTGCTGAAGCGCGCCGGACTGATAGACAGGGATTCCTGATACCAGGGGTATGCTTTGCAAAGCAGTGGGGTTCCGTTGGATCAATTGGGGGGAAGCTTACAGCTTTTGCCTGCAAAAGGTTAGATAGAAACCTGTATTAGGTATAGATAAACGAATATCATTTCGAGCTATTCGTTTCCTTTTTTATAAATGTAAAAATCGCCTTTATAACCTCCGAACGCTTTCTTTTTTCCAATATTGGGCCTCCCGCATAATCAATCTGTATGTTTTTCCGTTAATTTCACATTCTTGTTTTTGTGATAATAAACGATGTTTGCCGTCATTGACAAGATGACTGATTGAACATTAAACCTGAATTGAAGCGTATGACTGCAGAACATCAGCGACTTGCTGTAAATGCTACGAAGAGAGTCCCGCTTGAACAATGGGGCCCCTACCTGAGCGAACGCCAGTGGGGAACGGTACGGGAAGATTACAGTTCAAATGGAGACGCCTGGAACTACCTGCCTTTTGACCAGTCTCATTACCGCGCCTACCGCTGGGGAGAAGATGGCATAGCCGGCATTTCAGATTTTTTTGGCAATCTGTGTTTCGCCATAGCCCTCTGGAACGGGAAAGACCATATTCTCAAAGAACGGCTGTTTGGCCTGGGCAACTACGAAGGCAATCATGGGGAGGATGTGAAAGAGTTGTATTACCACCTCGACAATATCCCCACCCACTACTACATGGAGTACCTGTACAAGTACCCGCAACAACAGTTTCCCTACGAGCAACTCCTTACCGAAAACCGCAAGCGTTCCAAACACGAGCCTGAATACGAAATACTGGACACCGGCATATTCGACAACAACGAATATTTCGATGTGCATGTTACCTATGCCAAACAACATGCACGGGATATCTGCATTAAGATCGAGATAAAAAACCGGTACAATCAACCCGCTGATATAACGGTATTGCCTACGCTATGGTTTTACAACCGCTGGATGCATGACCCGGCCAAAAAGAAACCGGTGATAGAATGGCTGGACCCAGGTTCGGTAAAAGCTACGCATCACCGGCTCGGCACCTACTACCTCTATTTTCAACATCCGCAGGATTGCCTGTTTACAGAAAATGAAACGAATTTTCAGAAAGTAAACGGACAGCCCAACGCGTCGGAGTTTACCAAAGAAGCCTTTCACAAAGCCATTATCAAGGGCGAAAACCTTGCTGCCTTGCGGGAGAAAAAGTCGGGCACCAAATTTTCACCCGTCTATCAATGGCATATCGAAGGGAATGGCTCCCGCACCATTTATCTGCGGCTGACCAACAAAGCCACTGATGCTCCCTTTGAGCTGGGCTTCGAAAACATATTCGTTCAACGCAAAGAAGAAGCAGACGCTTTTTACGAAAAAGTACTGGAAGGCATTACCGATCCCGAATGGAAAAAAATCCAGCGCAGGGCCATTGCCGGTTTGTTGTGGAGCAAGCAATACTATCATTACGACGTTGAACGCTGGCTCACCACAAGCGATCATATCAGCCCGGTAAGTCATGGCAAAATGTATGGCCGCAACCACGACTGGAAACACCTGAAAAACCAGGACATCATTTCCATGCCCGATAAATGGGAATATCCCTGGTATGCTGCGTGGGACCTTGCATTTCAGTGCATTCCCATGGCCATGGCCGACCCCGTATTTGCCAAACATCAGCTTACGCTGATCATGCGCGAATGGTATATGAAACCCGATGGCCAGCTGCCTGCCTACGAATGGAATTTCAGCGATGTAAACCCGCCGGTGCAGGCCTGGGCCGCCCTGCAGGTATATTATCATGAAAAGAAAACCACCGGTAAAGGCGATGTAGATTTCCTGAAACGGGTTTTTCATAAACTCATTATCAATTTTACCTGGTGGATTAACCGTAAGGACGTAAACGGCAATAATATGTTCCAAGGTGGTTTCCTGGGGCTCGACAATATTGGTGTGTTCAACCGGAGCCACCTGGTGCTGCCCGATATGCAACTGGAACAGGCCGATGGCACCAGCTGGATGGGCATGTATGCGTTGAATATGATGGACATGGCACTGGAAATTGCCATGCACGATAAAGCATTTGAAGACACCGCTACCAAATTCTTTGAACATTTTGTGTTGATTGCAGAAGCGCTGAACGAGCAGGGTATGTGGAATGAAGAAGACAAATTCTTTTACGATACCATGTCCGTACCCGGCGGCGAACCCCTGCACCTCCGCATTTTTTCCATAGTGGGACTCACTTCGCTGTTTGCCGTATCCACTATTGAAAAAAGAATGCTGGATAAACTGGACGATTTTCGCAAACGCATCACCTGGTTTGAAGAATACCGTAAGAAGAACAAACGGTATTGGCCAAACGAAGAACGGAGCGACGGTAAGTCCATCCTGTTATCACTGGTGCCGCGCGAACGACTGGTATATTTGCTGGAGCGGTTGCTGGATGAAGAACAGTTCCTCTCGCCCTATGGCATCAGGGCTTTGTCAAAATATCATGAAAAGAATCCTTATACGGTTCATGTGGGGGGCGTTTCGTATACCATCAAATACGATCCGGGCGATTCTACTTCCGATCTCTTTGGAGGCAACAGTAACTGGCGCGGACCCGTGTGGATGCCCATCAATTATCTCATCATTCAATCCATTCGTCATTTCGGCGAGTTTTATGGTGATGAACTAACGGTTGAATGTCCCGTGGGAAGCGGCAACCGCATGAACCTGGTGCAGGTGGCTGATGAACTTACACGTCGGTTGATCCGATTATTTGAACCTGATGAAAAGGGCAACCGCGCGGTACACGGCAATTACAACTCATTTTACCAAAAACCCGGCAACGAAGACCTGGTGTTGTTCTACGAATATTTCCATGGCGATACGGGTCACGGACTGGGCGCCAGTCACCAGACCGGATGGACGGCAATGGTGGCGGTGTTGATGGATAGTCTTATAAAAAACGGGTTGAAGAAAGAAGATAAAAAAGTGATGGAGGAGGTGAATAGCTGAATGATTGAATGGTTACATCGCTGTTAAGCTAAATCTTTCAAAGATGTAACCATTCAATATTTAATTCAATGAAGGATCTGCAAACGTATTCCCTTGCCGCAGATCGCCGGTAGTAAATCCCTTTTTGAACCAGTATACCCGTTGCTGCGAAGTGCCATGGGTAAATGATTCCGGCACCACGCGGCCCTGCGCCTGTTCTTGCAGCCGGTCGTCGCCAATGGCATTGGCCGCGTTAAGGGCTTCTTCAATATCATCTTCTTCCAGGATATTTTTCATTTGCTGCGCATGGTGTGCCCAAACGCCGGCCAGGAAGTCGGCCTGCAATTCCAGTTGCACAGAATATTTGTTGTATTCTCTTTCCGGCAACTGCTCGCGCAAACGGCTGAGTTTGGCGGTAGTGCCCTGCAGGCGCTGAATGTGATGCCCTACTTCGTGCGCTATAACGTAGGCCATGGCAAAATCGCCCGGTGCATTCAGCTTTCTTTCCATTTCATCAAAAAAAGAAAGATCTATATACACCTTTTCATCGCCCGGACAATAAAACGGTCCGGTGGCAGAACCCGCCATACCACAGGCTGATTGTACCGATTGCCTGAAAAGCACCAGCGTAGGCGCGCGGTACTCCTGTCCCAGCAGTTTGTACCAGACATCTTCTGTATCGGCCAGCACTACCTGTACAAATTCTGCCCGCTCATCGTCAAGCGCTTTTTCTTCGGCTGTCAGTTCCTGCGCGGGTTCCGAAGGGACCAGCTGCGACAGATCGCCGCCACCGAGGAATAGGTATAATAACAGGAGCACGATGCCTCCCAGACCGCCACCTACGGCCAGACCACGGCCGGAAACACCGCGGCGGTCTTCAACATTGGTACTTCGACGTCTTCCGCGCCATTGCATATAAAAGGGATTGATTCATGAAATATAGCGAAAAAAGCGGTAATGTCTCCGGTTGAAAACCAGGGAAGGCCCGCTCGCAGGACGCCTTTGCCGGCTTTCAGGCTAAAACTGCAATAAAAATGCCGGTCAAATAATTATACGGCGGCTCCTGTGAATCTGTCCGCCTGGCCGTCAGCGATCGCCTACTTTTAACCGGAACCCGATGCATGCAGCACCTTGAGTTTTTTCATAAAGACCATTTTGAACAGCATTACTACCGAACACCGCCTCCGGCAGGCCTGGCGCACTTTATTGACTTTTTCTGGGAAACCCGCTTCGATGACCTGTGGGCACACCATCCGCAGGGATTTTCAGATGCGCTCTTCCCCAATGTTGGCTATACCTACCTGATCAACCTGGGTACCCCGTTTGTAAGAACTTGAAGACCGGAAGTATGAAATGAAAACAGATGGTTTTCTGCCGCGACATACCTGCCTGGAATGCTATCATCGCCCCGGCAACAAAATCTTCGGTATAAAATTTCGCATATCACCGGTATTGTTTCTAAAGAAGATCAATTTTGCCGAATACCGTGAATATATTTTTCCGCTCAGCTACCTGCTGGACCAGGCAGTGCTGGACAGCATGAAAGCGGCCGGCTCATTCGATGAAAGGACCGCCATTATATCGGCTCACTATCTCGCAGTGCTGCAACAACATCCTGAAAAAATGCAGGCAGTAAAAATTGTAAGAGAGATTCTTGATAACAGTTTTCGTAAAAATACTTTCAATGTGCCAGTGGAAGAATGGGCGGCACACTACCATATTTCTACGCGCACCCTTCAACGTTATTTTGAAAGCACTACAGGCATCAGCAGCAAAAAAGCGTTGCAGTTTATGCGTATCCGCAAAGCAGCAGCCCATATAGCCGGTTCGCCCCATACCTTTCATTATTCTCACTACGGGTATTACGACCACAGCCATTTTTATAAACACCTGAAAGCATTTCTGAAAAAAGATACGCTTGCCCGTTTGCAGCCACACCTGCGGTTGCTGGAAACGTTGCATAAATCATAGGCATACTATATTCCCCGAAAGCCAGAAAAAGGGGCCGTATACACGACCCCCGAACCTTGTTTTTGCATGACTAAATGCCCACGCTTCCGGTTTCCTCTGCTGAGGCAGTAGAACTGCGGCGGGCAGCAGCTACTGAATGCGCTGATATGCTGAAGCAAATGGTATCAATCTTTTTAACACCTGCCAATAGCTGATCACGGTTCAAAGCTGCAAAAAAAGCCAATGGTCTCGTATATAAAATTGATCAGGTGGACTGATGAGAAGATAAATGGAGACATGTAGAAACCAGACTGTCGGATTTTTACATGATTCGTTGATAATATAAATTACGGCCTGGTGGTTGCCATGGATTCCAGTTTTTCGGCAATGGCCAGCTCCAGGTTATCGGGAATCGTGGAAGTACCGTCGCCAATGGCTACCAGTCGTTTTAATTCTTCATCCCATGCAGATATGAAAATGGGACCACCGTTGTAGCTTACACGAAAACGCGTGCTGGCTTGAACTCAAAGGGCGTTGCCCGCACTTCATAAGGTACACCGTCTACCAATAATTCGAATAACAAGGTTTTGGATTTCATACACTGCTTCTTTAGTCTATATTCCTGGGTTCCATTATTACAATTCAAAAAATATACCCTATAGTAGGGCTTGTGTTGTGAGGGTCAGCGCTGAACGGAGGGTGGGTACCGCGCAACATTCCGGTGCGGGGATCAATGCCATTCGTTATTTGCTGCTTTTATGGTTAGCACAGGAAGTAGTTTTACCGGTAATAGGTAAGCAAGACTTCTTTTAAAAAGAAGGGTTAAAAGGCTGTAGAATCTCTTCCCCGCGCAGTGCAACAGGAGCTACACGATTGCCAGAGCCTGCAAAAAATCGTGTTAACATAAACTACAATAGCAACTGGCTACTGGCAACACACGTATGCATAAGTATAATCACCCGCCTGCTGCAGCAAAGCAGCTTTAATTTTGAAAAAGCAAAGCAGCGGGCAAGGGACTTTTTAATTTGAAAATTGTGCAGTATGAAACAGTGGAAATCCCTTCTGATCATCACTTTTGCATTGATCACAGCGCTCAGCATGCCGGCTTGTAGCAAGGATGATGACAACGACAGTCCGGATAATAATAACAATAACAATGGCGGTACGCCAACCGTAACCATGCAGGGCATGTCGTTCCGCCCCGGCAACCTGGAAGTGCCGGCAGGCACCACGGTCACCTGGAACAACGACGATAACGATATACACACCGTAACTGCCGATAATGGCAGCTTTGACAGCGGTGATCTCGATCCCGGCGAAAGGTATCAATACACGTTCACGCAACCGGGAACCTATAGTTACCATTGCCAGCGCCATGTGGGCATGGTGGGCACGGTTACCGTAATTGCACTATAGCGGCGCGAAAATAAAAAGGGATGGCACGGCGCCATCCCCTTAATTGTTTAAATATTGTTGTGGTTATGCTTTCCGTTCCAGCAGCTTGAAGAACTGATCGAGCTGCGGCAGGATCACTATACGTGTTCTGCGATTGGCGGCGCGGCCCTCTGAAGTGTCGTTGGTAGTGAGCGGCACATACTCGCTTCTTCCGGAAGCAGCCATTTTGGATGGGGGAATGCCATGCTCTTCCTGCAGTATCCGCACAACGGAAGTGGCCCTTTTTACACTCAGGTCCCAGTTATCAACCAGCACCCCGCGGGCAAATGGAACATTGTCTGTATGGCCTTCTACCATGAATTCAATGTCGGGCTGATTTTTCAGCACAGTGGCCACCTTGCCCAAAACCACTTTAGCCTGGTCGGTAACGGTATAGCTGCCGCTTTTGAAGAGCAGTTTATCGGAAATATCAATGTACACCACACCTTTGTCCACTTTGATATTAATGTCCTCATCAGCCATATTGCCGATAGCGCCTTTAAGGTTCATCACCAGCGCCATGTTGAGGGAATCTTTGCGCGCCATGGTGGTTTGCAGGTCCTGGATATAAGCGTCTTTGGCGCCAATGTTTTCCAGCGATTTCCTGATACTTTCTGCCTGCGAGGCGGAGATCACGGAAAGGTCCTGCAGTTGTTTCACCGCTTGTGTATTGTTTTGTTTCAGCAATTCATTTTGCTGTTTGAGAGCGGCTATTTCGTTTTCCAGCAGCGCTTTGTTGCGCGCAAATTCTGCCTTTTCATTTTCGCAGTTTTTCAGTTCGTTCTGCAGTTGGGAATAGGAGGTATTCAGTTGTTCATACCGGACCTGTTCTTCCTTGAACTTCTTGGTGCTGACACAGGAAACCAGCAACAGGGAGGAAGTTCCTGCCAGTAACACATGTTTTAATAGCATATGATCTGTTTTAAGTTCGTTATAGAATCAGCCTGCACAAGCAGTCGGGTTTTTGTGGCTCTCCATAGCAAGTACTGTGCCTGCAATTTGGTAAAGCTATATTTTCCGTTTCTAAATAAACGGTTTCATTGACATTTATATGCTTTTTTAAGATGATTTTAATAGGGCTGACTCCCGGATTGAAAAAAAAAGGGGCTTTTTACCACTTCCTGAAAAGATAGTATCAAACGCCCGCTGGTTGCCATTGTTGGCGGTAAAGGAGAAAAACAAGAGCAGATCGGGTATAGCTATCCGGTAGTGGAGATCATTTTATTATATTCAAAAAAAGACTTCAGAACATACCCGCGAAAAAAAGGGATATGTAGCTGAAGCCTTCTTATACTGCAAGCAACAAATCTTATAATACCAGTACGCCACTGGCTACAAACTGCACGTCCTTTTTCGGTTTTTTGATCTTCTCAATTTCTTCTTTCGACTTACCGGCATCCTGTGCGTAATGACGCAGTTGTTTTACAGAAGTTTCTTTAACGGAGGCAGTACCTTCAATCACCACTTCTTTCCCTACAATATTCTTAGGCATAAAGAAGCCATAATCTTTGAATTTGACCATGAGGGGTTCGCCGTTGGCTCTTTCAATTTTCATCCAGCATCCTTTTTCCTGGCAAACTTCTACCACTTTGCCGGAAACCTTTCCTTCGAACTTTTTATCAGTCATTTTCTTTTCCAGGTCATTTACGGAAATGGTACCTTCTGCTGTGGTGCCTGCACCATAGGTTACGCCTTTTGCAGCGGCAACAGGTTCCTGTCCGTATACCACGGCTGCAAATACGATTGAGCATAGTACTATAAATACTTTTTTCATAATTGTGAAGTTTTTGGCAATGGAATCGATTATAAAAGTACGCTTTTTCGGTGCTTTCCGTTGGAGGCTTTGATCAGTGGCAGTCCTAACCAGGAATGCGGTTTTTTGCTGGCTGCCCAAAAAATACCACGAACTGGTAGTTGGAGTTTTATAAATTTTGTTGTCCCTTTGTTTTCCCATGTGGTTTCTGCCATTGCCTTTTCCTGAATCAGATGTACGAAATTTCATGTGGGAGCTATCCCCGCCTCTGGCGGGGAATTTTTTTGCATGCAGATGGGGTGCTTGCAGGATACCCACCATGTAGTTACCCGGCTCCGCCGCCGGGGTGCTGCTGTTGTTTTCCCGTGATCGGTACGGCCTTCGAAATAGGCGGCGGCGCCAGGACGTATGCTTTCTTTCTTCCTGCTTTCTCCTTCCCCAAAAAATTAGTTTGCACGTACTAAAAAAATTAGTGTGTATAACATAATTTTCCCTACATTTGGCAATCGGTATTTTTGAATGATTAAAACAAACCACTATGTCAGCAAATGAAAAACTTAAAGCGCTGAAGTTGACAATTGACAAGATTGAAAAAGACTTTGGCAAGGGAAGTGTCATGATGATGAATGAAAAATCACAGGAGC
>Ga0164243_10012200_pt1 | contig 12197 bp, 7 predicted proteins | sample OricompcompostOP_FD_108781 | JGI IMG/M metagenome (GOLD analysis project Ga0164243, IMG submission 108781) | Organic Plus compost microbial communities from Emeryville, California, USA - Original compost - Organic plus compost (OP) | ecosystem: Engineered > Solid waste > Mixed feedstock >...
CCTCGTGACCGCCGACGACGACGGCCGCGGCCCGGTCTTCCACGTCGCCGCCACGGGGGGCGGGATCGTCCCGGTCGAGCGCGTCACCGCGGGCGACCACGTCTACACGAACGTCCAGGTCGCGCGGGACGGCTCGGCGTTCTACGCGCTGCGGTCGAGCTACCTCGCGCCGGCGGAGCCCGTCCGCGTGGACCTCGCCGCGTTCCTCGCCCAGGACGAGGGCAGGCGCACCCCGGTCGAGCCGACGCTCCTGCGCGGGCCGGTGCCCGCGCCGGCGCTGTCGGGGACGCTCGTCGAGGTCGAGACCCCCGCGTCCGACGACGTCCGGGTGCGCGCGTGGCTCGCGCTGCCCGAGGGTGCGAGCGCGGACAGCCCCGCGCCTCTCGTGCTGTGGGTGCACGGCGGACCGCTCGGCTCGTGGAACACGTGGAGCTGGCGCTGGAACCCGTGGCTGCTGGTCGCCGCGGGCTACGCGGTGCTGCTCCCCGACCCGGCGCTGTCCACCGGGTACGGGCAGGACTTCGTCCAGCGCGGCTGGGGCGCGTGGGGCGACAAGCCGTTCACCGACGTCATGGCCGTGACGGACGCGGTCGTCGCGCGCGACGACATCGACGAGAGCCGCACCGCGATGATGGGCGGATCGTTCGGCGGGTACATGGCGAACTGGATCGCCGGGCACACCGACCGGTTCCGCGCGATCGTCTCGCACGCGAGCCTGTGGGCGCTCGACCAGTTCGGCCCGACGACGGACGCCGCGTTCTACTGGCAGCGCGAGATGAGCCCCGAGATGGCGCACGAGAACTCGCCGCACCGGTTCGTCGGCGACATCCGGACGCCCATGCTCGTCGTCCACGGGGACAAGGACTACCGCGTCCCCGTCGGCGAGGGCCTGCGGCTCTGGTACGAGCTGCTGTCCGCGTCCGGACTGCCCGCCGACGCCGACGGGAAGACCGTGCACCGGTTCCTGTACTTCCCGGACGAGAACCACTGGGTCCTCACGCCCCAGCACGCCAAGGTCTGGTACCAGGTGGTGCTCGCGTTCCTCGCCGAGCACGTGCTGGGTGTCACGCCCGACGACGACGCCTACCCCGGCCTGCCCCCGGTCCTGGGCTGACGGTCGGGACCGCGCGCCCCGGGACCCGCTGTGCTCGGCAGGCCCGGACCCGCGTGGTCAGGCGCGGGCGACGTCGACCAGCACCGCCGCGAGGTCCGCGGGGCGCGAGAACATCGCCCAGTGACCCGTGGGCAGGTCGACCCAGGTGACGTCGTGGTCGAGCAGCTCGGTGTGGAACGGCGCGCCCGGTCCGGCGATCGCCTGGAGCTGCTCGGCGCTGATGCTCGTGCAGATCGCGGTGGCGGGCACGTCGAAGCGGGCCGGGTCCGAGACGTGCACCGGCTCGGTCGCGACCCGTCCCGGCTGGGGCCGGGCTCGCTCGCGGAACCGGGCGAGCCCGGCGTCGTCGATGCCGTCGATGCTGGAGCCCTGCGCCGCGAGCTCGTCCCAGCCCGGGAGCGGGATCTCCGTGGCGCCGTCGGGCAGGGCGGGGTGGAGGGCGGCGCCGTCGACGAGCGGCCCGGAGTCCAGGTAGACGGCGCGCGCGACCCGGCCGGGGACGCGGTCCACGACCTCGCCGACGAGCGCGCCGCCGCCGCTGTGCCCGACGAGCACCACGCGCCCGTCCAGGCTCTCGACGAGCGCGACGACCGCGCGCAGGTGGTCCGCGCGCGTCACGGCGGCGCGGTCGTCGGCGGTGTCGTCGTCGCCGAGGCCAGGGAGGGTCACGGGGTGGGGGACGAGGCCGGCGTCGCGGAGCGGGCCGACGACGTCGTCCCACGCCCAGCCGCCGAGCCAGAAGCCGGGGACGAGGACCACGTGCGTGCGGGGGGTTGTCATACGTCGAGTCTCGACCCACCCTGGTGACACCTGTCTGTCACCGATGTTCGGGGGTCGTGTGAACCGCACCGAGCGCCTCTACGCCGTCGCCGAGGAGCTGCGCCGGGCCGGCGCTCAGGGCACGACCAGCGCGCGTCTCGCGCGCAGCCTCGAGGTCAGCATCCGGACGATCAAGCGCGACGTGTCGGCGCTCCAGCAGGCCGGTCTGCCCGTGCGCGCCGAGGCGGGCCCGGGCGGCGGGTACGTGCTCGACGCCGTCGCGAGCCTCCCGCCGGTCAACTACACGCCCGCGCAGGCCGTCGCGGTGTCCGTCGCGCTCGCGCTCCTGCCGCCGGGGTCGCCGTTCGCCGTCGACGCCGCGACCGCCCGCGCGAAGCTGTGGGACGCGCTCGGACCCGGTGACCGGGAGCGCGCCTCGCGCCTCGCCGCACGCGTCTGGACCCGCGGCGGCACACCGCCCGAGGGAGCCGTCCCCGTGCCCGACGCCGCCGCCTCCGCCCCCGGGTCGGAGCCCCCGGCGGCCAACGTGCTGCGGGCGGTCGAGCAGGCGCTCGCGGGCGAGCGCGTGCTCGCGATCCGCTACCGGTCACGGGACGGTCGGGCCTCGCGTCGCCGCGTCGAGCCCGTGCTCCTCGCGCACACGGACGGCCGCTGGTACCTCGTCGCGTGGTGCCGCGACCGCGACGGGATGCGGTGGTTCCGCCTCGACCGGGTCGAGCGCGCCGACGTGACGACCGAGCCGTACGTGCCGCGGCTCGTCGAGGAGGTCGGTGCGCCGCCCGCGGGTGCGGCCGCCGTCGGGACGGTCTGAGACGCGCGCCCCGCGCGTGGGGGACCTGTCGTGCCTGAGGTAGCCCGGTCATCCCCCGACGGGTTGACTTGTCGCATGGCCCTGAACCTTCCTCCCGCCGTCCGGACGTTCGTCGACGCGACCAACGCGGGGGACAGCGACGCGTTCGTCGCCGCCTTCACGCCGGACGCGGTGCTCGACGACTGGGGTCGGACCTTCGCCGGGCACGACGGGATCGCCCGGTGGAACGTGACGGACAACATCGGGAAGCGGTCGCACTTCGAGGTCGTGTCCGCGGAGGAGACGGGCACGCCCGGGGTGTGGACGGTCGTCCTGACCGTGACGGGCGACGGCTACAACGGCACGGGCCCCCTGACCTTCACGCTCGACGGTGACCGCATCGCCCGGCTCGTCATCAGCCCGACCTGAGGACAGCGCGCGGACGGCGCCCGCACGGCCCGCTACGCCCCCGACGACGGGACGGCGCCCGCCGTCGGTCGCGAGGCCACGGGCCGGCCCGCTCCGGGAGCCGCCGGGAGGGCGCGCCGTTCGAGGAGCAGGGCGAGCACCAGACCGACGGCGCCGAGGGCTGCCGCGACCAGGGCCACCTGGTCCATCGCGCGCGTGAACCCGGCGAGGAAGGGCTCGGCGAGCCGCGGGTCGAGGCCTCCGAGGAAGGACGTGTCCGCGAGTCCGTTCGCGGCGGCGTCGTGCACGGTGGCGACCTGCTCGGGATGGGCCGCCGCGGCCGCGGCGAAGCCGGGCGTCTGCGCGGCCGCGGCGTAGGACGCCGGGATCGTCCGGGCCGCTCGCCCGAACAGGAGCGTCAGGAGCACCGCCGTCCCCGTCGTCGCGCCGATGTTGCGGAAGAACGTCCCCGCCGCGCTCGCGACGCCGAGCTGTCCGAGTCCCACGGAGGTCTGCAGGAGGAGCATGACCGTGTTCGTCGTCGCGCCCAGGCCCACGCCGATGACGAGCATGAGCACGTCGACGACGGCGAGCGGCGTGGTCGAGGACACCGTCGACAGGCCGAGGAACGCGACGGTGAGGGCGAGCATGCCGAGGACGGGGAAGACCGTGGTGCGTCCCGTCCTTCTCACCAGCCGCCCGACGACGACGGACGTCACGCTGATGCCCAGCACCATGGGCACCAGCAGCGCGCCGGCGACGGTCGGGCTCGCTCCGCGGACGATCTGCAGGTAGAGCGGCAGGAGCACGATCCCGCCGAACTGCGCGGCGCCGACGACGAACGTGAGCAGGACGGGGACGGCGAACGCGCGCCGGCGGAGCAGCCCCAGGGGGAGCAGCCCGTCGTCACCCGCACGAAGCTGGCGCAGGACGAACCCGAGGACCCCGGCCCCGCCGACGAGGTAGCAGGTGAGCGCAGGCGTCGAGGCCCATCCCCACGTCATGCCCTCCTGCCCGACGAGGAGCAGGGGGACGAGCGCGACGCAGAGCAGGACGGCGCCGGCCCAGTCCACCCGCGCGGCACGCGCGGGTGTCCGGCGTGGCAGGGTGCGCGCCACGACGGCCATCGCCGCGAGCCCGATCGGGAGGTTGACCCAGAACGCCCAGCGCCAGCCGGCCACGCCCGCGAGCTCCGGCTGCGATGCGAAGAAGCCGCCGGCGAGCGGGCCGAGCAGGCTCGACAGGGCCATCGTGGCGGCGAAGTACCCCTGGTAGCTCGCGCGCTCCCGCGGTGGGACGACGTCGGCGGTGATGGCGAACGCGAGCGACATGAGACCGCCCGCGCCGAGCCCCTGGAGGGCGCGGAACGCGGTGAGCGAGGCCATCGACGTGGCCAGCCCGCACAGGGCGGAGCCCAGGAGGAAGAGCCCGACGGCGACGAGGTAGAGCGGCTTGCGCCCGTAGAGGTCGGACAGCTTGCCGTAGAGGAGGGTGGTGACGGTCGACGTGATGAGGAACGCGGTGGTGAGCCAGGCCTGCTCGTCGAGGCCGCCGAGGGCGTCGCCGATGGTGCGGGACGCGCTCGCGACGATCGTCTGGTCGAGCCCGGAGAGCAGCATGCCGAGCATGAGGCCCAGGAGGATCGCGAGGACCCGTCGGCGGGGGAGGGCGCCGGGAGGTGTGGGCGCGGGCTCGGGCTCCGGCACCCGTCCCGCGAGGCCGGAGGTGGGGGATGTGGTCATGATCTTGGTCCTTTGAGCTATTGACCGAACGTTCGTTCGGTAACGAGAGCGACGCTAGTAACCGAACGAACGGTCGTCAAGCGCCCGGGTACGATCGGGGCATGGCCACCCCTGTCGCTCCGTCCGCCGGCACGCAGCCGCGCCGGTCCGCGGCGGCGACGCGGGCGGAGATCCTCCGCGTCGCCCTCGACCTCTTCACCCGCCAGGGGTACGACGGCACCTCGATCCGGGACATCGCCGAGGCGCTCGGCATGACGAAGTCGTCGCTCTACTACCACTTCCCGGGCAAGGAGGCGATCGCCTCCGCCCTCGCCGAACGGCGCGGCCGCGAGCTCGAGGAGCTCGTGCGCTGGATCGAGGAGCAGCCCCCTGGGCCTGGTCTCCTGCGCGACGCAGCGCTGCGCTGGCTCGCGTCGGCCGACGCCGAGCAGATCCGCGGCATGCGCTTCGCGCGCGCGAACCAGCCGGTGATGCACCGGCTCGCCGAGGAGCACGCCGGCATCCGGCAGGGCTTCGACCGCGTGGTCGAGGCACTCCTGCCCGGCGGCGCCGGCATCCGCGAGCGCCTGCGCGTGCGGATGGTCTTCGAGACGCTGTCGGCCGCGATCCTCGCCGCGGAGGGCACCGACGCGACCGACGACGACATCATCGCCGCCGCGCGGGACGCCGTCGTCGCCGCCACGTCGTAGGTCCCGCGCACTCAGGCACGTGCGGTTGACTGGGCTGCGTGAGCTCCGCACCCGCCCGTCTGCCCCGTGTCCGCGCGTCCGCCCTCGTCGGGCGCGGCTGGCTCAACACCGGCGGCAGGACGCTCGGCCTCGAGGACTTCCGCGGGCGGGTCGTGATCCTCGACTTCTGGACGTTCTGCTGCATCAACTGCCTGCACGTCCTCGACGAGCTCCGGGACCTCGAGCAGCGGTTCGGCGACGTCCTCACGATCGTCGGGGTGCACTCGCCGAAGTTCGTCCACGAGGCCGACCCGGACGCCCTCGCGGCCGCCGTCGAGCGCTACGAGGTCCACCACCCCGTCCTCGACGATCCCGAGCTCGTCACCTGGCAGGCGTACACGGCCCGCGCCTGGCCGACGCTCGTCGTGATCGACCCCGAGGGCTACGTCGTCGCGCAGCTCGCGGGCGAGGGGCACGCGGCGTCGATCGAGGCCCTCGTCTCCGAGCTCGTCGCCGAGCACCGCGCCAAGGGCACGCTGCGCGAGGGCGACGGCCCCTACGTCCCGCCGACGCCGCAGCCGTCCACCCTGCGTTTCCCCGCCAAGGCCGTCGCGCTGCCGGGCGGGAACCTGCTCGTCGCGGACGCCGGCCACCACGCGCTGGCCGAGCTCGCGCCCGACGCCGAGACGCTCGTCCGCCGGATCGGCTCGGGCGAGCGCGGGCTCGTCGACGGCAACCCCGCGGACGCCCGGTTCGCCGAGCCGAACGGGCTCTGCCTGGTCCCGGACGAGCTGCGCCCGAGGCTCGGGTACGACGTGCTCGTCGCCGACACCGCCAACCACGTGCTGCGCGGGGTGCGCCTCGACGACGGCACCGTCACGACCGTCGCGGGGACGGGCGAGCAGTTCATGGTCGGCGCACCGGACAACCTCGTCGGCACGCTCGCGGACGAGCCCTTCGTGCCCGGGGCGAAGGTCCCGCCGCTCACGGTGAAGCTCTCGTCGCCGTGGGACGTCGCGTGGGTGCCCGAGCTCACGGCGTTCGTCGTCGCGATGGCCGGGAACCACACGCTGTGGGCCTTCGACGGCACGGAGGGCTCGATCGAGCACCTCGCCGGGACCATGAACGAGGGGCTCCAGGACGGGCCGCTGCTCGACGCGTGGTTCGCGCAGCCGTCCGGGCTCGCCGCCGTGCCCGGGAGGGTGTGGGTCGCCGACTCCGAGACGTCCGCGCTGCGCTGGGTCGACCCGGCGGACCGGACCGTGCACACCGCCGTCGGGCAGGGGCTGTTCGACTTCGGCCACCGCGACGGCGCAGCCGACCAGGCGCTGTTCCAGCACCCGCTGGGCGTCGCGACCCTGCCCGACGGGTCCGTCCTCGTCGCGGACACCTACGACGGCGCCCTGCGTCGCTACGCCCCCGACGACGACGCCCCGGGCGGCGGCGACGTCAGCACCCTCGTCCAGGGTCTCGCGGAGCCCAGCGGCGTCGTCGTGCGCGACGCCGCGGACGGCGGCCTCGAGGTGCTCGTGGTCGAGTCGGCGGCGCACCGCATCACGCGCGTCGCGCTCCCGGCCGACCTGCGCTCGCTCGGTACGACGGTGGACGGCGGCGCCCACCGGACCCAGCGGCCCGTCACCGACCTGGCCCCGGGGGCGCTGCGGCTGCGCGTGCCCTTCACGCCTGCGCCGGGCCAGAAGCTCGACGACCGGTTCGGCCCGTCGACGCAGCTCTCGGTGAGCGCGACGCCGGCGAGCCTCCTCGTGGGCGGCGCCGGCACGGACACCGCCCTCGACCGCGAACTCGTCCTGGCGACCGCCGCCCCCGGCGAGACGCTCGAGGGCGTGCTGCACGTGAGCGCGCGGGCGGCGTCGTGCGACGCGTTCGGACCCGACGGCGAGCCCGTCGAGTTCCCGGCCTGCAACCTCGCGCAGCAGGACTGGGGCGTGCCCGTCCGGATCACCGCGGACGGCGCCGCCGAGCTGGTCCTCCCGCTGCTCGGCTGAGCGAACACGTCGATCGGGTGCCCTCGGGGTTGGTCTCGAACTTGACCATGATCGGCGGGACGGCGCCCACGGTCACGATCTCGCTCACGTGGCCCTTGCCGTGGCGTGCCGCGTGCTTTGAGCTCGCGCTCCACGGGCCGTGGCCGCCGCCCCGGACCTCCGCCGCGCGCTCGCGCTGCGCGCGGAGATGGGCGACGCGGCGGCCGCTGCGGCGATCCGGCTCCTGCTGGACGTCCCCCGCTAGCTCCAGCGCCCGCGCTCAGCGTCGCTTCGATCACCTCGGCGGGGTCACACTCCCAGCACGTCGCGCGTGAGGTCCGCACGCCCGCTGACGCCCACCTTCGCGAACACGCGGCCGAGGTTGTTCTGCACCGTCCGCAGGCTCAGGTGGAGCTGGCTCGCGATCTCCTCGTTCGACCGGCCCGCGACGGCGAGGGTCGCGATCTCCCGTTCGCGCGTCGTGAGCCCGACGGCGCGGTGGACCGGCCGCACGATCATGCCCGGCTCCCCGCCGTGGCGGCGTACGAGGTCCCGGGCCCCGGTGAGGGTCGTGCGGAGGCGCCGCGCGTCCCCGGACCGCTGGACCTGCCCCGCCGCGTGGGCGAGCGCGCGCGCCCCGATCAGCACGTGGCCCTCCGCGATGAGCTCTCGCCCGGCGGCGAGGGCGTCCTCGGTGGTCGCGTCGGAGACCCGGGCGAGGCGCAGCACGGCTCGCAGGAGGGCGCTGTTCGTGCCGGAGCACGACGTCTCGAGCAGGGCGAGACGCTCGTCGTCGGACGCGAAGTCGACGGACATGGCGCCGGCGACGCAGCCGGCGAACACCGCGCCCCGGGCCAGGAGCGTTCGGGACTCCTCCCAGAGGTCGTCGGCGGCGCGGCGGCGCGACTCCGGGCTCTCCCCGCTCTCGTAGACGTCCAGCTGGGCGAGCGCCCACGTGGGCGTCGTCACCGGGAACGGGCCGAGTGCCCCGCGCAGCTCCGCGGCCTGGCGTGCGAGCGCCCGCGCGGTGTCCGAGCGGCCCTCCATCGCGGCCAGGGCGGCGCCGATGCTCCGGTTCCCGGCCTCGAACTGGCGGTGCAACGACGACCGCAGCCCGACGGACAGGGTGACGCTCAGGTGGGCCCGGAGCTCGCTGACCCGCGCGAGGAGGAGCAGGGCCAGCGACACGACGTACCCGTGCCCGTGGATGATGTCCGGGTCGAGGTCCACGCGCCCCCGTTCGAGCCCGTCGCGCGACGACGCCAGCGCCTCCTCGTAGCGGCCGTCCGCGACCAGGGCGAGATTGTGCTCGATGCGTGTCCAGACGGACTGGTCGACGACGGCGCCGGTTCGGAGGTCGGTGCCCGGCTCCGTGACGGCGTCGAACGCGAGCGCGCCGACGGCGTCCCCGACCGCGAGTCGACGTTGGGTCTCCATGTTCTCGACGGTCTGCCGGGCGGACGCCGGGACCCTCGTGGCGGGGATGGTCAGCGGCTCCGGCGGGACGGCGGCGTGCAGCGTCTCCAGCCAGCGGCGGCCGGCCTCGAGCCAGACCGCGAGGTCGCCGGCGTCGGGCACGGCCTCGTCGAGGCAGGCGAGGGCGGCTGACAGGTCGCCGTCGACCTCGGCGAGGACGTTGGCCCGCCAGATCGTCCAGCGGGTCCGCCACACGGGGTCGCCGCTGGGGGGCGTGAGCTCCATGATGTCGCGCATGGTCCGGGGGTCGGCGTCGCCCACGACGAGCGTGCGCAGGTAGGGCAGAGCTGTCAGGACCGAGGGCTCGCGCTCCCACTCGGCGCGCTGCGCGAGCGTCGAGCGATACCACTCCTCCAGGAACAGCCGGTTGAGGACGGTGCCCGACGCCTCGGGCTCGTCCGTGAAGTACCGGGGGTCCTCGATGCCCGACGGCGTGGGGAACCAGACCGGCAACGGCGGGCCCGCGGGAACGGGCGCGTCGTCGGAGGTGCCGCGCCGGTGGTCGGCGAGCGCGAGGCGACGGATGCGGGGAACCGTCGCGCGGAGATACTCGGCGACAGCGTGCGGGTAGAGGCCGACGACGACGTCCCGGCCGCGGGTCGCGAACCGGAGCAGACCCCCGGCCTCGAGCTCGGCGAGAACGTCAGTGCTGGCGAGCTCGCGCGCGGTCGCCTCGGGCACCGTCCCGATCACGGCCAGCGTCTCGAGGGCCGACCGGGCCGGGGCGCTCAGGTCGTCGAGGAAGGGCTCCAGCGTGGGCGCCAGCGCCGTCGCGGAGAGCTCGTGGGTGAGCCGCCACGTGCCGCCGACGTCGCCCACCGCGCCGCTTCGCCGGGCCAGGTCCAGCATCGTGAGCGCGAGCCGCGGCAGACCGCCCGAGAGCGTGAACAACCGGCCGGCGAGACTCGCCGCGACCGGCCCGGGCAGCAGGTCCGTGAGCAGGTCCTGGAAGACGTCGAAACCGAGTGCCTGAACGGTCACCTGGACCGCGGGCTGGAGGTCGGAACCGGGAACCACGCCCGCCCTCGGCACAGGGCGCGACGCAGCCAGTACCGGAAACGGACTGAGGGCGTGCGCCGCGGCGATCGCGCCCGAAGACGTCTCGTCGAGAACGTCGACGTCGTCGATCACGAGGACGGCCCTCGAGCCCGCGAACGCGGTCCGGAGCTGCGTCGTCGCCGCCGACACCGCCGATCCCGCACGACCGTCCGCGCGGGGACCCAGCCCGGCGATCGCGAGCGCTTCGAGCGGACGGGTGCGCAGCGCCCGCACCCCGTAGACGCGGACGACGGTCCACCCGGCGTCGTCGAGCGTGTTCGCGACCGCGGACGCCAGCGTGCTGCGCCCCGCGCCCGGGAGCCCGACGAGCCTCACCGACGTCCCGGCCGTGAGGTGCGCGACGATCTCGTCGCGTAGGTCGGTCTGCAAGAGCTCGGGGGGAGCCACGCCCCCACGCTAACGGCGCCCCAGGCAAAGGGCATGTGCACGACGACGGCGCACCCGACCGCGCACCGGTCGCCTCCTGAGCCGCACCGGTCGGGCGTGCAGGCGCACCCGTCGTCGTCGGGGGCGCACCGACCCTTCCAGGTCAGCGGGGCCCGGCCCTCGCGCGCCTTTGACTCGTAGCGACGCCGTACGTGCGGGCCCGAGCCGGGCCGCCGCGGCGTCCTGAGAACAGACGCGGGGGACCGACCTCCGCGAGGAAGGAAACCATGTCGAACAAGACGACGAAGCCGACACGCGGCCACCGGGTCGCCCGTGCCGCGGGCAGCTCCTTCATCGCCGCAAGCATCGCGCTGTCCGGCGTCGCCGTGGGCGTACCTGCTGCGCACGCGGACGGCAACGTGCAGCAGGTCGAGGAGACCGCGAAGGACCTCAAGGTCAAGGACCTCGAGGCCAAGAAGCTCCAGGAGGAGAAGGAGGCCAAGGAGAAGGAGGCCAAGGAGAAGAGGGACGCTGAGGAGAAGGCCGAGGCCGAGGCCGAGGCTGCCGCGAAGAAGCAGGCCGACGAGGAAGCTGCTGCCGAGAAGGCCGCGGCCGAGAAGAAGGCGGCTGCGGAGGCGGCCGAGAAGAAGGCGGCTGCGGAGGCGGCTGCCAAGAAGGCCGCGGCCGACGCCGCGGCGAAGAAGGTCGCTGCGGACAAGGCGGCCTCCGCACAGGACAAGGCCGGCGCGACGACGAAGGCGCCCCTGGAGTCCCTGTCGGCCGAAGAGGCGTCCTCGGACCTGACTGGTCCGACGGTGACGGTGAAGCCGGAGTCGGAGGGTTCGGACGGGGTCTACCGGTCGGTGTCGTTCAAGCTGAACGATCCGTCGAAGGTGGACTACGTGACCGTGAACGGGCTCAAGAAGGACCTGAGTGACAACGTGTGGTCGGATCTGAACGGGGTCCGTCCGGGGGTGTTCGGTGCGGTTGGGGGTGTGAACACGCTGGTCGTGTTCGACACGCTGGGGAACTCCACGACGATCACCTTCACGCTCGAGGCGCAGTTCGACGCGCCGACGGTGAAGATCGACTCGATCGAGTCGGATCGGTCCGGTGACGGGGGCCACTACACGGACGAGCAGGTCACGGTCTCGGTGAGCGTCGGGAAGGGCACGTTCGACCTCGTCCGCGGTCACGTGGCCGTCTACGACGCGAACGGGAAGTCGGTGGGTGCTTCGGTGAAGCAGACGAAGGACCCGGCTTCGTGGCAGCTGGTGCTGGACGCCGGTATGGCGCCGGGCACCTACCACGTCTTGGCGTCGGCGATCGACGCCAACGGGAACACCGCCCAGCAGGAGAAGGCGACCTTCGAGATCGTCGCCTACCAGGCGCCCGGCGTCGAGATCACCGCGCCCGGGCACGGGACGGAGTCCACCGTGGGCGAGACGGTCGACGTCGACGCTCTGGTGACCGAGGGAACCCATGGCACCGCGTCCGTGGTGCTCAAGGTGACCGACGCCGCGGGTGCCGAGACCGTGCACCCGTTGCACGGGGTGTCCTCGTTGGCACGGTCCGTCGGGACGACGTACAGAGCGGCGCTGGAAGGCCTCGAGCCCGGCACGTACGAGCTGAAGGCGACCGTCGCCGACACGACCGGCCACGAGGCCGGCGAGGTCAGCTCCGAGTCGGTGAGCATCACCGTCAAGGCCACTGACGCCAGTGGTGGCGATGAGGACGGCGACGACACCGGGGGTGGCGACGACGGCGGTTCGGGCACGGACACCGACGGCACCGACACCGACGGCACCG
>Ga0164243_10012201_pt1 | contig 12196 bp, 7 predicted proteins | sample OricompcompostOP_FD_108781 | JGI IMG/M metagenome (GOLD analysis project Ga0164243, IMG submission 108781) | Organic Plus compost microbial communities from Emeryville, California, USA - Original compost - Organic plus compost (OP) | ecosystem: Engineered > Solid waste > Mixed feedstock >...
GGAGCCCCCGGTTCCGTACCCGTCTGACTCCGTATCCGTCTGACTCCGTATCCGTCCGAACCGGCCCTTGCCGCACCTTCGCCGACTCACGGTCGACTCCCCGCCCGCTCCCCGCCCCCGGTCACCGCCGACGAACCGGACAGCTCCTGGAGACGCCGATGCGTATCCCTCGCCTCAGCTTCCGCTTCCGCCTCCCGTCCGTCCCCGCCGCGCTCCGCGCCGGTACGCCCCGCCGCACCGCCGTCCTCGGCTGCTGCCTGACCGCGCTGCTCGTGCCCGCGGCCACCGGCTGCGGCACTCCGCCGATACGCGCCACCCCCGACGACCTCACCCTGGACTCCCGCCCGCACGGGCGGCTGACGGTCCTGGAGAAGTGGGCGGATCCGCAGTACGCGCCCTACTTCAAGCGCGTGGCACGCGCCTACGAGCGGCGCCACCCCGGTGTCACGATCGATCTGCAGGCGGTCGGCGACCAGCCGTACAAGGACCGGATCGCCACGCTCGCCGCCGCCCGCAAACTCCCCGACGTGTTCTTCGCCTGGCCCGGCCAGTACGCGCGGAAGTTCGCCGACGGCGGGCTGGCCGCCGACCTCACCCCGGCGCTGAAGGGCACCGCTTGGGGCCGGTCCTTCTCCTCGCAGGCCCGGAACGCCTACACCTACGGCGGCCGCAACTACGGGGTTCCGGTGACCCTGGACGCCAAGGTGCTGGCCTACAACCGGCGGATCTTCCGCAAGGCGGGCGTCCAACGGCCGCGTACGTTCCCGCAGTTGCTCGACGTCTGCGACCGGATACGGCACGCGGGCTACACGCCGATCGCGTTCGGCAACCAGTACGGCTGGCCGGTGGGCCATCTGCTCACCCAGTTCAACGCCCTCGAAGTGCCCCCGCGGACGCTCGGCCGCGACTACGCGGCGCGCGCCGGAGCGTTCCAACACCCCGGCTACGCCCGCGCGTTCAAGGACCTCGCGCAACTGCGGCGGCACTGCTTCGCGCCCGGCGGCAGCAGCATGAGCAACGAGACCGCACAGGCCCGGCTGCTGTACGGCAAGGCCGCGATGCAGTACGTCGAGACGATCGAGTTCCCCTTCCTCGTACGGCAGGGCGGCGCCCCCACGTCGTTCGAACGTGCCTGGGACTTCTTCCCGATGCCGCGGCGCCCCGGTGGCCGGGGCGATGCGCGGGCCCTCGCCGGCGGCACGGACGGCCTGATGGTGTCGCGCACTTCGCGCCACAAGGCCCTCGCCGTGGACTTCCTGAAGTTCCTCACCAGCCGGCCGCGCGCCCGTGCGATGGTCCGCGACCTGGGCTGGCTCAGCGCCGTAAGGGGCACGCACGACGCCGGGCGCGTGAAGGGCCTCGACAAGGCGCAGCGCGTCATCGACGGCCACCGGATGTCCGTATGGCTCGACACCCGCACGGACAACAAGATCGTCAACCCGTATCTGTCGGCCGGGGATTCCGTACTCAGCGGCGGACTCGGGCCGAGCGGCGCGGTGCGGCGGGTGCGCGAGGGCGCCCGGCAGACGCATCGGTTCTCCGCGGACTCCCGCCGCTGAGCCCGCACCTGCCGACTCTCCAACTGCCTTTCGGGGCCCGCCTGTTCCGTCGCTCTGTCCGTCCCCGCCCAGCACCGAAGGAGGTGCGATGCGAGCCCGCCCAGCCCAGCGCTTCAGCCACGCGCTCTACGCCGCCCCGGCCCTCGCGCTGATCGCGCTCTTCGTCTACTACCCGATCGTCGAGAACGTCCGGCTCAGCCTCTTCAAGCTCAGCGTCTTCGCGCCGGGCGCCCGCTTCGTCGGCCTCGACAACTACCGGCAGGCCGCCCAGGACCCGGTGTTCTGGCGCGCGCTGGCCAACAACCTCTACTACGCCGTCACTTCGGTCGTCTTCCAGGTCGGCGCCGCGCTGGTGCTCGCCGCCGTGCTGGAGGAGCTGATCGGCCGCCGGCTGAGCGGACTGCTGCGCACCGTGTACTTCGTACCCGCCGCCGTCTCGATGACCGTCGCGGGGCTGCTCTTCCAGTTCCTGTACCAGCGCGACGCGGGACTGGTGAACGGCGCGCTCGGCGCGCTCGGCCTGGACTCCCTGGAACGCGACTGGCTCGGCGAACCCGGCACCGCGATCTGGGGCGTCATCGGCATGAGCCAGTGGCAGTCCTTCGGCTACACGACGATGCTGCTCACCGTCGCGGTGCAGGGCATACCGCGCGATCTGTACGAGGCGGCGTACGTGGACGGCGCGGGCCGGATCCGCAGCTTCTTCACCGTCACCGTCCCGATGGTCCGCGAGATGACGACGCTGCTGACCATCCTGACCGTCTCGCAGGCGTTCCTGGTCTTCAACGAGGTCATGGTGATGACCGGCGGCGGACCCAGCAACTCCAGCCACGTGCTCGGCACATGGCTCTACACCAGCGCCTTCACCGGAGACGACATGGGCTACGCGGCGGCGATCGGCACCGTGATGTTCGTGATCACCTTCGTGGCCGGCGCACTCCAACTCCGGCACTCCCGGCGAAAGGCGGTGACCCTGTGAGCCTCGCCCTCGACAGGGCCCGGAACGGTGCCCGTACGCACGAGCCGGCGGCGGGGCGTCCGCCGGCCTCGCCCACCGCGGCCGACGGCGGCCGCCCGCGCCCCTCGGCCGTGCCGCGGGTGCTGGCCGGCTGCGCGCTCGCCGCCCTCGCGGTGGCCGTGCTCTACCCGCTGTGCTGGATGGCGCTGTCCGGACTGAAGTCCAACGGCGAGGTGTTCGCCAGCCCTTGGTCGCTTCCGTCCCACCCGCACTGGTCCAACTACGCCGACGCGTGGAACCAGGGCGTGCTGCGCTACCTCCTCAACAGCGTGCTGGTCACCTCCGCGAGCGTGCTCGCCGTGGTGCTGATCAGCGCCTGGGCCGCCTACGGGCTGACCCGGCTGGACATCCCCTGCTCGCAGCCGGCGCTGCTGATGGTGCTGGGGGCGATGATGCTCTCCCCCACGGTGGCGCTGGTGCCGCTGTCCCAACTCCTCGAAGCGCTGCACATCTACGACACCTACTGGGCGCTGATCGTCCTCTACACCGCGTTCAAGGTGCCGTTCACCACCTTCCTCATCCGCGCCCACCTGCTCGGGCTGCCGACGGAGGTGGAAGAGGCGGCGCACATCGACGGAGCGGGTCGCTGGCAGATCTTCTGGCGGCTGGTGGTGCCGATGTCCCGGCCGATCCTGGTGCCGGCGGCCATGCTGCAGACGCTCTTCGCGTGGAACGAGTACGCCTTCGCGCTGGTCTTCATCACCGACGACCGGCTCAAGACGCTGCCCGTCGGGCTGGCCGACATGGCCGGCAGGCTCAACTCGGACTGGCCGATCCTCTTCGCCGGGCTGACCATCGCCGCGCTGCCCATGATCGTGGTGTTCCTGCTCGGGCAGCGGCACTTCGTACGCGGGCTCGCGGAGGGCGTCGGCAAGTAGCGCGCCCGTGCCCTACGCGCGCTGCACCCCTGTGCACCCCTGCGGCTCGCGTACGGCACGGGAATCGGCGGAAGGCCCAGGTGAGCGCGCACGCCACTTCGTTATGCGACTGTGCCCGCCCCCTCTCATCCGACTCTCAGAAACGGCCCTTACGGTGGCGCCCCATGGCTACCGAGACCAAGAAGAACGAGGGCGCCGAGAAGGGCGCCGACTCCGGATCCGAGACCGGCAAGGAGCCGGCCGACGGCACGATCCCGGAAGGGCGGAAGACGGAGTCCGACGGCGCCGCCGAGACCGGTGCGACGGAGACGTACATCCGCGGCAAGAGCCCCAGCGCGGAACGGAAGTCCGAGCGGGCCGGCAGCGACCGCGCAGCCCGCGACGGGGACGACGGCGACGCCCTGGTCGACCACGACAACCCCTACGACAGCGCGTACAGCGCCTACGCGGACGACGACCGGCGCTCCGGTGCAGGCGCCGCCGCGGCCGCCGTCATCAGCGGCGCGCTCGGCCTGATCTCCCTCACCGGGAGCCCGCTGACCGACATGGTGCGCGAGCACAAGCAGGTCACCGGCCAGGTCGACGGCGCCAAGAGCGGCGGCGGCGGAGCCGACCAGGTCAAGGTGCTCTACGAGGCGCCCTGGCACTCCGCGGCCCTCGTCAACGGCGTGATCGCACTGCTCGCCGTCGTCGTGGGCGGCATCGCGGTGGCGGCGGTCGCGCGGCGCGTGGAGGCGCGTACGTGGGTCAAGGGCGTCGCGGTCGGCGGCCTCGTCCTCGGCGTGCTCGGACTGGTCGTCGCGGGCGGCATGTACTTCGACCTGTTCGGCAGCTGGCCCTCGATGCCGCCCATGCCGCAGCAGCCGCAGTCGCCGACCGGCTGACCCTGCGGCCCGGCCGGCCCCGCCCTCCGCGGGGCCGCCGGTTCCGGCCTCCGCACCCGCTACCGCACGGACAGCCGCAGCAGCCGGTCGTCACGCTTCCCGGGGCTGCCGCGGCCGTCGGTCTCGCTGGTGGTCAGCCAGAGACCGCCGGCTCCGTCCGCGGCGACCGTACGGAGCCGTCCGTACCGCCCCTTGAGGAACGACTGCGGCTCGGCCGCCGGGCGCTTCCCGCGCAGCGGAATCCGCCACAGCCGCTCGCCGCGCAGCCCCGCCATCCACACCGAACCGCGGGCGACGGCGAGGCCGCTGGGCGAGGCGTCGGCCGTACGCCACTGCTCCACCGGGTCGGTGAAGCGCGAACTGCCCTTCTCCCGGCCGGTGTTCTTCTTGTTGTGCGGATCCGCCCGGCCTTCGACGTCCGGCCAGCCGTAGTTCGCGCCGGGGTCGATCAGGTTCAGCTCGTCCCAGGTGTGCTGGCCGAACTCGGAGGCCCACAGCCGCCGTTGAGCGTCCCAGTCCAGCCCCTGCACGTTGCGGTGTCCGAGGGAGTAGACGACGGAGCCGGGGTACGGATTGCCCTTCTTCGGCGGCTCGCCGTCCGGCGTCATGCGGAGGATCTTGCCGCCGAGCGACTTCCGGTTCTGCGCCAGCCGGCCCTTCCCGGATTCGCCGGTTCCGGCGTACAGCATCCCGTCCGGACCGAAGGCGATCCGCCCGCCGTTGTGCGTAAGGCCCTTCGGGATGCCCTTCAACAGCGTGTCCGGAGCGCCGAGTTGGTCGCCCGGGGCGCGGTCGTCGTCGTAGGTCATCCGTACGATGCGGTTGTCCGAGGCGGTCGTCAGATACGCGTAGACCATCCCGTCTCCGTCCCCGTGCCCGCTCCCGTGCCGCGGCAGCGCGATGCCCAGCAGGCCGCCCTCCCCGCCCTGCCGGCCGCTGGAGGAGACTCCGGGCACCGAGCCCACCTCGGTCTTGTGTCCGCTGCGGCCGTCGATCCGGAGGATCGTGCCGGTGTCCCGGGAGGAGACCAGCACATCGCCGCCGGGCAGCGGAGCCAGCCCCCAGGGCGACTTGAGGCCCGTCGCGACCGTGCGCCGTACCGCGACCGAGCCCTTGGCGGGCGCCGGCGCCGGGCCCGCGGTGCTGCCGCGGGACGGTCCGTGCGAGCCCCGGCCGTTCCCCGGGCCGCCCGATTCGCCGCCCGTGCAGCCCGCACCCAGCAGCGCCAGCGCGACCAGGAACGGCGCGGCCTTCCGTACGGGCGACCGCGGCGTGGACGGCCGGGCGGGCGGCCGGGCGGCGGCGCCTGGTGCCCGGCTTTGAGCGGCACGGGCCAAGTACCGGCGGCGGAAGCGGAGTTGGGCACTCCGTCCGCCTGCTCGTCGGCGGATGTGGATTCGGCTGGGCACGAACAACGCCTCCCGGCTGGAAATCGCCTCTGCGGACCCGCGGCGAACCGCCCGGCACAGCACACCACATCGGCGCCCACGCGGCAGCGCGTCCGCACCGTCCGGCCCACACGTACGGGCGCGCACCGGCGCACCCGCGGCGCACACCCCTGAACGAGCCCCGCTCGCCCCGCCGTCACTCCCACGAACCGCGGGCCGGCGGCAGCGCCTCGATCTCCGCCAAGTCCCCGGCGGTCAGCGTCAGTTCGGCCGCCGCCGCGTTCTCCCGCGCCCAGCGCTCCTTCTTCGTACCCGGCACCGGGATCACCTGCCGGCCGCACGACAGCAGCCAGGCCAGCGCGACCTGCGCCGGCGTCGCCTCCGGACCGTGCCGCCGGGCGATCCGGCGCAACCCGGCGACCAGCGGCTGGTTCGCGGCCATCATCTCGGCCGTGAACCGCGGGTGCCGGGCGCGTACATCGTCCGGCTCGAAACCGCCGCCCGGCGTCAGCGTCCCGCTCAGAAACCCGTTGCCCAACGGCATCGCCGCCATGAAGCCCACGCCCCGCGCCGTGCACCACGGCAGCAGCGCGTCCAGCGCCTCCCGCGACCACACCGACAGCTCCGCCTGCACCCCGCTGACCGGGAACACCTGCTGTACGCGCTCCAGTTGGCGGATCGTCGCGTCGTGCACACCCGCACCCGCGCGCCGGTCCGCACGCGCGCCCACCGCACAGAACCCCAGCGCCCGCACCTTCCCCGCGGTGACCAGCTCCGCCATCGCGCCCCACGTCTCCTCGACGGGCACCTCCGGGTCGGCGCGGTGCAGTTGGTACAGGTCGATGACGTCGGTCTGCAGGCGGCGCAGCGACGCGTCGCAGGCCCGCTTCACATAGCCGGGCCGCCCGTTGGCGACGATGTGCTGATCGCCCACCAGCAGGCCGCACTTGGTGGACACGAACGCGTCCCGGCGGCGCTCCCGCAACACCCGCCCGAGCAGCAGCTCGTTGGTGAACGGCCCGTACATGTCGGCCGTGTCCAGGAGCGTCATACCGCGGTCGAGCGCGGCGTGCACCGTACGCAGCGACTCCTCGCCGTCCTGCTCCGAGGTGGCGTACGCCCAGCTCATAGGCATACAGCCGAGACCGACCGCGCCCACCTCCAGGGCGGCCGCACCGATCCTCCTGCGCTCCACTTGGCCGCACTCCTCCCTGCCGACCCGGAGGACCCTAGCGCCCGCCTACGACAGCGCTCGCCTCGGCTCCGGGCCCGCGGCCGGGGGCGAGTTCCGGCCACCGCATTAGGCTCGTCACCATGGTTTCCGCTAGCCCGGGCGCCGAAGTAGGCGCCACCGCCGCCGAGTCCGCAGAAGCCGCCGAGGTGTGGCTGCCCATCCCGCCCGCGCAGATCGAGGGCCTGCCCGCAGGGCTCACGTACCACTTCTGGGACGGCGACGAGGAGTTCCCGGCCGACCCGGCGCGCTGCGGCTTCTACGTCGTGCCGTACATGAAGGGGCCCGTAGTCGCGGTACGGCCGCTGGGGGAGATGCCGCGGCTGCGCGTCGTACAGACCCTCAGCGCAGGCGTCGACCACGTGTCTCCGGCGCTGTCCCGGCTCCCGCCCGGCACCGTGCTGTGCAACGCGCGCGGAGTGCACGACGCCAGCACCGCCGAGCTGGCGCTGGCCCTCACCCTCGCCTCGCTGCGCGAACTGCCCGCGTTCGTAAGGGCGCAGGACGCGGGGGAGTGGCGACCGGGCATGTACGAGTCGCTCGCCGACAAGACGGTGCTGATCGTGGGCTACGGCGGCGTCGGTTCGGCCATCGAGGAGCGGCTGATTCCGTTCGAGGTGGCGGAGGTGCTGCGGGTCGCGCGTACGGAGCGCCGGGCGCCGCGCGGTCTCGTGCACCCGCTCTCGCGTATGCCCGAACTCCTGCCGCACGCCGACGTCGTGATCCTGTGCACCCCGCTGACCGAGGAGACCCGCGGGCTGGCCGGTACGGACTTCCTCGCTCGGATGAGGGACGGCGCACTGCTGGTCAACGTGGCGCGCGGGGGCGTGGTCGACACCAAGTCGCTGCTGGCGGAGCTGAGTTCGGGCCGCCTGCGCGCGGCCCTGGACGTCACCGACCCCGAACCGCTGCCGCACGGGCACCCGCTCTGGCACGCGCCGGGCGTGCTCATCAGCCCGCATGTGGGCGGCCCCACGTCGGCCTTCCTGCCGCGCGCGAAGCGGTTGCTGCGCGCGCAGTTGAACCGCTGGGCGGCCGGTGAACCGCTGGAGCACACGGTGGCCGTGGCGGAGTGAGCGAAGGGCCTGCGAGGGCCGCGCAGCGCCACTGTACGGATGCGTAGGGCTGCTCTTCGTGCCCGCGGCCCTCTAGCGGTCACTTTGTGTATCGGTACTATGTCCCTGAGTGACGACTCTGGTGTATCGTCCGACAGGGGCGACCCGGACGGTTCGGAACCCGAGGGGACACAAGGGGACACGAGGGGGGCGACGGGCGAATGCGCGGCCAACTCACGGACAGGGACTGGGCGGAGACGAGTCCGGCGGACCGTCTTCGGCGGGCCGGCGGCGGGAGGCTCCAGCAGCCTCCGGCGCCGCGGGGGGCGTGATCATCGTGGACGGCACGGCCCCTCGGCAGAGCGGACACCGGCCATCCGATCGCGCCCAAGTCGCCGACGGCGGCGGCCGGTTGGCGACCGAGTCGGCGCACGGACACCCGGGCAGCCGGACGAGCGGACACGTCGGATTCCACAGCGGCGCCACCCACGGAGGCGGCCGCCGGACGGCGCGTGCGCTGCCGCCGCCGGCCGGCGACCCCGAGACGCGGAGCGGAAGTCCCGCCGCAGCGACCGCAGTTCGGCCGCGCAGCGACGCCGCGGCGGTGGACGGGCCACGGCCCGGCGGGCCGCGCGGTGACCTGCGGGCACAGCAGGTGCCCGACCTGCACCGGGTGCACGAGGCGCAGCAGCAGCGGCGTACGGGCGAACGGCCCCGCGCCATACCGCAGTTGGTGCTCACGCTCCTGTGCGCCGGCTACGCGTGCGGCGCCTCCCTCGGCTGGGGTTCGGAGCGAGTCGCCCTGTTCATGGGCGACTTCGGGCTGAGCCTCGCCGGTCTGTGCGCCGCCTTCTCCTGCCTCTGGTACGCGTGGACGCGCAAGTCGATCGCGTTCCGCCCCGCCTGGGTGCTGTTCGGGCTCTCCGCGCTGGTCGCCGCGGCGGGCAACGCCGTGTGGGGCTGGTACGAGCTGGTGCTCGGCGAGGCCGTGCCGCGCCCCTCGGCGGCCGACTGCTGCTTCCTGCTGTTCGCACCGCTGGCCATCGTCGGGCTGCTGGTGCTGGCCAAACGGCCCTCCACCAGGGCCGGTTGGGTCTGCCTGTGCCTCGACTCCTGGCTGATCGGCGGCTCGCTGCTCTCGCTCTCCTGGTCGCTGGCGCTCGCACACACCGCGTACGGAACGGGCGGCTCGGTCTCCCGCGTCGCCCTCACGCTCGCCTATCCGCTGCTCGACATCGCGCTGGTGAGCATGGTGCTCGCCCTGCATCTCCAGCGCACGGGCGCCCAGCGCTCGGCGATCAACACCGTGATCGGCGCGCTCACCCTGACGGTGCTGTGCGACGCCCTGTTCACCTCCCCGCTGCTGCGCGAGCACTACAGCTCGGGGCAGTTGCTCGACGCCGGCTGGTTCGCGGGCTCGATGCTGCTGGCGTACGCACCGTGGGTGGCGCGCGGCGGCTCCGCGGCGGCTCCGGACGAGGAGGCGGAGGCCACCGCACCGGCGCGCGGCTCCACCCCGTCCGGGCGCTCCGTTCCGCCGCCGGCGTCCGGGCTGGCGGAGGCGGCGCACTGGGAGCAGGGCGCCGGCGGGGCGCCCGGAGTGCGGCCGATCGCCGGTTCGCTCGCCGCCCTGGCCCCCTATCTCGCCGCCGCCGTCTGCACGTTGGGCATCCTCTACAGCTCGGTCATGGGCCGCGTGATCGACCGCGTCATGCTGATCACGGCCGGCACGGTGGTGCTCGCCCTCGTCGTACGCCAGGGCATCATGCTGCTCGACAACATCTCCCTCACCCAGGAACTGGCCCAGAAGGAGAACCACTTCCGCTCTCTGGTGCAGGGCTCCAGCGACGTCATCATGATCGCCTCGGCGACCGGGGTACTGCGCTACGTCTCGCCGGCCGCCATGGGTGTCTACGGCAGGGACGGCGACCAACTCGTCGGCTCCGAGCTGTCCGCGTTCATCCACCCCGACGATCTCGGCCGCGTGCTCCACGAGTTGCGGCGGTTCCTCGCCTCGGCCCCGCAGGAGGAGCCGTCCACGCGGATCGAGTGCCGCTTCCGGCACGGCGCGGGCCACTGGCTGAACGTCGAGTCGACGGTGAACCGCTACCAAAGCGGCCTGATCTTCAACAGCCGCGACGTCACCGAACGCGTGCGCCTCCAGGCGCAGTTGCAGCACAACGCCTCGCACGACCCGCTCACCGACCTCCCCAACCGGGCGCTGTTCACCGAGCGGGTGCGCAAGGCGCTCGCGGGGCGCCGCGGAGGCGACAGCGAGCACGCGGTGCTCTACATCGACCTCGACGGCTTCAAGGCGGTCAACGACACCGTCGGGCACCAGGCCGGGGACGAACTGCTGGTGTCCGCCGCCCGCCGGCTTCAGGACTCGGTACGCGCGGGCGACACCGCCGCGCGTCTCGGCGGGGACGAGTTCGCCGTCCTGATCCTCGGTGACGGCAACCCGAGCACCCACACCAGCGCCGAACGGGAGTCACGCATCCACGAGATCGCGGACCGGCTCCGGCTGACCCTGTCCGAGCCCTACCGCGTGGAGGGCACCGAAGTGCGCGTCGCCGCCTCGATCGGTGTGGCCTTCGCCGAGCCCGGCATCTCGCCCACCTCCCTGATGCGGAACGCCGATCTGGCGATGTACCGCGCCAAGCAGGCGGGCAAGGCGCGCGTCAAGCTGTACCACCCGCGGATGCGCGGTGCCGAGCCGCAGCCTGCGGCCGCCAAGTGCGTGCCGCCGGCGGCCCGTTCGCGTAGCGCCGCCCGCGGCAACGGCGACTTCGACCTGCTGCACCAGCCCGTCGTGGAGCTGGCCAGCGGCAAGGTCACCGCGGTCACCGCACGCCCGCGCTGGCGCCCCCCGAAGGGAGCCTTCTCCCCACCGGGCGTGTACGTACGGGCCGATGTGCTGGACGCGTTCGAGGAGCTGCCGGGGCTGGACCGGGCAGTGCCCCAGGCCGGGCCTGGCCCCTCGGTGGCGCCGCTCGTGCCGAGTCAGGCCGGCCCCGAGGGACGCGCCCGCCGCGACCGTGACCACGGCGGCGAGCGGGGCCCGGCACCCGACCGGGACCGCCGCCGGGACCGCCACCGCGAATGGGAGCGTGCGAGGCAGTGGGCGGACGGCCCCGCGCGCGGTCCCGGCCGCGGGGACCGGCGGGAGCGCGCCCCCGAGGCCGGCAGCCGGCTGCTGGAGCAGGCGGTCGAGCAGGCCGCGGCCCGGCACCGCGTGGGCTTCGCCACCCCGGTCGCCGTACGGCTGCCCGCGTCCCGGCTCATGGACCAGTCGCTGAGCCTGAGCGCGATCGAGAGACTTCTCGGCAGGTACGAACTGCCCATGGGGGCGCTGATCCTGGAGCTGACGGGCACCGATCTCCTGGCTCCGCTGGACGAGTTGGAGCTGCGGCTGGCCGCACTGCACCGGCTGGGCGTGGGCATCGCCCTGGACGGTTTCGGCCGCGGCCGCGCGGACGTGTCGGCGCTGCGCCGGCTTCCGGTGGACATACTGCGGCTCGACCGCGGCCTCGTCGGTGGCGTCCTGGACTCGTCCCGGGAACGGCGAATCACCGCCGGACTGCTGCACATCGCGGGCGAGTTGGGCCTCAGTTCGGTGGCCGACGGCGTCGACCTGCCCGAACAGGTCCTCACCCTGCGGGCGTTGGGCTGCACCCATGGTCAAGGCGCGGTGTTCGCCGGGCCGTTGGACGAGCGCCGGCTTCGGCAGGCGCTGGCGCGCGGTGCGTACGCGCTGCCGGAGGCGGGCCCTGGCGCCTTCGCCACGCCGATCGCTTCCGCAGGGCATCCGGGCTCCAAGTACGGTGCGGACCCCGCCCGTTCGCCCTTCTCACTCCTCTCGCCCCTTCCGTCCCTGCCATCCCTCTCACCGGCCACGGCGGAGTCCGGCCCGTCGGCCGGGACCGGCACCCCGGAGCGCTCCGGCTCGCCGGCAGGTCCCGGCTCTCCCGGAGCTTCGCCGTACGAACGCGGAAGCCCGCACGCCTCGACGGCCGGCCACACCTCCGCGACCGGCAGCGCTCCCGCGGCCGCACCCGCGCCCGCTCCCGCGGCCGCAGCCGGACGCGGTCAGGCGTCGCCGTGCCCCGAGGGCGCACCGGACGCGCACTGTTCCGGAGCGTCCCGCGCCCCGGAGAGCGCGGGGCCGCAGCCCGGTCCGCCC
>Ga0164243_10012202_pt1 | contig 12196 bp, 12 predicted proteins | sample OricompcompostOP_FD_108781 | JGI IMG/M metagenome (GOLD analysis project Ga0164243, IMG submission 108781) | Organic Plus compost microbial communities from Emeryville, California, USA - Original compost - Organic plus compost (OP) | ecosystem: Engineered > Solid waste > Mixed feedstock >...
CAGGTGCTGCTGCCGTTCACGTGCGGGTTCAAGAGCGAGCCGGTCGACTGCGCCGGGAGGGACAGGGTTCCGCTGGAGACGTCCCGGCGGACGAGGCGGTACGGGCATACGCGGAGGAGGGTGGTCTCCCCGTCGAGGACGGGCGTGTTCAGGTCGGGTACGTGTACCTGGACATGTCTTTCCCGGCCTTCCGGGATCCGGGCTACGTGTGCCTGGACTTCTGGGCCGCGACATCGAGGATAAGCAGGCTGTTCGAGGACTCGGCCGCGATCGGAAAGGTGTTCACCGACCTCGCAGAGGCGTCGGGTGCGGTGGGCTGTCTCTTCGACAAGGGGGACGGGGGACCCGAGCGGGTGCTTTGGGGCACGGCCCCCGACTGAAGCCTTTTACGGGCGCGGCCCAATTTCTGAACGCTCAGGCGGGCGGGCCCTTGCGTTCCTTCAGCGCGTTGATGAACTCGTCGAAGGCCGAGCCGGAGACATTGAGTACGGCCTGGCCAGGCGCCTTCGAGTCGCGGACGGATACGCGGGCGGGGGAGGCCGCGACCTCTACACACTCGTTGCCGTCGCCCGGGCCTGAGTAGGACGACTTGTGCCAGCGGCCATCGGGCGTGTCAGTGTGGCTCATTCCTGATCGTCACCTCCTTGAGGCTTGCGACGAAGGTGGTGAACGCCGCCGGTGAAAGGTAAGGATTCCCCGATTCGGGGCCTTCGAGTCGCGAACGGCTGCGTGAGTGGGCGAGCCGGCGATCTCGACGCAGTTGTTGCCATCGCCTCCGCCGGAGCAGGACGACTTGCGCCAACCATCCGATGTAAGGGATACGCGCCTCATGCTCCAGCCGTTCCCTGCTTCAGGCCTGCGACGAAAGCGGCGAACGTGGAGTCGGGGAACGAGAGAGTGTCCCCGTCAGGCACCTTGGAGTCCCGTATCGCGACGCGGGCCGGCCTCAGCGCTATCTCTACGCAGGAATCGCCGTCGCCGGGGCCGGAATAGGACGACTTCCGCCAGATCTCAGGGGTGCCCACGACTCACAGCTCCTTCGTCAATCTGTGGATGAAGTCGCGTGACCGGCGCGGGGGCAGCGACACAGCCTTCACCTTACGGAAAAGCTCGCGATACGCAGTGAGTTGACCCTCGGCATCGATGAAGGAGGCGCCGTGCGGGCCGTCGCGTACGACGGTGTCCAGTTTCGGCACGGCGCCGCCCGCGTAGGTCATCGCGCTCGCGGCGCCTGCGAAGCCCTCCAGGCCGAAGGGGATGACGCGAATGCTGACGTGATCCGACGCGGATCGCTCCACATCCGGCGCGGTGGCGCACGGTGCACCCCGGTCACGATTCGATTGCGGCCACCCCCCACCCCCTTGCCCCCGCCGATGTAATCGTTTCCAATCCTCCGTGTAATCGATTCCACGAGGAGGTGGGTCGGGCATGGCGGGTATCAAGGACGTCGCCGCCGAGGCGGGGCTGTCCGTCGCCACGGTGTCGCGGGTGCTCAACGGGCATCCGTCGGTCAGTGAGGACGCGCGGCGTCGGGTGACCGCCGCCGTCGAGCGGCTGGGGTACCGGCCGAACGCCGTCGCCCGGTCCCTGCGCACCGATCAGACCCGCACCCTCGGGCTGGTCATCAGCGACGTGATGAACCCGTACTTCACCGAGCTGGCCCGCTCCGTCGAGGAGGAGGCCCGTGCGCTGGGGTACAGCGTGATCATCGGCAACGCCGACGAGCGGCCCGACCTCCAGGACCATCACGTCACCACGCTGCTGGACCGCCGTATCGACGGTCTGCTCGTGTCCCCCACCGACGGCGGCTCGCCCGGCATGCTCGGGGCCGCGCGGGCCGGGACGCCGATGGTGTTCGTCGACCGGTGGATCCCGGGCGTCGACGTGCCCGTGGTCCGGTCGGACGGGCGGGCCGCCGTACGCGATCTGGTCGCGCATCTGTACGGGCTCGGGCACCGACGGCTCGCGATCATCGCCGGGCCCGCCGCCACCACGACCGGCCGGGAGCGCGTGGACGCCTTCCGCGAGGCCCTCGCCGCGTACGGGCTCGAACTGCCCGACGTCTACATCGGGCAGGGCGACTTCCAGGCCGGCAGCGGGCGGCGGGTGACCGAGGGGTTCCTCGACCTCCCCCAGCCCCCCGAGGTCGTCTTCGCCGCCGACAACCTGATGGCCCTCGGCGCCCTGGACGCCGTCCGCGCCCGCGGGCTGCGCGTGCCGGACGACATCGGGCTCGCCGCGTTCGACGACATCCCCTGGTTCGTGCACACCGACCCCCCGGTCACCGCGGTCGCCCAGCCGGTCCGCGACCTGGGACGGGCCGCCGTGCGCGCCCTGGTCGACCGGATCGAGGGCAGGCCCGGCGAGTCCGTCGCCCTTCCCGCCCGGCTCGTCGTGCGCCGCTCCTGCGGCGAGGGCGGGTCCGGAAACGAGAGCTCCCCCTCCCCCGTACGAAGGAGTACGCCGTGAGCAGCCGCAGTCCTGACGAGTTGCTGCGCATCGAGGGCATCCGCAAGACCTTCCCCGGCGTGGTCGCGCTGGACGGCGTGGACTTCGATCTGCGCCGTGGCGAGGTGCACGTGCTGCTGGGCGAGAACGGCGCCGGCAAGAGCACGCTGATCAAGATGCTCTCCGGCGCCTACACCCCCGACGCCGGACGGATCACCGTCGGCGGCGAGGAGGTGCGCATCGGCGGTGCGCAGGACTCCGAGAAGCTCGGGATCGCCACCATCTACCAGGAGTTCAACCTGGTCCCCGATCTGACGGTCGCGGAGAACATCTTCCTGGGGCGGCAGCCGCGCCGGTTCGGGATGATCGACCGCAAGCGGATGGACGCGGACGCCGAGGTGCTGCTGCGGCGCGTCGGGGTGGACGTGTCGCCCCGGGCGCGGGTGCGCGAACTCGGTATCGCCCGGCTCCAGATGGTCGAGATCGCCAAGGCGCTCAGCCTGGACGCGCGCGTGCTGATCATGGACGAGCCGACCGCCGTGCTGACCTCCGAGGAGGTCGAGAAGCTGTTCGCGATCGTGCGGCGGCTGCGCGAGGACGGCGTGGGGATCGTCTTCATCACCCACCATCTGGAGGAGATCGCCGCGCTCGGCGACCGGGTCACCGTGATCCGGGACGGGCGCAGCGTCGGGCAGGTGCCCGCCTCCACGCCGGAGGACGAGCTCGTACGGCTCATGGTGGGGCGGTCCATCGAGCAGCAGTACCCGCGTGAGCGTGCCGACGCCGGGGACGCCCTGCTCAAGGTGGAGGGGCTGACGCGGGACGGTGTGTTCCACGACGTCAGCTTCGAGGTGCGGGCCGGTGAGGTCGTCGGCATCGCGGGGCTGGTCGGCGCCGGGCGGACCGAGGTGGCCCGCGCGGTGTTCGGGGCCGACCCGTACGACGCCGGGACCGTGCACGTCGCGGGGACCCCGCTGCGCCGCCACGACGTGAACGCCGCCATGGAGGCCGGCGTCGGGCTCGTGCCCGAGGACCGCAAGGGGCAGGGGCTGGTGCTCGACGCCTCCGTGGAGGAGAACCTCGGTCTCGTCACCCTCCGGTCGTCCTCCCGCGCGGGGCTCGTCGACCTCAAGGGGCAGCACGAGGCCGCCGCCCGCATCGCCGGGCAGCTGGGCGTGCGGATGGCCGGGCTCGGCCAGCATGTGCGCACCCTCTCCGGCGGCAACCAGCAGAAGGTCGTCATCGGCAAGTGGCTGCTGGCGAACACCAAGGTGCTCATCCTCGACGAGCCGACGCGCGGCATCGACGTCGGCGCGAAGGTCGAGATCTACCAGCTGATCAACGAGCTGACGGCGGCCGGGGCCGCGGTGCTCATGATCTCCAGCGACCTGCCCGAGGTGCTCGGCATGAGCGACCGGGTCCTGGTCATGGCGCAGGGCCGGCTCGCGGGCGAACTCGACGCCGCCGACGCCACCCAGGACGCCGTGATGGCCCTCGCCGTCTCCACCTCTTCCCCCGACTCCCCCAGCAACGGAACGGAGGCCCCCGGTGGCCACTGACACGCTCAAGAGCAAGCCGGGCGCGCAGGGCGGCGCCGTCGGCGGCCTGCGCCGGCTGCTCCTCGACAACGGCGCGCTGACCGCGCTGATCGTCCTCGTCATAGCCATGTCGGCGCTGTCCGGGGACTTCCTCACCGCCGACAACCTGCTCAACGTCGGCGTCCAGGCCGCCGTGACCGCGATCCTCGCGTTCGGCGTCACGTTCGTCATCGTCTCGGCGGGCATCGACCTGTCGGTCGGCTCGGTCGCCGCGCTCTCCGCGACCGTTCTCGCCTGGTCCGCGACCGAGGCCGGGATCCCGGTGGCGCTCGCGGTCGTCCTCGCCGTGGCGACCGGAATCGCCTGCGGCCTGGTCAACGGCTTCCTCGTCTCGTACGGCAAACTCCCGCCGTTCATCGCCACCTTGGCGATGCTGTCGGTGGCGCGCGGTCTGTCGCTGGTGATCTCGCAGGGCTCGCCCATCGCCTTCCCCGACACCGTCTCGCACCTCGGTGACACGCTCGGCGGCTGGCTGCCGGTGCCGGTGCTCGTGATGATCGTGATGGGGCTGCTGACCGCGTTCGTTCTCGGCCGGACGTACATCGGCCGGTCCATGTACGCGATCGGCGGCAACGAGGAGGCCGCTCGGCTTTCCGGGCTGCGGGTGAAGAAGCAGAAGCTCGCCATCTACGCCTTCTCCGGCCTGTTCGCCGCCGCCGCGGGCATCGTGCTCGCCTCCCGGCTCGCGTCCGCGCAGCCGCAGGCCGCGCAGGGTTACGAGCTGGACGCGATCGCCGCGGTCGTCATCGGCGGCGCCTCCCTCGCGGGCGGCACCGGCAAGGCGTCCGGCACCCTGATCGGCGCGCTGATCCTCGCGGTGCTGCGCAACGGCCTCAACCTGCTGTCGGTGTCGGCGTTCTGGCAGCAGGTCGTCATCGGCGTGGTCATCGCGCTGGCGGTGCTCTTCGACACGGTGCGCCGCAAGGCGGGCGCGACCGCCCCGGCGGCCGGCGCGTCCGGCGGCGGCAACAAGGGCAAGCAGGCACTGACGTACGTGATCGCGGCCGTCGTCGCCGTCGCGGTCGTCGGCGCCACCTCCCTGCTGCACAACGGCTCGTCGGGTGCGGCCAAGCCGAAGATCGGGCTGTCGCTGTCGACGCTCAACAACCCGTTCTTCGTGCAGATCCGGGACGGCGCCGAGGAGGAGGCGAAGAAGCTGGGCGTCGACCTCACCGTCACCGACGCGCAGAACGACGCCTCCCAGCAGGCCAACCAGCTGCAGAACTTCACCAGCGGCTCGCTGTCCGCGGTCGTCGTCAACCCGGTGGACTCCGACGCGGCCGGGCCGTCCGTGCGCGGCGCCAACAAGGCGGGCATCCCGGTGATCGCCGTGGACCGCGGCGTCAACAAGGCGGACACGTCCGCGCTGGTCGCCTCCGACAACGTCGAGGGCGGCGCGCTCGGCGCCAAGGCGCTCGCGGAGAAGCTCGGCGGCAAGGGCACCATCGTGATCCTCCAGGGCCAGGCCGGCACCTCCGCCAGCCGGGAGCGCGGGGCGGGCTTCGCCGAGGGGCTGAAGGACTACCCGGGCATCAAGGTCGTCGCCAAGCAGCCCGCGGACTTCGACCGCACCAAGGGCCTGGACGTGATGACGAACCTGCTCCAGGCGCACCCGGACATCGACGGCGTCTTCGCCGAGAACGACGAGATGGCGCTCGGCGCGATCAAGGCGCTCGGCTCCAAGGCGGGCAGGTCCGTGCAGGTCGTCGGGTTCGACGGGACGCCGGACGGGCTGAAGGCGGTGCAGGCGGGCACGCTGTACGCCTCCGTCGCCCAGCAGCCCAGCGAACTCGGCCGGATCGCCGTGCGCAACGCGTTGCGGGCCGCCGAGGACGAAAAGGTGGAGAAGATGGTGAAGGTGCCGGTGAAGGTGGTCACGAAGGAGAACGTGGCCGGCTTCGAAGGCTGACACCGGCACAGGGGCAGGAGCGCCGCACCGGCGCCGAGGCCTCAGGGGCACACGGGCGGGCGGTCACCGGACCGCCCGCCCTCCTCAGCGGATCGGGGAGCGAATTCATGTACGACTACGACCTCCTGGTCCTCGGATCGGCCAACGCCGACCTGGTGATCGGGGTGGAGCGCCGGCCGCGCGCCGGTGAGACGGTGCTCGGCTCCGACCTGGCCGTGCATCCGGGCGGCAAGGGCGCGAACCAGGCGGTGGCCGCCGCCCGGCTCGGCGCGCGCACCGCCCTCCTCGCGCGGGTCGGGGACGACGAGCACGGGCGGTTGCTGCTGGACTCGCTGCGCGAGGCCGGGGCGGACACGGTGGGCGTGCTGGTGGGCGGGGCGCCGACCGGGGTCGCGCTGATCACGGTGGACCCGTCGGGCGACAACAGCATCGTGGTCTCGCCGGGCGCGAACGGCCGGCTGACCCCGGCGGACGTCCGGGCGGCGGCGAGTCTCTTCCACGCCTCGCGGGTGGTGTCGACGCAGCTGGAGATCCCGCTGGAGACGGTGGTGGAGGTGGTGCGGAGCCTGGCGCCGGACAGCCGCTTCGTGCTCAACCCGTCGCCTCCGCGGCCGCTGCCGTCGGAGGTGCTGGCGGCCTGCGACCCGCTGATCGTCAACGAGCACGAGGCGAAGGTGATCCTCGGCGACAGCGCCGGGGTGAGCGACGAACCCGAGGACTGGGCGCGGCTGCTGCTGGCGAAGGGCCCGCGTTCGGTGGTCGTCACCCTCGGCGGGGAGGGCGCGCTCGTGGCGTCCTCGGCCGGGGTGACACGGGTGCCGTCGGTGAAGGTGGAGGCCGTGGACACCACGGGCGCCGGGGACGCGTTCACCGCCGCGCTGGCGTGGCGGCTCGGGACGGGCGACCCGCTCGACGAGGCCGCCGCCTACGCGGCCCGGGTGGGCGCGGCGACGGTCACCAAGGAGGGCGCGCAGGTGTCGTTCCCGACGGCGGCGGAGGTCGCGGAGCTGTGAAGAAGCACGGGATCCTCAACCGCCACCTGTCCGGCGCCCTCGCCGAACTCGGCCACACCGACGGGGTGCTGGTGTGCGACGCGGGCATGCCGATCCCGGACGGGCCGCGCGTGGTGGACCTGGCGTTCCTGGCCGGGGTGCCGTCGTTCGCGCAGGTCCTCGAGGGGCTGCTCGGCGAGCTGGCCGTCGAGGGCGCCACGGCGGCGGAGGAGGTACGGGACGCGAATCCGGCGGCGGCGTCGCTGATGGCCGGTCACTTCCCGGACCTGGCGTACGTCCCGCACGAGCGGCTCAAGCAGCTGACGTCCGGCGCCCGGGTCACTGTGCGCACGGGCGAGGCCAGCCCCTACGCGAACGTGCTGCTGCGGTGCGGGGTCTTCTTCTGAGGACACCTGGACGAACTTCGAGGGGCCCGGTCCGTCGACCGGGCCCCTCGCTTCCCTCCCCCGCCAGGACCTCCCTGAAGTCCCCCCCGGGTCCCCACCCGGAAGTCCTGACGCTACGTACGACAGGCGGGGCGGGGAGAGGGTTGTACGCGCCGGAGAATTTTTTTCCGGCGGGCGGGACCCAGGGCTCAGACGTCGACGTTCTCCGCCCAGCGGCGGGCCGTCTCCGCGAGGAGTTCGCGGCCGTCCCGCGCCCACAGGTCCTCGTTGAACAGCTCCACCTCGATGGCGCCCGTGTAGCCGGCCGCCTCCACGTACCCCTGCCACTCGCGCATGTCGATCGCGCCGTCGCCGATCTGGCCGCGGCCGTTGAGGACGCCCTCGGGGAGCGGGGTGATCCAGTCGGCGAGCTGGAAGGTGTGGATGCGCTGCTGCGCGCCGGCGCGGGCGATCGCCTCGGGGGCCGTGTCGTCCCACCAGATGTGGTACGTGTCCACGGTGACGCCGACCTGGTGCGCCGGGAAGCGTTCGGCGAGGTCCAGGGCCTGGGTGAGCGTGGAGACCACGCAGCGGTCGGAGGCGAACATGGGGTGCAGCGGTTCGATCGCCAGTTTCACCCCGTGGTCCTCGGCGTAGGGGGCGAGTTCGGTCAGCGCGTCCGCGATGCGTTCGCGGGCGGCCCGCAGGTCCTTGGTGCCGGGCGGGAGGCCGCCGGAGACCAGGACCAGGGTGTCCGTGCCGAGGGTGGCCGCCTCGTCGACGGCGCGGCGGTTGTCGGCGAGGGCGGCGGCCCGCTCGTCCGCGTCGACCGCCGTGAGGAAGCCGCCCCTGCACAGCGTCGTCACCGCCAGGCCCGCGTCCCGTACGAGCCCCGCGGCCGCCTCCACGCCGTACTCCTGGACGGGCTCCCGCCACAGGCCGACCGCCGGGACGCCCAGGTCGCGGCAGGCGGTGACCAGGTCGGGGAGCGTGAGCTGTTTGACGGTCATCTGGTTGATGCTGAAGCGGGTCAGGTCGCTCACGGGGTCACTCCGTACAGGTGCAGCAGGGTCCTCATCCGGTCCTCGGCCAGCTTGGGGTCGGGGAACAGGCCGAGGCGGTCGGCGAGTTCGTAGGCGCGGGCGAGGTGGGGCAGGGAGCGGGCGGACTGGAGGCCGCCGACCATCGTGAAGTGGCTCTGGTGCCCCGCGAGCCAGGCCAGGAACACCACGCCGGTCTTGTAGAAGCGGGTGGGTGACTGGAAAAGGTGGCGGGACAGCTCCACCGTCGGGTCGAGCAGGGCGCGGAAGCCGTCCGTGTCACCGGTGTCGAGGACGCGGACCGCCTCCGCCGCCAGCGGGCCGAGCGGGTCGAAGATGCCGAGCAGGGCGTGGCTGAAGCCCTGGTCGTCGCCCGCGATCAGCTCCGGGTAGTTGAAGTCGTCGCCGGTGTAGCAGCGGACGCCCTTCGGGAGACGGCGGCGCAGGTCGATCTCACGCTGGGCGTCCAGCAGGGAGACCTTGATGCCGTCGACCTTGTCGGGGTGGGCGGCGATGACGTCGAGGAAGGTGTCCGTGGCCGCGTCGAGGTCGGACGAGCCCCAGTAGCCCTCCAACGCCGGGTCGAACATGGGGCCGAGCCAGTGAAGGATCACCGGTTCCGCTGCCTGGCGGAGGAGGTGGCCGTAGACCTCCAGGTAGTCCTCGGGGCCCTGGGTCGTGGCGGCGAGGGCGCGGGACGCCATCAGAATGGCCTGCGCGCCCGACTCCTCGACGACCGCGAGCTGTTCCTCGTAGGCCGCGCGGACCTCGGCGAGGGTGGCCGGGCCGGCGGTGAGCTGGTCGGTGCCGACACCGCAGGCGATCCGGCCGCCGGCCGCCTTCGCCTCGGCGGCGGAGCGGCGGATCAGCTCGGCCGCGCCCGCCCAGTCCAGGCCCATGCCGCGCTGCGCGGTGTCCATCGCCTCGGCGACGCCGAGCCCGTGCGCCCACAGATGGCGGCGGAAGGCGAGGGTGGCGTCCCAGTCGACGGCCGCCGGTGAGTCGGGGGTGGTGTCGGCGTACGGGTCGGCCACGACGTGCGCGGCGGAGAAGACCGTACGGGAGGTGAAGGGGGCGCCCGGGGTGAGGGCCAGGGGCTCGGTGCGGGGTTCGTAGGCGCGCAGGGCGCCGTGCGCGTCGGGGAGGCGGAGGATCACAGGGCGATCTCCGGTACGTCGAGACGGCGGCCCTCGGCGGAGGACCTCAGGCCCAGTTCGGCCAGCTGCACGCCGCGCGCGCCGGCCAGCAGGTCCCAGTGGTAGGGGGCGTCGGCGTAGACGTGCTTGAGGAACAGCTCCCACTGGGCTTTGAAGCCGTTGTCGAACTCGCCGTTGTCCGGCACCTCCTGCCACTGGTCGCGGAAGACCTCGGTGGCGGGGATGTCCGGGTTCCAGACGGGCTTGGGGGTGGCGGAGCGGTGCTGGACGCGGCAGGTGCGCAGACCGGCGACGGCGGAGCCCTCGGTGCCGTCGACCTGGAACTCGACCAGTTCGTCGCGGTTGACGCGGACCGCCCAGGAGGAGTTGATCTGGGCGATCGCGCCGCCCTCCAGCTCGAAGACGCCGTACGCGGCGTCGTCGGCGGTGGCGTCGTAGGGCTTGCCGTTCTCGTCCCAGCGCTGCGGGATGTGCGTGGCGGTGAGGGCCTGCACGGACCTCACGCGGCCGAACAGCTCGTGGAGGACGTACTCCCAGTGCGGGAACATGTCGACGACGATGCCGCCGCCGTCCTCCGCGCGGTAGTTCCACGACGGGCGCTGCGCCTCCTGCCAGTCGCCCTCGAACACCCAGTAGCCGAACTCGCCCCGCACGGACAGGATGCGGCCGAAGAAGCCGCCGTCGATCAGGCGCTTCAGCTTCAGCAGGCCTGGCAGGAACAGCTTGTCCTGGACGACGCCGTGCCGGACGCCCTTCTCGGCGGCGAGGCGGGCGAGTTGGAGGGCGCCGTCGAGGCCGGTGGCGGTGGGTTTCTCGGTGTACACGTGCTTGCCGGCGGCGATCGCCTTCCTGATCGCCTCCTCGCGGGCGGAGGTCACCTGGGCGTCGAAGTAGATGTCCACGCTGTCGTCGGCGAGGACCGCGTCCAGGTCGGTGGAGAGGTGTTCGAGGCCGTGGCGCTCGGCCAGCGCCCTCAGCGCGTGCTCGCGGCGGCCGACCAGCACCGGCTCGGGCCACAGCACGGTGCCGTCGCCGAGGTCGAGGCCGCCCTGCTCGCGCAGGGCCAGGATGGAGCGGACGAGGTGCTGGCGGTAGCCCATGCGTCCGGTCACACCGTTCATGGCGATACGCACCGTCTTGCGTGTCACGTCGTTCCCTTCGTACGCGGTCCGCGCGCCGCGTACGCCGCACCCGCCCCACGCGCCCCAGGAGGAGGCGGGGAGACTGGTGGACGTCACAGCAAGCGCTTTCTATGTAGTCAGAAGCTAGCCTCTGGACCGCGTGTGGACAAGACCACTGCCGGTCCCGGCTTGTTCGAGGGGGCGAACAACGGGGCGGATGGCCTTAAGGTCTGGTCGACGGCTTTGGTCGGGAAGCTCCGGCCGGAACCACCGGTGCGGGCGCGGGTGTGTACGGCGGCGTACGGCACGGGCGGACGGACGCGGGTGGACGGGCACGGGCGGACCGGCGCGGCGGCGAGGCGGAGGACGAGACATGACGGTGACCCTGGCGGACGTGGCGGCGCGGGCGCAGGTGTCGCCCGCGACGGTGTCGCGTGTGCTGAACGGGAACTATCCCGTGGCCGCGTCCACCCGCGAGCGGGTGCTCAAGGCCGTGGACGAGCTCGACTACGTCCTCAACGGCCCCGCCAGCGCGCTCGCCGCCGCCACCTCCGACCTGGTCGGCATCCTGGTGAACGACATCGCCGACCCGTTCTTCGGGATCATGGCGAGCGCCATCCAGTCGGAGATCGGCGGTCCGGGCGGGCGCGCCGGCGGGGAGAGACTCGCCGTCGTCTGCAACACGGGGGGCTCCCCCGAGCGTGAACTGACCTACCTCACCCTGCTCCAGCGGCAGCGCGCCGCGGCGGTGGTGCTGACCGGCGGCGCCATCGAGGACGCGCAGCACAAGGCGGCGATGGACGCCAAGCTGAGGAAGCTGGCGGACGCCGGGACGCGGGTGGTGCTGTGCGGGCGGCCGCAGGCGCCGGACACCGGGGCGATCGCCCTGACCTTCGACAACCGGGGCGGCGGGAAGGAGCTCACCGAGCATCTGATCCGCCTCGGGCACCGCCGTCTCGGCTACATCGCGGGCCCCGAGGAGCGCACCACGACCCGGCACCGCCTGGAGGGCCACCGGGACGCGCTGGCCACGCACGGCATCGAGGAGAACCCGCGGTGGACCGTCCACGGGCGGTACGACCGGCGCTCGGGCTACGAGGCCACACTGGAACTCCTCCGCCGCGACCCGTCGTTGACCGCCGTGGTCGCGGCGAACGACTCCGTCGCCCTGGGCGCGTGCGCGGCACTGCGGGACTCGGGACTGCGCATCCCGGACGACGTCTCGGTGGCCGGCTTCGACGACCTGCCGTTCAGCATCGACGCGGTGCCTTCGCTGACCACGGTCAGGCTCCCTCTCGCGGAGGCGGGGGCGCGGGCGGGGAGGATCGCGATGGGGCGGGAGGAGCCGCCGCCGGGCGGGATCGCGTCGGTGCGGGGGGAGTTGATGGTGCGGGGATCTACGGCGGGGCCGCGGGGGTGAGCTTTCTGAGGGGCTGGGGGTGATGCCCTCAGGGGCGCGGGGAACTGCGCGAGCAACCCCTACGGGCCGTCGCGTGCGGACGGGGCGCGACCGCCCCTCTCAGGGGCGCGGGGAACTGCGCGACC
>Ga0164243_10012205_pt1 | contig 12194 bp, 11 predicted proteins | sample OricompcompostOP_FD_108781 | JGI IMG/M metagenome (GOLD analysis project Ga0164243, IMG submission 108781) | Organic Plus compost microbial communities from Emeryville, California, USA - Original compost - Organic plus compost (OP) | ecosystem: Engineered > Solid waste > Mixed feedstock >...
ATGGCGAGCGCGGCCACGGCGACGCTCGCACTGCCGGCGCTGGACACCTCGTCCGGCGCGGCCCGGCTGAGCTGCGCGCTGTGGTGGGACACCGAGCCGAAGGCCGACGTCCTGGTGCTGGAGTCCTCGGCGGACGGCGGGACGACCTGGAAGCCGGTGCCGTTCACGACGCGGCGGCGCGGCGGCACGGCCGAGCAGCACCCGACGGGCACGGCCACCGGCTGGTCGGGCCGCGTCTGGCACGACCTGACCGCCGACCTCCCGTCCGCCCCCGGCCTGACGGTGCGCTGGCGCTACACGACGGACCGCCTGTACGTCGGACGCGGCGCCTATGTCGACGGGCTGCGTGTGGAGAAGGGCCGCCGCCGCCTCTTCGACGAGTCCCGCCCGTCCGACGCGGCGCGGCTCCTGGCGGAGGGCTGGAGCAGGGAGGACGGCTGAGCAACCCCTGGCCGGGGCAGCCCCACGGAACCGTCCGGCCGCGCCCGGCCGGGTCGCCCGGGTACGGCGGGCGCCGCGCCCGCCCTGGCCGGAGCGGCTTGGAGCGCAGGGCCGGGGGCGCCCGTCGCGGACCCGGCCGGTTCCCCGGCCGGCCGTCCACCGGTGGCGCACCACGGGCCGGCAGCTCGGCGGGCGCGCGCCTCCGCAGCTCGGCGGGCGCGCGCCTCTCCGTGAAGAGGTTGCCCCGGCGACCACATCGGCGGGACCGCTGAGGCGGAACCTCGGCCGGCCGGGCCGTGGTCAAGCGCCCCCGGATCCCCTTCCGCGCCCTGCCGGCGGTGCACCATGGCCCGCCGCCCCGCCGGAGCCGGCGTGCGGCCACGCCGGAACCCCGGCCGACCCGGCCGTCAGGCCTTGCCGGCCTCCAGCACCGCCATCGCCGCGTTGTGCCCCGGCACCCCGCTCACCCCGCCGCCGCGTACCGCGCCCGCGCCGCAGAGCAGGACGTTGGTGTGGGGTGTCTCCACGCCCCAGCGGCCGGTGCCCTCCTGGGCGTGGGGCCAGGACAGGTCGCGGTGGAAGATGTTGCCGCCGGGCAGGCCCAGGTCGCGTTCCAGGTCGAGCGGGGACTTGGCCTCGATGCAGGGGCGGCCGTCGGCGTCCGTGGCGAGGCAGTCGGCGATCGGCTCGGCGAGGTGGGCGTCCAGCTGGGCGAGCGTGGACTTCAGCAGTTCCTCGCGCACCGCGTCGTTGTCCCGCTCGAACAGCCGCGCGGGTGTGTGCAGTCCGAACAGCGTGAGGGTCTGGTAGCCCTGCGCCGCGAGCTCGGGCCCGAGGATGGAGGGGTCGGTGAGCGAGTGGCAGTAGATCTCCGAGGGCGGCGCGTCGGGGAGCCGGCCCGCGTCGGCCTGGGCGTGCGCGGTGGCGAGTTGCTGGTAGCCCTCGGCGATGTGGAAGGTGCCGGCGAACGCCTCACGCGGGTCGACGGAGCTGTCCTTCAGCCGGGGCAGCCGCTTGAGCAGCATGTTCACCTTGAGCTGGGCGCCCTCGGCGTGCGGCGGGGGCGTGTCGCCGGTGAGCCGCGCCAGCTCCTCCGGGGAGGCGTTGACGAGGACGTGGCTCGCGGTGACGACGCCCTCGCCGTCGGCCGTGCGGTGGGTGACCTCGGCAGTGCGGCCGTCGGTCTCGACGCGTACGGCCTCGTGGCCGGTGGCGATGACGGCGCCGGCCTTGCGGGCGGCGTCGGCGAGCGCGTCGGTGACCGCGCCCATGCCGCCGACCGGGACGTCCCAGGCGCCGGTGCCGCCGCCGATGACGTGGTAGAGGAAGCAGCGGTTCTGCTTGAGGGACGGGTCGTGGGCGTCGGCGAAGGTGCCGATGAGGGCGTCGGTGAGGACGACGCCGCGCACCAGGTCGTCGGAGAAGCGGTCCTCGACGGCGACACCGAGGGGCTCCTCGAAGAGGATCCGCCAGGCCTCCTCGTCGTCCACCGTGCGCCGCAGCTCCTCACGGGTGGGCAGCGGCTCGGTGAGGGTGGGGAACACCCGGCGGGCGACCCGGCCGGTCAGGTCGTAGAAGTCCTGCCAGGCCCGGTACTCGCGGTCGGAGCCGGTGAGCCGGACGAACGCCTCGCGGGTGCGCTCCTCGCCGCCGCCGACGAGCAGGCCGGTGGGCCGGCCGTCGCGCTCGGTGGGCGTGTACGAGGAGATGGTGCGGGTGCCGAGCCGGACGTCGAGCCCCAGGTCGGTGAGGATCTTCCGGGGCAGCAGGCTGACCAGGTACGAGTACCGGGACAGGCGCGCGTCGACGCCGGCGAAGGGGCGGGTGGAGATCGCCGCGCCGCCGGTGTGGTCCAGCCGCTCCAGCACCAGTACGGAGCGCCCGGCACGGGCGAGATAGGCGGCGGCGACGAGGCCGTTGTGGCCTCCGCCGACGATGACGACGTCGTACGTCCGGGACTCCTGAGCTGCGGTCATGCTTCTTCGTAACACGTGATGATCGTCCGCGGCCAGAGGGGACCGGGGGTGAGAGACCAAGGACCGGCAGCGAAACGGACTATGCGCCTCCGGCCAGGCCGTGTCCGCGCAGGGACGCCACCCTCCCGTACAGGTCCGCCGCCTCCTTGAGATGGCCGAGGCGCTCCAGGCAGTGGGCCTCGTCCTCGCGGGCGGCGAGGGTGTCGGGGTGGTCGGCGCCGAGGAGCCGTTCGCGGGCGTCGGCCACCCTCCGGTACTCGGTGAGCGCGTGCGCCCAGTCGCCGAGCCAGCCCAGCGCGACGGCGACCTCGCGGCGGCTGACCAGGGTGTCCGGGTGCTCGGCGCCGAGCACCCGCTCACGTAGGGCGGACACCTCGCGGGACTCGGCGAGGGCCTCCGTCCACCGGCCGAGCCGGCCGAGGCCGACGCCGACGCCGTGCCGGGCGCGCAGCGTCTCGGGGTGGTGGGGGCCGTGCACCCGGGTGCGGTCGACGACGAGGCGGCGGTACACGTCGAGGGCCTGCCCGGCGCGGCCGAGGCGGCCGAGGCCGACGCCCACCTCGTGCCGGGCGGCGAGCGTGTCGGCGTGGTCCGGGCCGAGGACGCGGGTGCGGATCACGGCGACGTCCCGGTAGGTCTCCAGGGCCTCCTTCCAGCGGCCCAGGCGGCCGAGGACGTAGGCGACCTCGCAGCGGGTGACGAGGGTGTCGGGATGCTCGGGTCCGAGCACCCGGGCGCGTGCCTCGGCCACCTCGCACGCCGTGGCGTGGGCGTCCTCGAGGCGGCCGAGTCTGCTGAGGTTGAAGGCGAGATTGTGGCGGCAGCGCAGGGTGTCGGGGTGGTCGGGTCCCATGGTCCGCTCGCGGGCCTCCAGCACCGACAGGTACACGCGGTGGGCGTCGGCCGGGCGGCCCAGCTGGGCGAGGACGTACCCCATCTCCTGGCGGGCGGCGAGGGTGCCGGGGTGGTCGGGTCCGACGACGCGGATACGGGCCTCGGCGACGGCCTTGTAGGCGCGCAGGGCGTCGGCGGGACGGCCGGTGCGGCTGAGGGTGAACGCCACCTCGTAGCGGCTGGCGAGGGTGTCCGGGTGGTCCGGCCCGAGCAGGCGCTCGCGTTCGGCGGCGACCTCGCCGTGCAGCTCGCCGGCCTCCTCCCAGCGGCCGATACGGCCCAGGCGGAGGGCGGCGTGGTGGCGCTCGACGAGGGCGGCGAGCACGGCCGGCGAGGGCGTGGGCAGGGGGTCGTCGGCGGGGGCGGCCGGCGCGGCGCCGGCGACGCGGACGGCGTTCACGCCGCGGCTCCAGGACGGCAGGCGCCCGGTGCGTCCCGCCGTGCCCGCCGGTCGTCCGGTGGACGGCCCGCCCCCGGGACCGGGGAGCGCCGGGCGCACGGGTGTGCCGCCCGGCGCGGACCGTAACTCCTGGATGCGCCCGGCGAGTTCGACGGCGCTGCCGGGGCGGTCGTCCGGGTCCTTGGCCAGCAGGTCGAGGATGACGCGCTCCAGCCGCTCGGGCAGTTCCGCGCGGTGGCGGCGGGGCGGCCGGGGCGGGGTGTCGCGGTGGCCGACGAGGATCGCCCAGGCGTCGTCCAGGTCGAACGGCGGCGCCCCGGTGGCGATCTCGTAGAGCACACATCCGAAGGAGTACAGGTCGCTGCGCCGGTCGACCTTCTCCCCGGCGATCTGCTCCGGTGACATGTAGTGCGGGGTGCCCATGGCGACGCCCGTGCCGGTGAGGCGGGAGGTGAAGCCGATGTCGTGTCCGAGGCGGGCGATGCCGAAGTCGCAGATCTTCACCGTGCCGTCGTCGAGCCGCACGATGTTGGCCGGCTTGAGGTCACGGTGCACGACGCCCTGGTCGTGGGTGTAGGCGAGGGCGGCGGCGACCTGCGCGGCCACCTCCACCACCTCGTCGACCGGCAGCGGATGGTGCTTGTTGTCCTCGAGGAGCCGGCTGAGGTCACGGCCCTGGAGCAGCTCCATGACCAGGTAGAGCACGCCGTCCGACTCGCCGAAGTCGTGCACCACGGTGATCCCGCGGTGCTGCAGCGAGGCCGCCACCCGCGCCTCGCGGCGGAACCGCTCGCGCAGCACCTGCCCGGACGACGGGTCGCGCTGCGAGCCGAGCGGGTCGAGGCACTTCACCGCGACCTGCCGCCCGAGCGACTCGTCCCGCGCCCTCCATACCTCCCCCATGCCGCCGCGCCCGATACGGTCCAGCAGCCGGTACCGGCCGCCGATCAGCTGTGTGCCGTCCCCCATGTCCTACGCCGCCCCCGTCGTAGTCCGTCCGGCCTCCCCCTGTCTCGTCCAGTATGGCGACAACTCGCCCGAGTTTGTACGGGGCCGGGGGACGGCCGGGGTGGGGTGGGGCGGTGGGTCAGTTGAGGGTGTCGAGGAATTCGGTGCAGGCCCGGGCGCAGACACGGCAGGCCTCCGCCGTGCGCTCGGCGCCGGGGTGTCCGTCGAAGACCTGGGCGCTCTCCAGGCACACCTGTCGGCACCACTCGACCTGCATCCGGATGGTGGCCTCGTCGGCCTGGTTCTGCTCGGACAGCACCCGGCAGGTCGCGTCGCAGACCTCCGCGCACATGATGCCCTTGCGTCGTACGAGTTCCTGGTTCTCGGCGCCGTCGGGGTCCACGAGGCCGGCCCGGGTCGCGCAGGCCCTGGCACACTCGGTGCAGGCCTGGGCGCAGGCGAACCGGTCCTCCAGGAACCGGAACAGCTCCTCCTGCGATGTCGTCGTCACACCGCGCGGGTTGCCGCCGTGCGGGGCGTCAAACCCGGCCGGTCCCCGTCGCCGCAGGGGACCCACGGCTCCCGCGGGCGGGTCCGGCGGGGGCGGTCTGGTTCGGGGCGGGGTCCGGGGGTACCCGCGGGGACATGATGAACGCGATGGAGACAGCCGACCTGGCGGCGGGACGCGGTGCCCTGGGCGCCGGTCTGGTGGTGGCCGGGATCGTGGTCCTGGCCCTGCTGATCGGCATGTTCCTGCTGGGCAGCCGCAAGGTGCGCGACAACGACTCACGGCGACCCCGGCCCGACGAGCAGCCCCGGATGCCCGAGGGCGGCCCGGTGCGCGAGGTGCAGGAGCACCGGGAGCCGGAGGCGATGCCCCGGACCGACGAGCGGCTGACCCCGCACGAGCTGAAGGGCCACGGCAACGCCGGCACCCGCACCGGAGCCGCCGAGGGGCGCCCCCGCTGGGACGAGGGCGGCAGCGGAGGCTTCGGCAGCGGCGGGCCCGGCGCCCACTGACCCACGGACGGCCCCGGCGATCGCCGGGGCCGTTTTCGTGTCACCGGGGCCGTCGCCGTATCAGCCGCTTCGGCATCACCGCGGCCGTCGCCGTATCAGCCGCTGTCGTGCCGCCGGGGCCCTCGTCGTCTCAGGCGGCCCCGCCCCGGACGACCGGCCCGTTCGGGACGAAGCCGAGGTCGACCGGGGTGGCCGGAGCGCCCGACCTCCGCACCTCGGCCAGCAGTTCCGGCAGCTGCGGCGGCCACAACGGCTCATGGTCCGCGGCGAGTTCGGACGGCGACCACCACCGCCACCGCTCGATCCTGTCCTCCGCGTGCGCGGCCGTGAGGTCCCCGGCCGGTTCCCTGCGCGGGCCGTGGGCGAGGTAGATGTGCTCGTGCTGGCGGACGGGCACCCCGGCGCGGGTGAAGTCGTGCTCCCACAGACACAGCACGCCGTCCTCGATCACCAGGTCGGTCCACCCGGTCTCCTCCCGCACCTCCCGCCGGGCGGCCTGAAGCGGTGACTCGCCCGGTTCCATGCCGCCGCCGGGCATCGCCCAGTGCACGCCGACCTCCGGGTTGTCGTAGCGGAACAGGAAGACGGATCCGGCGGGGTCCAGCACCGCCACGCGAGCCGCTCGTCTGGGTGTGCGCATCGGATCAGCCTGACAGTGCCTCCGGGCACTGTCATTCGCGTTTCCGGACGTGATGCAGGTCACAGCGCTGTGCTGCATCGTTTCCCCCTCCCCAGTGCCTTCTTCCAGATGCAAGGGCTTGTACGGACACGGGGCGGTAAGGGATGCAGCGGTTTCGGGCCGACGGCTTCGACGAGTTCGTGGCCGCCCGCTGGTCGGCGCTGCTGCATGTCGGGCGTCTGCTCACCGGCGGCGACCGCCAGCGCGCCGAGGACCTGGTGCAGGAGTCCCTGGTGAAGCTGTGGTTCGCCTGGCCGAAGGTCGCCGAGCAGGCGCCGGAGGCGTACGTCCGTCAGGTGCTGGTCCGGCTCGCCGCCCGCTCGGCCCGCCGGCGCTGGTGGGGCGAACGCCCGGTGGGTGAGCTGCCCGACCGGCCGGGACCGGGCGACGTGTCCGCGGCCGTCGCCGAACGCTCCCGGCTCGAGGCGGCGCTGGCACTGCTGACGCCCCGTCAACGGGCGGCCGTGGTGCTGCGGTACTACGAGGACCTGCCCGAGGGCCAGGTGGCGCAGGCCCTCGGCTGTCCCGTGGGCACGGCCCGCTCCCACGCGTCGCGCGGTGTGGCGCGGCTGCGGGAGATCCTGTCCGACTCCGCCCGGCCCGTGAAGTGAGGGGAGCAGCGATGGACGACTTCGAGCGTGAGCTGACACGCATGATGCGCGAGGGCCGGGCGCACACCCCCTTCGACCCGGGCCACCGCACGCGCCTGTACGACGGCATCCGGGCCCGCCGCCGGACGCGGATGCTGGTGCGGGCGGGCGGTTCCGCCCTCGCCGTGGCCGGGCTGAGCGTCGGCCTGGCGCTCCTGCCCCAGCTCGGCTCCGGTCCCGCGCCGGCCGATCTGCCGCTGCCCGCGACCGGGTCGACGGCTCCCCCGCGCTCGGGCGGACCCACCGGCGCCGCGGAGCCGAGCTCGTCGGCGCCGCCGACGAGCAGTGTGGACTCCAGCACGCCGGGCGGCGACTCCCCCGCGGGGACGACAGAGCCGGCCACGGCTGACCCCAGCTCGACGGCCTCCGCACCCGTGTCCCCGGAGACGACGGGGTCGGGGACCTCCGAACCCGGCTACGACGGCACCCCGACCTACCCGCCTCCCAGCGGGTGACGCCACACGGGCGGCCGTAGACCCGCCCCCTGCATTCCCCTGCCTCTCGCACCTCGGACCACCCGACGGGCGTGCTTGGCATGCCCATACCAATACCAGCCCATCCCTCGACCCCAGGCGTACGCCGGAAAGGGACCCGCCATGAGAACCGCCCGGCGGCCCGCACCGCCCCTCGATCCCGGGCTCTCCCACTCCGATCCGGTCCTGGAGGTGGTCGTGCCCGTGCACAACGAGGAGCGTGACCTCGAACCCTGCGTCCGGCGGCTGCACACGCACCTCGCGGAGACCTTCCCGTACCCGTTCCGGATCACGGTCGCCGACAACGCCAGCACCGACCGGACCCCGTGGATCGCCGCCCGCCTGGCCGGGGAGCTCCCCGGCATCCAGTGGGTGCGCCTCGAGGAGAAGGGGCGCGGGCGCGCCCTGCACACCGCCTGGTCCCGCTCCCCCGCCGCCGTGCTGGCGTATCTCGACGTGGACCTGTCCACCGATCTCGCGGCGCTGCTGCCGCTGGTCGCCCCGCTGATCTCCGGCCACTCGGACCTCGCGATCGGCACGCGGCTCGCCCGGGGCTCCCGGGTGGTGCGCGGGCCGAAGCGGGAGATCATCTCCCGCTGTTACAACGGACTGCTGCGCGGCACGCTCTCCGTGGGGTTCACCGACGCGCAGTGCGGTTTCAAGGCGGTCCGGCGGGAGGTGGCGGAGCGGCTGCTGCCGCTGGTGGAGGACCGGGAGTGGTTCTTCGACACGGAATTGCTGGTGATCGCCGAGCGGGCGGGGCTGCGCATCCACGAGGTGCCCGTGGACTGGGTGGACGACCCCGACAGCCGGGTGGACCTGCTCCCCACGGCGCTCGCCGACCTGCGCGGCATGGCCCGACTGGGGCGGGCGCTGGCACGCGGGCGGCTGCCGCTGGCCGCGCTGGGCAGGGCCCGGACGGAGGCCGCGTCCGTCGCGGTCCCGCCGCCCGGCGGGCTCGCCCAGCTGCTCCGCTTCGCCGCGGTGGGCGCGGCCGGCACGCTGCTGCATCTCGCGCTGTACGTCCTGCTGCGGCCGGCCGCCGGGGCCCAGTCGGGCAACGCGCTCGCCCTGCTGCTGTGCACGGTGCTCAACACGGCCGCCAACCGGCGCTTCACCTTCGGTGTGCGCGGACGCGCGGGGCTGCCCGCCCACCATCTCGGCGGCCTGGTGGCCCTGCTGGCCGGTCTCGCCCTCACCTCCGGAGCGCTGGCCGTCCTCCATCACGCCGTCCCCGGCGCCGGTCCCGGCGCGGAACTGCCGGTGCTGGTCGGCGCGAACCTCGCCGCCGCCCTGCTCCGCTTCCGCCTCCTGCGCGCCTGGGTCCTCCCCAGCCGTACGACAGAGACCTCCACCTCATGAGCAGCGCGACGATCCGCCACCCCGGACCGACGGCCCCCGCACCGCCCTCGCCCAGCCCTCGTGAGCGTCTGCGGAGTCTCGCCGCCCGCGTCGGGCCCGTGCTCGCCGTGTACGGCGTGCTCAAGCTGGCGGGCTTCGCCGTCTTCCTGGCGCTGCTGGACTCGGCCGGCGACTTCCGGGAGAAGCACCCCCGGTTCGGCGGCGGGGAGCACCCGTGGGACGTGCTGGGGAGCTGGGACGGCTGGTGGTACCAGCAGATCGCCCTGCACGGCTACGACCCCGCCCTGGAGCCCGTCCCCGGCGCGACCGGGACGACCACGCTGGAGGGCAACTCGGCGGCCTTCTTCCCGCTGTACCCCGCGCTGATGCGGCTGGTCTCGGAGGTCACCGGACTCGGCCCGTACGGCGCGGGGATGGCCGTGTCCGTGGTGTGCTCGTTCGTCGCCGCGCTCGGCATCCACGCCGTGACCGCGCTGCTGGGCGGGCGTCGGGCCGGGCTGGTCGCCGTCGGGCTGTGGGCGGTATGGCCCGGGTCGGGCACGGAGTGGGCGGTGTACTCCGAGTCGCTGTACACGGCGCTGGCCGCCTGGGCGTGCTGGGCCGTGGCGACCCGCCGCTGGGCGGCGGCCGGGGTGCTGGTCTTCGCCGCCGGGCTGACCCGGCCGACGGCGTTCGCCCTGGTCGCGGCGCTGGCCGTCGCGGGGGCGGTCGCGGTGGTCCGGCGGCGGGAGGACTGGCGTCAGCCGCTGGCCGCCGTGGCGATCGCCCCGCTGGGCACGGCCGGCTATCTGGCGTGGGTGGGGTACCGGATGGGCGACTGGGGCGGTTACACCAAGCTCCAGGAAGGCGCCTGGGGCCACACCTTCGACTACGGACGGCACAGCCTCGACGTGCTGACGTCCGTGCCGGTGGGCCACTTCGACTATCTGTTCGCCATGCCCATGGAGGACGTCATCGGGGTCGGGGTGGTGCTGCTGGTGCCGGTGCTGACCGTGCTGCTGGTGCGGCTGCGTCCGCCGTCCGTACTGGTCGTGTACACGGTGCTGTCGTATCTGACGGTGATGGGCACGCAGCAGTACTTCGGCAACGTCTCGCGCTATCTGCTGCCGCTGTTCCCGCTGTTCGTGCCGCTCGCCCTGGCCATGCGGCGGCTGAGCGGGCCCGTGCTGGCCGCGGTGCTGGGCACTGCGGCGCTGGCGTCGGGGTCGTACGCGGGGTACGTGCTGTTCGAACTGGGCGTCCCTTAGGCCACCGGGTGGGCGGCGGCCCCGCGCAGTACTCTGAGGGCAGCCGGCCACCGGGAGCTTTCCATGTGGGGACGCAGGAAGCACGCACGTCGATCCGTCGCCGCCGTACCGGAGTTGTGCGACCTCTGCGGGAGGACGTTCCCTCCTGAGGAGGCGGTGTGCGGTCATGTGGCCGACTCCTCGGCCGTGCTCCCCGACGATCCGCTGCACGACGGTCTGCGCCGCGTCACCGCGTGCTGCGAGGCCCATCTGGAGACGGTGCGCGCCGCCTACCGGGAGCGGCCCTTCGTCCAGGAGGAGCTCTGGGCGGGCAAGATCGGCCGCGTGCTGACGGCCGGCCGCCCCGTCCTCACGATGACGGAGCTGGCCTGCCGTACGGGCCTGGACGAGCCCGACATCCGCAGGGCCGTCGCCTGGCACAACGAGCGGCGGCGGCGCGCCTACGGGTGACGGCCCGCGCACATGACCGCGGCCCCGGCCGGACAGGTGTCCGGCCGGGGCCGCGGGGTGTCACGGGCCCGTGGGTCAGGCCGGGGCCGGGGCCGCCGGGCCGACCAGTTCGGTCAGGACGTCCTCCATCGTCACGAAGCCGATGACCTTGCCGTTCTCGCCGACGGCCGCGGCGAGATGGCTGCCCTCCCCGCGGAGCGCGGTGAGCGTGTCGTCGAGCGGGGTGTCGATGCGGACCCGGGTGACCTTGTGCAGCGCGCTGCGCGGGAACGGGCGGTCCCGTTCGGTCACACCCAGGGTGTCCTTGATGTGCAGGTAGCCCAGGAGCGCGCCGTCGGGGCCGGTGACCGGGAAGCGGGACAGGCCTGCTTCGGCGGCCACGCGCTCCAGCCGCGCGGGGGTGACCGTGTGGTCGACGGTGACCATCTTCCGGGCCGGGACGAGGATCTCGCCGACCGGGCGGGTGCCCAGCTCCAGCGCGTCCCGCAGCCGCTCCCCGTCCGCCGGGGTGAGCAGTCCGGCCTCACTGGAGTCGACGACCATCCGGGCGAGCTGGTCGTCGGTGAACGCCGACTCCACCTCGTTCTTCGGCTCGACCCGCAGCAGCCGCAGCAGGACGTTGGCGAAGGCGTTGATGCCGAACACGAACGGCCGCAGCGCCCGGGTCAGCCACACCAGCGGCGGGCCGAGCAGCAGCGCGCTGGGCACGGGCGCGGCGAGCGCGACGTTCTTCGGCACCATCTCGCCGATCAGCATGTGCAGATACGTGGCGAGGGTCAGGGCGATCACGAACGCGATCGGGTGGACCAGCGCGTCCGGGACGTTCACCGCCTCGAACGGCGGCTCCAGCAGATGCGCGATGGCCGGTTCGGCGACCGCGCCGAGCACCAGCGACGACACCGTGATGCCGAGCTGGGCGGTGGCCATCATCGCGGACAGGTGTTCCAGCGCCCAGAGCGTCATCTTGGCGCGCTTCTCGCCCGCGAGGGCGCGCGGCTCGATCTGGCTGCGGCGCACCGAGATCAGGGCGAACTCGGCGCCCACGAAGAACGCGTTGGTCAGCAGGGTGAGCACACCGATGGCGAGCTGCAGGACGGTCATCGGGCCTCCTCCATGACCTCGTCGCGTACGGGGGCCGGGGCGGTGACGCGTATGCGGTCGGCACGGTGGTGCTCGACCTCCAGCACGTCGAGCCGCCAGCCGTCGAGGTCCACGGAGTCGCCCTTGACGGGGATCCGGGTCAGACGGGTGGCGATCAGTCCGGCGACCGTCTCGTAGGGGCCGTCCGGGGCGGTGAGGCCCAGGGCGGTGAGCCGGTCGAGCCGGAGGCCGCCGTCGGCCTCCCACACCTCGCGGCCGTCGTGCGTCGCCGGTGCGGGCGCCAGTTCGGGCACCTCGACCGGGTCGTGCTCGTCGCGCACCTCGCCGACGACCTCCTCCACGATGTCCTCCACGGTGGCGACGCCGGCCGTGCCGCCGTACTCGTCGATGACGACGGCCATGGCGCGGTGGGCGCGCATGCGCTCCAGCAGCCGGTCGGCGGGGAGGCTGTCGGGGACCAGCAGCGGCGGCGTGGTCAGCTCGGTGACGGGCGTGGTGGCGCGCCGCTCCGGCTCCAGGGCCAGCACGTCCCGGATGTGGACGGTGCCGACGA
>Ga0164243_10012206_pt1 | contig 12193 bp, 9 predicted proteins | sample OricompcompostOP_FD_108781 | JGI IMG/M metagenome (GOLD analysis project Ga0164243, IMG submission 108781) | Organic Plus compost microbial communities from Emeryville, California, USA - Original compost - Organic plus compost (OP) | ecosystem: Engineered > Solid waste > Mixed feedstock >...
CACCGTCAAATGCGGAAAGGTTGCCGAAATCTGGAACGAGCGCACCAGCCCCATCCGCGCCACTTTGGCCGGGTCGGTCTTGGTGATGTTCTCACCCAGAAGCGTGATCTCGCCGCTCGACGGCTGCAGGAATTTGGTCAGGAGATTGAACACGGTCGTCTTGCCCGCCCCGTTCGGACCGATCAGCGCGTGGACGCGAGCATGCTCCACATCGAGATCGACGTTCCTGACCGCGTGAAAGCCGCCAAAGGTCTTGCCCAGTCCGCGTGCCGACAGAACGGTCCTGCCGGATGAGCCGCCATCGTGCGGCCCTGCCTCATGCAGGGCCGTCATATCGCCAGTTGCTGCGTTCATTCAACCAGCCTCTTTTACTGCGTCACAAGCGGGCAGCCGCTTTCTTCCGGCTTCATGTAGGCCTGATCGCCGGGGATGGTCGCAAGGACCTTATAGTAATCCCAAGGCGCCTTGCTTTCATCAGGCTTTTTCACTTCCATCAGATACATGTCGTAGATCATGCGTCCGTTGGGACCGACCTTGCCGTGGCGGGCGAAGACGTCTTCGACCGGCATTTCATGCAGCTTCTTGGCAACGGCCTCGGTTTCGTCGGTGCCTGCTTCCTTGATCGCCTTCAGATATTGCGTGACGGCGGAATAGGTGCCGGCCTGGATCATGTTCGGCATGCGGCCCGTGCGCTCGAAGAAGCGCTTGCCGAATTCACGCGATTCATCGTCGCGATCCCAGTAGAAGCCTTCCGTCAGCGTCAGCCCCTGTGCGGCTTCGAGGCCGAGGCCGTGCACTTCGGCGAGCGTGAAGAGCAGGGCTGCGAGACGCTGGCCACCCGCAACAATGCCAAATTCCGCGGCCTGCTTGATGGCGTTGGACGTATCGAGACCGGCATTGGCGAGACCGACCACCTTCGCGCCGGAAGCCTGTGCCTGCAGCAGGAAGGACGAATAATCGGTGGTGCTCAATGGATGGCGAACCGAGCCGAGAACCTTGCCGCCCTTGGATTCGACGAATTTGGTCGTCTGTTCTTCCAGCGAATAGCCGAAGGCATAGTCGGCGGTGAGGAAGTACCAGGTGTCGCCGCCCTGCTGCACGAGCGAGCCGCCAGTGCCGACCGCCAGCGCATGGGTGTCATAGGCCCAATGGAAACCATAAGGCGTGCACTGCTTGCCGGTCAGTTCGGACGTTGCCGCGCCGGTGTTGATGGTGATCTTTTTCTTGTCTTTCGACAGGGCCTGCACCGCGAGACCGACCGATGAGGTCGTCAGTTCCATGATGGAATCGACCTGCTCGGTGTCGTACCACTGACGGGCAATGTTCGAGGCGACGTCCGGCTTGTTCTGGTGGTCGGCGGTGATGATCTCAATCGGCGCATCGAGCACCTTGCCGCCGAAATCCTCGGCAGCCATCTTGGCCGCTTCGAACGACCATTTGCCGCCGAAATCGGCATAGACGCCGGACTGGTCGTTCAGAATGCCGATCTTGACCTTGCCGTCGGAAATTTCCGCCGCCGACGAGATGGCCGTGGCGGCGAAAAGCGCTGCCGTTGCAAGTGCGAGACATTTCATGAAGTGCTCCTCCCAATAACACCTTGAGCCATTGCGGAAAAACCGCATGGCATCATCCTCCTTCAAGCAGTCCTTTCAGACAGGGGAAGCGGCTTATCCTCTTTGCCGTCCGCCCTTGCTTTTTACCCGGCTTGTTCCTCCGTCCGGGCCTTGGTTGAAACGGTAGCATTGACAAATGCGTACAAGAACAACAATTTTTGAACACTGTCTGTTCGAAAATGTACAGATAGTGTGGCGCAGTCCACTGCAACTGTTGGGGAGGGTGCATGCGGCAGTTTACATGGGACGATCTGCAATATTTTCTGGCGGTTGCACGCACAGGGCAGCTCTCCACGGCGGCACGGCAATTGCGCACCAGCCATGTAACGGTGCTGCGCCGCATCGACCGGCTGGAACAGTCGCTTTCGACCAAATTGTTCGAGCGCAATCCGCGCGGTTATCTGCTGACACCCATCGGCGAGAGGCTGGTGGAAGCGGCGGAAGCGATGGAGCGCGAGGCAATGAAATTCCAGACCGAGGCGACCGGCAATCTGGCGGCGCTGTCGGGCGTCGTGCGGCTTTCGACGCTGGAAGGCTTCGGCAATTTCTTTCTCGCCGACCGCCTGCCGGTGCTGGCGCAATCCTATCCAAGCCTGTTCGTGGAAGTGGTGACGATCCAGCAGATCATGTCGTTGTCGCGTCGCGAGGCGGAACTGTCGATCACGCTGCATATGCCGCGCACCGGCCCCTATCACAGCGAGAAACTGACGCCGTATCGCTTGTTCATCTACGGCCATCGCGATTATCTGGAGCGGCATCCGCCGATCAGGACACGCGAGGACATGGCCCGGCACCCGTTCATCGGCTATATCGACGACATGGTGTTCACGCCGGGGCTCGATTACATGCGGGAAATCCTGCCCGGGCAGCGCTGCACCTATCAAAGCTCCCGCATCCACGCGCAGCTGATCGCCACCCAGATCGGATATGGCCTTTGCGTGCTGCCTTATTTCATCGCCAGCCGCCATCCGGAACTGGTGCCGGTGCTGCCGCGCGAAATGCATCTGGTGCGCGAATACTGGATGAGCTGTCACATCGATGTGGTCGCCGCTCCGCGAATCCGTGTGCTGAGCGATTTCATGATCCGCGCTGTGCGCGAGTCTTCAGCAATCTTCCTTGGGGAACCCCTGCTGCGGGCATGATACAGTGAAATTGTCGTTCAGATCGTGCCGCCGCCGATGGCGACAATGCATGTGATGACCAGTGCGGTGAAACCGAACCCGATTATGAACAGATTAAGTGTTTTCATGACCCCTCCCTTTCAACCCGGAGGCGTTATGTTCGACTTGCGGTGGAATGTCTACCTTAAATTGCAACTATCCATACTAAAGTTGTAGAGGGGCGATTCAGCCGGTTTCACGCTCGATATCACGGCGAAGAACGATTGCCGTAGTGAGATCCTCTACCGTTTCGTGAGTGGCCATGAGATCGCGCAGCCGGTTGAGACGGTCGATGGAAGGAACTTCAACCTCCACGATCAAATCGAGCTGGCCGCTCACCGAGGAGACCCGGCGCACTTCCGCATGGCGCGCCAGTTCATCAAGGAGACCGAGCGCCGGTGTGCGCTTGAGGCTGACGAGGATCATTGCGCGGATGATGTTGCTGTCGATCTGGCCGATATCTGCGCGATAACCGCGAATGACGCCACTTTTTTCGAGATTGGCGACGCGCTCGCCGGTTGCGCTGCGCGAAAGCCCGATACGGCCCGCCAGCGTCTTGAGCGGTATGCGCGCTTCCTTGGAGAGAATGGCGAGTATCTCACGGTCCTTCGCATCCAGTTCCCGCATGTGCCGTTCCTCCGCCCCACCGTAAATGTGCCGGTCCATTCCGGCAAAGTGCCGGTCTGACCGACGCCTTGTCTGATGCCTGAAAATTGCGGACATGCCAAGCTGCTCCTGTCGCCTTCCCATTCATATTCAACCCGTGAAGCGCCTCCCATGACCGATATTTCGCATCCTGCTCCCGATTTCTCGCCGCAAGAGGCCGAAGTGCTGGCCCAGCTTCATTTCGGCGTGACGGCGAGCGCTTCGCCGCTCGACAGCGAGCGCGACCGCAATTTCCGTCTGAAAACGGGCAACGGGTCGGCGGACTGGATATTGAAGATCGTCAATGCCAGCGAACCGCGTGTGGAAAGCGAATTCCAGACGGCGCTGCTGCAGCATCTGGCCATGGCCGATCCGGCGCTCGCCGTGCCGCGCCTGAAATCAAGCCTGACGGGAGAGGTGCTGGCTTCTGCCGAAAAGGATGGCGGCGAGCCTCATGCGTTGCGGGTGGCAAGCTGGCTTCCCGGCACGCCGCTTGCGGAAGTCCCGCGCACCAAAACGCTCATGCACAATCTTGGCGCAGCGCTCGGCGAGCTTGATCGCGCCTTGCAGGGCTTCATCCATCCGGGTGCGCTTCGCGATTTCGACTGGGACCTGCGTCATGCAGGCCGGGCGCGCGACCGGCTGCATTTTATCGGCAAGGCGGAAGACCGCGCTGTCCTCGAGCGCTTCCTTGCCCGTTTCGAGCGCGATGTGGCGCCGAAACTGCCATTGCTGCGCGCGCAGGTGATCCACAATGATGCCAATGACTGGAATGTGCTGGTCGACAGTGAGGACAATGAACGCATTGCCGGACTGATCGATTTTGGCGATTCCGTCCATACGGTGCTGATCGCCGAAGTGGCGATTGCCTGCGCCTATTCCATTCTGGATATGGACGACCCGGTCGGTGCAGCCGCTGCCCTTGCCGCCGGGTTTCATGCGAAATATCCGCTTCTGCCGCAGGAGATCGACCTGCTGTTCGACCTGATTGCGATGCGTCTGGTGACGAGTGTCACGCTGTCGGCCTCGCGCCGCGAAAAGACCGAGGACAATCCCTATCTTGCGATCAGCGAAGCGCCTGCATGGCGGCTACTGCACAAGCTCGATGCAATGAACCCGCGCTTTGCCACCGCGATCCTGCGCAAGGCCTGCGGTTTTGATGCCGTGGAAGGAGCTGGTGCGGTACGTCGCTGGATCGCCGCGAACCGCAAGGATTTCGCGCCCGTGGTGCGTCCGCATCCTGCCACGATGACCAAGGCGCTGGTGCCTTATGGCGACCCGGCCCATGTGATGACGGTCGATTCCGCCGGGCAGCGCCCGAAGGAAGCAACAGCTTGGTGGGATGATTTCTGCGCCCGCAACCGTATCGAGCTCGGTATCGGCCCTTGGGGCGAAAGGCGCACCGTCTATACCGATGAAGCGTTCCGTTCGCGCTTTGTCGAAGGCGTGCGGCGTGTCCATCATCTGGGGCTTGATCTGTTCATGCCGGCAGGCACGCCCGTCTACACGCCGCTTGCAGCCATTGTGAAAAGCGTCGAGATCGAGACCGCGCCTCTCGGTTATGGTGGTCTGATCGCGCTGGAACACCGGCCGGAAGGCTGCCCGCCCTTCATCACGCTTTGGGGCCACATGGCGCACGAGGCCATGTCGCGGCTGAAACCCGGCCAGAAGCTCGCCGCTGGCGAACTGGTCGGTTCTATGGGCGACATGCACGAGAATGGCGGCTGGACGCCGCATCTCCATTTCCAGATTTCGACCGATACCGGCCTTACGGCAGCGGAAATTCTCGGTGTCGGCGAGAACGCCTATCTCGACGTCTGGGCCGATATTTTCCCGGATGCCGCAGCCCTTGCCGGTATTCCGGCGGAAGCCTTCCACCAGAGCGGGCGCACGCGCGCGGAAATCGTCAGCGCGCGCAAGGATATCCTGCTGCCCAACCTCTCCATCTCCTATTCCGAGCCGATCAAGTTCGTGCGCGGCGAGGGCGCATGGCTGATCGACAATCGGGGCCGTGCCTATCTCGATTGCTTCAACAATGTCTGCCATCTCGGTCATGCGCACCCGGAAGTGGTGGAAGCGATTGCGAAGCAGGCGGCGATCCTCAACACCAATACGCGCTATCTGCACGACAATATCGTTTCCTATGCCGAGCGCCTGACGGCGACCTTGCCGGAAGGTTTGACGGTGGCCTCGTTTGCCTGCTCGGGCAGCGAGGCGAACAGTCTGGCGCTGCGCATGGCGCGCGCGCATTCGGGCCAGCGCGATGCGCTGGTGCTGGACTGGGCTTATCATGGCACGACGCAGGAGCTGATCGATCTCAGCCCCTATAAATACAAGCGCAAGGGCGGCAAGGGCCGTCCGGACCATGTGTTTGAGGCCACCATTCCGGACAGCTATCGCGCACCGGAAGACTGGCCGCTGGCAGAACATGGCAAGCGTTTCGCCGAAAGCATTGCCGAACAGATCGAGGCCATCAAGAAACTTGGACGCGGCCCGGCTTATTTCATTGCGGAGTCGATCCCGAGCGTGGCCGGTCAGGTCTTCCTGCCGGAAGGCTATCTGCGCGAAGTCTATGCGATGGTGCGGGCGGCTGGCGGCGTCTGCATCGCCGACGAAGTGCAGGTTGGCTTCGGCCGTGTCGGCAGCCATTGGTGGGCGTTTGAAATGCAGGATGTGGTGCCGGATATCGTCACCATGGGCAAGCCAATCGGCAACGGCCATCCGATGTCGGCGGTCGTAACCACCCGCGAAGTGGCCGACAGCTTCAACAATGGCATGGAATATTTCAACACGTTTGGCGGCAATCCGGTTTCCTGCGCGGCGGGTCTGGCGGTACTGGATGTGATCGAACGCGACGGCCTGCGCCGCAACGCGCTGGAGATAGGCAATTATCTCATCGACGGGTTCCGTTCGATGCAGGAGCGGTTCGATATCATCGGTGATGTGCGCGGGCAGGGACTGTTCCTCGGTATCGAACTGGTCATGGACCGCAGGACCAAGGAACCGGCAACCGCACTGGCCAAGAAGATCAATGATGGTGCGCGCGAACGCGGCATCCTGATGGGAACGGAAGGGCCGTTCGACAATGTGCTGAAGATGCGTCCGCCGATGATCTTCAGCCGCGCCAGTGCGGATCATCTCCTGAGCGTGCTGGAGGATAGCTTCGCGGCTGCGCTGAAGTAGTTCGTGTTTGATCGAAATAACAACGAGCCCGGCGGCATGCTGCCGGGCAATGGATCGGCTTTTGCCGAAACTCTGGGAGGAGGAACAATGAAAAAGATGGTTTTGAGTTGGTTGCTGGCGGCGGGATTTGCCCTGTCAGCGCAAAGCGGAGCGCAGGCGGATACGCTTTCGACCGTGAAGGAACGCGGCAAGATCAATTGCGGCGTCAGTCAGGGCGTTGCGGGCTTTTCGTCGCCAGACGATCAGGGCAAATGGACCGGTTTCGACATCGATTTCTGTCGTGCGGTATCGGCGGCGGTCTTCGGCGATCCCGACAAGGTGAGCTTCATTCCGCTTTCCACCAAGGAACGCTTCACTGCATTGCAATCCGGCACGGTCGACCTGCTTTCGCGCCAGACCACCTGGACGCTCTCGCGCGATGCGGGCATGGGCATTCATTTCGTCGGCACGGCTTATTATGATGGGCAGGGCTTCCTGATCCGCAAGGATCTGGGTGTCGATAGCGCGCTCAAGCTCGACGGCGCATCGGTCTGCACCGAACAGGGCACGACCACCGAACAGAACGCGGCCGACTATTTCAGCGCCAACAATATCAAATATGAGCCGGTGGTGATCGATTCCGCCGACGGCATTCTGAAGGCGTTTGAAACCGGCCGCTGCGATGTTTACACGACCGACGCTTCCGCGCTCTATGCGCAGCGTCTCAAGCTTGCCGAGCCTGACGCCTTCACAGTTCTGCCGGAAGTGATTTCCAAGGAGCCGCTTGGTCCCGCCGTGCGCCAGGGCGACGACAAATGGTTCAACATCGTCCGCTGGACCCTGTTCGCGCTGCTTGAAGCGGAGGAACTGGGCGTTACGCAGGCCTCGGCGGAAGCTGACCTCAATTCCAAGAAGCCGGACGTGCGCCGTTTCCTCGGGTCGGAAGGCGATAGCGGCCAGCAGCTCGGCCTTGAGCCGAAATGGGCCTATAATGTCGTCTCCACCATCGGCAATTACGGTGAAATGTTTGAACGCACCATCGGCAAGGGCAGCTTGCTCAAGATCGACCGGGGCCTCAATGCACTGTGGAACAAGGGCGGACTGATGTACGCGCCGCCTGTAAAATAACAGACCTACAGTTCTTCGAGCAGATCGCCGGAGGCTTCAATATCCCGCAGGCGCTTTCGCCCGGAAGCGCCTGCTTTTTCAATTGCTCGTGTGGTCAGCAAATGGCAGAGCGCCATGACCGCGACGTGGTTGAACAGCGGACCGGGCGCCAATGTCTGGCAATGAAAATGCCATTGCGCAGAAGCCCGGAATGGCGCGCCCTCATCGGTGATATAGAGAAGTTTCGCGCCGCGTTTTTCAATGGCGGCAAGAATGTCGTCCATCTTCGCGATCCGGCGGCGAAGTGCGAAGACGATGACCAAGTCGTCAGGACGGATGCTCGCAATATATTCGCCGAGTGTCTGGCCCGGTCCGGGAGCCGCAACGATATTGTCTATCACCTGTATCATCTGCCATTGCAGATAGGCCGCAAAAGGCTGGCTGCTGCGAAAGCCGAACACCCATGTTTTGCGTGCAGCGAGCATCGTTTCCACAACGGCATCGATCTGTGTTTCGCGTATGGAAAGGAAGGTCTTTTCCAAATTGGCAATGCCCTGGCCGATATGCGAGGACAGGGACTGCCCGCTCTCCGCGTCGGTGGCGCTCGACAGAAACAGACGTGATCCGGTCTGTTTTTCTTCGCGAGCGTGACGTCGGGATTCTTCATAAGTGTCGTAGCCGAGGCGCCGCACAAAGCGCGTCACGGTTGCATTGGAAACATGGGCGAGTGCTGCCAGTTCCGATGCCGAATAGCTCGCCAGTTCCCCCGGAAAATCACAGACGAATTCACCAAGCCTTTTTTCGGCTGGCGGCAGTTCGTCCATCACGTCTCTTACCCGGGTTAGAAAGGACTTTTCGGTGGGTTTCATGGCCTGCCTGATGAAATCTGATTTTCAGAATGCCTAACTATTAGCAGCTTTTGATTATTTTTGCATCTTTTTCGCTCAAGGATTGTGCAGATTATCTATCTGAAAATAAACGATAAAAAAGTTCTTGTAAAAATCGATTTTCTGATGTTTGATTATGAAAAAATAATTTCATACGGCTAATATCATGGGAGTTGGACCGTTATGGCAGGGGAACAAATGATACAATCCGGTGCGACATCACCGGCCATCAAGCAGATGGAAAATGCTTTAGGAAACATCGGTGTGACGACTGCGCACAAGCAGATTCTCGCGCTGATCCTGATCGGCTGTCTCTTTGACAGTTTTGAGCAGAATACGATTGGCCTTGTGGGGCCGATCCTTCGCGAACAATGGGGTCTGTCGGGTGCCGATATAGGCTTCCTCAACACCATTACCTTCGCAAGCGCCGCGGCAGGCCGTCTGCTGTCCGGCATTCTCGGTGACCGGTACGGTCGCCGTGTCATGCTGACAATCAATCTTCTTCTCTTCACCGTCGGTTCCGCACTTTGTGCACTCGCACCGAGCTTCGGCTGGCTCTGCTTCGCACGTGCCATTGTCGGTTTTGGTGTCGGCGGCGAAATCTCGACCGCGGTGACGATGCTTGCCGAATTCTGTTCGCCGAAGTTCCGCGGAACCGCTGCCGGTCTCGTCAATGTAGGCGCAGGCGGCTTTGGCAACTTCCTCGCACCGGCTTTCGGCCTCCTGGTCTTTACGCTCTTTCCGGGCGACGACAATTGGCGCTGGCTCTTCGCCGTATTGGCTATCCCGGCTTTCCTCGTCGTATTCTTTCGCCGTTACGTGCCGGAAACACCGCGTTTCCTCGCTTCGCAAGGCAAGATCGACGAAGCAAACAAGGTGCTTTCCATTCTGGCGTCAGGAACGCTTAGACCCAAGAACCTGAAAGTCACTGAATATCTGTCGAAGATGGAAGATGGTGACACCAAGCCTGTCAAAGGCAACTGGAAGGAACTGTTTCAGGCGCCTTATCTCGGTCGCACCGTCCCGGTGGCGATCGCGATCCTGATGAGCTACGGCGCACAGCTTTCCGTGCTGACACTGATGCCTATGATCTTCGTTTCGATGGGTTATACGCTTTCGGGCAGCCTTCTTTACAGCATGATTATCCAGAGCGGCAGCGTGCTTGGCGCTATCGCGGCATCGGCCTTCGGCTACTATTTCCCGCGCAAGAAGGTTCTCAGCTTAGGGGCAGTCTGTGCCTGTGCGGCAGCGCTTTCGATCATCTATCTTGGCACGAACATCTATCTGGTGCTGTTCTGCGGAGCCCTGTTCCAGTTCTTCGTCCTGTTGCTCAACACGTCGATCTGGATTTACGCGCCGGAACTCTACCCGACCCGTATCCGCGGCTTCGGTGTGGCGCTCATCCTTGCGAGCGGCTCGGCGGCTGGCTCCTTCGTTCCGACGATTGCTGGCGCCTTGTTCGACACATATGGAATGCTCGGTGTCTTCGGTCTTGCAGCATCGATGTATGCCATCTTCGCATTCTGCATCCAGCTTGGGCCGGAAACCTATGGCCGGTCCATGGAAGACCTGACGCAACCGGCTGAAGCCGGAGAGCCAACGGTCGACTTCACTAAAACTGCTAAAGAACAGGCCTGAACATGAATGCATCATCCCCTTATATCCTGCTGATCAATCCAAACAGCTCGGAAGCAACGAGCGGGATGATGCTAGATATTGCGAGGCGCAGGGCGGATGGACGGCTTCGGATCGAAGTCGCCACCGCCACGCGCAGCCCCTCAATGATCGTCAATGACGAGCAGCTTCACGCTTCTGCGGCACAGGTCATCGAAATCGGCAGGAGGCACGATTCGCACTGTATCGGGGTCATCGTCAGCGCTTATGGCGATCCCGGTGTTGTGCATTTGCAGGAGAGTCTGGCAGTGCCGGTTCTCGGCATATGCGAGGCCTCGATGGTCGAGGCAACGCGGAACGGACGACGTTTCGGTATCGCAACGGTAACGCCGGATCTTGCGGTTGCGATAGCCGCCAGGGCGGAAAGTCTTGGTCTGTCGCATCTTTACACGGGTATCCGCTGTACGCCGGGCGATCCAGAAAAACTGGCAGGTGACGGTGGGCGTTTGCGCACGGAGCTGGCAACAGCAGTGCGGCTTTGCATCATGGATGGTGCAGAGGCGGTTATCATCGGCGGTGGGCCGCTGGGGGAGGCTGCAGAACAATTGCAGGGAAGCTTCGATGTTCCAATCGTCGCACCAATTTCCTCAGCTGTGGAGCTGATGATCGAAGCACTTGATAATCGGCAGGTTTGCGGAAAAGCGCAGGCTTGATTGCAGGAAACCCGGACAGATGTTCGGGAATGCGAAAGACATTCGTCAGTGCGGTCCATCGGCCCGCACCGCGTCACGGGGGAGCCGGGGGCAACTGTGACCAGAATATCTCGCGAGCACGCTCCCTCTTGAGCGAGAGGGAAGCGTGCTTTTTATTGGGACGGGCTTATCGTTGTTTGGCGAACCCCTGTTCACGCATCTGGCTGAGGCTCATCTTCGGTGAAAGCGCTTCGGGGTCGATGCGGATTTCGATGAGGCCTGGCTTGCCGGATTTTTCGCAAGCCTCGAAGGCTGGTGCGAAATCAGCGGTCTTTTCCACCACTTCACCATGCAGGCCATAGGCGCGGGCCAAGGCTGCGAAGTCGGGATTGGCAAGGCCGGTGCCTGAAACGCGGCCCGGATAGGTGCGCTCCTGATGCATGCGGATCGTGCCGTACATGCCGTTGTTCACGACGATGAAAATGGCGTTGGCCCCATATTGCGCTGCCGTTGCCAGTTCCTGCCCGTTCATGAGGAAACAGCCGTCGCCCGCAAAGGCAACCACCGTGCGTTCGGGTGCTGTGAGCTTGGCGGCAACCGCAGCCGGTACGCCATAACCCATCGAGCCGTTGGTGGGCGCAAGCTGGCTGCGATAAGTGCGATATTGGTAGAAGCGATGCGGCCAAGCGGAATAATTGCCCGCGCCATTGGTGATGATGGCGTCGGCTGGCAGATGCGCGCGCAGCCATTCCATCACTTCGCCCATCTGCACGTCGCCGGGGATGACCGGCGATTTGATATTGTCGCGGTAATCGGCATTGGCGCTGTCGGTCCATGCCTTCCAGCGCGGATCGGCAACCGGCGCAAGCTTGGCCGCTGCAGCACAGAATGCGGGCATGGAAGCATTGATCGGAACGTCTGCATGATAGACGCGGCCCAGCTCTTCAGCGCCCGGATGGATATGGACGAGCTTTTGCTGCGGCACCGGAATGGAGACGAGTTCATAGCCCTGCGTCGTCATTTCGCCGAGGCGGGCGCCGATCACGATCAACAGGTCGGCATCGCGCACGCGCTGCGCCAGCTTGGGGCTGATCGAGGTGCCCATTTCGCCAGCATAAAGCGGGTGGGTGTTGTCGAACATGTCCTGACAGCGGAAGGAAGCAGCGACCGGCAGGTGCATGTTTTCGGCAAATTTGCGCAGGTCGCTGACGGCATCGTCATTCCAGCCGCCACCGCCGACGATCACGAGGGGCCGTTCGGCCTTTGCAAGCAGCGCCTGCATGTCCTGCAACTGGTCCGCGCCCGGATGCATC
>Ga0164243_10012207_pt1 | contig 12193 bp, 14 predicted proteins | sample OricompcompostOP_FD_108781 | JGI IMG/M metagenome (GOLD analysis project Ga0164243, IMG submission 108781) | Organic Plus compost microbial communities from Emeryville, California, USA - Original compost - Organic plus compost (OP) | ecosystem: Engineered > Solid waste > Mixed feedstock >...
GCGGGTGGACAGCGCACGCGCGATCGCGACGCGCTGCTGCTGGCCGCCGGAGAGCTCGTGCGGGTAGCGGCGGGCCAGCGTCCGTGGCGACGGCAGCCGCACGAGACCGAGCAGCTCGTGCACCCGGTCGTCACCGCTCGGCAGCCCGTGGACGCCGAGGGCCTCGCGGACCTGCTCGCCGACCCGCATCGACGGGGTGAGCGCGTGCCCGGCGTTCTGGGCCACGACCGCGACGACACCGCCGCGCAGCTGCCGCAACCGCTCCGCCGGCAGGGCGAAGACGTCGTCGCCGAGCACGCTCACCGTGCCCTGGTCCACGGAGGACCCCTCGCGCAGGTGGCCGAGCAGCGTGCGCGCCACCGTCGACTTGCCGCTGCCCGACTCCCCGACCAGGCCCAGCGTGGCCCCTCGACGCAGGGTGAAGGAGACCCGGTCGGTCACCACCACCCGCTGGTCGCCGGCGCGGTAGGAGATCGTCAGGTCCTCGACCCGGGCGACCGTGGCCGCCGGGGCGGATGGGCCGGCGGGCGTCGCTGGCTGGGTCATCACAGTGCTCCTCGTCGGGCGCGGTCGACACCGACGTGCTTGCCGAGGCCGTCGGCGGCCAGGTTGAGCCCGATGACGAGGGCGGCGAGCGCCACGATGGGCGCCACCGTGCCGGCCGGCGCCACCGTCAGGGCGGTGCGGTTCTCCTGGATCATCAGGCCCCAGTCCGGGGTCGGCGGGTTGACCCCGAAGCCCAGGAAGGACAGCGTCGAGACCAGCAGCACGACCCACGAGGCCCGCATCGCGAACTCCACCAGGATGGTGTCGAGGATGTTCGGCAGCACCTCGCGCGTGATGATAGGCAGCGACCGCTCGCCACGGGCCCGGGCCGCGGTCACGTAGCCCGCCGTCAGCACCGGTCGTGCGGCGCCGCGTACGACGCGGGCCACGGCCGGGACGTACACGACCGCGATCGCGACGACCAGCACCGGCAGGCTGTTGCCGAAGACCGACACGATGAGGAGCAGCGCCAGCACCGACGGCACCGCGAGCACGGCGTCGAGCACGCGGGTGATGACGCCGTCGACCCACCGGCCGTAGTACGCCGCCACCGCCCCGACGAGGGTGCCGAGCGCGACGGCCAGCGTGGTCGCGAGCAGCGAGACCAGGAGCGCGAAGCGGCCGCCCTCGAGGGTGCGCGACAGCACGTCGCGGCCGTACTGGTCGGTGCCGAGCCAGTGCGACCAGCTCGCGCCCTGGAGGGCACGCTCGGCGTCGGTCGCGACCGGGTCGTACGGCGACAGCAGCGGCGCCAGGACCGCGACCACCACGGTCACGCCGACGAGGGCCAGACCGACGCGGGTGCCGAGGGAGAGCGCCGTGAACCGGCGCAGGACAGACCTCATGACTCCTCCTCGACCGCCGCGGCCACGACGGGCCGACGACGCGGTCGGTGCAGGGTGCGCTGCCGGGGGTCGACCGCGAGGGCGACCAGGTCGGCGAGCAGGTTGACGACGACGTACACCAGGGCGCTCAGGACGGCGATGGCCTGGAGGACGGGCAGGTCGCGGGTCGACACCGAGTCGATCATCAGCTTGCCCAGACCCGGGTAGTTGAAGACGGACTCGACGACCACGACGCCGCCCAGCAGCCAGGCCACGTTGATCGAGATGACGGGCAGCACGGGCAGCACCGCGGTGGGAGCGACGTGGCGCCACAGCACCGAGCGCCGTCGGACGCCCTTGAGCTCCGCCGTGACGGCGTACTCGGTGGCGAGCCCGTCGATGGTCGAGGACCGCATCGCCCGGATGATGTACGCGCTCATCGCCGCCACCAGGGTCACGGCAGGCAGGACGACCGCCGGCAGCAGGTCACCGACGCCGGCGTCGGGCCCCTCCAGCACCACGGCGGGGAAGACCGGGGCCGCGATGGCGAGCAGCAGCACGAGCACGGTGGCCACCACGAACTCCGGGATGCTCATGGCGACCAGCGCCAGCACGGAGACGGTCGAGTCGACCGAGGTGCCTCGGCGGGCGCCGGCGAGCACGCCGAGCAGGAGCGAGCCCGCGATGCCGACGACGATGGCGGGCACGGCGATGAGGAGCGAGTGCGAGAACGCCGTCCAGATCGACGCCGACACGGACTCGCCGGAGACGAGCGAGGTGCCGAAGTCACCGGTCACCGCGCTGCCGAGCCACTCCACGAAGCGGACCCAGACGTTGGTGTCCAACCCGAGCTGCTCGCGCATCGTCGCCACCGCCTCCGGGGTGGCGTTCTGGCCGAGGAGCTGCTCGGCGACGTCCCCGGGCAGCGCCTGGACGGCGAAGAAGACGAAGAACGCCGCCAGCAGGAGGGTCACCACCGACGTCGCGACCCGGGCTGCGATCATCCGCGCCACGTCTCACACCTCCTTCAGGCCGAGGGCCAGGTAGTCGAGCTCGAAGCCGTGCTCGTCGTAGTTGACGACCTCCTCCGAGAGGCCGACCAGCCGGTCGCCGAAGACCGGGGTCATGTCGGCGCCCTCCTCGATCACCAGCCGCTGGGCGTCCTGGTACTTCTGCCGACGGGTGGTCTCGTTGGTGTCCGCCCGCGCCGCGTCGAGGAGCCGGTCGAAGCGCGGGTTCGACCACGCGGCCTCGTTGTAGCTCGACCCGGACCGGAAGATCTGGTTCAGCAGCTGGTCGACCGGCCTGCCGGTGAACCAGTAGCTGACCATCAGGGGTCGGCTCATCCACACCTGGGTGTAGTAGGAGTCGGCGGCGACGTTGGTGATCTGCAGGTCGATGCCGGCCTGCTTGACCTGGTCGGCGTACGCCACCGCGATGGCGGTCAGGTTCGGCTCGTACGCCGAGGTGTAGATCCGCGTGCGGAAGCCCTCGCGGCCGATCTGCCGCAGGAGCGCGCGGGCACGCTCGGGGTCGTGCTCGCGTCGGTGGTCGAGGTGAGCGCTCAGCTCGGGCGGCACGGGGTTGTCCCAGCCGGCCGTGCCGGTGCCCTGGAGCGCGGTGCGGAGCACCGCCTCGGGGTCGTACGCCAGCCGCATCGCCTCGCGCATCCGCGGGTCCTTGAACTCCGCGCTCGTGGCGAGCATGGGGATCGTGTACCACTGGGCGTTCGCCACCCGCGCGACCGTGGTGCCGGGTGAGCCCGCGACGACCCGGGCGGTCGGGTTGTCGAGGTTGGTCTGCAGCAGCAGGTCGACCTGCCGCGCCAGCAGTGCGTTCACCCGCGCGGAGGTGTCCTGGATCGAGTAGAACTCGATGCCGTCGAGGCTCGCGCGCCCGGCGAAGTGGTCCTCGTTGGCGCGCACCCGGCCCGTGCCCGCCGGGGTGAAGCCCTCGAGGACGAAGGGCCCGGTGCCGATCCCCGTCCGCCCGATCGTGCCGGCCGAGCCGTCGGGGATGACGTAGCACTGGTACGCCGTGAGCAGCGACGGGAACTCGGCGTTGGGCGTCGCCAGCCGGAACCGGACGGTCGTGGCGTCGACCGCGTCGATGCCGTCGACCAGGTCGAGGGCTCCGGCCTGCGGCGAGGCGGTGTCGGGGTCGAGGATGTGCTGGAAGGTGTAGCGCACGTCGCGGGCGGTCAGCCGCCGACCGTCGTGGAAGCGGACGTCGCCGCGCAGCCGGAAGTCCCACACGGTCGCGTCGGCGTTCGACGACCACTCGGTGGCCAGGTCGGGCACGGTCTCGCCCGCGCGGTCCAGCTTCACCAACCGGTTGTAGAGCGCGCCGAGGTACTCGTACGCCGAGAGCGAGCTCGCCGGGTCGAGGGTCTCGGCGGCACTGGCAGCGGGCCGGGCGATCCGCATCGTGGCGCCGGCGCGGGCAGCGCCCGTGGCGGCTCGCTCGGAGGTACGCAGCGCCGGGGCTCCGCACGCGGACAACCCGACCGTGGCGATGCCGCCGAGGGCGCCGGCGAGCAGAGCCCGGCGGTGGAGTGAGGAGTTCACGAGGGCCTTTCGTCAATCGTTCACGTGAACGATAAGCGTGAGCCAGCCCACCGCGGAAGGGATGTCACATACCTTTAACGTCGCCTCTCACGTCGCCCCGAGGGGTCCTCACCCCTCGGCCTCCCCGCCGACGCCGGCCTGGAACGCCGCGCTGACCTCGCGCAGGAAGTCGACCGCGGCGGTGATCGCCGGACCGGGGTCGCGCCGGCCGGCACGGTGGCGCAGGGCGAGCCGGCGGGCACCGAGGCCGGGCACCTCGGCCACCTCGACCCCGTCGGGCAGCGGCCCCTGGAGCGCGAGCTGGGGCAGCAGCGTCATCCCCTCCCCCGCAGCGACGAGCGCCAGCGCGGTGGGGTACTCGGTGTAGGTGTGCGCCGAGCTCGGCTGCCCCAGCGAGGCGCGGATGCGGCGTACGGCCTGGGAGGTGGCGGCCGCCTCCTCGACGCCGAGCCAGGGGGTGCGCAGGCGCTCGAGCTCGACGATCTCCATCGTCGCGAGGGTGCCGGCCGGGACCACGAGCTTCCACGGGTCGTCGAGCAGCGGGATCTCGCGGATCGTGGCGCCCAGCGGCGGGGCCGGCTCGGCGATGTCGTACTCCACCACGATGATGTCGAGCTCGGCGGCACGCAGCGCCCGCAGCAGCTCGGGTCGCGAGCCCTCGCGGATCTGCAGCTCGACGCCGAAGAGCTGCTCGCGCCACCGCGGCAGCGCCGGCGCGAGCACGGCCGAGAGGAAGGTCTGGAACGCGCCGACCCGGACCAGGCCGTTCGGTGACTCGTCGGCCGTCGCCAGCCGCAGCGTGGTCTCGTTGACCTCGCGCTCGATGCTCTCCGCGAGCTCGGCGAGCTCCCGCCCGACCGCGGTGAGGACCGCTCCGCGAGGCGTGCGCTCGAGCACGGACCGCCCGATCTCCTCCTCCAGCCGGCGCAGCTGCTGCGAGACGGCCGACGGCGTCACCCGCAGTGCATCGGCCGCCGCGAGCACCCCTCCGTTGCGCGCGACGGCCAGCAGGAACGACAAGCGCGACGGGTTGATCTGCATTCAGCAATGCTAAAGGTGGCGTTGCTGTTTTCCAACTTGAACTGAACGCTCACCCTCCTCACAATTGCGGGCGTCGGCGAGGAGTCGCGCACAACGAGGAGAGGAAGGGAGAGCGAGTGGGCGGCGTGGCCGATGTCCTCGGTTGGCTCGGGACGGTGGGAACCTTCGCGGCGTACCTGCTGGCAGCCAGGGGGCGCCTCCACCCCACCTCACTGGGCTACGCGGCGATGAACACCCTCGGCGGCATCCTGGGCGGGGCCGCCTCTCTTCTGTACGGCGTCTGGCCGAGCTTCGCCTCCAACGCGGTGTGGGCAGCCGTCGGCGCCGCCACCCTCGTCCGCGGCCTGCACGCCCGGCGTACGACGCTCCGCTCGCGCCTGCGCGCCCGCGCGGGCGTGACCGGCTGACCCTGCTGCTGTCCGCCCCGCCCCGCCCCCGCTGCCGCCCCGGCCGACCCCGCCGAAAGGGGACACCGTAGGGCCCGGGGCGACGGCTCGCGGGCAAACGGGGCACCCGGTGAGGGAGTTACTGCCGCAGCCGCAGAGTTCAGCCAAAGCGTGCTGTCTGTTCGGGGACCGTTCACGTGACTCGGTTCCCCGGTTTGCCCGGGCTCGCTGAGACTCTCGTCGTTCGCAGTTAGCCGTCTCGGGCCGCACAGAAAAGCTCCCCTAGGTGACTGCTCTCCCCTACCCCGGCACGCCCGCCGAGGGTGACCAGGTCACGCCGCGCCGGATCTCCCGCAGACCGACCGGCGGTGACGCGGTGTTCGCCCACTCCTTCCGGGTCGTCGGCGCCTCCGTGCTGCTGATCACCGGCGGCGTCGGCCTCTTCCTCGGCTGGCAGGCGTTCCCGACCCTGCGCCACTACGGGTGGCGCTTCTTCACCGAGTCGCAGTGGCAGCCCGAGGCCGACGTGCTGGGCATCGCGGCGGTCCTGCTCGGCACGATCCAGATCGCCCTGGTGGCGATGCTCCTGGCGTTCCCCCTGGCGTTGCTCACCGCCCTCTACATCGCCGAGTACGCCCCACCCGGCTTCAAGGCCACCCTGGTCTCGCTGGTCGACCTGATGGCCGCGATCCCATCGATCGTCTACGGCCTGTGGGGCTTCTTCCTCGTCATGCCGTACGCCGCCGAGCTGGCGCTGTGGCTGCAGCGCCACCTGGGCTGGATCCCGGTCTTCCGCGTCGAGGGCTCCGACCCGGACGCCGCCGTGTGGGACGCCAGCCGCTACACCGCGAGCGCGTTCTGCGCCGGCATCGCGGTCGCGATGATGGTGCTGCCGATGTCGTGCGCCGTGATGCGCCAGGTCTTCAGCCAGACGCCCCCGGGCGAGAAGGAGGCCGCGCTCGCGCTCGGCGCCACCCGCTGGGGCATGATCCGCGCGGTCGTGGGGCACCCGCTCCATCTTCAAGAGCCAGCTGCAGTCGATGAACGGCGGCACCACGGTCACCCTCGCCGCGTCGGTCAAGGAGGTCCAGGAGCACGAGGACGACCCGATCAAGGCCAACGCCAACGCGATCGCGCCGTTCTCGCTGGGCCGTGCCGACCTCGCCGGTGGCACCGTGAAGATCCTCAACGGCTGGGACGCCAAGCGCGCGGTCTACAACGTCGTACGCGGCACCGACCTCGGCCGGCCCGACATCCAGGCCGTGCTCGGCGAGGAGGGCTTCTTCTGCTCGCCGCAGGCGGCCGCGCTCATCGAGGCCGGCGGTCTCAAGCAGCTCGCCCCGGCGCCCAACGGCGTCTGCGGTGTCTCCACCCAGGACCCGACCACCAACTTCACCGTCAACGAGAGCGTCGCCACCGGCACCCGCCTCACCGCCACCAGCCCGGCCGCCAACACCGTCCGCCTGGCCGCGCGTGTGGTCCCCTCCTCCGAGGGCACCGTCAGCTTCTACGAGGGCGCACGCCTGGTCCGTGCCAACGTCCCGGCCGTCTCCGGCCAGCACTCCGTGACCATCGCCCGCGTCCCGGCCGGCGTGCACAGCTACGTCGCGCGCTTCACCCCCTCGGCCGGCTCCCTGGCCCGCGCCTCCCAGAGCGCCCGGGTGACCGTCCGGGTCGCCGGCCCGGCCGCCAAGCCGGCCGGCCCCTCGGCGGCCTGCGTGTCGGCGCAGCGCGCGCAGGGCAAGGCCACCCGCCTGGTCAAGGCCGCGCAGAAGAAGGTCACCAAGGCCCAGAAGGCGCTCAAGAAGGCCGTCAAGAAGAAGGTCTCGGCCATGAAGAGGAAGCAGGCCAAGGCCAAGCTCAAGAAGGCCAAGGCCGCGCTGAAGAAGGCGAAGAACCAGCAGCGTCGCGCCATCGCGCAGACCCGCAAGGCCTGCGCCTGACGATGCGCCCGGGGCGGTGGAGCCAGCTGCTCCGACGGCCCTGACGCACGGCTCAGCACCCCGTGCCGGGCGGCCCACCGCGGGCCGCCCGGCACACCCCTCCACCCACGCAGGAGCACCATGGACCCCGCCACCGACCAGACCGCCACGCTCCCCGTGGTGACCGCGCCCCGCACGGACGCGGTCGCCGCCGGCGTACCCGCTCCCCCGGGGGCTGCCGTGCCACGCCCGCTCGCCGAGCTCGAGGCCCGCGAGGTGACGGCGTGGTTCGGCGAGCGCAAGGTGCTCGACCGGGTCTCGCTCACCATGCCCGCCGGCGGGATCACCGCGCTGATCGGGCCCTCGGGCTGCGGGAAGTCGACCTTCCTGCGGATCCTCAACCGGATGCACGAGCTGGTGCCCAGCGCCCAGCTCGCCGGCGAGGTGCTGCTCGACGGCGAGGACATCTACGACCCCTCCAAGCGCCTCATCGACGCCCGGCGCGCGATCGGGATGGTCTTCCAGAAGCCCAACCCGTTCCCCGCCATGTCGATCCGCGAGAACGTCCTCGCCGGGCTCAAGCTCACCGGCACCAAGGCCTCGCGCGCGGACAAGGCCGCCCTGGTCGAGCAGTGCCTCACCAGCGCCGGCCTCTGGAAGGAGGTCCGCGACCGGCTCGACGCGCCCGGCGGCAGCCTCTCCGGCGGCCAGCAGCAGCGGCTGTGCATCGCCCGCTCCCTCGCCATCAAGCCACGCGTGCTGCTCATGGACGAGCCGTGCTCGGCGCTCGACCCGACCTCGACGCGGGTCATCGAGGAGACCATGAAGGAGCTGGCCGGCGAGCTCACCATCGTCATCGTCACGCACAACATGCAGCAGGCCGCACGCGTCTCCGACCGCTGCGCGTTCTTCCTCGCCGCCCAGGGCACCCCGGGCGTGATCGTCGAGCACGGCGACACCAGCGCGATGTTCGAGCACCCGCAGGACGAGCGGACCGCGGCGTACGTCCAGGGCCGCTTCGGGTGAGCCGTCCGCGCACCGACGGTGTCCAGGTCGTGCTCGCCCTCGCGCTCGCCCTGGTCGCGGTCGCCATGGTGGGAGCGCTCCTCACCTCGCTGCGCTCGGAGCCGGCCGACCTCGAGGCCACCCTCCAGCAGTACGCCGCCGCGCCGGTCCCCGACATCCCCGCGGCCGGTGGCGGCGCCGGGCCGGCCGCACCCACCACGCAGGTCTCCCCCGCCTGGGTCGAGCAGACCGCGACGGCGTCCGGCATCCCGGCCGTCGCGGTGCGGGCGTACGCCGCCGCCCAGCTCGCCACCCCGTGCGCGCTCGGGTGGACCACACTGGCCGGCATCGGCTGGGTCGAGTCCCAGCACGGCACCCTCGGCGGGCGGCAGCTGCTGGCCGACGGCCACTCGTCCACGCCGATCCTCGGCCCGGCCCTCGACGGGGTCGGCCCGGTCGCGGCGATCCCCGCGACCGACGACTCCGCTGCCCTGCACTCCGACCGCGAGTGGGACCACGCCGCCGGGCCGATGCAGTTCATCACCTCCACCTGGATGACGTGGCGCTCCGACGGCGACGGCGACGGGGTCACCGACCCGTACGACCTCGACGACGCCGCCCTCGCCACCGCCCGCTACCTGTGCGCCTCCGGCGACCTGGACACCGGCGAGGCCTGGACCGCCGCGGTGCTGTCGTACAACCACTCCCGTGAGTACGTCGACGCCGTGCACGCCGCCGCGACGGCGTACGCCGCCCGGGTCGGCTGATCACCCCCAGTCGGCCGCTCGGTCGGCCGCTCGGTCGGCCTCTCAGCCGGCGGCACCGGCGGCACGCAGCCCGGCGATGGCGGCGTCCACGGCCGCCTCGGCGCGGGCGGGGTCGGTGCCGGCCCGACCGAGCAGCGCCGTGCCCTCCGCGACGACGAGGAGGAGGTGCGCCTGCGCCTCGGGCGGCGACACGGTCGACACCTCGCCGCGCGCCTGCGCCTCGCGGAGCGCCTCCGTGACCAGCTCGACCATCCGGCCGAACGACCTGCGGACCATGGCCGTCACCTCGGGGTCCTGCGGGGTGAGCTCGGCCGTCGCGTTGCCCATCATGCAGCCGTGCGGCGCGCCCGGGACGTCGGCGTACGCCCCGAGCTGCGCGGGCAGCACGAGGACCTCTCTCAGGGCCGGCAGCAGCGGCACCTGGCCGAGCGCCTCGACCAGGGTCCTCTCGTAGTCGGTCCAGTACAGCTCGAGCGCACGGAGGTAGAGGCGTCGCTTGTCGCCGAAGGCGGCGTAGAGGCTGCCGCGCTCGACGGCGAGCTCGTCGACCAGCGTCTGGATGGAGGTGCCGCCGTAGCCGGAGGTCCAGAAGACGTCGCGCGCCCGCTCGAGCGCCACCGCCGTGTCGAAGCCCCGGGGCCGTCCTGTCCTCGCCATGGGCCCAGCCTACGCGTTCTTGAATGGGCGTTCCAGAAGGCGTACGGTGGGCCTCGCCCCATTTCTGGAACGCTTGCACGAAAGTCGGCGCTCCATCCGAGAGGAGACATGGATGAAGGACCTCCGCACCAGGTACGGCGCGTACGCCGTCGTGACGGGAGCGTCGTCGGGGATCGGCGAGGAGTTCGCACGCCAGCTCGCTGCCGCGGGCGCCGACCTCGTGCTCGTGGCCCGCCGCAAGGACCGGCTCGAGGCGCTCGCGGCCGAGCTCGCCGAGCACCACGGCACGAGGACCGAGGTGGTCGTGCTCGACCTGCTCGCCGACGGCGCGGTCGGGGAGCTCGCGCGGCGGGTCGCGGGGCTCGACGTCGGCATGGTCGCCCGCGCGCTCACCGAGCCCGACCGGAGCGCGGCATGAGCCGGGCGGTGGTCCGCGAGGCGTTCGGCGGACCCGAGGTCCTGCACGTGCGCGAGGTCGCCGAGCCGCACGCCGGCGCCGGCGAGGTCCGCGTCGCCGTCCGCGTCGCGGCGCTGAACCCGCTCGACTGGCAGCTCGCCAGCACGCCGGCCCTCGCGGCAGCGTTCGGGGCGCCCACGCCCAGCGGCTTCGGGTCCGACTTCGCCGGGGTCGTCGACGAGGTGGGTCCGGGCGTGTACGGCTACGCCGTCGGCGACCGGGTCTACGGCGGCGCGATCGGCCGCGCCGTGGCGGACCACGTCGTCGTACGCCCGGCCGCCCCGACCGACATGCTGTTCCGCACCCCCGACGGCCTCGCCGACGACATCGCCGCGGCCCTGCCCACGGCCGGCCTCACCGCCGTGGCCGCGCTCGCCGCCGTGCAGGTCCGCGCGGGTGACACGGTGCTCGTCGGCGGTGCCGCAGGTGGTGTCGGCGTCGTCGCCGTCCAGCTGCTCCGGCTCGCCGGTGCGCGTGTGCTCGGCACCGCCGCGCCGAGCACGGCCGGCTTCCTGCGTACGCTCGGCGCGGAGCCGCTCCCCTACGGTCCCGGCCTCGCCGAGCGCGTACGCCGGGCTGCACCGTCCGGCATCGCCGCCGCGATGGACCTCCACGGCACCGAGGCCGCCCAGGCCGCCCTCGACCTCGGCGTCCCGCCCGGGCGCATCTGCACGGTCGCCTCCGGCGCCCAGCTGCCGGGCGTACGCACCACCGGTGCGCTCGCCGCCGACCCCGCCGGCCTGGCCACGCTCGCCGACGCCGTCGCGACCGGCGCCGTCACCGTGCCGATCGAGGCGTCGTTCCCGGTCGAGCGGATCCACGACGCCGTCGCGCTCCAGGCTGCGGGCCACGTGCACGGCAAGGTGGTGGTCGGCTTCTGACCGGCGCGCCGCCCATGACATCGACGTCGTGAGTCGGCCTCACGAGTCACCGGACGGCCTCGACGGCGAATGCCGTGGCCGCGCGCGTCTCCGACGTGCCGGCAGCCGGCCCGGCGCGGGGGTCAGGGGGCCTCGGCGACCGGGTCGTGACTGACCTGGCCGAGGTCGTCGGGGTCGGGGCTGAAGATCCCCTCGACGGGCAGGCCGAAGACGCTCGCAAGCCGGAACGCGATCTTGAGCGTCGGCTCGTAGCGGCCGTTCTCGAGCGAGACGATGGTCTGCCGCGACACGTGCGCCCGCCGCGCGAGCTCAGCCTGGCTCCAGCGCCTCTCGGCGCGGAGCACCGGAAGCCGGTTGCCGATCACTCCGCCCGCGCCTCGCCGCGCAGCCAGGTCCAGGAGACCACCCAGGTCGCAAGGGCGACGGCGGCCGGCACAGCGGCCGTCACGCGCGGGAGCCCGGCGAACGCCTCCAGCAGGGAGTACGCGAGACCCCCGACGACCACGACGAGCACCGTCACCATCGAGGCGGCCGCCGCATCCTGCCGCTCGACTCCTTCGGTGTCGCTCCGGAGCAGCGCGCGGACCGCCGCCCCCACCAGCGCCATCTCGCCGACGATCGCCACCACGGCCAAGATCGCCCCACCGGGGACCGTGAGGCTGTCGCGGGCGTGGAGCACGCCCGCCGCCACCGCTCCCCCGACGAACAGGACGAAGCCGCCGACGGCGGCCAGCCACTCGGACCTGTTGAGCTCATCCATGTCCACGACCGTAAAGCCAGCTTGCCGTGATGACAAGTGTGCTTGACAGTGGACGCGGTCGGGTCGCGCGGCTCGGCCAGCAGCTCGACGGCGATGCCGAGGACCACCGCCCCTACGAGCGCCCCCGCCCGCACAGCGGCGACGACCTGGGCCGGCGGCGCGACCCCAAGGTGGGGCAGCGAATCCTCGGGCATGCCTCTGCTGCGATGACGCACAAACGGGCGGTGGGCGCAAAGGGACTCGAACCCCTGACATCTTCCTTGTAAGGGACGTGGCGATATGCGCTGTGCTTACGCACGGAATGTTGACGGAATGCGCGCGTACTGCGCACCGCTGTGCCAATAGTTAAAGTGTCAGTCTACGGCGTGGAGCGGCAGCAC
>Ga0164243_10012208_pt1 | contig 12193 bp, 11 predicted proteins | sample OricompcompostOP_FD_108781 | JGI IMG/M metagenome (GOLD analysis project Ga0164243, IMG submission 108781) | Organic Plus compost microbial communities from Emeryville, California, USA - Original compost - Organic plus compost (OP) | ecosystem: Engineered > Solid waste > Mixed feedstock >...
CCTCACTCTCCTGTCCGCCCTCAACGACGTGAAAGGGCAGCTCGCCGGTCTCGTGTACCCCGGTTTCGTGGCGGGCACCGGGACCGCCCGGCTCGTCCATCTGCCGCGCTATCTGCAGGGTGCCCTCACGCGTCTTTCGGCACTGCCCGACAACCCCGGCCGGGACCGCCAGCGGCAGACCGAGTACGAGCGCGCTGCAGCGCTGTACGCCGACGCCGGAGGCCGCATCCCTCCCGCCCCCGACGCTCCCGAGGGCCTGGTCGCCGTGCGCTGGATGCTCGAGGAGTACCGCATCAGCCTTTTCGCACAGAGCCTGGGCACCGCCTCATCCGTCTCGCTGCCACGGATCCAGCGCGCGCTGACAGGGTCTTGACTCGCGACGCAAGCCGGAGAAAAGTCTCTGTCCGAGCCGGTCACGCGGCTCGCCACGCACAACTGAATCCCGGAAGGATCGACGATGACGTCCACCGACTCCCCCACGCGCGGTCCGGCCAGACCGGCACCGTATGTCTACAGCGGAATCCTGATCGTCTTGGCCATCATCATGCCGCTGCTGATCCCCATGTACGCCCGGCATGATCCGGCCCTGTGGGGGATCCCCTTCTTCTACTGGTATCAGTTGCTCTGGGTGTTCATCGCCTCCGGTCTGTTGGCGATCGCGTACGCGATCATGCGCAGGGAAGACCGCCGCCGCCGCGCCGCCGTCCGGGACGGGAGGGACTCGTGATGCCCGCCATGACGGCGGTGACCGCCGCACCTCCGGAGCGGCCCGTCGACTGGGTCCCGCTGACGATCGTGATCGTCTTGTTCGTCGCGGTCGCGGTCATCGGCTTCCTCGCCTCGCGATGGCGGACCGCCCCCGCAGACCGCGGGATGAAGACGCTCGACGAATGGGGCCTGGGAGGACGAGGGTTCGGCACGTGGGTGACCTGGTTCCTGCTGGGCGGCGACCTGTACACCGCCTACACGTTCGTGGCCGTGCCTGCCGCCATGTGGGCCTCGGGGGCGGTCAGCGGATTCTTCGCCGTCCCGTACACGATCGTCCTGTATCCCATCGTGTTCGTGCTGATGTCGCGACTGTGGTCGGTCTCTCACCGGCACGGCTACGTCACGCCCGCCGACTTCGTCGGCGGCCGCTACGGCAGCCGGACGCTGTCGCTCGCGGTCGCCCTGACCGGCATCGTGGCGACGATGCCGTACATAGCCCTGCAACTGGTCGGCATCAAATCCGTCCTCACCGTGCTGGGGCTGGGATCGAACACGAACTGGTTCATGGCCGACCTCCCGCTCATCATCGCGTTCCTGGTGCTCGCCGCGTACACGTACACGGCGGGCCTGCGCGCCCCCGCGCTCATCGCTGTGGTCAAAGACATCCTGATCTACGCCGCGATCCTCGTGGCGGTGATCTACCTGCCGGTCAAATTCGGCGGCTGGGAGGGGATCTTCCAAGCCGCCGACGACAAGCTGAGCGCGACGAATCCCGCCACCGGGGCACCGTTCGGGGCCGTGATCCCGGGGGCGGCCAGCTTCAACGCGTACTGGACTCTCGCGCTCGGCTCGGCCATGGCCCTGTTCATGTACCCGCACTCGATCACGGGGGTCCTGGCCACGAAGAGCCGGAACACGATCCGCCGCAACGCCATGATCCTGCCGCTGTATTCGCTCATGCTCGGCGGGCTCGCACTGCTGGGATACGTCGCGATCAAGGCCGGCACACAGCCGATCGACGTCAACGGGGCGGTCAACGCGCAACTCGTCGTGCCGCAGCTGTTCAGCGACGCGTTCCCGAAGTGGTTCGCCGGGATCGCCCTCGCCGCGATCGCGATCGGCGCACTCGTCCCCGCCGCGATCATGTCGATCGCCGCATCCAATCTGTTCACGAGGAACATCTACAAGGACTTCTTCAAGAAGGACGCGACGCCCGCGCAGGAGGCGAAAGTCTCCAAGCTCGTCTCCCTGATCGTCAAGGTCGGCGCACTGGTGTTCGTCCTCGGCATGGATCAGTCCTCCGCGATCAACCTGCAGCTGCTCGGCGGCATCTGGATCCTGCAGACGTTCCCCGCGATCGTCGCCGGCCTGTACACACGGTGGTTCAACCGCTGGGCGCTGCTGGCCGGGTGGGTGGCCGGGATCGTGTACGGAACGGTCGCGGCGTACAACGTCGTCAATCCCGCCACGCACAATCATTTCGGCGGCTCGATCGCGAACTTCCCGTTCACCGGCATCCCGGTGTACATCGGCGTGTCGGCGTTCGTCCTGAACGCCGTGGTCGCGGTCGTGCTGACCCTGATCCTGCGAGCCGCGAGAGTCGAGGACACGGCGGACGCGACGCGGGCCGGCGATTACGGCGCCGACGAGAACGATCCGACCGTCGTCCAGATCGAACGCGAGGCGGCCGTCGAGCCGGGCAACCCGCTCGCGCCGTGACATCCTGGTGAGATGGCACAAGCAGTCCAGTACGTCGAGTTCGGCGGACCCGAGGCCCTGACGCTGCGAGAGGTGAACTCCCCGGCACCCGGTCCCGGGGAGGTCACCGTGCGGATCGAGGCGGCCGGGATAAACCCGATCGACGCGAAAGTGCTCTCGGGCCTGCGGCCGACCGGCCCGGTCACCGCGCCGCGACGGATCGGCGAGGACGGCGCGGGCGTCGTCGTGGCAGTCGGTCCGGACGTCGAGGGAGTCGGCGTGGGGCAGGACGTCATCGTGTTCGGGGTGACCGGCACGTATGCGACGGAGCTCACGCTGCCTCTCGAGCATGTGCAGCCGCGGCCGCCGCAGGTCACGGCCCGTCAGGGCGCGGCCCTGGGCGTGCCCGCCGGAACGGCCTACCAGACGCTGCGGTCGCTGAACGTCGGAGCCGGTGACACCCTCCTGGTGCATGGCGGGTCGGGCGCGGTCGGGCAGGCGGTCGTGCAGCTGGCGACGCTGTGGGGCGCCGCGGTCGTGGCCACCGCGTCGCCCCGGCGTCACGACCGGCTGCGGGATCTGGGGGCCACCCCGGTCCCGTACGGAGAAGGGCTCGAGAAGCGGGTGCGCGACGCGGCGCCGGAAGGGGTGAGCGCGGCGATCGACATCGCGGGAACGGACGAGGCGATCGATGTGTCACTGCGGGTGACGCCGGATCGGGGCCGCGTCGCGACCCTCGTCCGCGGCAAGGACGCCGCAGCGTTCGGGATCCGTGCTTTCCTCGGCGGCGCACCCTCTCCGCTGACGCCGCGCCAGCAGCGGCTGCGGGCCGAGGCGATGCCGGTCGTCCTCGCCCTGATGGCGGCGGGACGGTTCAGCGTGGAGCTCGGCCCCGCCTTCCCGCTGGCCCAGGCCGCCGACGCGCTTCGAGCTCAGGCCCGCGGAGTGGACGGCAAGGTGACCTTGACACCGTGAGCGACGGCGCCGGCGGCGCACCGGGGTGAGCGGGCGAACCTGTCAGTCGCCCGTGGCGACGGGCCGTCCGGGTGTGTTCGACCACTGGCTCCATGAGCCGGGGTAGACGATGACCTCGATTCCCGCGATCGCACCGGCGAGAGCCGCCTGCGCGGCGGTGATGCCCGAACCGCAGTACGCCGCGACATCCGTGCCGGGAGCCACGCCGGCCTGGGCGAACGCTTTCCGTATCGCCGCGGCCTCCGCGAACCGGCCGTCGATCACATACCGGCTGCTCGGAAGGTTCACCGCGCCAGGGATGTGCCCCGCCACGGGGTCGTACGGCTCGAGATCACCCCGATATCGCTCGGGTGCCCGCACGTCCAGGAGCACGCCCCGCTCCGGCCACGCCGCCGCATCGTCGATCGATGCCACGCCGCGCGCGATCTCTCGAACGGTGGCCGTTCCCGGCTCCGGCACGACATCCCCCGCCTCCAGCGGCAGGCCGGCCCGCGTCCAGGCCTCCAGCCCTCCGTCCAGAACGCGCACGCCCGCGAGGCCCGCACGGTCCAGTGTCCACCACAGCCGCGCTGCCCCGAGCATGTCCCACGCGTCGTACGCGACGACGGTGTCGCCGGGGTTCACGCCCCAGCGTCGCACGGCATCCCGCAGCACCGGCAGAGCCGGCAGCGGGTGCCGCCCGTCCTCCGGTGCGCCGTGTCGCGACAGCTCCGCCTCCAGGGGGACGTACACGGCCCCGGGCAGATGCCCCGCGAGGTATTCCGGACGGCCGTCGGGAGCATCGAGCCGGTAGCGCACGTCGAGGAGGCGGACCGGTGCTCCGGACCGGAGAAGCGCAGACAGCGTCGAGACGTCGATGAGGGGATGCACGGATCCATCCTGCCGCACTGCAACACTTCGACACACGCCGGGAAGCGCAGGGCGCGGTGCCCGGACAATGGACGTATGCCCGACGCCGCCGACTGTCCCACGCCCGCGTTCGCCACCGCCCAGGTGCAGGCCGGATTCACCTCCGGTCTCCCGGTGCCGGCCGCGGTGCCGCCGATCTACCAGTCGAACGCGTTCGAGTTCACGTCGCTCGCGCATGCCCGCGATCTGTTCGCGCACCGCCGCGAGGGCGACATCTACTCGCGCACGGCCAATCCCACCGTGACCGTGTTCGAGCAGCGCATCGCGGCGCTCGAGGGGGGCGTGGCGGCCGCGGCAACGGCATCCGGGCAGGCGGCGACCGCCCTGAGCCTCCTGGCCCTGACCGGCCGCGGCGGACACATCGTGGCTGCACGACAGCTCTATGGCGGGACGGTCGATCTCCTGGAGGACACGCTCCCCGATTGGGGCATCCACACGACGTTCGTCGACCAGGACGACATCGATGCATGGCGCGAGGCCGTCCGACCCGAGACGCGTGCGTTCTTCGCCGAGACGGTCGCGAATCCCGTCGCACAGGTCCTGGACGTGCGCGCGGTGGCCGACGTCGCTCACGCCGCCGGGGTGCCGCTCGTAGTGGACAACACCGTGGCGACACCGTATCTGCAGCGGCCGAAGGACTTCGGGGCGGACATCGCCGTGCATTCGGCGACGAAGTTCATCGGCGGGCACGGCACGGTGCTCGGCGGCGCGATCGTCGATCTCGGCACGTTCGACTTCACGGTCCACCCGGAACGCTGGGCCGCTCTCACGGAGCCGTCGCGTCGTCTCGGCTTCGAGCAGAGCCTCGTGGAGCGATTCGCCGATGGGTCGCCGCTGGTCGCCCTCATCAAGGCGAAGCATCTGCACGACCTGGGACCCACGCTCTCGCCCTCCGCAGCGTTCCAGCTTCTGCAGGGACTGGAGACCCTGGATCTGCGCATGCAACGGCACTCGGCATCCGCGCAGCGCGTCGCCGAGCACCTCGCCGCCCACCCTTCGGTCGCGGCCGTCCATCACCCGGGGCTGCCGGGGAGCACTTGGCACGAGGCGGCGCTGACGTATCTTCGCCGTGGCGTGCCGTCCGTCTTCTCGATCGACTTGCACGGAACGGGGGACGCGGATGCCGATTTCGACCGGGTCGAGCGCTTCGTCGGCGCGCTGCGCGTCCTCCGGCTGCTGGCCAACATCGGCGACGCGCGGAGCATCGTCACCCACCCCGCGTCGATGACGCACAGCCACTTGTCGGCGCAACAGCTGAGCGACGCCGGCATCTCTTCCACGACGGTGCGCCTCTCGATCGGGCTCGAGGACCCCGCCGACCTCATCGGCGACCTCGACCACGCCCTGAGCACGCTGTGAGGCCGCGTAGTCTGGGACGATGACGGACGGCCAAGACTCGCACCCGGGACTGCGCTGGGGCATCCTCGCGACGGGCGGGATCGCCCACTCGTTCACCAGCGACCTTCGCACGGCGGGTCTGGACGTGACCGCGGTCGGTTCCCGACGCCGCGAGACCGCGCTCGAGTTCGCGCGCCGCTTCGAGATCTCCCGCGCACACGACTCGTACGAGCAGCTGGCCGCGGACCCGGATGTCGACATCGTCTACATCGCGACGCCCCATCCCGGTCATGCCGAGGCCGCGCTCGTGTGCCTGGAGCACGGAAAGCACGTCCTGGTCGAGAAGCCGTTCACGCTCAACGCGCGCCAGGCGCGGATGGTGCGCGACGCGGCGGCATCCCGGGGGCTGCTGGCCATGGAGGCGATGTGGACGCGATACCTGCCGCACATGCGCCGGGTGCGCGAACTCGTCACCGCCGGGGCCCTCGGCGAGGTGAGGGCGCTGACGGCGGACCACACGCAGCGGATCAGCTCCGATCCGGCCCACCGCCTGAACGCGCTCGAGCTCGGCGGCGGGGCCCTGCTGGACCTGGGGATCTATCCCATCTCGTTCGCGTGGGACATCCTGGGCGCACCGACCCTGGTCAGCGCCCAGGGCCGGCTGGGCGAGACCGGAGCCGACACCGAGGCGGCGACCGTTCTCACCCACGCGTCCGGCGCGGTGTCCACGACTCTCTCGTCCTCCCGTGCCGCAGGCCCCAACACCGCCCACATCGTGGGCACGGACGCGCGTATCGACATCGACCGGGTCTGGTACACGCCGACGTCGTTCCGCCTCACCGACGCCGACGGGACCGTGCTCGAAGAGTACGCGACGCGCATCGAGGGACGCGGAATGCAGTTCCAGGCGCTCGAGGCCGAGCGGCTCGTCGCCGAGGGTCGCCGGGACAGTGAAGTGCTGCCCATCGACGAGACCGTCGCGATCATGGCGCTGCTCGACGAGATCCGCACCCGCCTCGGGGTCCGCTACGACGCCGACGGCCCCGTCGACGGCTCCGCGGACTGAGTCCCGTCCGCGGCCGGTCCCCGGTCCGCCCTCCGCTGCTCGCGCAGCTGCGCACGTCGCCGTTCCTGCTCGATCTCGCGCTCCAGGTCCGCCAATTGCTGCTCGGTCGTGCGCGTATCGCGCGTCGGCACGGGCGCCGGGGGCGGGGGCTCCGGTCCGCGCGACGGACGCGACGGGCGCGACGGACGCCCGACGCGCTCCGGATACTCGCGTCCGATGAGGAACCAGAGCACGACGCCGACGAGCGGGAGCAGGATGACCAGCAGGAGCCACAGCGCCTTGGGCATGTGCTTGATCTGGCCGTCTTCGCGCACGACGATGTCGACTACGGTCAGCGCCATCACCGCCAGCAGCAGGAGCCAGAACACGAACGCCATGCCACGAGCATAGGCGGACCTGTCACACTGGGGTCATGCCCAGTGCACAGGATGCCCGCGTCGCCGTCTATCTCGACTTCGACAACATCGTCATGTCGTGGTACGACCGTGTGCACGGCCGCAACGCCTATTCGCGCGACCGTCAGCGGATCAGTGCGGATGTCACGGAGCCCGAGATCGCCCAGCGCCTCGACGACGCCACCGTCGATGTGGGCGCGATCATCGACTACGCCGCCTCGTTCGGCACGCTCGTGCTCACTCGGGCCTACGCGGACTGGTCGAACCCGGTCAACGCCGAGTACCGGTCCCAGCTGGTGGCCCGCGCCGTGGACCTCGTGCAGCTGTTCCCCGCTGCCGCGTATGCGAAGAACGGCGCCGACATCCGGTTGGCCGTGGACACGGTCGAGGACATGTTCCGCCTGCCCGACCTGACGCACGTCGTCATCGTTGCCGGCGACAGCGACTACGTGCCCCTCGCGCAGCGCTGCAAGCGCCTGGGGCGGATCGTGGTGGGCATCGGCGTGGCCGGCTCCACCGCCAAGTCCCTCGCTGCCGCGTGCGACCAGTTCGACACCTACGACTCGCTCCCCGGCATCAGGACGCCGGAACCGGCCGCCAAGGACACGCAGCAGCCCGACACGCCGCCCACCCGCAAACGAAAGAAGAAGGAGCCGGACGTCTCCGGCGAGCTCCTCGAACGAGCGCTCAAGCTGGAGCACGTGCGCACGGACGAGGAATGGATGCACCTGTCGGCCGTGAAGAACCTCCTGCGGCGCATGGACCCGTCCTTCAGCGAGAAGGCACTGGGGCACCGATCCTTCTCGGACTTCGTGAAGTCGCATCCCGAGATCGCGGAGCTCGACGAGTCGACGAACATCGTCCGCGTGCGCCTGCAGCCGTCACGAGCCTGACTCAGCCGCGAAGCAGCGCACGCAGCGTCGCGATCGTGTCGGTCTCGTCAGGCCGTTTGTCGGGACGATAGGCCTTCACGCGCGCGAATCGGAGCGCGACCCCGCCGGGGTAGCGCGGCGAGCGCTGCACGCCGTCGATCGCCACCTCGACGACCGTGACCGGCCGCACGAACACGGTCGATGCCGTACGTCGCGTCTCGATCTGAGGGAACCACTCGGTCTGCCAGCGCAGCAGGTCGTCCGTCAACCCCTTGAACGTCTTGCCCACCATCACGAATGCGCCCGGTTCGCCGATCGCGCCGTCGGGGTCGCGCGCCCCCAAGTGGAGGTTCGAGAGCCATCCCCGTCGTCGCCCCGATCCCCATTCACACGCGAGAACCACGAGATCGAGCGTGAGCACGGGCTTCACCTTGATCCAGCTCTTCCCGCGCCGGCCTGCCGCGTAGGGCGAGTCCAGGCCCTTCACGACGACACCCTCATGGCCGGCGGCGAGAGCCCGCTGCGCCAGGCGCTCGGCCTCGGGCGCATCGTCGGTCACGATGCCCGGGATGCGCAGAGCACCGGCGACCCGCTCCAGCTCTGCCAGGCGCACGTGCAACGGCTCGTCGATGAGGTCGCGCCCGTCGACGTGCAGGATGTCGAAGAACCACGGCCGCAGCCCGACTCCTGCGCCCGAGTCCGCGCCGAACCGGGCCATCGTGTCCTGGAAGGGCCGAGGCGCACCGTCCTCGTCGAGGGCGAGGGTCTCGCCGTCGAGGATCGCCTGGTGCACGGGCAGCAGTCGCGCCGCGGCGACGATCTCGGGGGTCCGATGCGTGATGTCGGCGAGGCTGCGGGTGAAGACGCGGACGTCCGCGCCGCGTCGGTGCACCTGGATGCGGGCCCCGTCGAGCTTGAACTCCACCGAGGCCTCGCCGGTCAGCGCGATGGCCTCGGCGACCGTGGACGCGGTTGCCGCCAGCATGGGCAGCACGGGGCGCCCGACCTCGAGCCCGACGAGAGCGAGGTCCGCCCCGCCGAGGGCCAGCGCCGCCGTGACCCCGAGGTCGCCCGCGAGCATCGCGGCCCGCCGTACGGCGCTCGCATCGGACCCGGAGGCGCGCGCGACCGCCTCCAGCAGCACCCCCTGCAGCGCTCCGGTGCGAAGTTCTCCGAGAATCGCCCGCGAGAGGAAGTCCCACTCCGTGGCGGTCGCGCGTTCGGCCAGCGAGCGCACGAGCTCCTCGCGCAATGTCGCCGATCCGTCCCCGCCCGCGGCCGCGAGCGCCTCGAATGCGTCGTCGACATCCCGGATCGTCAGGGTCGCGGTGCCCGCGTGAGCCACTCGCAGGCCCGCGATGCGGCGCCATCCGACTCCGAGCCGTCCTTGGCGCGGGCTGGCCGTCAGCAAGCCGACCGCCGGCACGATCTCCTCGGGGTCGAGCCGCGAGAGCGCCCCGGCGAGCAGCTCGACCTTCTGAAGACGTGAGCGTGTCGCCGTGACCGCGTCGACGGAACGGACGAGCTCGGCCAGCAGCATCCTCGCATTCTCGCACCGGCCGCCGACACACGGGAATCGTGCGGGCGCGGGACGTGGTTTGCTTGTCGTATGGCGAATCAGATCGGGCTGCGGTCAGCGCGCGGCCCGATCCTCCTCTCGCTCATGCTGTCGCTGTTCCTCATCGCGATCGACTCGACGATCCTGGCCACGGCGGTGCCGACGATCGTGTCGGATCTCGGCGGCTTCGCGCAGTTCCCGTGGCTGTTCTCGGTGTACCTGCTGGCGCAGGCCGCCTCCGTGCCGGTATACGCGAAGCTCTGCGACACCGTGGGGCGCAAGCCGGTCATGATCGTGGGCATCGGCCTGTTCCTGGTCGGTTCGATCGCGTGCGCCGTGGCCTGGAACATGACGGCGCTCATCGTCTTCCGTGCCGTACAGGGCCTGGGGGCCGGCGCGATCACGCCGACGAGCATGACGATCGCCGGCGACATCTACACCGTGCGCGAACGCGCCCAGGCGCAGGCGTACCTCTCCAGCGTGTGGGCGATCTCATCGGTGGCCGGTCCCACTCTGGGCGGCCTGTTCGCGCAGTTCGTGTCGTGGCGCTGGATCTTCTGGGTGAATGTGCCGCTGTGCGTGCTGGCCCTGTTCATGCTCCTGCGCAACTATCGCGAGTCGTTCCAGAGGCACAGCCGGCGCATCGACGTCGGCGGTGCCGTGCTGCTCACGACTGCGCTCGTTCTCCTCGTGCTCGGGGCGCTGGAGGGCGGGCAGGGCTGGGCGTGGGACAGCTGGCAGAGCATCGGATGCTTCGCGGTGGGCGGCGTCCTCCTGGTGGTGTTCGCGATGGTCGAACGACGGGCCGCCGATCCCGTGCTGGCGCCCTGGGTCTTCACGAGCCGCATCGTGGTCACCACATCCCTCGCCGCCCTCGGCGTCGGCGCCGCCCTGATCGGGCTCACATCCTTCGTCCCGACGTTCCTCGAGTCCACCGCCGGCGCCACTCCCCTGCTGGCGGGCCTCGCGGTGGCCGCCTTGAGTCTCGGCTGGCCGTTGAGCGGATCCATCGCGGGCCGGTTCTACCTGCGCATCGGCTTCCGCTGGACAGCCGTGATCGGGGCGACCCTCGTCCTCATCGGGGCGGTGCTGATGGTCGTGTTCGCGCCCGCGGCCTCCCTCGCGCTGACGGCTATCGCGTGCTTCGTCGTCGGGGTGGGACTCGGGCTGGTGGTCAATCCGTCGCTGATCGCCGCCCAGTCGTCGGTCGATCTGCGGCGGCGCGGTGTCGTGTCGGGCACGAGCATGCTCGCCCGTGCCGTCGGCAGTTCCGTGGGGGTGGCCGTGTACGGTGCGATAGCGAACGCCGTGATCGCCGCGTCGGGCGGCGAGCAGCGTCCGGCCGCCGTTCAGGCCGGTTCGATCGCGGTGTTCGTCGGGGTGGCGCTGTCGGCGGCGCTGCTGGTGGTGTGCACGGCCTTGATCCCGCCCGTGCCGATCGCCGACGAGCCGCCCGCGCAGCCCGCCACCTGATCGGGGCCGGCGGGCGTCGGGGACTGGCGGTACCATGCGGCGCATGACGATCGATCCACATCTGCGTGACTGGCTGCTGGACTCCGATCCGGCCTTGCGCTGGCAGGTCGAACGCGATCTCGTGGGCGCCCCTCCCGAGGTCTGGCGGGCGACCCGGGCGCGAATCGCGACCGAGGGGTACGGCGCGGCCCTCCTGGCCAGGCAGGATGCCGACGGCCAGTGGGCCGGCGGCGCCTACTTCCCGGCCGGCTTCTTCGGAAGCGCCGAAGCCGACGCTCCCGGCCAGCCGTGGGTGGCCACGACATGGGCGCTGCGCGATCTTCGAGAATGGGGCCTGGATCCGGAGGCTCTCGGCGACACGGCGGCACGTCTCGATGCCAACAGCCGCTGGGAGTACGAGGACCTTCCGTACTGGGGCGGCGAGATCGACGTGTGCATCAACTCGTACACGCTCGCGGCGGGAGCCTGGCTGGGCGCCGACGTGTCCTCCCTCGTGGAGTGGTTCCCGGCGCACCGGCTGGCCGATGGGGGCTGGAACTGCGAGGCCGAGGAGGGCGACTCGGTCCGTTCATCGTTCCACTCGACGTTGAACGCGGTGCGCGGCATGCTCGCCTACGAGATGCTCACCGGCGACACGAGGCTGCGCGACGCACGGCACGGCGGCGAGGAGTATCTGCTCCGGCGACGGCTCATGTTCCGAGCCTCCACCGGCGAGGTGGTGGGGAGCTTCGTCACCCGCTTCGTCTACCCCAATCGCCACCGGTACAGCGCGCTGGTCGCGCTCGACCACTTCCGCGACGTCGCGCTGCACGAAAAGACGAGGCCGGACCCACGGCTGGCCGACGCGGTCGAGCTCGTGCGCGAGACGCGGCAGCCGGACGGCACCTGGCTGCAGACCGCTCCGCTGCCGGGCCGCACGTGGTTCGACGTCGACGTGCCCGAGGGACAGCCGTCGAAATGGCTGACTCTGATGGGGACCCGCGTGCTCGAGTGGTGGGATGCCGCGCGCTGACGTCGCCTTCAGCCGCGCTGCGACCGCCATACATCGTCGAGGGCGGTGTCCAGATCAGGCATCGAGAACCGGAATCCGGCGTCCGTGAGCCGCCGCGGAACCACCCAGCGGCTCTTCAGGACGAGCTCCGGCTCTGTCCGCAGCGCCTACATCGCAGGTTCGAGGACGAACCGCGGAGCCGGAATCCCG
>Ga0164243_10012209_pt1 | contig 12192 bp, 8 predicted proteins | sample OricompcompostOP_FD_108781 | JGI IMG/M metagenome (GOLD analysis project Ga0164243, IMG submission 108781) | Organic Plus compost microbial communities from Emeryville, California, USA - Original compost - Organic plus compost (OP) | ecosystem: Engineered > Solid waste > Mixed feedstock >...
CTGCGGCCCGCGCCGGACTCCAGGGCCTGCATCGCCTGACCGCCCACCCGGCCGGCCCTGCGGCCCGCGCCGGACTCCAGGGCCTGCATCGCCTGACCGCCCACCCGGCCGGCCCTGCGGCCCGCGCCGGACCCCAGGGCCGGCCGGGTGGCCGGCGTCGTCAAACGACGGCTGGTTCCGCGGTCAGGGTGCCGGCGGTGGCGTCGAGGGTCGCCGGGACGCCGACCGGGATGGTGAGCTGGCCCGGTCCGTGGCCGACGGGGAGGCCGCCGAGGACCGGGACGCCGAGGTCGCCCAGGCGGTCGAGGAGCATGGTGGCGAGGCCGACGTTCCAGTCGTCCAGGCAGTCGGTGAACTGCCCGAGCGCGACGCCGGCCAGGCCCGCCAGCACGCCGGCGCGGCGCAGGTGGGTCAGCATGCGGTCGATCTTGTAGACCGGCTCCTGGACCTCTTCCAGCAGCAGGATCGCGCCGGATAAATCCGGCATGTCCGGTGTGCCGATGGTCGACGTGAGCAGGCACAGGTTGCCGCCCAGTAGCGTGCCGGTGGCGGTGCCGGGCACCCGTACCCCGGCCGTGTCCTCGGTCTCCACCGACTTGACCGTGACCGGGTCGGTGCTCATCAGCGCCGACCGCAGCGACTCCGCCGACACCTCCGGCGTCCGCTCGTCGTTCCAGGCCAGCGCCGGGCAGTGCACCGTCGCCAGCCGGGCCCCCCGCCAGAGCGCCAACTGCAGGGCCGTCACGTCGGAGAAGCCGCCGACGACCTTGGGGTCGCGGCGGACCGCGGCCATGTCGAGGGCGTCGACCATCCGCTGCGCGCCGTAGCCGCCGCGCGTGCACAGCACGCCGCGGATCTCCGGGTCGGCGAACGCCGCGTTCAGGTCCGCGGCCCGCGTCGCGTCGTCGCCGGCCAGATAACCCCACCGGGCGTACGCGTGCGGCGCCACGACCACCCGCAGCCCCCACGACTCCAGCAGCTCGATGCCGCGCTCCACCCGCTCCGCCCGGATCGGGCCGGAGGGTGAGACGAGCATCACCGCGTCTCCGGGCTTCAGCGCGGGCGGCCTGACCGTGTGCACGACCGCGAGCTTAGGCGGCCCCCCGCCGCGGCGCGGTCCGACACCCCCTCGCCGCGGTTCGGCGCGCCGGTAGGGTCGACAGCGTGGCTATCGCGCTGGTGATCGAGAACGACCCCACCGACGACCTGCGCCGGCTGGGGGAGTGGTTCACCGAGGGCGGGCTGGAGCAGCGGGTCCTGCGGCCGCACGCCGGCGACGCGCTCCCCGACGACCTCGACGGGTACGACGCCTTCGTCGTCCTCGGCGGCGAGCAGCGCGCGTACCCGGACGACGACGGGGTGTACGACGCGGACTGGTTCCCGCGCCTCGAAGGCCTGCTCCGCAAGGCGGTCCGGACCGGCGTCCCGACGCTCGGCATCTGTCTCGGTGCCCAACTCCTCGCCACCGCGCACGCCGGCGCCGTCGAGCGCAGCGCCGCCGGCCCGGAGATCGGGCCGGCGCTGGTCGCCAAGCGCGACGCCGCCGACCACGACCCGCTGTTCCGCTGGGTGCCGCTGGCCCCCGACGTCCTGCAGTGGCACGTCGACGAGATCACCGAGCTGCCCCGCGGCGCGACGCTGCTGGCGGCCTCGACCCGCTACCCGCACCAGGCGTTCCGGATGGGCGAGCGGGCCTGGGGCCTGCAGTTCCACATCGAGTGCGACGCCGAGATGATCGCCACCTGGGCCGCCGGGTCCGCGACGCTGGCGGAGCTGGGCCTCGACCCCGACGACGTGGTCGCCGTCTGCGCCGCGGCGCTGGCCGACATCGAGGACGTCTGGCAGCCGTTCGCGATCCGGTTCGCCGCGCTGGCCCGCGGCGACCTCGACGTGCCCCGCCCGCCGCTGCCACTGCTGGGTCACTGATGGTCCGGCCGACCGGCGACCGCCCCACCCGGCTGGCCCGCTTCGGCTTCGGCGACAGCGCCGGCGAGCTGCTCGGCCCCTCGGGGCTGGCGCTGTGGGACCCGGCGGCGCAGGAGCCCGCCGGCCCGGCCGCGGCGGATCTGATCGACGCGCTGTCCCGCTCGGCCAACCCGGACCTGGCCCTGCGCCAGCTGCACCGGCTGGTCGAGTCCCTGAACCGCGCAGGCGGCGGCAAGTCGCTGCTGGACGCCCTCGCCGACGACGGCGGGCTGCGGCGGCGGCTGGTGGCGGTGCTCGGCGCGTCGTCGGCGCTCGGCGACCACCTCGTCGCCAACCCGGGACAGTGGCCGGCGCTCGCGTCGGGACCGGACGGGCAGGCGCCGGCGGCGCTCGGCGAACTGGAGGAGCAGCCCGGCGCCAACCCGGTGGCGGCGCTGCGGCTCGCGTACCGCCTGGCGCTCCTGAAGATCGCCGCCGCGGACCTGACCGGCGGCCGCGGCCTGGAGCAGACGATGGCCGCGCTGTCCGCCCTGGCCGACGCGACGCTGCGGGCCGCGTACGGCATCGCCGCCGCCGAGGCCGGCGCGCGGCCGCGGCTCGCGGTCGTCGCGATGGGCAAGTGCGGCGGCAACGAGCTGAACTACGTGTCCGATGTGGACGTCATCTTCGTCGCCGCGACCGACGACGACCTGCCGGCGGCGACCTCGATCGCGACCCGCCTCATCGAGATCTGCGGGCTGGTCGCCTGGCCGGTCGACGCCGCGCTGCGGCCCGAGGGCAGCCGCGGCCCGCTGGTCCGCACGCTCGCCAGCCACCTCGCCTACTACCAGCGCTGGGCCCGCACCTGGGAGTTCCAGGCACTGCTCAAGGCCCGGCCCGCCGCCGGCGACACCGCCCTGGCCCAGGAGTGGATCGACGCGCTGGCGCCGCTGGTCTGGCACGCGGCAGAGCGGCCCGAGGCGGTCGAGGACGTCCGGGCGATGCGCCGCCGGATCGTCGAGAACGTGCCGGCCCGCGACCTGGAGCGGGAGATCAAGCGCGGGCCGGGCGGGCTGCGCGACATCGAGTTCGCGGTGCAGCTGCTCCAGCTCGTGCACGGCCGGGCCGACGAGACGCTGCGCGTCACCGGCACGCTGCCCGCCCTGCGGGCCCTCGTCAACGGCGGGTACGTGGGCCGGGCCGACGGCGAGGCGCTGCTGCGCGGCTACCGCTTCCTGCGCACCGTCGAGCACCGGCTCCAGCTCCAGGGCCTGCGCCGAACCCACACCGTGCCCGCGGAGCCCGCCGCGCTGCGCTGGCTCGCGGCCGCCCTCGGTTACACGGCGCTGCCGGGCCGCGACGCCGTCGAGGGCTTCCGCGCCGACTGGGTCGCCCACGCCTCGGAGGTACGCCGCCTGCACGTCAAGCTCCTCTACCGGCCGCTGCTGGAGGCGGTGGCCCGGGTGCCGGCCGAGTCGCTGCGGCTCACCCCGTCGGCGGCCCGCAGCCGGCTGGAGGTGCTGGGCTTCGCCGACCCGACCGGGGCCCTGCGCCACCTGGAGGCGCTGACCGGCGGCGTCACCCGTACCGCCGCGATCCAGCGGACCCTGCTGCCGGTGCTGCTGGAGGAGTTCGCCGACTCGGCCGAGCCCGACCGCGGGCTGCTCAGCTACCGCCAGGTCTCCGAGGCGCTGGGCACGACACCGTGGTATCTGCGGCTGCTGCGCGACGAGGGCCCCGTCGCGCGGCGGCTGGCGCGCGTGCTCAGCCTGTCCCGGTACGCGGCGGACCTGCTCTCCCGCGACCCGGAGGCGCTGCGGCTGCTGGCCGACGACGCGGAGCTGGCCCCGCGGCCGGCCGACGTGCTGCGCGACGGGTTCGCCGCGGCCGCCGACCGGCACGACGACCCGGCCGAGGCGATCCGCGCCGTGCGCGCGCTGCGCCGCCGCGAGCTGTTCCGGATCGCCTGCGCCGAGGCGCTCAGCAACGGCTCGCTGGCCCCGGCGTCCCCTGTGGACATCCGGGCGGTCGGCACGGCGCTCTCCGACGTGGCCGACGCGACACTGGGTGCCGCGCTGCGCGCCGCCGCCCGCGCGTACCCGATGCCGGACAAGATGACGTTCGCGGTCGTCGGGATGGGCCGGTTGGGCGGCGAGGAGATGAGCTTCGCGTCGGACGCCGACGTGCTGTTCGTGTACGAGCCGCCGCCGGGCGTCCCGGAGGACGCGGCCAGCGCCGCCGCGCACGCGGTCGCCGAGGAGCTGCGCCGGCTGCTCGGGATGCCGGCGCCGGACCCGCCGCTCGGCGTCGACGCCGACCTGCGGCCGGAGGGGCGGCAGGGCCCGCTGGTCCGCAGCCTCGCGGCGTACGCGCAGTACTACGCCCGCTGGTCGAAGGTGTGGGAGGCGCAGGCGCTGCTGCGGGCCCGGCCGGTCGCCGGCGACCCCGGGCTGGGGGAGCGGTTCATCGCGATGGCCGACCGGTACCGGTACCCGGCCGGCGGGCTGACCCGCGAGCAGACCGTCGAGATCCGCCGGATCAAGGCCCGCGTGGAGAACGAGCGGCTGCCGCGCGGCGCCGACCCGGCCACCCACGTCAAGCTCGGCCGGGGCGGCCTGGCCGACGTCGAGTGGGCGGCCCAGGTGCTCCAGCTCCGGCACGCCGGCACGGTGGCGGCGCTGCGGACGACCCGTACGCTCGACGCGCTGGCCGCCGCCGCGGACGCCGGCCTGGTCGACCCGGCCGACGCCACCGCGCTGGCCGCCGGCTGGGCCTCGGCCGCCCGGGTCCGCAACGCGCTCACGCTGGTCCGGGCCCGGCCGGGCGACCAGCTGCCACGCCACGGCGTGGAACTCTCCGGCGTGGCCCGCCTGCTCGGCCACGACGACCCGGGCGAGTTCCTCGACGAGTACCTCCGCCTGGCCCGCCGGGCCCGGACGGCCCTGGAACGGGTGCTGGCCTAGCCTCTCGCCCGGGCGACGACCTCCTCCGGGGAGAGCGGCGCCTTCGGGTGGTGGGTGAGGCAGAGCGGCGTGCGGACCTTGACGAACGGGAAGCCCTCGCCCGCGGCGTAGAACTCGCCGCTGGTCAGCAGGCCGATGTCGGGCAGCCGGCCGCCCTTGGCCTGGGCCAGCTCGCGGGCCGCCTCGATCTGCGCGTTCGTGTTGAGCACGCCGAAGAAGCGGGTCGTCGCGTTGCCGGAGATCTGGTTGTGCAGGCCCTTCGGGGCCTGGGTGGCGAAGACCAGGCCCAGGCCGTACTTGCGGGCCTGCGCGGCGAGCGCGATCGAGCTGGCGGTGCACGGGGTGGTGCCGCTGGACGGCGCGAGCGTCTGGGCCTCGTCCATCACGAACAGGCCACCCAGCGGCCGGTCGCCGGCCGGGTTCCGCTTGATCCAGGCGAAGAGCGCCAGCTGCAGCTGGTTGACGAAGCTCTGCCGCTGCTCGTCGGAGTCCAGGCCGACGAAGCTGATCACCGAGACCCGGGCCCGTTTGCCCGGCGCCGGGGTGAGCAGCGTGCCGGGGTCGGCGGCGGTGCCGGCGCCGCCGAAGAGCGGGTCGGTGACCATGGCCGCCTTGAGCGTCTCGGCCAGGTCGTGGGCCAGCTTGTGGGCCTTCGCCATCCGGCTCACGCCCTCGGGCAGGTCGGCCAGGAAGTCGGCGAAGCCGGGCAGGCCGGCGTGACCCGACCGGGCGTACGCCAGCAGCGCCTCGGTCAGGACGGCCTTGCTCTGCTGCGCCAGCCGGGTCCGGCCGGTGATGCCGGCCCGGGGTGCCAGCGCCTCCACCGTGGAGCCGACCGCCTGCTCGAACTCGTCCGGCGAGTCGCGGACCGAGCTGAAGTCGGGCAGCGGCTGGAACGCGAGCGGGCGGCCGAGGCGTACCCGCGGTGTCCAGACCACGACGTCGGTGGTGGCGAGGTACTCCCGCGCGCGGGCCGGGTCGTCGGGGCCCCAGCCGGCCGGGGTCTCGGGCCAGGGGTCGCCGAGGCGGGCGAGGTCGTTGTTGGGGTCCAGGACGATGGCCGAGACGCCGCGCAGCGCGCACTCCTCGACCAGGCGGCGGATCAGCACGGTCTTGCCGGAGCCGGAGCCGGCGAAGATCACGGTGTGGCGCCGGAGGGATTCCAGGTCGATCCGGAACGGCCGGCCGTCGTCGCTGGACCGGCCGAGCACGACGGCGTGCGCGCCGGGCACCGGGGCCGTCGCGACGACCCGCTCCGGCGCCGCGGCGGCTCGCTCCGGGGCCGGCCCTGCCGACGCGGCCGGTTCGGCCGGCGGCTCGGCGGCCGGGTCGCCGAGGACGGCGCGGAACAGGGCGGTGGAGCTGGCCGGGCGGCGGGTGAGCAGCCACTCCTGGAAGCCGGCCGGCGGCGCCGACCGCAGCCGCTCCAGCGCGGCGAAGACGCGCAGGTCGCGTTCGGTGAGCGGATGCACCGCGCCGCCCGCGGCGCGGAAGGCCGACGTCACCTCGGCGGTACGCGTACCGGTGGGCCAGGGTGTGTTGCGCAGCAGCACCAACCGGCGCTGCGGCAGGTCGCGGTCGAGCCCGGCCATCGTGCACGCGGCGCGGACGCGGGAGATCACGGCTATCGCGTTCGAGCTGGCGATGGCCCGGAACGCGACGTGGGACTCGTCCTCGACCGACTCGTCGAGCACCTGGACGAGCCGGGCGTGCAGGGCCGGCTTGCGACCGGGAAGCGGGTCGTGCTTGAACACCGCTCCGGTCGGCGCCTGCTCGTCGATCCAGGTGGCCAGGCCGGCGGCGAGCAGCGGCGGCAGGGCGGCGTCCTCGGTGGCGGGGTCCAGCGCGGCCCGCACGTCGGCGGCGGCGACCAGCTCGGCGAACCGCCGGTCGAGGTCGTCGCCGGCCGCGGCCGGGCCGGCGGCGGGCACCGGGAGGACCGCCGCGTCCGCCGGGCCGGCGGGCGGGCTCGCCGGACCGGCCGCGTCGACCAGGCGGGCCAGCTCGACGATCTCGCCCGCGTCCAGGCACTCGCGGATGTGCCGGTCGACCCGGCGCAGCAGCGCGCGCGGCGTGAAGTCCGGCGCGTCCTCGAACGCCTCGGGCCGGACGGGCCAGGTGTCGTACGGCACCGGGATGTGGCGCTCCTGGAACCGGGCCGTGAACCGCTTCGCGATGATCGCCCGCCCGATATCCGGCGTCGGGATGCGGTCGGGCAGGACCGCCTCGCGGAACCGGTCGGTCACCGGCGTCGGCGCCATCGTGCGCAGCACCGCCCAGGTGTCCGGCAGGCAGGAGACCACGGTGAGCGTGCGGCGCGTGACGTCGCGGAGGTTGAGCAGCCCGTCGGCGATCGGCGCGACCACCTTGGCGTGCGCCTCCTCGACGTCCTCGTCCCGGCGGAACATCGCGGTGCTGGTCTGCGCGAACAGGGTGTCGAGCTGGTCGATCGCGATCACCGACGGGCTCAGGGTGAGCGCGATCAGCCGGGAGATGTCGCGTACCACCTCCTGCGGGGTCCGGAGCCGGCCCGACAGGCCCCAGGCCGCCCGGCCGGCCGGGTCGCCGGCCTCCGAGATCAGGTGGGAGTACCCGATGTCCTGCGCGGCGAAGTCGCCGGAGGCGTGCAGCACCAGGGCCCGCGCGGTGTCCTGGCACTCGCGGCCGACGACCGGGTCGAGGGCACGCAGCGCGTAGACGAACGCGTCGAGGTCGTCGCGCCCCAGGGTGGCGCGGCCGCCGATCGCCTCGCGCACCTCGACCGGCAGCCCGAGCTGGGCCACCAGCCGCCACAGGAACGTCCGCAGCTGCGTACCCCAGCCGATCGCGTCCATGTCGAGGCTCTGCACCATGCAGATCGCGGTGCTTTCCCAGAAGGCGTGGCCGCTGTTGAGGTTGACGAGGAAGAAGTAGCCGCCGTCGCGCTGGATGCGGTCGCGGACGGCGCCGAGCAGGTGCGTCTTGCCCGCGCCGGCCCGGCCCTGCATCGCGACGCCGAGCGGGCTCGTGTCGTCGCCGGTCCGGGCCTTGTTGACGCCGCGCAGGATCTCCGCGACGACCTTCTCGTGCAGCTCCGGGACGTCGTACGGGGACGGACGCCAGACGTCGTCGGGGCGTTGGGCGGGGTTGAAGCTCAGCGTGCCGAGCGCGTCGGCGACATCCGGATCGATCATGCCGCTCCGATCTGGATGGTGTGGTTGTCCTCCTCGCCGATCCGTACGGCCGCCGCCCGGTCCCGTGCGGTGAGCGCCTTGGTGTTGGCGACCGGGATCACCCGTACCCCCGGCTGGCGGGCCAGCCGGCGCAGGGCGTCGTCCACCGCGGACCGGTCGAGCCCGGGCAGCGCGTCGCGCAGGTCGGCGAGACCCACCCACTCACCCGGCTGTCCGGCGACGGCGAGGTACGCGGCGCGGATCCGCGACTCCACGTCCGGTGCCGGCGCCTGCTTGAAGAACTCCTGGCGGCTCACCTGCAGCCGGTCCAGGGCCCGTCCCACGCTGCCGAGCAGGGTGAACAGGGAGCGCGCCGCCGAGCCGCCCTTCGGCGGCGGCGGCGAGTCGGCGAGCCGTTCCATCAGCCGCCAGCCCGCCGCGGTGAGGGCATGGGAGTACGGCCGGTGGTCGCGGTCCGTGCTCACCAGGCCGAGCTTTTCGAGTTTCCGGTTGGACGCGCCGGTCAGCGCGAAGCCGCCGAGCTCCTTGAGCTCGTTGTTGTCGAGCTCCCGGGCCTCGGCCATCAGCACGACGAGGGCCTGGATCTCGGTGGGGGTGAGGTGCGGTACGGGGTCAGCGGCGGGCATGGTCCCTCATCTCGATCGGGGGTGTCGTGGTGGCGCGGCGCCGGACCAGCGCTGCCTGGATGCGGCGCACCACCGCGTCGACGTCGTGGAGCACCTGGTCGTTGGTGAAGCGCAGCACGTCGTGGCCGAGGAGCTGGAGCTGGACGTCGCGGTGCCGGTCGGCGGCGTACCGCAGGCGCTCGCGGTGCTCGTCGCCGTCGACCTCGACGACCAGGCCGGCGACCGGCCAGAACAGGTCCAGGCGGTACGGCGCCGCGAGCGGGTCGAACGCGTACACGTGGTTCCAGTGCCGCCCGGTCGCCCACGCGTGCGGCCGCAGGGCCCGTTCGAGCCGCGTCTCCGCCGCGCTGTCCGCGCGGGGCCGCCCGGACAGCGGCGGGAACGACAGCGGCGGCGGGGTCCGGCCGTCCGGCAAGGTGACCAGCCGGCCCGGGATCGTCAGGCGGACGGCGGGCACCCGGTCGCCGGCGCGGTCCGGGTCGCCGGCCAGCCAGACGGCGGTGCGGCCGTGGTGGGCGAGCCATTCGCAGTGGGTGACGAGCGCGCCTTGGCCGGTCGGCGGGAGGTCGACCAGGACGGCCAGCGCCGGCCGGTCGTACGCCGTCCGCAGCACGCGGACGAGGCCGGCGGCGCGGACCTCGAGCGGGAGCGCGGCGGGCCGGTCCGGGGCCGCGCCGGTCCGGGCCTGCCAGGCCCGGGTGGCGAGATCGGCGAGGAACGGGCCGAAGTGCGGCGTGCGGGCGGCGGCGCCGGCCGCGAGCGCGCGGACCGCGGGCCGGGCGAGGAGGCTGCCGTCGTCGAGGGTGTCGCCGCCGGGCAGCCAGTGGGGGAAGAGGGCGAGCGCGACCCGGTCGAGGGCGTCGACGAGCGCGGCGTGCCCGTCGCCGGGTGCCGGCCGGAACCGGACGACGGCCGGGGCGTCCGGCGGCAGCGGGTCGCTGGCGGCTTCCAGCAGGTCGGGGTCGACGCCGGCGAGGTGGCTGACCTGGCGCGGTGGTGGCACCGTCCACCATGGCGCGTCGTGCCGCTCCGGCCGGGTCATGCGTCGCACCGTACTGGCCAGGCCGCCGTGATCGCAGTCCGCTGTTCGGGGCGGGCCGCATGGCCCGAAGATCCCGGGGTGAAGGAAGGGCCCCTTCCTAACGCCCCGGCGTTAGGAAGGGGCCCTTCCTTCACCGCCTCGGACGCGTGCGCGCCGGCGGTCGATGGGCATGATCGTGATTGCCGGCGGACGGCGGGCCGGGAGCGGCCACTAGACTGCGACGCATGGCCAAGCCAGAAGAGAAGGTGTCGTTCGGCGGACGCCTGAAGCAGATCGGGATGGTGTTCTCGTTCACCGCCAAACAGGACAAGATGTTCCTGCCGATGGCGATCGGGGCGGTGCTCATCCCGCTGCTGCTGGCCGCCCTCGCGGTGGTGCTCGGCTGGGGCCTGATCTTCATCCCGCTCGGCATCCTGATCGCGCTGCTCGCCCTGCTGATCGTGCTCAACGTCCGGTCCAACCGGGCGATGATGAACGTCGCCGAGGGGCAGCCCGGCGCCGCCGCCTCGATCATCGAGAACATGCGCGGCGACTGGCGGGTCCGCCCGGCGGTGAGCTCGACGACGTCGATGGACATGGTCCACCTGGTGGTCGGCCGCCCCGGCGTGATCCTGCTGGCGGAGGGCAACCCGCAGCGGGTCCGGGGCCTGCTCGGGCAGGAGAAGCGCCGGCTGGCCAAGGTCATCGGCAACGCGCCGCTGCACGACTACGTGATCGGCAACGGCGAGAACGAGGTGCCGATCCGCAAGCTCCGGATGACGCTGACCAAGCTGCCGCGCGCGCTGAACGGCAAGGACGTCAACGCGCTCGACAAGCGGCTGACGGCCCTGTCGGCCCGGCCCACGCTCCCGAAGGGGGCGATCCCCAAGAACATGCGACCGCCGAAGGGTGCGTTCCGCCAGATGCGCGGCCGCTGACCGCGCCGCGGCGCGGGCCCGCGTGCCATGACGATCGACACCCACACATGGCTGACCGGCCTGGCCATCACCGCCGGGCTGCTGGTGGCGTCGTGGGGGCTGCTGTTCGTCCTGGCCCGGCGGCTGCCGCCGGGGCTGCTGCGCGACCTGACGGCGTTCATCCCGGACTGCGTCACGGCCGCCCGCCGGCTCCGCAAGGACCCGCGCGTCCCGCGCCGGGCCCGGGTCGCGGTGATCGTCGCCGCGCTCTGGGTGGCCAGCCCGATCGACCTGATCCCCGAGTTCATCCCGGTGATCGGGCCCCTGGACGACATCGTCGTGGTCGCCCTCGCCCTGCGGTACGCCGCCCGCCAGGTGCCGCGCGACGTGCTGCTCGCCGCCTGGCCCGGCGACACCCACCTGATCGAACGGCTCATCGGCCGCCCGCCGGCGGGTGGCGGGCGACCCGGCGCGGACCGGGAGGCTGGCGGGAGCGACGGTCCGGTGGCGCGCGGACCCGAGCCGTGAAACGTCCGGTCGAGGGTGGCGCGGCACCGCGGAGGGCGAAGTGCCGACACGTCGGGCGTTTTGGGGTTAATGTTCGATTCTGGTGGGTCGTCTCGCCAACGGCCCAGGCAAACCTGGCAGCCCGAGGGTGACGTAACACGGCAGAAACTTTTGCGACACGCTCGGGCAACGGCCCCGCCATAGCGTCGCTGCCAGCCTTGCCGCAGAGAAAAGCAAGCCATCGTGGCTGAAGCCCGTAGCGACGTGCCAGGAGGACGTGTTGTTCGCCAATCCCGAGGAACTCCTGCGATACCTCAAAGACGAGGACGTGAAGTTCGTCGACGTCCGATTCTGTGACCTGCCCGGCGTGATGCAGCACTTCAACGCCCCGGTCGAGTCGGTCGACGACAACATCTTCACCGACGGCCTCGCGTTCGACGGTTCGTCGATCCGCGGTTTCCAGCAGATCCACGAGTCCGACATGCTGCTGCTGCCGGACGTGGCGACCGCCTTCATCGACCCGTTCCGCGCGCAGAAGACCCTCGCCCTCAACTTCTTCATCCATGACCCGTTCACGCGCGAGCCGTACTCGCGCGACCCGCGCAACGTGGCGAAGAAGGCCGAGGCGTACCTGGCCGCGAGCGGCATCGCCGACACCGCGTACTTCGGGCCCGAGGCCGAGTTCTACATCTTCGACTCGATCCGCCACGAGACCAGCTCCAACCAGGCGTTCTACTACATCGACTCGGTCGAGGGCTGGTGGAACACCGGGCGTGAGGAGCCGGGCGGCAACCGCGGCTACAAGACCGCCTACAAGGGTGGCTACTTCCCCGTGCCGCCGGTCGACCACTACGCCGACCTGCGCGACACGATCGTGCGCAAGCTGGTCGACACCGGCTTCACCGTGGAGCGCTCGCACCACGAGGTCGGCACCGCCGGCCAGGCCGAGATCAACTACAAGTTCTCGACGCTGCTGCACGCGGCCGACCAGCTGCAGCTGTTCAAGTACATCGTCAAGAACACCGCCTGGGAGGCGGGCAAGACGGCGACGTTCATGCCCAAGCCGCTGTTCGGCGACAA
>Ga0164243_10012210_pt1 | contig 12191 bp, 9 predicted proteins | sample OricompcompostOP_FD_108781 | JGI IMG/M metagenome (GOLD analysis project Ga0164243, IMG submission 108781) | Organic Plus compost microbial communities from Emeryville, California, USA - Original compost - Organic plus compost (OP) | ecosystem: Engineered > Solid waste > Mixed feedstock >...
CAGCAGCCAGAACGAGATGTTGTTCATCCGCGGGAAGGCCATGTCCGGCGCGCCGATCATCAGCGGCACGAACCAGTTGCCGAACCCGCCGATCATCGCCGGCATGACCATGAAGAAGATCATCACCAGGGCGTGGGCGGTGACCACGACGTTGTAGCCGTGCTTGCCGTGGAACAGGCCCAGCTGCGCCAGCAGGCCGTGGTCGGAGAACACCTGGATGCCCGGCTCGTAGAGCTCCCAGCGGATCAGGCCCGACAGCAGCGAGCCGACCACGCCCGCCATGATGGCGAACAGCAGGTACAGGGTGCCGATGTCCTTGTGGTTGGTCGACAGGAACCAACGCACGAAGAAGCCCGGCTTGTGGTCGTGGGCGTCGTGCCCGGCGACGGCGGTGTGCGACATCTTAAGCGTCCTCGTAATCAGTGCGCCGGGGCGGCGGCGGCCGAGCTCGCCGCGGGCGCGGCGCTGGCTGCGGGGGCGGAGCTCTCGGCGGCGGAGGCCGCGCCGGAGGCGGGAGCGGCCGGGGCGGTCGCGGCGGCGGGAACAGCGGCGGCGGCCGCTGGGGCGGCGGCCGGGGCCGGCGTCATGGAGCCGCCCTTGGACTTCACCCAGGCCTCGAACTCGGGCTCGGAGACCACCCGCACCTCGATGGGCATGAAGGCGTGGTCGACGCCACAGAGCTCGGAGCACTGGCCGTAGTAGACGCCCTCGCGCTCGGCGCGGAACCAGGTCTGGTTCACCCGGCCGGGGACGGCGTCGATCTTCACGCCGAAGGCCGGCACGGTCCAGGAGTGGATCACGTCCGCCCCGGTCACCAGCACGCGGACGGTCTTGCCCACCGGCACCACCATCGGGTTGTCCGCCGCCAGGCGGAAGGGCGCGCCGCGGGCCTTGGCCTGGTCTTCCGGCAGCAGCACCGAGGTGTACTCGGAGACGTTCAGGTCCGGATACTCATAGGACCAGTACCACTGGTTGCCGGTCGCCTTCACGGTCACGTCGGGCCGGGGCAGCTCGTGGAAGGCGTACAGCAGCTTGAACGAGAAGATCGAGATGAACATCAGGATCAGGACCGGCACCACGGTCCAGATCACCTCGATCGGGGTGTTGTGGCTCCAGCGGGCCGGGCTCGGGTTCGCCCGCTTGTTGAAGCGGACGATGCACCACAGCAGCAGCGCCAGCACGAACAGCACGATCGCCGTGATGATCGGCAGCAGGATCGCGTTGTGGAAGAACATCTGTTGGTGGCGCAGCGGCGACGCGGCCGGCTGCATGTCGATGGCCCCCGGTGTCGGCTGGCCCAGCAAATCGGCTGCCCAGGCTTGCGCCCCGACGCCCGCCGTCGCGACCGCGGCGAATAGGCCGGCGGCCCGCTTCAGCATCCCCATTCTTGACGCCCTCATGTCCCTCACGGCTCGTTACGACCGGCCCTGGAAGCCGCACCAGTCGGGGCTCCGGCCGCACCGCGCGCGACATTGAGCGCTGGCGCGCTTCGGTTACCCCGGTCGAGGCGTGCATACGCGCTCTGCCCAGCCTTGCCAAGGCGCTAGCGCGGCCCGGCGCGGCCCTGCGGCGAAGCTTGCGGCCGCAGGGGCCCGGCGGGCCCCGGACGGGGGCCGGCGGGGGCGAATCGCGGCTCTCGCGCCCGCCCGGCGCCGGGCGGGGTGACTTGGGCGGCCCAAGCCCCTATGTCCGGGGCCTCGAGAGGAGTTCAGCCGCCATGACCGCGCACTCGCCTTCGGCCTCGATCCTGGAGACCCACGACGTCGCTCCCGAGCGGGCCCGGGAGGTCCTCGGCGACGCCCTGAACGGGGCCGACGACGGCGAGCTGTTCCTGGAGCGCTCCGAGAGCGAGTCCTTCGTGTTCGACGACGGCCGGCTGAAGTCGGCGGCCTACGACTCCACCGAGGGTTTCGGCCTGCGCGTGGTGGCCGGCGAGACCGCCGGCTACGCCCACTCCAGCGAGATCTCCGAGGCCGCCATCCGCCGCGCGGCCGCCTCCGCGTCGCTGGCCAAGCGCGGCTATTCCGGCGTCGCCGCCGAGGGCCCGCGGCCGACCAACGCCAAGCTCTACGGCGAGGAGGACCCGCTGGCCTCGCCGGACTTCTCCGACAAGGTCTCCCTGCTGCAGGAGATCGACGCCTTCGCCCGCGCCAGGGACCCCAGGGTGGTGCAGGTCATGGCCTCCCTCGCCGGCGAGCGGCGGGTGGTGGAGATCCTGCGCGCGGACGGGCGGCTGCTGCGGGACGTGCGCCCGCTGGTGCGGCTGAACGTCAACGTCACCGTCGAGGAGGCCGGCCGGCGCGAGTCGGGGACCTCCGGCGCGGGCGGCCGCGCCGGCTTCGAGGCCTGGATCAGCCCCGACAAGTGGCAGGACCAGGTCGAGGAGGCCCTGCGCATGGCGCTGGTGAACCTGAAGTCCGTGCCCTGTCCCGCCGGCGAGATGGACGTGGTGCTGGGCCCCGGCTGGAACGGGGTGCTGCTGCACGAGGCCGTCGGCCACGGCCTGGAGGGCGACTTCAACCGCAAGGGCACCTCGGCCTTCTCCGGCCGCATCGGCCAGCGGGTGGCGGCGCCCGGCGTCACGGTGTTCGACGACGGCCACATCCCCGGCCGGCGCGGCTCGCTCACCATCGACGACGAGGGCACCCCCACCAGCCGCACCATCCTGATCGAGGACGGCGTGCTGGTCGGCTACATGCACGACCGCATGAGCGCGCGCCTGATGGGCATGCAGCCCACCGGCAACGGCCGGCGGCAGTCCTACGCCCACATGCCGCTGCCGCGCATGACCAACACCGGCATGCTCGCCGGCGACACGCCCCGGGCGGAGATGATCGCGTCGACCAGGCGCGGCCTCTACTGCGCCAACTTCGGCGGCGGCCAGGTGGACATCACCAACGGCAAGTTCGTGTTCCAGTGCACCGAGGCCTATCTGATCGAGGACGGCCGGATCACCACCCCGGTGAAGGGCGCCACCCTGATCGGCGACGGCCCCTCGGCCCTCACCCGGGTGACCATGATCGGCGACGACTTCTGCTTCGACCCGGGCATCGGCGTTTGCGGCAAGTCCGGCCAGGGCGTCCCGGTGGGCGTCGGCCAGCCCAGCCTGAAGATCACCGGCCTGACCGTGGGCGGCACGGCGGTCTGATCCTCCCCGCCCGCGAGGTGAGGGGCGCTCAGGCGTCCAGCATCTGGTTGGAGCGGGCGACGTAGAACGAGCCGCTCCAGGACAGCACGATCCAGTCGCCGGGCTTGGCCACGGCCGCGCCCTCGGGCGTGGAGACCTGCACCGCGCCGCCTTCGAGCGCACAGCCCTCGTCGCCCAGCCACATCCATAGCTTCGACCAGCTCTTGGCGTCGTGCGGCGGCGGCACGCGCAGGGCGGCGCCATGGTCGAAGTCGGGGCTGGAACGGGCGTATCGCATCGGCGGGACCGGTGTGAGGGGACTCAGAGCCGAAGCAAAACTGCGTCGGTCACCAAGACCTTAACGGCGCGGCCGGAACCGTCGCCTGGGCCGGGGAGTTGGTCCCAGGGTATAAGCGGGGCCGCGCGCGCCCGCGTGCCTTGGATTGCTGTCATGAGGATGAGGCCATGAGCGACATTTCCGCGAGCTCCACCAGCGGCGCTTCCACCGAAGGCCGGCTCCCCAACGGCGCGGACGAGACCGCCGCCGGCGCCAGGTCCGCCAGCGCGGCCAAGCTGCAGGGCGCGGCCTCGGCCGTCGCCGACGAGGTGCAGTCGATCGTGCAGGACCGCATGACCCAGGTCCGCCAGGCCGCGGCCAGCGCCTACGACGCCGCCAAGGTCCGCGGCGAGGGCGCCAAGGAACAGATGGACGTCTACGTCCGCGGCCGGCCCTGGGAAGCGGTGAGCTTCGCCGCCCTGATCGGCCTGGCCATCGGGCTCTACATCGCCCGCTGAGCGCGCCGGATCGTCAAGCTCCCTGAACATCGCTACCAATAGCGAGTCTTGACTCCCGAGCGCCGCGGCGACGGCGCCGGGCGACGGGGAGGGGGCGATGCGGGGACGCTGGCTTGGTGCGGTCGTGGGCGCGGCTCTGGCGGCGTGGCCGGCGCTGGCGGCGGCTCCCCCGGCATCGTCGGCCCTTCCCGCCCAGGTGGACGGCGCGCGCCTGCGCGCGGCCGACGCCGAGCCCGGGAACTGGATGAGCGTCGGACGCACCTGGGACGAGCAGCGCTTCAGCCCGCTCCGCGGGATCGACACGGCCAACGTGGGGCGCCTGGGCCTGGCCTGGTACGCCGACCTCGACACCTACCGCGGGGTGGAGGGCACGCCCCTGGTGGTGGACGGGGTGCTCTACAACACCACCCCCTGGAACATCACCTCCGCCTACGACGCGGCCACGGGCAAGCGGCTGTGGACCTATGATCCCAAGGTGCCGCCCCAGTTCGGGCGCAAGGCCTGCTGCGACATCGTCAGCCGGGGCCTGGCCGCCTGGAAGGGGAAGATCCTCATCGCCACCCTGGACGGGCGGCTGATCGCGCTGGACGCCCGCACCGGCGAGCCCGTCTGGAGCGTGGACACCTTCGCCGGCGAGCCGCCGTGGAGCTACACCATCACGGGCGCCCCGCGGGTGTTCGACGGCAAGGTGCTGATCGGCAACGGCGGCGCCGAGCTCGGCGTGCGCGGCTACGTCACCGCCTACGACGCCGACACCGGCCAGAAGCTCTGGCGCTTCTACACCGTGCCCGGCGACCCCTCGAACGGGCCCGACGGCGCCGCCTCCGACAGCGTCATGCCCATGGCCGCTAAGACCTGGACCGGCCGCTGGTGGGAGCACGGCGGCGGCGGCACCGCCTGGGACTCCATGGTCTACGACCCGAAGCTGAAGCTGATCTACATCGGCGTCGGCAACGGCTCGCCCTGGGTGCAGAAGTTCAGGAGTCCCGGCGGCGGGGACAACCTGTTCCTGGCCTCGATCGTGGCGCTGAAGGCCGACACCGGCGAATACGTCTGGCACTACCAGGAGGTCCCGGGCGAGCAGTTCGACTCCACCGCCACCCAGCCGATGATCCTGGCCGACCTGGACTACGGCGGGCGCACCGTGCCGGTGATCATGCAGGCGCCCAAGGACGGCTTCTTCTACGTGCTGGACCGCCGCAACGGGAAGCTGATCTCCGCCGAGCCCTTCGTGCAGACGACCTGGGCCAGCCGGGTGGACCTGAAGACCGGCCGTCCGGTGGAGACGCCCGAGGCCCGCTACGGCGAGACGCCGGTGCTGCTCTCGCCCGGCGCGGGCGGCGCGCACAACTTCAACCCCATGTCCTACAGCCCGCAGACGGGGCTCGTGTATTTCCCGGCGGTGCAGGGCTTCATGACCTTCGCCGCGGCCCCGAGCTTCACCGGCGGCATCGGCACGGCCTTCGCCGGCCACGAGGCGCTGAGGAAGCAGCAGGCCGAATACGCAGACTCCCACCTGAAGGCGTGGCTGGTGGCCTGGGACCCGGTCAGGGCGCGGGCGGTCTGGAAGGTCCCCTATCCGCGCGACGGCTCGGGCGGCACGCTCGTGACCGCCGGGGGGCTGGTGTTCCAGGGAACGCCGGACAAGACCTTCGCCGCCTACGACGCCAGGACCGGCCGCAAGCTCTGGGAGGCCCCGGTCCAGTCCGTGCCGATCGCAGGGCCGATCACCTACACCGTGCGCGGCGAGCAGTACGTGGCCGTGAACGCCGGCTGGGGCGGCGGACTGGCGCACGTCCAGGCCGCCGCCTTCCGCGACCTGAAGGTCGCGCCCGGACGGCTCCTGGTGTTCAAGCTCGGCGGCGCGGCGAAGCTGCCGCCCCAGAAGCCCGACGACGGCTTCCCGCCCGAGCCGCCCTATGTCCGCGCCTCTGAGGCCGAGATCGCGCGCGGCGGCGAGCTCTACGCGAAGAACTGCGCCCTCTGCCACGCGCCCCTGGCGCGCGGGGGCGTCAAGGACCTGCGCCGCATGAGCCCCGACACCCACGCCCATTTCCTGGACATCGTGCTGGGCGGCGCCCGCGCCAAGGCCGGCATGGCCAGCTTCGCCGACGTGCTGTCCAAGGAGGACGCCGAGGCCATCCACAACTACCTGATCGCGCGCGCCCGCGAGGACTGGGGCGAGATGCGGCTAAAGCCCTGACCGGGGGCCGCGCGGGCCTTCACAGCCCCAGCCGCTGCAGCGCCTCTCCGATCCGCTGGCGGGCGGGGCCGTCGCGGAACGGGAAGGCCTCCATGAACTCGGCGCCGCTGAGGCCGGGCCGGCGCGCCCGGGCGGAGCCGGCCCAGGCGCGCGCCCGCGCCTCGTCCCCCCCGAGCGCCAGGCCGACGGCGGCGATCAGCTCGATCAGGGGATGGGCCCGGGGCGCCCGCGCGGCGCGCTCGCCCCACGCGGCCGCCTCCGCGGTTTCGCCCGTCACCAGGTGCGACAGCGCCCGCACCCCGAACATGCCGTACAGCAGCGGGTCCAGCGGGCTCAGCCGCATGGCGGCGTCGGCCAGGGCGCGGCCCTCGCCGGCCTCGCCCAGCAGGGTGCGCGTCCAGGCGCTGGAATACTTGGCCTGGGCGTAGTTGGGGTTGAGCTCGACCGCCCGGTCCAGCCACGGGAGGGCGCGCTCCAGCTCGCCGGTCAGCCAGGCCGCGCGGCCCATCACCAGGTTGCAGAACGGGTCCAGCGGATCGAGCTCCAGGCCCCGCTCGGCGGAGCGCCGGGCGAGCGTGACCGCCGCCGCCCGGTCGTCGGCGAATCTCAGGAACGCCGCCTCGAAGTGGGCGAAGGACAGGCCCGCGTGGGCCCGGGCGAACCCCGGCTCGCGCGCGAGCGCCTGCTCGAACAGCGCCGCCGCGCGCGCCGTTCCCTGCCGGTCGAAGCGGTACATCTCCGTCAGGCCCAGGTGGTAGGCCGACCAGGCGTCCAGGTTCTGCGGCGACTTCAGCGCCCGCTGGGCCTCCGCCACGGGGATCTGCAGCTCCACGGCCGTGACCACCGCCTGGGCGATGGCGCGGCGGATCTCGTGCACCGCCCCGAGCTCGCCCGCGTAGCGGTCGCCCCACAGGACACGGCCTTCCGCGGCGTCGCAGAGCTCGACCTGCGCCTCCAGCCGGCCGGCTTCGACCCGCACCGCGCCGGTGAGCACGTACCGCACGCCGAGCGCCGCCCGCACGCGCCCGGCGGGGACGTCCGCGCCCCGGAACTGGAAGGAGGAGCCGCGCGCGATCACGAACAGCCACCGCAGGCGCGACAGCTCCACGATCAGGTCGTGCGGCAGGGCCTCGGCGACGCCCGCGCCGGGGCCGTCCGGCCGGCCGCACGAGAACGGCAGGACCGCGATCGACGGCCGCGCCGGCTCCGGCCGGGGGGCCTCGTCCGCTGCGCCGGCGGGGGCGGCGGCCGGCGCGATCGCCTGCGCCTCGCCCACGAACCGGAAGCCGAGGCCGTGATGGGTGCGGATCAGCCGCTGGGAGGCGCCGTCGTCTCCGATCGCCTGCCGGGCCGACTTGATGCGGCTGGACAGGGCCGCGTCCGAGACGATCCGGCCGCCCCAGACCTCCTGGAGGATCTGGTCGCGGGTCACCACGCGCCCGCGGTTCTCGACCAGGAGCTTCAGCACGGCCAGGACCTGGGGCTCGAGCGCGACCGGGACCCCGCCGCGGCTCAGCTCGCAGGCGTCCAGGTCGAGGCGGAAATCCCCGAAGGCGTAGATCATGCGCCGCGAGGATACATCCCCGCGGAATCTCCACGAAGTCTCCAGGCGGCCTGCAAGTCCGCGCCGCCGCGCCGGGCTACCCGTGCTCCCGTCCGGGGCGCAGGGCCCCGACGGCAGACCGCGAGGAGAAACCGCATGCCGCTCGTCACCATCGACGTCATCAAGGACGTCTTCACCCCCGCCCAGAAGCGCGACCTGATCGAGAAGGTCACCGAGGCCATGGTCGCCGTGGAGGGCGAGGCCATGCGTCCGGTCACCTGGGTGCGGATCCAGGAGTTCGCGCAGGGCGACTGGGCCATCGGCGGCAAGGGCCTGAGCGCCCGCGACGTCCAGGCCATGGCCGGCGCGAAGGCCAAGGCGCCCGAGCCCGCGTGAAAGGCCGGCGCGCGGCCGGATCGGGAATCCGCGCCGCGCGCCCTGAGCGCTCGCGGAAACGGCTGCCGCCCATCCAATCTTCGGCTACGCTGCCCGCACCGCAACGCCGCGGTCGGAGATCGCCTCTGCCTGCCATCGCCCACAGCGGGAGGGTCTAGGCCCGAGCCGCCAAGGCTCCCCGACGTCCGGGCGCGTCCGGCGCCCGGCTCCCTTCGGCATGCGGACAGCATCGCAATGACTGACGACGACTTCGGTCCTCGGTTCCGGCTCGTGGAGATCGGCCCCGACGGACATCCCTCCGAGCGGCTGGGGGCTCTGCCCTCCGCCATCCGAGAGGCCTGCAGAGCGACGGCGAACCTCTACCGTCGGAACGGATTCCACCCGCCATGGGTCGGCTATCTCGCCCTGGACGGTCCCGCCGCGGTGGGCGGCGGCGCTTTCGTGGGCCCTCCGCGGGAGGCCGCCGTCGAGATCGCCTATTTCACCCTGCCCGAGCACCAGGGCCGCGGCCACGCCACGCGGACGGCGGCGGCCCTGATCGGGATCGCCAGAGGCGCTGCGCCGACGGTCGGCGTCTGCGCGAAGACGGCGCCGAGACATGGCCCGTCGACAGCCATCCTCGCGCGCCTGGGCTTCCGGCGCATCGGCGTGGCCGTCGATCACGAGATCGGCGAGGCCTGGGCCTGGCGGTTGGGCTAGGCTGCTCCGGTCGCCGGAAGGGGCCTACGCCTTCGGCAGCTGGTCGCCGTTCACCCAGAAGCCGTGGATCTGGCCCACCACCCTGTAGGGCATCTTCACGGTGGCGACGGGTCCGGCGTCCAGGTCCTGCAGGTCGACGATGATCAGGTCCGAGCGCCCGGCCTCCTTGGTCCGGCTCGCCACCCCGATCAGGTAGCCGTCGCCCTCCGGCGCGTCGGGCCTCCGCGGCACGAAGGTCATCTCCGCCAGGCCCGTGTCCGGCAGGGAGAACATCCGCGAGGCGCCCTTCTGGTGGTCGAACACCGCCCAGCCGCGGAAGGCGTTGAGGAAGCCGTAGCGGTAGGGGACGGTGTGGTAGCGGTCGTCCTGGCGCGACAGCGCCCCGGTGACCTCCGGGTACATGACCGTGCGCTCGTAGCCGTCGTGGCTCTTCTTCGACATGTCCACCCGCATGCGCACCACGCGGCCGGCGGCGTTCTTCGGATCGAAGGCCTCGTGCACCGCCGGGAAGAAGGGGAACTGGTTGCCCGGCGCCCCGTCCATGTCGATGGTGACCACGTCCCCGTCGGACCAGGCGCCCATGGTGTGGGTGGCCATCCAGGCAGGGCCCTTGATCCACTGGATGTCCTTGCCGTCGCCGCCCCGGCGCATGATCCCGAGGTAGGAGGGGAGGGTGGAATCCCAGGCCCAGTGCGGCCCGCCCTTCTCCAGCATCGCCTGGTTGGCCGCGAGCGGCGTGACCAGGAAGGCGATGTGCCTCTGGGTGACGGCGAAGTCGTGGATCATGGCCGTGTAGGGCGACTTCACCCAGGCCGACCAGTTCACCTTGCCGGTCCGGTCCACCGAGAACACCTCGATGTCGGGCGTGTAGAAGCCTTTGGCCTCGTAGCCGAAGGCGATCATCTCGCCGGTCATCGGGTCGAGCTTGGGGTGGGCGGTGAAGGTCAGCGACTTCATGCCCCCGCCGAAGGTGTAGTAGTCGTCCGTCGTCTCCAGCGTCAGCGGGTCCATGGCGACGGGAGGGGAATCCTCCTTCATCGCGAACAGCTTGCCGTGGTGGTAGACGATCTGGGTGTTGGCCGTGCCCCGGCTCAGCCCCTTCACCGAAGGGTCGTCCGTCAGCGGGTTGCGGTACATGCCGAACAGCGAGCGCCTGGCCGCGTGCTGGGCCTTCCAGCGCTGGGTGCGCACATAGCGGGTGCGGTAGTCCACGTGCCCGTCCTTGATGCGGAACATCGAGACGTGGCCTTCCCCGTCGAAGGGGATGTCCATCACCCACTTGGGATCCTTGGGATACTGCGGGTCGGGGCCCACGCGGTAGAAGGCGCCGTCGAGGCCCTCCGGCAGCTTGCCCTCCACCTCGCAGTCGTAGAGGTCGATCTCCGAGCGGTTCACCGCCCCGGCGGCGCTGCCTCCGCCGCCGAACGGACCGCCGAAACCGCCGCCGCCCTTGGGGAAAAGCACCTCCGCGCCCGCCGGCGCGGCGGCGGCGACGCCCGCCGCCAGGCCCACGCCGCCCAGCAGCGCCCGCCGGTCCACACCGCCCTTGGTCTTCTCGCCCATCGGCCCCTCCCTGGATCCCCTGCCGTTTCTCAGGAGACCTTATGCCGGATTCCGGGGAGCCGGAAGCGGGGCGGGCGCCGTCCGGGCCGCCTTCCGACGGTTCAGCTCAAGCCATTGAAGAAAAAGGCGTTTTAGGGGCGGAACGAAGCCGCGGTCGCCGCATTGCATGGTGAAGGTCAGTCACCGGGGCGTTGCCACATGCCGTCGTCATCCCAGTCTTTCAACCGCGTCGGCGGCGAGGTCCCGCTCGGCCCCGACGCCTCCCTGCTCGCCGCGGCGGTGCTCACCGGCGAGCGCTTCGCCGCCCTGACGCCGGCCGCGGACGCTTCGGCCCTCCAGTTCAGGCTGCTGGACGGGCAGGGGGCGGCGCTGGCCGCGGTCGACTTCACCGCCGGGCCCGCGGGCGCCGCCTTCGTGCGCCCGGAAGTCACCGCGCTGGCGGGCGGCGGCGCGGTGGTGACCTGGCTGTCGGCCTACAGCCACGGGCCTCAGGCCCACTACGCGGTGATCGGCGCGGCCGGACAGCTGCTCGCCAACGCCACCCTGCCGGCCGCCTCCGCCGCCTCGATCGACGCCATCGCCCTGCCGGACGGCGGGTTCGACCTGGCCCTGGCCCAGACCGACTTCTCCGGCCAGCACGCCTCCCTGACTTTGCAGGCGTTCGACGCCTCCGGCGGCGCGTCGGGCGCGGCCGCGGACGTCGACGCCGGCGGCCAGGGCTACAGCGGCCTGCAGGGCGTGCTCACCGCCTCGGGGCCGCAGCTGTTCTGGGCCGACCCCTCCGGAGTCCACGCCGCCCTGGTGGGCGCGGACGGCGCCGTGCACGAGGCCGAGGTGGCGGCCGGGGCCGCCGGCGCCCTGCAGGCGCTGAGGCTCGACGACGGCCGCGTCGCGCTCGCCTGGTCCGCCGCGGACGGCGCGGGATCGGACGTCCTCACCGCCGTGATCGACCCGGCGTCCGGCGCGGCGTCGGCCGCCGCCGTCGTGGCGTCCGGCGCGGGGGCCTCCGTCGCGGACCAGCGCCTCGGCCTGGCCGCCCTCGAGGGCGGGGGCTATGCGGTCAGCTGGCGACCGGACGGCTCGGGCGAGGCGTCCGCCGCGGCGGTGGGCCCGGACGGGCAGGTCGGTCCGGCCGCCGCGGGCGTCGGCGACCTGATCGGCGCGGGCGCCTCAGGGGAGCTCTACGCCGTGAGCCGCCACGACGGCGGCGCCTGGATCGACGGCTACGACTGGAGCGGGCCCGACGGGGATCCGGCTCCCGTCGCCGCCGGTCCGGCGCCCGGCCGCACCATCGCCGCCCCGGACGACAGCGGGACCGTCCTCGCCGGCGGCGCCGGCGACGACGTGCTGATCGCCAGCCACGGGGCCGACACCCTCACCGGCGGGGGCGGCGCGGACGCCTTCACCTTCCGCGTGGTCCCCTGGAGCGCGGGCCACGTCACCGACTTCGCGGTCGGGACCGACACCCTCGACCTCTCGGCCCTGTTCCGGGACGCCGGCTACGGCGGCGCCGATCCGGTGGGCGACGGCTACCTCAGCTTCTCGGACGACGGCGCGGGCGGGACCCGGGTGTGGTTCGATCCCGACAGCCACGGCTCGGGGACGCCGTGGCCCTATCTGATCACCAACCTCGACGGGGTCGCCCCCTCCAGCCTGCAGGTGGGCCGGGACGTCGTCGTCTCCGATAGCGCGGGCGGAGACCCGCCCGGAGGAGGCTCGGGCGACGCAGGTTCGGGCGGCGCCGTGGCCCAGTCGGGCGCCGCGCAGGGCCAGACCCTCGCGGCCCCGGACGACAGCGGGACCGTCCTGGCCGGCGGGGCGGGCGACGACGTGCTGATCGCCAGCCACGGGGCGGACGTCCTCAC
>Ga0164243_10012213_pt1 | contig 12191 bp, 13 predicted proteins | sample OricompcompostOP_FD_108781 | JGI IMG/M metagenome (GOLD analysis project Ga0164243, IMG submission 108781) | Organic Plus compost microbial communities from Emeryville, California, USA - Original compost - Organic plus compost (OP) | ecosystem: Engineered > Solid waste > Mixed feedstock >...
CAGTGCGCGCTCTGTGGCGGCGACGAGATTTACGCGGCCGAGGCAGCCGGGAGTTTCGGGCTCCGCAAGCACGGCGGGTTCGCCACCAGACAGACCGTCTTCACCGCCCTCGTCTGTGCCGCCTGCGGCTATGTGCAGTGGCACGCGCCTGTGGACGAGTACGAACGCAATTGGCTGCAGAAAAAGGCCCGTCGGGTCCAGCCGCAGACACCGCAATGACGCAGCGGCCAGCAGCGAGACGCATTCCGGGAAACGCTCGATGACTCATCTGCGTTTCCTCTCTTGTCAGTTGGCGGGAGAGCGCGGCCTGGCTGTCCCGCCGTACGTGCTGCCGCGGCCGAGCGCCACCGACGAAGCCGATGGCGCTCGGCCGGGTACGGGCGGACGCCCGCTTGCCGTTTCTGAAGCGGAGAAGTGAACCCGGGCTGGGACGGCGGCCGCCGAGACGGAGAGGCCGAGCCGTCTCAGTCGTCCCTCGCGGCGAACTCCGCGCCCGAGTCCACGTCATCCAGCTGAACCGGATGGCTCTCGACCTCAAGTGTGCGCATAAGAGCCGAAGTCGGGACGCGGTAGCGGTGTCCCGGACGGAGGACCGGGCAGGGGAAAGCGCCGTAGCCGAGAAGTCTGTAGGCCGTTCCCGTACTCATGCCCAACGCGCGTGCCGCCGTCTGCAAGTCGACCGTCACCGGGAGCTGGAAGAGTTCCGGGAAAGTGAGCGTGGGTCCCGAGCGCGTCGTCATGAATGCTCTCGCTGCCGGAGTGGCCGGAGCGAACGCCGGGCCCGCTGCGGGTGACCGACGTGTCCGGCGGTTCGGGCCCCCGTGCACAGGCGCGCTGCGCGGACGGTCTCGCCGAGGCCCATTCGGTGAGCCACCGAGCCGAGGCGCTCACCCTCCCGTCTGCCCGGGTCGGCCCCGATTTCTCCGGCGGAGTCCGGAATTCCCCGGTGCACAACTGCAGGCGCCCAGGCGTCTCCTGCTCGTGCCCGCCGGCTTCCTCCGGCGACTTCCACGTCCTCGGCCGGGTACTCGCGCCAGGCCGCCCGCACGACCTGCCATCCGCCACTGCTCGCCCTGCGCCACAGCAGTCTCCCGATATCAGGCTGATCCGGGGCGATTTCGCGAAGACCTTCAAGCGCCCCCAACAGCACGGCCGAGCAGATGTCCTCCGCGTCGGCACGGAATCGTGCGGACAGCCGCGCGACCGTGCGGCGCAGCCCGGGGAGCAGCACCCACAGCGCCACGAGGCTCCATACGCCGTCCAACTTCCCACCGCCGGAGGGCTGTTGAGCGAGGTGAACCAGGCGTCGCCAACGCATCCCGGAGTTCGGGATCCGCGTCGGGATTCCAGACGATCCGCCGGGCTTCAGCCGGGGAGACGGCGGGAGGTGAAGCGCCGTCGGCACCGTTGGCGAGTTCGTCGGCGCTGTTGTGCATCGGCAGAGCGAGGACCTGGTCGGCGTACTCCACTGACCAGGCTTCTATGGACGCGAAGAGGCGGAGAGTTCTCATACGAGCAATCACTCATCTCTGTGTTCCGGAAACTTGGGAACCGCGGCCCTCGAAGTGGCGGCACGAGCAGAGTGAGCGCAATGCGGAGTTATCAGCCAGCATCACAAATCGAAGGGGTGGTCCACTCCCGGATTCCCTGCGGATGGCCAGGTACATCATGTAGGGGGCCGCGGTGCTGTGTTGGGGAAACGCATTCCCCGCCCGGTCGTCGGGACCGCTCCCCGGCCTTCTCCTACGCATCCTCAGGAACCCGCGGTGTACGAGCACGGCGCGCTCTGCCGACTCAAGGAGTGCTCAGCGGACGGCGGCCACGAGCTGATCGAGCGTGGTGGAGATGACGAGGGTCGGCACGGTCGGTACGCCGAGATCGGCGCGGACGTCGACGTGGTCGATGAGCGGGTCGAGGTGATCCGGCGTACCGGGCGTGGGCGTTGAGCCCCGACCGGCCGGCAGCCGGCCTCACCGCTCCCCCCTCTCGTACGTCAACGCTGCGGCGCGGAAGGGGAGTTGGACGGGGAACATGCGGTGGACCTGCCGTGCGGGACGGTCTGACCGGTGGTGGCCGGGAGGCGTAGGCGCCCGTCGTGGACTTCGGCGATCCGGTCCACGGCGGTGAGGTGGGCGCGGTCGTGGGTGACGAGGACGGTCGCGGTGGACCGCTGGCGGGTGAGGCGGGTGAGGAGGTCGACGACGGCGGCGCCTCGTTGGTGGTCGAGGGCGCTGGTGGGCTCGTCGGCCAGGAGGACGGTGGGGTCGTTCATCAGGGCGCGGGCGATGTTGACGCGCTGGCGCTGGCCGCCGGAGAGCTGATGCGGCCGCCGCTCGGCCTGACCGGCGAGGCCGCTGCACCGCCGCCGTGGCCGCCGCCACCGAACTCGGCTTCATCCGGAGGCGGTAGAGCACCCGGCGGGTCCGTGCCGTTCGAGCGTGCGCCCTCGTGCATCCTCAACTGCCGCCGCCGGCCGGCCGGTTGAGAGGGCGCGGCGGCCCCGTCCGTCCGTCGGCCGCCCCTTGACCGCGTTACTCAACCGACGTACAAATTACTCATGCCAGTAAGCAAGAGTTCCACACCTTCGGTGGCGGCGACCGCGCGCCGTGCGCAGATCGTCGCCGCCACCATCGAGACGATCGCCGAACTCGGCTACGCCCAGGCCTCGTTCGCGCGGATCGCGGAGCGCGCACAGCTCAGCAGCACGCGGCTGATCTCGTACCACTTCGCCGGCAAAGAGGAGTTGATCAGTGCCGTCGTCGAGGACATCTACGGCGGGATCCGCGCCTTCATGGAGGAGCGGATGCGGGACCTGCCGGACGCCCGGACCGCTCTGCTGACCTACATACGCAGCAGGGTCGAGTACGTCGCGGGTCACCGCACGCAGATGGCCGCGCTGATGTCCGTCTTCCTCGACCACCGCAGCACCGAGGGCGAACGGCGATCCGGCAGCGGCACCGAACGGCGGGCCCTGCGCGAGATCCAGGACATCCTGGAATCCGGTCAACGCTCCGGCCTGTTCCGCGAGTTCGACACCTTCGTGATGGCGTCGACGGTCCGGCGGGCGATCGACGGCCTTCCGTTCCTGCTCCGTACCGAACCGGACCTCGACCTCGGCGCGTACGCCGCGGAGCTGACGACCCTGTTCGACCTCGCCACCCGGAGCACCAAGTGACCGCGGGCGCGGGCGACGCGGGCGCACGCGCAGACGCCGACGCGGACGCCGGTGCCGCACCGCAGCAGCAGGCGGGGCGGCGCGCAGCGCTGGACGTGGTGGCCGACCTCGCCGTGCCGATCGCCCTCTACTACGGGCTGCGCTCCGCCGGCACCGGCCTGTACGTCAGTCTGCTGGTCTCCGCCGCCGTACCCGCCGCGATCGCCGTCGCCCGGCTGGTGCGCGGGCGCCGCGTCGACGGGCTGGCCCTGTACACGGTGACGATCATGGTGCTCGGCGCCGCCGTGTCGCTGATCGCCGGGAGCCCGCGGTTCCTGCTCGCCCGCGAGGGGTGGATCACCGGCGTGACCGGAGTGTGGTTCCTCGCCTCCGTACGCTTCGCCCGCCGTCCCCTGGCCTTCTCCTACAGCCGCCCGATGCTGGAACGGCGCCTGACGCGGCGCGGTGTTCCGGGCGACTGGGAGCAGCTGTGGGAGCGACTGCCGGCGTTCCGGCGGATCTGGCGCGTCGCCACCGTGCTGTGGGGGCTGGCGCTGCTGGCCGACTCCGTCCTGCGGGTGGTGATGGCATACAGCCTGCCGGTGGACGCGGTGCCCGCGCTCGGCACGGCGTTGTACTCGGTGACCTCGCTGGTGCTGCTCGTCGTCACGAACACCTACTACCGGTTCGCCGGACTGTTCAACGGCGGCTCCGCGCTGTACGCACCGGTCGCGCACAGCTCAACTCGCCCCGTCCGGGCCCGGGTTGCGGGCGATCCGTGAAGCGCACCGCCACCTCACGCCAGAGTGCGGCTGCGCGCGCCGCGCAGCATCAGAAGCCAGAACACGACCGAGTACGGCTCCGAGGGGCCACGTGAACACCGGCCACTGACCCGGCGTTCGCTGGCGACGATCCGGGATTCTTCTCCCGCACGACGTCCAAGTACGCCGAGCGCGGCTACCGCTTCGTGCTGCTGGAGGCCGGCCACTTCGGGCGGGGGGTCTGCCTGGCCGCCGAAGGAGTATCGACGGGCTCACGCTGCATGTCCGGCTCGCACGACCACGAGCTGGAGGGGAACTCCTCCAGCTAGACGCCCGGTTGGAGAGCGTCGTACACAGCATCGTCCTCGGCACGGCGGCCGAGGGCGAGTCGCCCGCCGCCGAGCGAGCGCGCGTCCGTAAGGAACGTCTCCTGCACAGTGTTCGGCCGGCTCAGCTGCGCTGGTCCGCAGGGCGCCGCGCACGAGGTGGCACACCCCGCCGTCGGTGTACGGTCCTAGGCTGCCCGTATGCGAGAGCGAATACGGGGGCGATGGAGCGGACTGCCCGCGTGGGCGCGATGGACGCTGGCGGTGTACTCGATCGGCTTCCTGGAGGGGACCGGGGCCCACTGCCTGGACTTGGTCCGGGGCGGTATCCACGCCTACGCGTCCTTCGCTCCGCTCCCGCTGCAGGTGTTCTTCGTCTGCCTGGTGCTCCTCGATCCCCTGGTCGTCGTCCTCGTGGGACTTGTGCGTACGGAGGGTGTCCGGCTGGCGGGCGGTGTGATGGCGCTGGACGTACTCGGGAACTGGATCGTCAACTGGCCGCGGTTGCAAGAGGATCCGGCGTGGCTCCTGCGACCGGTCGGCCTGTTGCCGATCACGCTCTTCGGGCTGTTCGTCCTCGCGTCGTCGCCTTCTGTGCACCGGGTCGTGGCGCGGCTGCATCCCGGCCGCACGGTCGGAGACTCGGCGAAGACGGCGCTGAACTCGTGGGGGCGCGCGGCCGACCGGACGGCGGGCGGGCTACGGCGGGCTGATAGCGGTGAGCATCCGGGCGAGCTTCCACGGCCAGCGCCCCCAAGCGGCGAGCTTCCCCGCGAGGACCGGCTTCCATAGCTCCTGTCGGCCGATGAACACGAGCATGAGAGCGGAAGGGTCGGCGGAGACGTAGGCGTCGATGTCACGTGCGCCCGCCGCGTCGAGTGTCAGGGAACCGCCGTCGAAATCCAGCACCGTACGTCCGCCTCCGCGCAGGCGCAGTTCGAAACGGGCCCGGAAGGACTCGGCGTTCTGCTGGTCGAGAAAGGCAGCGGGCGGCAGCGCGGCGATAAGCGGAAGCACGGCGCCGTCGATTGCGAGCAGAGCGTGCTGACGCTGAATCGGCCACGGACGCCCCACCGCTGCCGCGATGTCGCGGCCGTGGATGAGGCATTCTTCGAGCAAATGGCAGGCCACCGCCGAAGGCGGCAGACGCGTACCTTGCAGCCAATCGACCGTGGCCGCCCGGGAATTGGCAGCGGCCTCGTCGAACTCCCTGGCAAGGGTGCCGATGCGGTCCGCGAGTACGGCCGGGTCCCGTTCGCCGTCCTCGGCCAGCAGTTCCGCGTTGACCTCGGCCATTCCCGCTCTCGTCACCGTGGCCTCCGGGACCGGCTTTCCGGCGACGGCGTCGGTGTCGAAGCGGAATGCGTGGGACAGGTGAGCCGCGACGTCGCCCGCCGTCCACGTACCGACCGAACCGGCGCCGGCGTCGGGGACGTTCCGCACGAGTGCGACGAGCCGGGGAACGACGTCCTGCAGTGCCGCGCGGGCTTGGGCCAGGGTGGTGGATGCACTTCCGTGCGCGGCAACCGGAACCATGTCGGGGCCTTTCTCGGCGTCGAATTCCGAGCCTCGCTCCGGAATCGCGGGACCTTTCCTCGCCATCAGCCGTACGCCGGCGGCTACTTGGCGGCGTCCGGCGCGTGCGGGGCCGGCTCGTACCGCAGATCGAGCGCAGACCGCCACTCGCGGATCGCCGCCACGAACCGGTCGGGTGCGTCGGACTGCACGAAATGGCCGGCGCCTTCGACGACCACCGTGTGGTGGTCCGGGAAGGTCCGTTCCCACCGCCGTCGCTCCTTGGCCCGGAAGGCGAAGTCGGCGTCGCCCCACACCAGGAGCGCCGGCAGCGACGCGAGCCCGGGCAGCCCGGCCTCGACCTCGGCGAGGAATGCACGGCCGGCGGTGATGCGACCGGGGAGCACGGCCGAGGCGTCGCGCCGATCGGGCGTGGCCAACGCCCGCCGGTAGTGGGCCAGTTCGTCGGCGGCCGGCTTCCGCAGCCGGTGCCCGAGCGGAATCATCACGTTGACGAACACGTTGAACCGCCTGATCAGCACGCGTCCCAGCGGGCCGCCCAGCAGCCGGGAGGCGGCCTTGAGGTGAGGGTCACCGGTGATCGGCCAGCCCCAGGTGTTGGCCAGTACGAGACCGTCGAAGGCGGCGGGCCGCTGCTCGGCGGCGGCGAGGCCGATGGGCCCGCCCCAGTCCTGGGCGACGAGCGTGATCCCGCTCAACGCCATGGCGTCGATGAAGGCGGTGACCAACTCGGCCTGCTCCTCGGGCAGATGCCTGTGGCCCGGGCGGGGCGAGGACAGTCCGAAGCCCGGGAGGTCCAGGGCGATGCAGCGGAACTCCCGCCGCAGCGCCCGGATCGCGTCGCGGTACACGAACGACCAGGTCGGGTTGCCGTGGAGCAGCAGCAGCGTCGGGCCCGTTCCTTCGTCCACGTAGTGCACGGTGTGCCCGTCGATGGCGATGAAGTGGCTCTCGAACGGGAACAGTTCGTCGTCGACCCACGCAGGTCTTCTTCCCGTACCCGCCGCATCCGCCATGTCCGTGCTCCCGTTCGCCAAGTGTGCTAGATTCAGTCAGTCGCACTTGAGATTGTCAAGTAGGTGGGGATGAGTCGAAGCTACGGTCAGTTCTGCGGTCTCGCCAGGGCGCTCGACGTCGTGGGCGACCGGTGGAACCTGCTCATCGTCCGGCAGCTCCTGCCGGCTCCGGCCCGCTACCGCGAGCTGCTCGCCGGGCTGCCCGGCGTCGCCACGAACCTGCTCGGCGACCGGCTCCGCGACCTCGAAGCGGCCGGAGTGGTCGAGCGGCGCCTGGCCGAGGAGGGCAACGCCGTCGTCTACGCCCTCACTCCGTGGGGCGCCGAGCTGCGGGAACCGGTCGAGAGCCTGATCCGCTGGGCCACGCCGCTGATGACGCACGGGCAGAGCGGCGACCGCTTCCGGGCCGAATGGCTCGTCGTCGCCCTCCCCGCCCTGCTCGCCGGCGCCAAGCGCGCACGCCGTTCGTCGACGGTGGGTATCGCAGTCGACGACCGGGTGCTCCAGGTACGGTCCACGCGCTCGGGCACAGAAGTCGGCGCGCACGACGGCCGCGACCTCGACGCCGTCGTACGCGCCGACGCCGCCACCGTTCTCGGGCTGGCGGCGGGCGAGTTGACTCTCGACGACGCCGCGGAGCTGGTCGACATCGAGGGCGACGAAGCGGCCGTACGGAACGTCTTCGACGCCCCGCGCCGATGACTCCCCTGAGGGGCGGCCAACGGGCCTCCCGGGGCGGGGAGTTGGGACTCTCGGGGCCTCCGGACTCCCCGGCCACCTCGCCGGGTACCGCATCTGCCGCCCGCCGACTGCCTGCCGACCGCCCGCCGACTGCGCGTCTCCGGACCGTCACCGCCGTCGCCGTTCCCTGCCGTGCCGGGCTCGCCTACAGTCCGTGCTCGTGAACTCCTGCGACCAGCACCCGATCGCACCCTCGTCCGCGCTGCCGACCACCGCGCTCGTCCTCGGCGTCGCGTCCATCCCGGCGCCGTTCACGCTCGGCGCGGCCGGCGCGGTCCTCAGCCTGACGGCCATCGGCCTCGGTGTTGCGGCGGAACGCCGGGTTCGCCGGGGCACCGCCAGTGGCCGCCGGTTCGCCATCGCCGGCATCGGCGCCGGTGCGGCCGGCCTGTTGGCCATGGCCGCCCTCATCGCCGCCTTCTAGACCCTTCTCCCAGGCCGGAGTACGGGACGTGGTTTCCCGTCAACTCTGCGGCCCCGGAGGAGAGTCGGGCGAGGACGGCGCCTGGCCGCCGTACGCTTCGACCGAGCCGCGTCCGAGCCCGCCGCGTACCACAGAGGCGCCCGCCTCCTCGGCGATCAGGGCGCCGGCGGCCCAGTCGAAGACGTACAGGTCCGTCTCGCGGTAGGCGCTGAGGCTTCCGGCCGCGACGAGGCAGAGGGCGAGCGCGGCCGACCCGAGGCAGCGCACGTCGTCGAACTCCCCGAGCCGGCGGCGGAGTTGGTCCAGCTGCGTACGGCGGACGCCGGGCTCGTAGGACAGGCCGCCGCCGAGTACGCGCGGTGCGTTCGCGGGGCGGCGCGCGTGGAGCCGAGTGGGCGGACCGCCCGCGGTCGAGAGCCAGGCACCGCCTCCGGCCGAGGCCCAGTAGAGCCGGTCCAGCGGAGGGTGGGAGACGGCGCCGGCGATCCAGCGGTCGTTCACGGGGTCGTAGGCGGCGACCGAGGTGCCGAAGTGCGGGAGGCCGAGCACGTAGTTGGCGGTCCCGTCGATCGGGTCGACGTACCAGCGCAGGGCCGCGTCGTCGGGGTTGGCGAGGGCCAGCTCCTCGCCGACGATCATGTCCTCCGCGCGTTCGCCGGCGATGAGCCGGCGGACGGCCTTCTCGATCTCGACGTCGCAGGCCGTGACCACGTCGCCGTGCTGCCCCTTCCGGCTGGGCGGTGTCTCCGGCGGAGCGGCGCGCAGCCTGTGCGCGCCGAGTTCCGCGGCCCGGCGCGCGAGGCCGAGCACGGATGCTGTGTCGTACATGTGCTACCACCTCCGGGACGGCGGGATCCGGCGGTCCGCCGCCCCCGTCTCGGACTCCAACTCGGACTACATTTCGGACAGTTCGCGCATGGGCTTGCGGAAGCCGCGCGTCATCACGGCGAGGACCACGAGGCCGCAGAGCGCCCAGCCGAAGCCGATGCTCTTCGCCGTGGCATCGAGGTTGATCCAGATGAGGAAGTCGACGACGAACCCGGCGGCGGGCAGGGCGAGATAGCGCAGCGCCGCCTTGGGGCCGCGGCGTCCGACGACCTTCCAATACACGATCGGGACGCACAGGTTGACGGCCATGAACGCGACCAGGGCACCGAAGTTGACGATCGACGAGATGCTCGTGAGGTCGGTGAACAGGGACACCACACCGAACCCGCCGATGAGACAGATGGCGGCCACCGGCGTCTTGAACCGCGGGTGCAGGCGGCCGAGGAAGCGCGGCAGCACACCGTCGCGCCCCATCGAGTACACGATGCGGGCCCCGGAGGACAGCGCGGACAGCCCGGACCCCACGCAGCCGACCACGAAGATCACGGTGAAGGCGATGTTGAGCGCGGGCCCCGCCACCTTGACGATCAGCTCGCTCGACGCGACGTCTGGGTTGCGCATCTGCGACCAGGCGTCCGGCCAGGCCAGCTGCATGAGGTAGGAGAGCACGATGAACGCGACACCGGCGATGGCGCAGGTGAGGATGATCGCCCGGCCGACCTGGGTGCGCGGGTCGTGCGTCTCCTCCGCGAAGGTCGTGATCCCGTCGAAGCCGAGGAACATCAGGCAGAGGATCGCGCAGGCGCCGAACACCGACCCCAGGCCGGCGTGCGGATCGTGCAGCGCGCCCGGACTGAAGAACCCGGACATGTCGAACACGGAGCCCACGCCGCCGGAGTGCGTGATGGTCGCGATCATGTAGCCGGCGAAGACGAGGAGGAAGACGAACCCGGCGAGCGTGGCGACCAGTCCCAGCGTCGCCGACTCGTTGACCCCCTTGACCGCGAGGCCGACGATCAAGGCGAGGCCCAGCAGGCTGTAGAGCCACTGCGGCAGCCCGGGCAGCAGCTGGTGCATGTAGAGGCCGATGAGCAGGAAGTTCAGCAGCGGAAGTATCAGGTAGTCGAGCATCACCACCCAGCCGACGACGAACGCGGGCGCCGGCGAGACGGTCTTGGACACGTACGAGTACACGGACCCGGAGGCCACGTAGCGCCGGGACATCGCGGCGTAGCTGAACGCCGTGAGCCCCATGGCGACCGTCGCCAGCACGAACGCGAGCGCCATCATCCCGCGCGTCATGTGGGTGGCGATGCCGTAGAGGGTGAAGACCCCCATCAAGTTGATGTAGGCCAGCCCGAACGCGATGAGCTTCGGGGTGGTCAGTACGCGCTTGAATTCGGTGGTGTCGGAGGAGCGGGACGTGCCGGCGGTGCCGGGATCGCCCTGGACCTGTCTGGCTGGTACGCGGTTGATCGACATTGGTCCTCCGGGAGGGCAAGAGTGGTGCGAGCCCGCGGCGCCGCGGCCGCGGCTCATCGGCCCGGCTCAGTCCATGTAGGCGCCGCCGTTGACGGCGATGGACTCACCGGTGAGGAAGGCCGCGTCGTCGGAGAGCAGGAAGGCGACGACCTTGGCGACGTCCTCGGGCTGTTCGAGCCGGCGCAGCGGAGTGTCCCGGACCATCCCGTCGCGGACGGCTTCCGGCTCGATGCCGCGCAGCGACGCCTCCCAGTCCAGCTCCCTGCTCTGCATCGGGGTGGCGACGTATCCGGGGCACACGCTGTTCACGGTGATGCCGTGCTCGGCCAGCTCGAAGGCCATGGCCTGGGTGAGCCCGACGACTCCGAACTTGGAGGCGACGTAGTCGGAGAGGAACGGGACGCGGCCCTGCTTCCCGGCCATCGAGGCGGTGTTGACGATGCGCCCGGGGCGGCCGCCGGCGACCATCGCCCGCGCCGCGGCCTGGCCGCAGACGAAGACGCCCTTGAGGTTGATCTCCAGGGTTCGGTCGTAGCGCTCCAGCGGCATGTCGAGGAACTTCTGCATGTAGGAGATCCCGGCGTTGTTCACCCAGGCGTCGAGCCCGAGGCGCCGGGACACGTCGTCCGCTACGCGGGCGGCCTGGTCCGCGTCGGACACGTTCAGCGCGGCGGCCTCGTGCCGCCGGCCGCCGTCGGCGGGCAGCTGCGCGACCGCCGCCTCGGCGGCTTCCTCGTCGATGTCGGCGACGACGATCTGCCAGCCGCGTGCCGCCAGGGTCGTGGCGATGGCGCGTCCGATGCCGGATCCGGCGCCGGTGACGACGGCGGTTTTGAGTGGGGAGGTCATGGTGGCCTTTCTGGGACGGGTGGGCTGAGGGTGGGTGGATGCGGATGACGGTGGCTGGCGGTGGGTGGTTCAGTACGCGTCGCGGCGGGCCAGCGCGTGGGACACGGGGGCGACCGCGTCGCCGAGTTCGCGCCACCGCGCGTAGGCGTCGTCGTAGGTGCGTACGTTCTCGGGGTCCGGGCGTACCGGCTGCCCGAGCTGGGAGAAGCGGCCGACGGGTGCCGTGGGCTCGACGGCTCCCGCGCCGATGCCGGCGAGGACGGCGGCGCCGAGGGAGGCGCCGGGATGGTCGACGATCGGCGTGACGTCCGTGCCGAGGACCTCGGCGTGGATCTGCTTCCACAGCGTGGACTTGCTGCCGCCGTTGGTGATGAGCGCGCGGCGCAGCGGTACGCCGAGTTCGCGGAACACCTCGGTGTGGTGCCGGAAGCCGAAGGCGATCGCCTCCAGCACCGAACGGTACAGGTCGGCCCGGGTGTGCCCGAGGTGCAGTCCGGCGAAGGTCCCGCGCAGGTCCGGGTCGTTGAGCGGGCTCTTCTCGCCGAGGAAGTACGGCAGGCACAGCACGGCGGACGGCCGGCGGTCGGCGGCCTCGGCGTCCAGCCGCAGCAGGTCCTCGCCGCCGATGAGCTTCTGGTACCAGCGGATCAGGCTTCCGCTGGTCGCCATGCAGCCGTTGGGCAGCCAGCGTCCTGGTACGGGATGTGCGTCCAGGTAAAGCCGCGCGTCGACGACCTTCTCCTGCGAGGCCGCGAGGATGTCGCCCGCGCCGCCGAGCTTGATCAGCCAGTCCCCCGGCTCCGCCACGCCCGCCGCGTACGCGGAGAGCACGTGATCGGCGCCGCCGACGATCAGCGGCACTCCCGCCGGCAGTCCGGTCGCCTCCGCGGCGGCTTCGGAGAGCCGGCCGGCCTCCCGTCCAGGGTCCAGGACGGGCGGGAGCCGGTCCGCGTCCACCCCGCTCGCGTCGAGTACGGCGTCGAGGTGCGCGCCGTCGAGCGTGAACAGCCCGGACTCGATGGCCCAGTTGCGCTCGACGTGCGGGGCGGCGCCGAGCGCGATCAGCACCGCGTC
>Ga0164243_10012214_pt1 | contig 12190 bp, 10 predicted proteins | sample OricompcompostOP_FD_108781 | JGI IMG/M metagenome (GOLD analysis project Ga0164243, IMG submission 108781) | Organic Plus compost microbial communities from Emeryville, California, USA - Original compost - Organic plus compost (OP) | ecosystem: Engineered > Solid waste > Mixed feedstock >...
GGCCTACGTATCCGCGTGTTTAGCTGTTAAAATCCCGCGCTTGCATCAACCCACCCCTGGGGCGAACCGTTTTTTCCTCCCAGCAATCAGGCCGGCAGATATCACGCGATGGAAGAGCTTTACCACCCCCAGCAAGTCGAGCACAGCGCCCAGCACTATTGGCAGGAGCGGCAGAGCTTTCGCGCCGTGGAGATTCCCGGCCGCGAGAAATACTACTGCCTGGCCATGTTCCCCTACCCCAGCGGCAAGCTGCACATGGGCCATGTGCGCAATTACACCATCGCCGACGTGATCGCCCGCTACCAGCGCATGCTGGGCAAGAACGTGTTGCAACCGATGGGCTGGGACGCGTTCGGGCTGCCGGCGGAAAACGCCGCGGTGAAGAACAACGTGGCGCCGGCCAAATGGACCTACGAAAACATCGACTACATGCGCGGCCAGCTCAAGCAGCTGGGTTTCGCCTACGACTGGAGCCGCGAGCTGGCCACCTGCCGGCCGGACTACTACCGCTGGGAACAATGGTTTTTCACGCGCCTGTATGAAAAAGGACTGGTCTACAAGAAAACCTCGGCGGTGAACTGGTGCCCGAACGATGAGACCGTGCTGGCCAACGAGCAGGTCATCGAGGGCTGCTGCTGGCGTTGCGATACGCAGGTGGTGCGCAAGGAAATTCCGCAGTGGTTCATCAAGATCACGGCCTACGCCGACGAACTGCTGACCGATCTCGACCAGCTCGACGGCTGGCCCGAGCAGGTCAAGACCATGCAGCGCAACTGGATCGGCCGCAGCGAGGGCGTGGAAATGCGCTTCGCGCTGGCCGAGCCGATTGCCGGCGTCGCCGACGGTTTCGAAATCTACACCACGCGCCCGGACACGCTGATGGGCGTCACCTATGTGAGCCTGGCCGCCGAACACCCGATCGCCTTGGCCGCGGCGCGCAACAATCCGCGGCTGGCCGCGTTCATCCAGGAATGCAAGACCGCGTCCGTGGCCGAGGCCGACATGGCCACCATGGAAAAGAAAGGCATGGATACCGGCCTCACCGCGCTGCATCCGCTCACCGGCCGCGCGGTGCCGGTCTGGGTCGCCAATTACGTGCTGATGGATTACGGTTCCGGCGCGGTGATGGCGGTGCCGGCGCACGACCAGCGCGACTGGGAATTCGCGCGCAAGTACAACCTGTCGATCGAGCAGGTGATCGCGCCCGCCGCCGGTGACGACCGCACCGTCGAACTCGACAAGGCCGCCTTCACCGAGCGCGGCGTGCTGGTCAATTCCGGCGTCTACGACGGCCTCGACTCGGACCAGGCCTTCGACGCCATCGCCAAGGCCCTGCACGACAAGGGCTGCGGCCGGGTGCAGGTGAACTACCGCCTGCGCGACTGGGGCGTCTCGCGCCAGCGCTACTGGGGCGCGCCGATTCCCATGTTCGTCCTGCCGGAAGGCGGCGAAATTCCGGTGCCGGCGCACAAACTGCCGGTACTGCTGCCCGAGGACGTGCACATGGACGGCGTGCAGTCGCCGATCAAACGCGATCCGAACTGGCGCCGGGCCGAACTGGACGGCCGCGCCATCGAGCGCGAAACCGACACCTTCGATACCTTCATGGAATCGAGCTGGTACTACGCGCGTTTTACCTGCCCGGATTTCGACCAGGGCATGCTCGATCCCGAACGCGCCAATTACTGGCTGCCGGTGGACCAGTATGTCGGCGGCATCGAACACGCGATTTTGCACCTGCTGTACGCGCGTTTCTTCCACAAGCTGATGCGCGACGAAGGACTGGTGCACTGCGACGAACCCTTCACCCGGCTGCTGTGCCAGGGCATGGTGCTCAAGGACGGCAGCAAGATGTCCAAGTCCAAGGGCAACACCGTCGATCCGCAGGAAATGATCGAGCAGTACGGCGCCGACACGGTGCGCCTGTTCATGATGTTCGCGGCGCCACCGGAACAATCGCTGGAGTGGTCCGATTCCGCGGTGGAAGGTTCGCACCGGTTCCTGCGCCGGTTGTGGAAACTGGTGCACAACCATCTGCAAAGCGGCCCGGCACCGGCGCTGGACAGCGCCGCGCTGAGCGAGACGCAGCGCGACCTGCGCCGCAAGGTGCACGAAACCATCGCCAAGGTCAGCGACGATTTCGGCCGCCGCTACACCTTCAACACCGCCATCGCGGCGGTGATGGAACTGAGCAACGAAATCGGCCGCTTGACCGAGCGCGACGGCCAGGGCCTGGCGGTGGAGCGAGAAGCCCTGGAAGTGGCGGTGCTGCTGCTGGCGCCGATCGTGCCGCATATCAGCCACGCGCTGTGGCTCGAACTCGGCCACGACACGGCGCCGATCGACGTCGAATGGCCGAGCGCCGACAGCAGCGCGCTGGTGCGCTCCAGCGTGGAGCTGGCGGTGCAGGTCAACGGCAAGGTGCGCGCCAAGATTTCCGTGGCCGCGGATGCCGATCCCCAGGACATCATCGCGCTGGCGCTCAATCATGAAAACGTGCAGAAATTCGTCGCCGGCAAGGAAATCGCCATGAGCAAGGTTGTGCCGGGTAAACTGGTCACCTTCGCGGTGAAATGAGGCCAACATGCGAGCCATAACCAAAATAACGCTTCCCGTCCTGCTGCTGTGCCTGATCGCCGGCTGCGGTTTCCACGTGCGCAAGACGGCGGTGCTGCCGACCGCGCTGCAACCTCTGTACATTGGCGGCAGCGCCGGCGGCGGCCCATTGGCCCAGGCGCTGCGCGTGCAGCTGGCCGGGGAGGACACCAAGGTGACCGGCAACCTGGCGAATGCGCGCTACCAGTTGCTGCTGCTGCATGAGAGCCAGGAACAGCGCATCGTGTCGCTCGACCGGCGCGGCCTGATCGCCGAACTCGGCCTGATCACCGAAGTGGAATTCGAACTGCGCGACCAGAGCGGCCAGCGCGTGCTCGGCCCGCAATCGCTGCAAAACCGCCGCACCGTGGTGAACAACCCGGACAATGTGACCACCACCAACGAAGAGGTGCGGCTGGTGCGCGACGACATGGTGCAGATCCTGGCGGAGCAGATCGTGCGCCGCCTCGCCGCCTACGCCACTCAACCGCATCCGGTGCCGGCGCCGCCGACGCCGCCCGATGCCTCCTCGGAGGCGAACAGCGCCGCTCCCGCGGGAAACTGACGTGCGCCTGCGACCGGAGCAATTGGAAAAACAGCTGGCGCAACAGCTGGCTCCGGTTTATCTGATCTCCGGCGAAGAGCCGCTGCAGGCGCAGGAGTGCGCCGACAGCGTGCGCCGCGCCTGCCGCAAGCAGGGCTTCGGCGAACGCATGGTATTCCATGTCGACCCCGGCTTCGACTGGCAGCAGCTGCTGGGCGAAGTCTCCGCGCTGTCGCTGTTCGCCGAGCGCAAGCTGATCGAGCTGCGCATGCCCTCCGGCAAACCCGGCGATGCCGGCGCGCAGGCCCTCGACCATTACTGTCGCCACACCAGCGCCGATACGGTGCTGCTGATCCTCTGCGAAAAAGTGGATGCCCGCGCCAAGTGGTACAAGGCCATCGACGCCGCCGGTATCACCGTGCCGGTGTGGCCGGTGGATGCGGCGCAGCTGCCGCGCTGGATCGAACAGCGCCTGCGCGCGCGCGGACTGAGCGCCAGCCCCGAAGCCGTGCAGATTCTGGCGGACCGGGTGCAGGGCAACCTGCTGGCCTGCGCCCAGGAAATCGAAAAGCTGCAACTCTACGCCGACAGCAAACAGATCGACGCTGAAACCGTCGCGGCCACCGTCGCCGACAGCGCGCGCTTCGACGTGTTCGGCATGGCCGACCAGGTGCTGGCCGGCCATGGCGCCGCCGGCCTGCGCGCGCTGTCCGGCCTGCGCGGCGAAGCCGAGGAGCCGCTCGGCATCTTGTGGGTGCTGACCAAGGAGCTGCGCACCCTGTACCGCTGCGCCGAGCAGCTCGAACAGGGCCTGCCTGTCGATCGGGCGCTGGAGAGCGCCGGCGTGTGGGAGAAACGCAAGCCGCTGGTGCGCGCGGCGCTGCAACGCCTGCGCAAACCGCGACTGGCCCAACTGCTCGGCATCGCGCAAGCGGTGGACGCGGCCGCCAAAGGCGCCAGCAAGGATGATCCGTGGCAATTGCTGGATCAGCTGGTGCTGGGCATGAGTCAGCGCGGCTGACACGCCTTGGACCTTCGCGTTACGCTCCGCAGCGTATTTCGAAGATTGCAATCAGCATGGCATCCAGTGCGGCGATACTGAACTGGTTTCGTCATCATGTTCTCACGCGAAGCATGCGATTGTAATGATCACCCGGCCGCGATATCCAGCGAACGGAAACATGCCGGGTCCAAACTGATTATTCACACGCTTTATTCACCACAGCGCGCGCCCTGCTCGCCCGGCGCTGCAATTCCACCGAACACCTAAAACCCTTTGCGCCGCTGAAATACCCGAGCGCCACAATACCTTGAAGGGGCCGCACCAGCCTGGGCCATTGACGTAATCCACATAATGCTGGCGATTCACCCGCCCCTCACGCGCCGGTCTTCACAACGAACAGCCCGCGATCGACAGAGGCCGCCATGCCTGACCAATCATCGTGGCTATCGCCACGCTGATGGGTTCCGCCACGTCGACAGCCCACCCCACCCATGCCACAGAAGCGAACAGACAGCACAACGGCCTAAGTGGGCTCAAAAAAAGAATATCGAAAATCCTATTGCATTCACCAGCTCGAAATTTCACGAAATCAATGCAAGCGTTTCCGAATTTATTTTATGCAAACTTTCTATTCGTCATCCGGCCCAAATGAGATGAGGCTCATAACCGCTGAGATCAGTACGGCGAAAATAACATCTTGAGATGATAAAAAAATTATAACGCCGCCAAATTAGATAATTCAAATCACCAGAAGGAAATTGTGAAAATAACGCAAGTTCATAGAAAAAACTTTAAACCCCGTCTTTTTAAAAAACTGAAATCTGCTGACAACTTTTACAGGAGGAATTCTTAAAAAATCACCCCAATAAAAACCCCTCTAAAAAACAACTCAGAAAAATAATACGAGAAAAAAATACTCTCAACTTAATTATGGCTTTAAAAATCTCTTACCAAATTCAACCTAAGGCCCCGCTAAACATGAACAATAAAATGTACACGCCAAAATTTTATCGGCTAGGGATTGATGACCAAGGAGAAATTTCAGACGAATTTATCGCAATGAGCAAAATAGCAACTTTTTCGCCGCTATTATCAAACCTATCCTCTTTAATCGCCAAAGACAAAGAAATATGCGAAATTGCGTCCTTCTGCAAAAGCAACCAGCATAGGCCCTATTTATTTTTCTTCGCTATCCAGTACTTAATGCTCTCTTTGCCTGGAGAATCATTACAGCAACACCTCTAGAGGCAGGAAAACGATCCTCGGTCATATGAACATATCTATCCAATATTCAGACGCTTCTGCCTAAAACATGCCGACGCCATAAAGTCACTCATCAGCAACCGAACCAATCAGGCAACCCTTCCGGATAGGGCAGCACTGCTTTTGCCTGCACTATCTTTCTTGGGAAAAAAAATAAAAGAGCCGTTAAATTTGATTGAAATCGGATGCAGCGCCGGCTTCCTATTATTATTTGATAAATACAGCTACGATTTTGGCAATGGTGAATCCCTTGGTGATTTAACGGGGCCGCTGGTGCTGCGCCCAGAGATAAAAGGTCCGCCACCCAAACTTCCCACTAAAATGCCGACCATCGGCAAACGCTTCGGAATCGACCTGAACCCTCTGGACCCCAACAATTCAGACGATAGACGTTGGATGGAATCGATATTTCCAATTGACTATCCCATGAACGAACTACGTCAACGATTCTCTGCGGCAATAGAGCTACGCAGAAACCATGACCTCAATTTATTTCAGGGGGATGCTCTTCAAGTACTGCCAGAACTGGCAGCACAGATTGATGGACCGCTGTGTATCTTTCACTCCATTTGCTTGTACCAATGGCCCGAGACCGCTCTAGACTCTTTGGAGAAAACACTGCGCCAGCTTAGCCTGACCCGGACCGTTCATCGGATATCCATGGAGATGACTGATCTTCCAGAGCAAGGGTATCCGGCAGAAATTTGCTATTTGTCCTATGAAGGAGGGGAGCAGGTCTCAGGACAGATACTTGGCTACGGCAAAGATGATGGCACCTGGCTCCAATGGACAATATAGATAAAGACGGGCAGCCAACTGACGAAAAGCCGGTGAAGCAATGCCGGCTTCTCTCGAAAAATATCCATAAGCTCAATTTCCCTTCTGAAATACAGGTTCAAGCATTGCCGCAGCAATAGCTGCCCTGATTCAAATCTCTTGAAAAGAATGCGATCCCTCCACTTGCCTACCTGCAACCAAAGCAGGATTTACACACAACAGCAAACCTGGACAACCCCCTCCTCGACAAAACTATCTGAGGGCAAAGCCACAGACCGGCCAACACACCCATGATATTTTTCGCTCAGCGATCCACAAGCCGTGAGCTTAAGTTGGATCAGCGCAACATGGGAGAAGCTGTTGAATCAGACATCAACGCGCATGAGCCCTGGGCCGCCATGCAACTCGAGGGCTTTTCGCCACCGGGGTTTCTGGTCGGCCTGCATTATCAATGGCAAGTAATCCACGGCAGCTCTTTTGAACTGCACCAGCCTTGATTTCACACCTCGTAACCCAACGGAAAAACTAAGCGATAACGATAAATAATTCCATAAAATATGGAATTCATCCTCCTGCCGAACAGGTCATATTTAACACCTGAGTAACCTTTGGCGTGGCATACATGGAATATTTTTCTGAAAAACTCAATAGGTTCGCGCAGTCGCCTCCAAAATATAAAAAAATGTCTATAAAAAGACCAAACGAGCCAACACTGGCCATTCGAGAGTGGGGCAATCCTCTAGGCCGAGAAATCCTGTTTATTCACGGGTTCTCCGAGGGACAACTATCGTTCTTCAAACAAACATACAGCGAACTGGCGGAAAAATTCCGCATGGTTACCTTGGATCTGCGCGGTCATGGCGAATCCGGAAAGCCGCCAGATGCCGCAAGCTACATCGGCAGACATTGGGCGGATGATTTGAAAGCCACCATGGATGCGACCGGACTGAAGAAGCCTGTATTGGTGGGTTGGTCGCTCGGAGGGTTTGTCATCGCGTTTTATCTGAGCACTTATGGGGACTCACAGATCGGTGGAATTAATCTGATCGGATCACCGGTCGTTTTCGATCCCAATTTGAGCCCACCCAATACGGGGCCTGTTGCGTCTCTTATGCAGTCGGATGATCTCGAAACAAACATACAAGGCAGCTTGGCATTTGTTCACGCTTGCGTCGCGAAACCATTGCCGCCGGAAGAACTCCACTTCATGTTGGCATTGACCATGATGTCACCGGCACCAGTCCGCAAAGCCGTACTTTCCGGCATGGAGCTTTCAGCGTCAAAACCGGAAAAGATTAATACGATTTTTCAAAATACTTCGGTTCCCATCTTGATTACATGGGGCAGCGCGGATTCTTTTCACCCGGTGGCTCGGGCAAACTACATGAAACGGAAAATCAAGGGTTCCAAGCTTTCTCTATATGAAGAGATCGGCCATTCTCCGTTCTGGGAAGATCCCGTGCGCTTCAATAAGGAGCTCTCGGACTTCGTGGACGGCATCCAATAACCGGGGGCTCGATTTCGCATCTTGCACAAAGCGGGCGATCGTGGCAGTCACCGGCCACGACATCCAGCGAACGGAACCGTGCCATGTCCGAATTGAATGATCCGCGCGTTTTATTCGCCGCCGAGCGCACGCTGCTGGCCTGGGTCAGGACCAGCCTGACGCTGATGGGTTTCGGTTTCGTCATCGAACGTTTCGGCTTGTTCCTGCGCGTATTGGTGCCGCGCGCCAGGGTTTTGCCCAATGAAACCTCGTTCTGGGTCGGCGTCGCCTTCGTGCTGTTCGGCGCCTATTGCGCATTCGCGGCGGCGCTGCAATTCCGGCGCGTACTCAAAACCCTGCGCGCCGTCGAAATACCCGGACGCTACAACACAGCCCTTGCCAGCAATACCAGCTTCATCATCGCCGCGCTCGGCCTGATCCTGGCGGTTTACCTGTTCTTCACGCGCTAGACGCCGCCGCCAACTACGCGTTGCCGCGCGGACGGATTATCATTTGCTGGCGACAACTCGCGGAGGCCGCCATGCCGATCATCCGTGCCCATCTGGCCGACATCACCACGCTGCGCATCGACGCCATCGTCAACGCCGCCAACCAATCCCTGCTGGGCGGCGGCGGTGTCGACGGCGCCATTCATCGGGCGGCGGGCCGGGGTCTGCTCGAGGAGTGCCGCCGCCTGGGCGGCTGTGAAACAGGCCAGGCCAAGCTCACCGGCGGCCACAACCTGCCGGCGCGTTTCATCATTCATACGGTGGGGCCGGTCTGGCGCGGCGGCTCGCGCGGCGAACCGGAATTACTGACGTCCTGTTACCGCGAATGCCTGCGCATCGCCAACGAACAGAATTTCGCGTCGTTGGCATTTCCCTGCATCAGCACCGGCATCTACGGTTATCCCGCCGCTGATGCGGCGGCGATTGCCGTCGCCACCATCCGCGATCACCTGCGCGCGCGCACAACCCTGCGGGAAATTCTCTTCTGCTGTTTTACCCGGCGGGATCTGCAACTGTACGAGACATTGCTCGCGCAGGCTGATCTCAGCTGAAATCAGCCAGCAGCGCCTGCCGCTGTTCCTGCGTCATGACGACATGGGATTGGTATTGCGGATGATCGCTACCGAAAACGAACCGGGCTCCGGCGCGCAGGGCGGCAATGGTTGACGCTTCGAACTGGAAACGCAGGAAATGCACGCTGGCGGTTTTGTGTTCGTTCTCGCGCTCGAGGTCTTCATCGGCGATGGCGTAGATTCTGGTCGCGTCGACCTGCGCATAAATCTGCCGTTCGATGCCGCGCAGACGTTCGAGCGCGGCGCGGCGCTCCTGCTCATCCTCGTATTCGATCAGCATCGTGGCCTTGAGGTTGTCGCCGTTGGGAATCAGCGGGTTGTAGGCGTCCAGTTCAGCCTGGATGGCGGCGGCTTCGAAAATGCGCTCGACCCGCAGCATTTCCTGAATCTGATACTGAATGGTCAGCCGATCCTCGAACAACAGCCGCACGTGTTCGCCCAGCGCGATGTGACGATTGCGCTTGTGCGCCAGTATTTCCCGGCGCAGCTGCGGGCGCTGCTCGGCATAGTGCTCCAGGGAAAACAGATCACTGCGGGTCAGTGGCAACATGGCGCTACCCCAGGCGAAGAAATACGAAAGAAAATCGTGCAAACGCTTTTATAAGCCATAAGCGATTCTCAACAACGTCATCGGATGTTCCGGGAGAATTTCAGAGCCGGCCACGTGCGCGATATGGTTCGAAGCCATCGGACAATCGCTGGCGAACCGGGCCTCCGGATTCTGGTCATGGACCTGCTCGACCTTGCGCGCCACCGGACGGGCAATCTTCACCGCCGCGTCGTGGAACTCCGCCTTGACCGCATAGGTGCCATCGTGGCCGGAACAGCGCTCGATGGCCTGCACCCGCGTATCCTGCACCAGCTGCAATACTTCGCGGGTTTTCAGCCCGATATTCTGCACCCGCAGATGGCAGGCGACGTGGTAACTGATATCGCCCAATGGATTCTTGAAATCCAGCTTCAACAGGCCGGCCTTGTGGCGCAGCATCAGGTATTCGAAGGGATCGAACATCGCGCCCCTGACCTTGAGCACATCCGCGTCCTCTGGAAACATCAAGGGCAATTCCTGTTTGTACATCAGAACGCAGGAGGGCACCGGCGCGATGATGTCGTAACCCGAATCCACCAGCTGCGCCAACATCGGAATGTTGGCCTCCTTGGCCCGCGCCACCGCGTCCAGATCACCCAACTCCAGTTTCGGCATGCCGCAGCATTGTTCGCGCGGCGTCAGCTCGATGGCGATATCGTTATGGCGAAACACCTTGAAAAAATCATCGCCCAGCTGCGGGCTGTTGTAGTTGCCGTAACACGTGGCGAACAGCGCCACCTTGCCGGTGGTCCGCCCGCTTGCGACCGGCGCGATATCCGCTCCATCCAGCCGACGAACACGTTTGCGCAGGGTGTTGTGGTGATAACGCGGCAGCACCGCATTGGGGTGCACATCCAGCACTTTTTCCAGAACGGCGCGGGCCGGCGGCTTGGTGTTGACGTAATTCACCGCCGCGTCGACCAGGGGAATGGTCGTGACCAGTTTGGATACGGCATCGGTGCTGGTGAGAATCCGGTCGCGCCGGCGTGTTTCACCGCGTTTGAATTTGACCGCCTTGGCGCGCAGCATGAGGTGGGGAAAATCCACGTTCCAGGGATGCGGCGGCACATACGGACACTTGGTCATGTAGCACATATCGCAGAGATAACATTGATCCACGACCTTGATGTAATCCGATTTCGCGACGCCATCCACCTCCATCGTCGTGGACTCGTCCACCAGATCGAACAGCGTGGGAAACGCATTGCAGAGATTCACGCAGCGACGGCAGCCGTGGCAGATGTCGAAAACCCGCTCCAGCTCGGTATTCAGTGCATCTTCATCGTAGAACCGGTCGCCGCGCCAATCTATCGGGTGACGGGTCGGAGCCTCCAGGCTGCCCTCTCGATTATCACGCGCCGATGGGGTCGACGCCGCTTCGTTGACAGGCATACCCGAAGCCGGGCCGGTTGATACGCGGGAATCTTCGCTGGCCATGGTCACGTCCTGTCCATGGGCTCTCCGGCGGAGAGCCCCAGGTAAAACTTATATTTATCTCAGCGAGTATCTGATGTGGAAGCGGTCAGCTGCCCAACGTATCCAATGCCTTCTGGAAACGATTGGCATGGCTGCGCTCGGCCTTGGCCAGGGTTTCGAACCAGTCCGCGATTTCGTCGAAGCCCTCTTCGCGGGCGCTTTTCGCCATGCCCGGGTACATGTCGGTGTATTCGTGGGTTTCGCCGGCGATCGCCGCTTTCAGGTTCAGGCCGGTATCGCCGATCGGCAGGCCGGTGGCGGGATCGCCCACCTCCTCGAGGTATTCGAGATGGCCGTGCGCGTGTCCGGTTTCACCCTCCGCGGTCGAGCGAAATACCGCCGCCACATCGTTGAAACCTTCCACGTCCGCCTTCGCGGCGAAATACAGATAGCGACGATTTGCCTGTGATTCTCCAGCAAAGGCGTCCTTCAGGTTGGTTTCCGTTTTTGAGCCCTTAAGTGCCATGACACATCTCCTATGAACGTTAGAATTTTACGGAGCGACATCCCGTTCGTTATGAAGGTCCGATGATAGTACGTTCAAGAAAGCTCCTAAAATAAAAATTTATTATAAAAATAATAGCCGCCGCCTATCAGAATAAAGAAAATTCTAAACATAAATTGGAGTTTTATACTAAACACCAACACATCATTGATGAATATCAACTTTCCGCTGCTTTTCCCCTATCACAAAAAAATCCGGCGAGAAAAATCTGCCAGTCATATCGCTGAAATGGGTCAAGCTGGCATTGCTGTCCGATAGCGTCCCAATCATCTCCAAGTCTTTGCTTTCCCAAGGGAAGGCAATTTTTGCACGTTGATATGGATGCTTTGGCAATCCCCTCACCTGATACCAGGCGTTAGAATTTCCGGCGGTCTCTATCTATCGTGGTGGCGTCCTGCATTTTAGCCGGCCATTGTTTCCAGGTTATTCACCCGCACTGTCAATCAACGGTACGTGATCAACGAAGTCAGCGTGATTTTTTTCCCCGTTCCCAGCTGACAAAAGAGCTCCCGGCCCTCTACCGGATTCATTCAGATCAAAGCGGATGAGAAATCCTCGATTGCGAGCTTCCATGCAGCGATAAAAACACGCCGTATTCTCAAAAAGTTCACCCACCGAGGAAACACAGCCATCGGACAACATGAATGCGCCCCCTTGGAAAAGGTTCTCCGCATTCGCGCAGCCTCATAATACCAACTGGATATTAAAACCCCGCAAGATCCTCGACCAATGGTTATATCCCGAGAAAAGACAGGCTACAGATGCTGCTGCCGAAGCCGTATTTGCCTTTGCCGCCCAGAGTCAAGAGCCTTTATGGGCTAAATATTATATTCTCTGCATCACCCGCCACCGGCCATCACGGCCCTGGACA
>Ga0164243_10012215_pt1 | contig 12190 bp, 10 predicted proteins | sample OricompcompostOP_FD_108781 | JGI IMG/M metagenome (GOLD analysis project Ga0164243, IMG submission 108781) | Organic Plus compost microbial communities from Emeryville, California, USA - Original compost - Organic plus compost (OP) | ecosystem: Engineered > Solid waste > Mixed feedstock >...
TGCTCGACGATGCCGTCATGCATGACGACGATCTTGTCGGCCATGGTCATGGCCTCGATCTGGTCGTGCGTGACATAGACCGTTGTCGTTGCAAGGCGCTGGTGGAGATTCTTGATCTCGGTGCGCATGGAAACACGCAGCTTGGCGTCGAGGTTGGAGAGCGGCTCGTCGAACAGGAACACCTGCGGATCGCGCACGATGGCACGTCCCATCGCGACGCGCTGGCGCTGCCCGCCCGAAAGCTGGCGCGGGTAGCGGTCGAGGAGATCAGACAATCCAAGGATAGCTGCCGCAGGCTTCACGCGTTCGGAGATTTCGGTTTTCGAAGCGCCCTTCAGGACCAGCGAGAAGGCCATGTTCTCGGCAACGGTCATATGCGGATAGAGGGCATAGTTCTGAAAGACCATCGCGATGTCGCGATCTTTCGGCGGCAGGTCGTTGACCACACGCTCGCCGATGCGGATTTCGCCCGAGGTGATATGCTCCAGCCCTGCCAGCATGCGCAGCAGCGTCGACTTTCCGCAACCGGAAGGTCCGACCAGAATGACGAATTCGCCGTCCGCTATGTCGACGCTTACTCCCTTGATCACCTGATGCGATCCGAAGGATTTGCGCACGTCGGCGATTTCGACTGACGCCATAAATACTCTCCTCCCAAATTTCCGAACGCGGCCTTGATTCGTGCCCTTCGCCCGTCTGTGAACTCACCCCCTCCCGACGAACGGCATCTGGTTCGCCATCACTGTCATGGTCAGTACATTCGCATTGAGCGGCAGGCCCGCCATGTAGACGACCGCTTCCCCGACGATACGCGGGTCGATGGTGGGTTCCGCCGCTATCCGGCCATCGGCCTGGAGGACGCCCTTCGCGATCGTCGTCGTCATGTCGCTGGCGGCATTGCCGATGTCGATCTGTCCACAAGCGATATTGAAGGCCCGGCCCTCAAGTGAAGTGGCCTTTGTCAGCCCTGTGATCGCGTGTTTGGTGGCTGCATATGGGGCGGAGTGCGGCCGTGGCGTGGTTGCCGAGATGGAGCCGTTATTGATGATCCGCCCGCCTTGCGGATTCTGGCTCTTGAAGATGCGGACCGCTTCCTGGGTGCAGAGAAACGCGCCGGTAAGATTGGAGGCCACCACGGCATTCCAGTCGTCGAAGGAAACCTCCTCTAGGGGCAGAGGCGGCGCGTTGATGCCGGCATTGTTGACAAGCACGTCCAGGCGCCCGAATCGCGAAATGATCTCCGCAAAAAGCGCCTTCACCGAAGAAGGATTGGCGATGTCGGCCTGAATCGGCACGACCGTGCGGCCGTTGGCGGATATCTCGGCGGCCGCCTTTTCCAGTACCTCGGCGCGCCTGCCTGTAATCACCAGCCTGTGGCCCGCCGCGGCGAGAGCTTCCGTGATCGCCCGGCCCACACCCGTGCCGCCACCGGTAACCAGGGTAACCGCACCTGTGTCCGCCGACGCTTCATTCATGTCCACACAACCTCCCTGAGCTTTGGGCTTTTTGCCGTTCGGCGGGGCGCTGTGCCGGAATGGCAGCGCTGCCTTCAATCGGTAACCCATAGGTCATGACCTGGCAAGCCGTATTTGGCAGCGCTGCCAACTTGGTATAGAACGATTCTCTCCCGCCTCCTTGAGCGGGATGCTGAAGGAGCTTTTGGGAAAGCCGCGCATGTCGGAAACGGCGAGAAGTTCCAAGGGAGGAAAGTCGGTGACGCTGCGTGAAGTCAGCGAAGCCGCCGGACTTGGAATGAGCACGGTCTCGCGCGTCATCCGCAATCACGGCTCCTTCTCGGCAGAGACGCGAATGCGCGTAATGGAGGTCGTGGAGCGGTTGGGCTATGTACCGAACAGGCTTGCCGGCGCCCTGGCTTCTTCCGGCTCGAATCTCGTAGGCATCGTCATCCCCTCCCTGCACAATATCGTCTTTCCCGATCTTCTGAGCGGCGTGGCCGCGGCGCTTGATCCCGTCGGCTACCAGTCGGTCATCGGCGTGACCGACTACGATCTCGCCCGCGAGGAGGCCCTGATCCAGTCGATGCTTGCCTGGCGGCCCGCGGCTTTCCTGATCGTGGGTCTTGAGCACACCGACCGCACGCGGTCCATGCTGGCCGCCAGCGGCATCCGCACGGCGGAGCTTTTCGATACCGACGGAGAAGGCATCGACATCGTCGTCGGTTTCTCACAGCGTGAGGCAGGCGCGGTCAGCGCGCGGCATCTCCTCGCCAAAGGGTATCGCTCGATCGGCTATGTCGGGCCGGATTTCGGGACCGACCCCCGTTCGGCAAAGCGGTATAACGGATTTCGGGCCGTGTTGTCGGAAAATGGTCTCGATTTTGTCGACCAGGAGCTGCTCGCCGGCACGTCGTCCACCGAGGCTGGCCGCGCGGCGCTGGAACGTCTGCTCGCACGCGGCTGGAAGCTCGACGCGGTCTATTTCTCCAATGACGATTTCGCGATGGGCGGCCTGTTCCATTGCATCGCGTCGGGCATAGAGGTCCCGTCGCAGCTTGCCATCATGGGATATAACGGCCTCGACATAGGTCGCTTTGCGCCGCAACCGCTGACCACGGTGCTCACCCCGCGGGCGGAAGTAGGAGAAATCGGCGCCAGACTGATACTCGACGGATCCCCCTCGACCGTCGTCGAGACGGCGTTCAAGCTGGTCGAGGGGGCGACGACATAAGTTCAGCGGCTGCGGAGGAGTGAAATCCCGGCCGGAGGCAATTTCAGACTGAAGCGAAGGAGGAGAAGAATGCTTCGAAGATCATTTATGGGACTGATCGCTGCCGGAATCGCGGCTGCGTTTGCTTCAACATCGCCTGCCATGGCCCAATACCCCGACCGGCCGATCACGATCGTCGTGCCTTGGGGTGCCGGCGGCGGAACGGATGGCACGGCCCGGATCATTGGCTCGCTGCTTGAAAAGGAGCTGGGTCAGCCTGTGAGCGTGGTCAATCGCACCGGTGGCTCGGGAGTCGTCGGCCATTCGGCCATCGCCGAGGCGGAACCGGACGGCTACACCTTGGGAATGGCAACCGTCGAGATCGGCATGATGCACTGGCAGGGCCTCACCGATCTGACATGGGAAAACTACACTCCGCTTGCCCTTATGAACGAGGATGCCGCTGGCGTGCAGGTGGCAGCGGACTCCGAATATGAAACGCTGGAGGCATTGCTCGAAGCCATCAAGGCTGGCGGGGCAGGGTCTTTCCGCGCATCGGGAACCGGACAGGGCGGTATCTGGCATCTGGCGATCGCCGGCATGCTGAATGACCAGGGGATCGATCCGGGCAATGTGTCCTGGGTGCCCAGCGAGGGTGCCGCGCCGGGGCTGCAGGATCTCGTGGCGGGCGGCGTCAATATCGTGCCTTGCTCGCTCGTCGAAGCCCGTTCGCTGATCGAGGCAGGCCGGGTGAAATCCCTTGCCGTCATGGCTCCCGAACGCAGCCAGCTTTTCCCGGATGTGCCGACGCTGAAGGAAACAACCGGTTCCGACTGGCAAATCGGCGCCTGGCGCGGCATTGTCGGCCCCAAGGGGTTGCCGGAAGATGTCTCGGCAAAGCTGATAGAGGCCCTGAAAGCCGTCTATGACAGCGAAGATTATCGCGGCTTCATGGCCAAGCAGGGCTTCGGGACCCGCTGGGCTGCCGGCGAGGAATTCGCCAGCTTCATGGACCAAAGCAATCAGGCCCTCGGCAACACGATGAAAGCCGTAGGACTGGCAAAATAGCGGAACTTGTCATGGCGCGGCCGGCGGCGGAGGTCTGGCACCTCCTGTCTGCATGGTCGCGCCGGTTTTTACCTGCAGGTGGACTTGATGCGTTTCAGCGACACCATGTTGGGCGTCCTGCTGCTGGTCTTCGGGCTGGCGGTCGGTTTTTATGCCCAGACCTTTCCTGCCATACCCGGCCAGAAGTTCGGGGCCGCAGTTTTTCCAACGACCATCGCCGTCGGATTTGCCCTTTGCGGGCTCGTGATGCTGATACGCGGATTACGCTCTGCCGGAGCACCGCTGATCATGCGAACGGAATGGACCCGCAAGCCGGGCGCCATGATCGCTGTCCTGATCACCATTCTGTGTGTGGTGGCCTATATTCTGCTTTCGCGTCCCGTGGGCTTCATTCCGGTAACGACTCTCATCCTGATCGTGCTTTTCCGGCTTCTGCGGCTGCCCTGGTGGCAGACGATCCTCTACGCCGTTGCCGCAGCCTTGATCATCGATTTCGTCTTCCGAAGCATTCTCCTGGTGCCGTTGCCGCTCGGCATCATGCCGCGTCTGCCCTGGTAGAGCTGAGAAAAAATCATGAACCCTATCCTCGCCGCCTTCGAACTCGTCGCCAACTGGCAGGTCTTTCTCACGCTCGTCTCAGCTGCGCTGTTCGGGCTGCTGGTTGGGGCTGTTCCCGGGCTTACGGCCACCATGGCCACGGCGCTTCTGGTGCCGCTGACCTTCTTCATGGATCCGATTCCCGCTGTCGGTGCCATGGTCACCTGTGCGGCGATGGCGATCTTCGCCGGCGACATTCCGAGCGCCCTGCTACGCATGCCGGGAACGCCTGCCTCTGCGGCCTATACCGACGAAGCCTATGCCATGACGCGCAAGGGTCAGGCGGAAACAGTGTTGGGGGCATGTGTTCTGTTCTCTGCGATCGGCGGTCTTTTTGGGACTGCAGTCCTGATCTTCGCCGCTCCCGCGCTCGCCGAGATCGCCCTCAAATTCTCCTCGCCTGAATATTTCTGGATGGCGCTGCTCGGGCTAACCTGCGCGGCCTTCATCGGCGCTTCATCACCGCTGAAGGGGGCGGTGAGCCTCCTCATCGGACTGTTCGTGGCCACCATTGGCCTCAACAACCCTGCCGGCGTCCCCCGCTTCACCTTCGGTTCGACCGAGATGCTTTCCGGCATTGATTTCATTCCGGCCATGATCGGTCTGTTTGCCGTTTCGGAAGTGTTCCGGACGATCGCCGCAGGCGCTCCGCCATGGGACAGCGTCCAGAGCCAGGTGGGCAACATCTTCCGCAATTGGGGCGGCATGGTCGTCACCTATTGGCGCCAGCAGGTTCGCGGTAATGTACTGGGTACCTTGATCGGTATTCTGCCTGGCGCCGGCGCCGATGTGGCGGCCTATGTGAGCTATGCAGTCAGCCGGAAGCTGTCCAGGACTCCGGAGAAGTTCGGCACCGGCCATCTCGAAGGAATCGTGGAAAGCACGTCGGCCAACAATTCTTCCCTGTCGAGTGCCTGGGTTCCTGCCCTGGTGTTCGGCATTCCCGGCGACACCATCACCGCGATCGTCATCGGAGTGCTTTATGTCAAGGGGCTGAATCCGGGCCCGACCCTGTTCCTGTTCAACCCGCAGACCATCTATGCGGTTTTCATCATGTTCATAATTGCAAATCTGCTCATGGTTCCGCTCGGCTGGATGGCGATCAAGCTGGCGAAGCGTCTGCTTCAGGCCCCGCGCGCGGTATTGATGCCCATCATTCTCGCCTTCTGCATTGTCGGCGCATTTGCCTCCAACAATACGGCCTATGGGATCATCGTGATGCTGGTATTCGGTGTGCTCGGCTTCTTCATGGAAGAAAATGACATTCCGATCGCGCCATGCATTCTCGGCATAGTGATCGGCCCGATTCTCGAGCGGAACTTCGTCACCACCATGATCAAGACCGACGGATCGATCATCGCTTTCTTCGATCGGCCGATCGCCGCCGCTCTCGGTATCTTCCTTATCCTCTTGTGGATATTGCTTCTGGCGGGCGCATGGCGGCGTCGTGCTGCCACCTGATGCGCTCAGGGCATCAGTAGACTGCCCGCCCGCCGGAAATGTCGAAAACGGCTCCCGTCGAAAAGGAACAATCCTCCGAGGCCAGCCAGGCGATCATGGCAGCGATTTCGGCTGGTTCGACGAACCGGCCGAGCGGTATCTTGGAGAGCATGTAGTCGATATGCTCCTGGCTCATCTGGTCGAAGATGGCGGTGCGCGCAGCGGCAGGTGTGACGCAATTGACGAGGATGCCGGAACCGGCAAGTTCCTTGCCCAGCGATTTGGTGAGGCCGATCAGGCCGGCTTTTGAGGCCGAATAGTGGGAAGCGTTCGGGTTGCCTTCCTTGCCCGCGATCGAGGCGATATTGATGATCCGCCCATAGCCCTTCTCCATCATCATCGGCACCATTGCGCGACAGGTCAGGAAGGGTGCGATCAGGTTGACCTCCACCGTCTTGCGCCAGATTTCCGGGCTCAGCTCCCAGGTTTTTCCGTTGCCGCCCGTAATTCCGGCATTGTTCACCAGGATGTCCACTTTGCCGGCTTCGCCGAAAGCCTGCCTGGCCGCTTCGTTCACCGCTCTTTCGTCGGTGAGTTCGACCACACGGCCACTGGCTTTGGGGCCGAGCCTGGCGACTGCTTCATCTATCGCCGTCCCGTCCATGTCCCATATGATTGCCGACGCGCCGCTTGCCAGCATCCGCTCGACGGTAGCAAGTCCTATGCCGCGGGCCCCGCCTGTCACGACCGCAACGCGCCCTTCGAGATCGATCCGGTTCATGCTTCTGCCTCTCTCAATTGACCTGCCTGCTGATCAGGACGGTGTTTCGCCGGCTTTTGAAATTCCGTTCAACTCCGCCACGATATCGGAGAGGAAAGGCACGAAGTCGTCTCCGCGCCCGATCGCCTCCGCGGTCGCGAACCCGTTCTTGACGCTTGACGAGACATGTGAGGCTATCCCGCTCTCATTGGCGAGCGAGACGAGATACCGCATGTCCTTGTGCGCGTTGCGCAGCGTGAACTTGTGAGCATCGCGATCCCGCTCGATCACGTATTTCATGAAGGTCTGGTAGAATCCGCAATCCATTCGGCCGCCCTGGATGACGCCGTGGAATGTGTCGGCACTGATGCCGTTGCGGGCGCCAATCGCCAGTGCCTCCGCGTAGATCGCCGCATAGCCCAGCGAGACGAAATTGTTGAGAAGCTTCATGGTGTGGCCGGCCCCTGTATCGCCAACACGGACAATCTTGCCCGCCCAGCATTCGAACAAGGGGCGCAGGCGTTCCAGGTCGTCCTCGGTCGCGCCGACCATCGTGTCAAGCGTGCCTTCCCAGGCTTCCTTGGGCGTTCTCGACAAGGGCGCGTCGATGAATGTGACTCCCGCTTTGCGGCATGCGGCGGCCAGCGCGCGGGTGGAGACCGGATTGCTCGTAGAGCAGTCAACGATGGTCTTGCCGGAGCACTCGCCCGCAAGGATGTCGCCGACGACAGCCTCGACCTGGGGACTGCCGGGCAGACACAGGAATATCGCGTCGGAAGCGGCGGCGAGGGCCGCGACATCGTCTACCTCTGTGGCCCCCCGCGACTTAAGGTCCTCGACGGGCTCGCGGTTCCTGTGGGCGAGAACCGTCAGCGGATAGCCCGCTTCCACCATATTCTTTGCCATGCCGTGCCCCATCAGCCCGACGCCGATGAAGCCCACGCGGGGACGGGCGGTCATGATTGTCTCCTTTTCTCCTCGTCGGCGATATGGGCGCGGATGATCGAGTGGAAGTCGGGATCCGCCCTGAAGCCGGCCTCCAGAGCCCGGTCGGCGGAGAAGTTCCGCGGCCATCCCGCGACGATCGTCTCGATGACAGGATCGCGTTCGCGACGGATGAGACGGGCAACCTCCTCGCCGGCCACGTCGCGAAGGGCCTCGATCATTTCGCCGACCGTGACCGACAGGCCGGGCATGGTGAGCGAACGGCGAGGACCGAGCTTGGCGGTGTTCATCGTCGCGGCATGCAGAAGGAAACCGACGGCCGCCGCCGGGCTTGCCACCCAATGGCGCACATCTTCGCTTACGGGAAGAATCGCCTCCTGGCCGTTCAGGGGTTCCCGGATAATGCCGGAAAAGAAGCCGGAGGCGGCCTTGTTCGGCTTGCCGGGACGCACGACGATGGTCGGCAGGCGAATGCCGATGCCGTCGAGAAAACCCTTTCGCGTATAGTCGGCGAGGAGGAGTTCCCCGATTGCCTTTTGCGCGCCGTAGCTCGTCAGAGGCGCTTGCAGAAAAGTGTCCGTGATTGGTTCTTCGAATGGCGCCCCGAAGACGGCGATGGAGGAGGTGAAGACCAGACGCGGGTGGTAATCATCGCCCTGCTTTCGTATCGCCTCCAGAAGGTGATGGGTGCCGTCGAGATTGACGCAGTAGCCCTTGTCGAAATCCGCCTCTGCCTCGCCAGAAACGATCGCAGCCAGGTGGAAAATCATGTCTGGGCGCTTCGCCACGAGCCGGTCGATCGTCGCGGCATCTGAAATGTCTCCCCCGCTTGCCGCAACCCGCCCGTCGGCGAATGCCGGCTCCACCACATCGAAGGCATCAATCGCCTCGATCCGGCGGCCGGAAAGGGTGCCTTCCGCCAGCAGCGCATCTGTCAGCTTGCGACCGATCATGCCGGCAGCACCGAGTATCAATATCCTCATCAACATCCTCCAGTCAGGCGGCCCCGAAGGCTCCACCGATTGCGATCATGGTTATCAGGCTCCGGACGGCCGCTTGTACGGCAAGACCACTTGCATCAGTGATTGTCGCGCGGCACCTTCGCGCTCTTGCCGTCCACGCCGCCCTGAGCGAGCCGGCGATAGGCGACAGCAGGCTCAAGCACCATGCCGGTCTCGAGCTGCGAGACGATACCGCGCTGGATCTCCTGCCATGGGGTCTGATGGGCGGGGTAATGATAGCCGCCCGCCTCCGCCAGCGCCGCCCGGCGGGCTTCCAGCTCCTCGTCCGGGATCAGTATGTCGGCCGAGCCGCGTCCGAGATCTATGCGAACCCTGTCTCCGGTCTTCAGCAGCGCCAGCCCTCCGCCCGCCGCTGCTTCCGGGGAGGCGTTGAGGATGGACGGCGATCCGGAAGTTCCCGATTGCCGCCCGTCGCCGATGCAGGGAAGCGATGTGATGCCGCGCTTGATGAGATAGTCGGGCGCACGCATGTTCACGACCTCGGCTGCACCGGGATAGCCGATCGGCCCGGCGCCGCGCATGAAAAGGATCGAGGTTTCGTCCATCTCCAGCGACGGGTCATCGATACGGGCGTGATAGTCCTCCGGCCCGTCGAACACGATCGCCCGCCCCTCGAAGGCCATCGGGTCATCCGGATTCGACAGATAGCGCTCGCGGAATTCCGGCGAGATCACCGACAGCTTCATGATCGCGCTGTCGAACAGGTTGCCGCGCAGGACCCGGAAGCCGGCATGGGTCTTCAACGGCTGGTCGATCGGGCGAATAACCTTTTCGTCGACAATTTCGGCACCCCGGCAATTGTCGCCGATCGAGCGTCCGTTGACCGTCAGCGCATCTTCGGCGATGAGGCCCTGGCGCATGAGCTGATTGACCACGGCGGGAACGCCGCCGGCCCGATAGTAGTCTTCTCCGAGATATTCGCCAGCCGGCTGAAGATTGACCAGAAGCGGTATGTCTTCCCCGTAGGTCTGCCAGTCGTCGATCGTAAGCTCGACACCGACATGCCGGGCAAGCGCGTTCAAATGGATCGGCGCGTTGGTGGAGCCGCCGATCGCCGAATTGACCCTGATGGCGTTTATGAAGGCATCGCGGGTCAGGATATCCGACGGTTTCAGGTCCTCGAACACCATGTCGACGATGCGCTTTCCGGTGAGATAGGCCATTTCCTGGCGGTCACGATATGGCGCGGGTATGGCCGCCGAACCCGGCAATTGCATGCCCAGGGCTTCGGCCAGGGAGTTCATCGTGGTGGCCGTGCCCATCGTATTGCAATAGCCCGTGGACGGCGCGGAGGAGGCGACCAGCTTGACGAAGCCCGGATAGTCGATCTCGCCTGCCGCCATCAGTTCGCGCGCCTTCCAGACGATCGTTCCGGAGCCGGTGCGCTCGCCACGGAACCAGCCATTGAGCATGGGTCCCACGGACAGGGCGATCGCGGGAATATTGACCGTCGCCGCGGCCATGAGACAGGCGGGCGTGGTCTTGTCGCAGCCGATGGTCAGCACGACGCCGTCGAGCGGATAGCCGTAAAGAACCTCGACCAGTCCGAGATAGGCGAGGTTGCGGTCAAGCGAAGCGGTTGGACGCTTGCCCGTTTCCTGAATCGGATGCACCGGAAATTCGATGACGATGCCACCTGCCTCGCGGATGCCATCGCGAACACGTTTGGCAAGTTCGAGATGGTGACGATTGCAGGGCGACAGATCGGATCCTGTCTGGGCGATGCCTATGATCGGCTTGCCGGACTGCAATTCCTCCTGGGTCAAGCCATAGTTCAGATAGCGCTCCAGATAGAGTGCCGTCATGTCGGGATTGGACGGATTATCGAACCATGCGCGGGAACGAAGATTGGTGAATTTTGTATCGCGGGTCATGGCAACTCCGAATGGCCTGCAGGCAGGCGAAAGAGATTTGGCAGCGCTGCCATCGACCTATACAGCTTATTACCGGACGCTCAAACTCTAATTCATTCGGAGAATCCGATTAACGCGAGTCGGCCCGGCCAAAAGCCGGGCCGACCTGTCATTGCCCCAAGGTGTGATACCCCTACGGCCGTATCTCCTGCCTCTGGAACGACACATAGGCGATCGTGAACAGGACCAGGAAGGCTGCGATCATCGACGACAGTTGCGGCCAGATCAGCATAAGGCTTTGGGAGACCGGCAGCGGCGCGCCCATCAAGGCCTGGCTCACCTGGCTTGGGAAAAGCAGCCCGAAGGTCCGCGTTTCCGGATGGAGAAGCCCCAAGGTCATCTCGCCATAGAGGACGTTCGGGGAGATGCGAGCGATCGCCTGCTGCACTTCCACCTGATGCACTGCGGTCATCGGATCGAGCGGATCGATCGGCGCCAGGACACCGGCGAGAAGCGGCGCAAGCATCGACCAGAAGACCGTCATCAGGAGCCATACCGTCAAAGTGGCAAGTGCGGATGTGGCCGGTGTCCTGAACAATGTCGAGAACAGCAGTGCCACTGCGAGCCACACGCCGGCATAGGCGAATGCGGCAAACAGATAGGCGATCCCGCGCAACACCTCCTCCCCGCTCGGGGGAAGGCCGAGCAGTAATATGCCCAGACCTGTCATGAGCAGCCACAGGACGAGCAGGCACATGCCGATGATGATCAGCCCGCCGACGAATTTTCCCGTCAGCAGGGCATCGCGATAGATCGGCTGTGACAGGACACGCGGTAAGGTCCGCCTGTTATACTCGCCGTTGATCGAATCGAATCCGAGGGCGATGGCTACCAGCGGAAGAAGAAAGCCGAGAAACGCCACAAAGGACGGAAGAGGCTCCCTTGCCGTCGTAAACAGCCGCAGGAACAGGAATGCGTCCTCGCCAACCGTCTCCTTGATCTGCCCTATGGCCGCGTAAACGGAGCCAAGCGCCGTCAGGAGGATCAGCAGCATGACGAGATGGACGCGCATGCTCGTCATGTGATCGGCGGCCTCCTTGAGCGCCACCACTGCCAGGCCCCGGAATGGGGACCCTTCACGCTGCCTGAACATTTGCCGCCTCCTCGAAATACCGGACATAGACATCGTCGAGGCTGGTCTGGCGGATCGACATTCTGCGCAGCTCCCCGCCCGCAGCTATGATGTGACGCGCGATTTCGGGCCTCACATCGGCATCGGTGTCGACCCGCCAGTTGTTCTGCCGGTCCTGGCGCACCCGCATCACATGCGGCTTGCCGGCAAGTATCTCCTTCAGATCAATTCCGGCGGCATCGACCTCGACCGTATGCGTGCCGCCCATCACGTCGCCCATGAGCGTCTCGACCGGCCCACAAAGCCCGATCTTTCCGCGGTTGAACAAGGCGACGCGATTGCAGATCGACTGCACCATATCGAGCAGATGAGAAGACAGGACGATCGTCATCCCGCCGCGCGCGAGATCGCCGATGAGCGTCAGGAGCTCGTGAGTGGATTGCGGATCGAGGCCTGAAGTGGGCTCGTCGAGAATGGCGATTTCCGGCTGCTTCAGGATGATCTCGGCAATGCCGAGCCGCTGGCGCATGCCGCGCGAGAACGTGCCGACGCGGCGGTCCGCGACCGCTTCCAGCCGCACCCTGGCCAGGGATTCATCGATGCGGCGATGGGCCATGCCGGATTCGATGCCGGCAAGCCGCGCAGTGTAGACCAGATTCTCACGTGCCGTAAGCTGGTCATAGAAACCGACCTGATCGGGCAGGAA
>Ga0164243_10012216_pt1 | contig 12189 bp, 10 predicted proteins | sample OricompcompostOP_FD_108781 | JGI IMG/M metagenome (GOLD analysis project Ga0164243, IMG submission 108781) | Organic Plus compost microbial communities from Emeryville, California, USA - Original compost - Organic plus compost (OP) | ecosystem: Engineered > Solid waste > Mixed feedstock >...
CGATCGAGCGCGCCGCGCTGTCGAGGCCCGCGAAGGCGAAGGTTTCGCCCAAGGCGGCCAAGCCCAAAGCGCCCGTATCCGTAAAAACTTCCACCGCCCCGCAGCTCAAGGAAAAACCAATGGACAAGACAGCCGATTTCGTCGCCGACGCTCAGGCGAAGGCAAAGACGGCCTTCGAGAAGAGCACCGCCATGTTCGGTGAATACGCCGATTTCGCCAAGGGCAACGTCGAAGCCCTCGTCGAAACCGGCAAGATTCTTGCGACCGGTATCCAGGAAATAGGATCGAACATGCTGACCGAAGGCAAGACGGCTTTCGAGACCGCCTCATCCGACGTCAAGCAGCTTGCCGGTGCAAAGTCGCCTAGCGAATTTTTCAAGTTGCACACCGACATCCTGCGCCGCAATTTCGACAGCGCCGTCGCGCTGACCTCGAAGAACGGCGAGACCGCCATGAAGCTTGCCAGCGAGAGCTTCGCGCCGATCTCCGGCCGCATCAGCCTCGCAGTCGAGAAGCTCAAGCAGGCGGCTTGAAGCCGGCTGCCGGTTAGCGGAGGATAACGAAGGGATCGGGCGGCTGCGTGCCTCCCGGTCCGTTCGTGTCATGATTGCGTCGTGATCGTGCCGTGGCGGCAAGGGGTGACTTGTCGATGGCCCCCGGCTTGCGATATTCTTGTGCATATGCACTTCCCGATCACCTTCGCCGATTCTCGTCCGCCGCTGCGCATTCGCGCGGCCGATGAAGATGATGGCAATGGCGGCGGCCGCGAACAGATCGGCATCGCCACAAAAACCCGCGCCAAGCCGAAGAAGCCCAGCCAGTTCAAAGTGCTGATGCTGAATGACGATTACACCCCGATGGAATTCGTGGTGATGGTCCTGAAGCGCTTCTTCCACATGGATCTGGAACAGGCGACACGGGTGATGCTGCACGTCCATCAGAAGGGCGTTGGCGTCTGCGGAATCTTCCCGTACGAGATCGCCGAAACCAAAGTGAACCAGGTGATGGATTTCGCCCGGCAGAACCAGCATCCGCTGCAATGCACGCTGGAGAAGGCTTGAATTAGCTAAGTGGCTTAGCTAATTTCAGCACATGGCCACAGTCACTGTCCACGAAGCCAAGACGCATCTCTCGCGGTTGATCGCCGATGCCCTTGCCGGCAAGGAAGTGATCATCGCGCGCGGGAAAGAGCCGGTCGTGAAGATTGTCCCGATCGAAAAGAAGTTCAAGCGCACGCCCGGTACGTTGAAGGGCAAGATCGACATCGGGCCCGAGTTCTTTGAGCCTCTCTCCGACGAAGAGCTGGCGCTCTGGGAAGGTGGCGACGATTTCTAAGGGGCTTTTGCTGGACACCCATGCGCTCATCTGGTGGTTCATGGACAGTCCCCGGATGGGCGGGGGCATGCGGGCCAAGCTCGAGGAAGGGGACGAGCCAATCTTTGTCAGCGCCGCATCGGCTTTCGAGATCTCGCTTAAGCACCGAATAGAAAAGCTCCCGGAAATGGCCGCGCTGATAGATGGTTTCAGCGACCATCTTGCCACGCAAGGATTTGAAGAGCTGCCGATTTCCTGCAATCACGCGTTGCAGGCCGGGTCCTTGTCGATCGACCACAAGGACCCCTTCGACCGCATGCTGATCGCGCAGGCGCAACTGGAAAGCCTTTCGCTCGTTTCGAACGAGCGGATCTTCGATCGCTTCGGGGTTATCCGCATATGGGATTGACCCGATCTGCGAAACCGCTTCCGCCGGGGGCGCAGGAAGGGTAGGGGGTTCAGGCAAAGATCGGATGGCATGACCCGTGAAATTCCTCACCGCCGTTGACCGGTATATCTTCCGGCTCGTGCTGATGCCGATGCTGGGGGTGTTCGTGCTCGCCGCGTCGCTGCTCATCCTCGACAAGATGCTGCGCCTGTTCGATTTCGTTGCGACCGAAGGCGGGCCGGTCAGCGTCGTGTTCAAGATGCTGGCCAATCTCCTGCCCGAATATGCCAGCCTGGCGATCCCGCTCGGCCTGATGCTGGGCATCCTGCTGGCGTTCCGCAAGCTCGCAACGTCGAGCGAGTTGGACGTGATGCGGGCGGTGGGGCTCAGCTACACGCGGTTGCTGCGGGTGCCTTACATGATCACCCTCGTGCTGGCGTGCCTCAACTTCGCGATCGTCGGCTATCTCCAGCCGCTGGCGCGCTACTATTACGAGCAGCTCAATTTCGAGCTGCGCTCGGGGGCGCTCGGCGCATCGATCAAGGTGGGCGAATTCACCACGCTCAAGGATCGGATGGCCCTGCGGATCGAGGAAAGCCGCGATGACGGCAGCCGGCTTCTCGGTATCTTTGCCCGCGTCGCGGACAACAAGGGGCAGGTTCTGTCGATCTCGGCCGAAGAAGGTCGGTTCCTGGCGCTGCGCAACGAGCCCAACACGATCATCCTGCGGCTGGTGAACGGCCAGATCGTGCAGGATACGCCCAATGCCACGCCGCGCGTCCTCAGCTTTTCGCGGCACGACTTGCCGATCGTGCTGCCCGCGATCGAGAAGTTCCGCGAGCGTGGCGGCAGGGATCGCGAATATATCCTGCCCGAGCTATTGAAGATTGGTTGGAGCAACAGCCTGCCGAAGAACGAGCGTGTGGCGAGCCAGGCCAGCTTCAATTACCGCATGGTCGAAGTGATCATGATGCTGTTGCTGCCGCTGCTGGCGGTGGCGCTGGCGATCCCGCCCAAGCGATCGACATCGGCGCTTGGCCTCTTCGTCTCGATCGTGTTCGTCGTCGCCTATCACAAGGTGAACCAGTACGGGCAGGACGTCGCCTCGCTCGGCCGGATCGATCCCGTGCTGGCGCTGTGGGGGCCGTTCTTCGTCTTCGCCGCGCTGATCCTGTGGATGTATTACCGCGTCGCCTATGTGCCGGGCGGGCAGGCGATCGGTTGGCTCGAACGTGGGTCCGACTTCGTCGTGAAGCGGCTGAAAGCGATTCTCGCGCGGCGGCGGCGCACGCCGCTGCTGGCGCCGGCGGCGGGGGCATAAGCAGGGCAAGACATGCAGCTTGAATTCTTTCCGTCGCGGACGCTGACGCTTTACCTGTCGCGCCTTTTCATCACCCGTATCGTCGCTGTGCTGCTGATGCTGGTGCTGGTGCTGCAATTGCTCGACCTGCTGGGCGAAAGCGGCGATATCCTGGGCTATCCCGGCAATGGCCAGGCGCAGTTGCTGACCTATGTCGGGTTGCGCATGCCGCAGCTCATCGCGCGATTCCTGCCCTATTCGGTGCTGCTGGCGACGATCATCACGCTTGCCACGCTCAACCAGAACAGCGAGGTGATCGCCATGAAGGCGTCGGGCCTCTCGGCCCACCAGATTCTGGCGCCGCTGATCCTTACCGCGTTGGTGGTCTCCATCGCCAGCCTGGTGTTCAACGAACGCGTCGTCACGCGGGCCACCGCCACGCTCGATGCCTGGGCCGCCGTCGACTATGGGCCGATACCCACCGATTCGGGCGTGCGCAGCAACGTCTATTTGCGCGATGGCAGCAATATACTGCTGGCCCAGACGGTGACCGGCGATGGCGCCAAGATGGCGATGACCGGCGTCACTTATTATCGCCGCGACGCCGAGGGGATGATCGTTGAGCAGCTGCGCAGCCCGCGCGCGACTTATGCCAACCCCGGTTGGCGCCTGGAATCGCCGGTGCGCTTCGATGTCAAGAACACAACGACCCAGCGCCTTGCCCCGACGGTGGTCGCGATCGGGCTGGGCCCGGAGGAGATCGCGATCAGCAAGGTCGATCCCGATGCCCAGAACATCTTCCAGCTATCCACTTCGATCGAGGCGATGAGGGCGGCCGGACGGCGCACCAGCGAGCTGGAAGGCGCCTGGTGGCACAAGCTGTCCGGCCCGTTCTCTGCCGTGCTGATGCCTCTGCTGGGCGCCGTCGCCGCTTTCGGCCTCGCTCGTTCGGGCCAGCTGCTTATCCGCGCGATCATCGGCATGGCGCTGGGCTTTGCTTACTTCGTCGTCGACAACGCGGCGCTCGCCATGGGCAATTTCGGCGGCTATCCCCCACTGGTGGCCGCCTGGGCGCCGTTCCTGCTTTTCGCGCTGGTGGGAGAAACAGTGCTGGTGAGAACCGAGGAATAAAGGCGGCGTTCACCCCAGGTGGGCTATTGCATCCACCGCCCCAATGCCGCCGCAAACTTGCGCTTATGGCATGGCACGCCCAAGTTTGGTAAGGGCGTCGCCCGAAGCAGGAAACAGGAATCGTGTCGCAAACGTCTGTAGATCAGAGCCAATTGCCCTTCTGGAAGCGGTCGCACTTTCTCGACCGGATGACGCTGGGTGAGCTGGTTTCGGCCTATTTCCAGCACTATACGATCATCGCCTATCTGGCGATCGCGGTGCTTTGCGTGGTCGGTTTCAGCTTCTTCCCGGCGACGCCGCTGCAGACGCTGGGCGCGGTGGCCGCGGCGGTGTTCGTCTATCCGCTGGTCTGGCACCTGCTGCACCAGTACGTGCTGCACGGGCAGTGGATGTACAAGCAGAAGTGGCTGTCGCCGACCTGGAAGCGTATCCATTACGATCACCACCAGGATCCCAATCATCTTGAAGTGCTGTTCGGCGCGCTGCACACCACGCTGCCGACGATCGCCATCGCGACGCTGCCGGTCGGCTGGCTGATCGGCGGGACGGGCGGGGCGCTGGCCGCTTTCGCCGCGGGCGTCCTCACCACCTGCTATTACGAGTTCATGCACTGCATCCAGCACCTCTCGTTCAAGCCGAAGTGGAAGTGGGTGCAGCACATGAAGCAGCGTCATAACGAGCACCACTATTTCGACGAGGACGGCAACTACGGCATCACCAACTATGCCTGGGATCGCATCCTTGGCACTTATTATGAGAAGAAGGATCGGCCGATGCGCAGCCCGACGGTCTTCAACCTGGGCTATACCGAGGACGTGGCCGCGCACTATCCCTGGGTGAAGGAGCTTTCCGGCGGCATCGCCAGCGGCCATCCGCGTCGCCGCGCGATGACCAAGGACGCCTGACGTCTTTTTCGGGGAGGGGGAACCAGGATGAGCGGCGTTACGGTCACTCCGGTGACAAGCAAGCGCGAGCGCGCTGAATTCATCGATCTTGCCTATCGGCTCAATGGCGGCGACCCGAACTGGGTGCCGCCATTGCGCGCCGACGTGGCCGAGCTGCTCGATGCGAAGAAGAACCCGTTCTTCAAGCATGCCGAAGTGCAGCTTTTCCTGGCGCGGCGCGCGGGCAAGGTGACGGGGCGGATATCCGCCCATTTCGATCGGCTGGCCTGGACGCTCCCGCCCGAGCAGGGCATGGGCCCGGGCACCGGCAACTGGGGCATGTTCGAGGCTGAGGACGAGGAGACCGCTGCCGCGCTCATCGCCGCTGCCGAATCCTGGCTGCGCGACAAGGGCATGACCAAGGTGCTGGCGCCGATCAGCCTCTCGATTTGGGACGAGCCCGGCCTGCTGGTAAAGGGCCACGACCATCCGCCCACCATGCTGATGGGCCACCATTCGCCCCGGTATCAGGGCTGGATCGAGAAGCAGGGCTACAGCAACGTCAAGAAGCTGCTGACCTACGATCTCGTCGTCGAGCATGGCTTTCCCCCGCTGGTGAACCGCATCGTCGCATCCGGCGAGAAGAGCCCGCGCATCCGCATCCGCCAGGCAGACCGTAGCCGCTTCGAGGAAGAGGCCGCGCTGGTCTTCAGCATCCTCAACGATGCTTGGTCGCAGAACTGGGGTTTCGTGCCGATCACCGACGAGGAAATCCGCTACGTCTCGAAGAAGATGAAGCCGATCATCCGCGAGAACCTGCTCCACATCGCCGAGGTGGACGGCGAGCCGGTGGCCTTCATGCTGACTTTCCCCGACATGAATCCGGTGCTCAAGCCGTTCAATGGAAAGCTGTTCCCGTTCAATTGGATCAAGCTGCTGCTTTGGCTCAGGCGGCCCAAGGCCACGCGCATGCGCGTGCCGCTGATGGGCGTGGTCAAGCGGCTGCAGAGCTCGCGAATGGCCAGCCAGCTCGCTTTCATGATGATCGAATATATCCGGCGCTTCGCAGTAAGCGAATATGGCGCGATCACGGCCGAGATCGGCTGGATCCTCGACGACAACCAGGGAATGATCGCCATCGCCGATGCCATCGAGAGCAAGGTCAACCGGGAATATAATATCTACGGCAAGGCCCTTTAGGGGAGGGGCTTTCCCGTTCCCAATTGAGTCGTCGTTCCCACCCTTCGACTTCGCTCAGGATAAACTTCCAGCCGGAGGCCGGAAGGAGGGAACCCGTCTCCTGCCGTTGCACCAAACTCGACGTACGGGAGATGGATCCCGCCTCCGCGGGGATGATGGGGTTGGTGGGGTGATGCCCTATCCGGCCGCGTTAGCAATCATCCGATCGACGCTCTCCAAAGCAGAGGTCGTTCACGTCATCTAAGCTTGCGGCAAGGCATGGAGCGTCACTTGCAGGCCTGAGTAGAGCACCATCCCGGTGAGCGGATCGACCTCACGGGTGCCGGTCAGCCGGTTGACGTTGAATTCGTCGGACCAGCCGTGTGGCACGTTGAGCGCGCCTTGGCGTAGCGTTCCGTCGATCTTGACCACCCCATGCACGAAGCCATTCGCGCTGCGCACTTCCACCATTGTGCCGTCAGCCACGCCGGCGTCTGCCGCGTCTTCAGGATTGACGAAGATCTGCGGCCTGTCCCGCAAGTCGAGCATTTTCGAGTTCTCGTGGTATCTCTGCCGCCGCGGGATTAGCACGAGATCGCCCAGCTGCTGCTCCATCTCCCGTGCCTCGAAGCTTCTGAGTTGGTCGGCCAGCAGAGGTGGCGCGAGGCGCCAGCCACCAATGTTGGCGTCGACGTAGCGCTCCAGCCAGCCGATCACCGGCTCGTGATTGACCATGCGGTTCTCGCGCAGCCCCTTGAGGTCGCTGGGCGAGCGGGAGGTGATGTAGTCGATGACCGTCTCGTCGGTCGCACTATCAACGTCGAGGTCGGGGAAGAACTCGATCCCCATACGCTTGCCGAGCTGGCCGATTACCCACCAGACGCCTTTGCGGTCGCCGATCGGCTGAACCATCGGCGGAGTGTACTGCACGGATAGCGACTGGAAATAGGACTCGGTCACATAGGTCATGTCCGAGCGTTCGAGTTGATGCTTGCCGGGCATCACGTGGGTCGAGATATCGGTCGTGCGCGTGTGCCGGACATCGAAGGTCGCCAGCACGTCCAGCTGCTTCAATGCGTCGTAAGTGCGGCCGGCTTCGGGCAGGCAGGGCTCGATATTGCCGCCGAAGACAACCATGGCGCGCAGGTTGCCCGCGGCGATTTCGTCCGGGATCGCCGCACAAGGATACTGACCTGCGATCGAACGCAGCTCCGGCCGACTCTCCGGTCCGGCAAAGGCCCAGCCGGTTTCAGGTGCGGGCGGGATATTCATCGTGTCCATGCGCGTGACCGCGCCGGGGTGGACCCACGCTCCGCCCTTGCGATCGAGCGAACCGGTGATCAGCATCAGCGCCCAGCTCAGCCACTGAGCAAGATTGCCCGCGCGCGACATCGTCACGCCGGTGCCGGTATCGACCGAAACCTGACCATTGCGCCGCACCGCCGTCAGCAGATCGGCTAACTCGCTCTCGCCGATCCCGCTGAGAGCACTGGCGCGTGGCAGGGTGAAGCGCGCCACCGCCTCACGTAGCTGCTGCACGCCCTGCGTGTGCTGTTCGATGAAGGCGCGGTCAGCGCCGTCCTCCAGCAGCTCGCGGATCAGATAGCCGAGGACGACGTAGTCCATGCCCGGCCGCGAGGCGAGATAGCGGGTTGAGCGCTGCGCGGTCTCGGTCCGGCGCGGATCGATCACCCAGACCTCGGCGCCGCGTCCGGTGATGTCGCGCAGCGCCGCTGTCGGACTGTTGAGCGTCCAGGTGTGGCCGTGCGAGATCACGGGGTTTGTGCCCATGAAGATCATCAGCTTGCATCGCTGCGTGTCCGACCGGCTCATAAGGCCCGGGATGCCGGCCATCAGCTCGGGAATCAGCACCTTGGGTACATTGTCGATGGTCATGTCGCTGTAGTTCGAGGGCGTGCCGAGCTTCTCGGCGAAGGACATAGAGCTCAGGTGCCCGCTTGCGTCGAGATAGCCACCGCCGCCGGTGAACAGGCCGATGGCGCGCGGGCCCGACTCCTCCAGGATGCGCTTGAGCCTGGCGCCGAGATCGTCGAGCAAACGCTCCCAGTTCGTCGGCCGCAGCCTTCCAGACTCGCGGATCAGCGGCCGTTCGAGCCGCGTCGCGTGGACATGGTCCTCGGGCAGGTTTCGGCCCTTGGGACAGGTGTAGCCGCGAGTGATCGGATGCTTCTCGTCGCCGCGCACCTTGACCACGCGCTCGCCATCGAGGGTGACGACGATCCCGCAGGCCGAGCCGCAGACCCGGCAGAACGACTTCTTCTCGATCAGTCCCATGGCTCTCTCCTTTTTTCTTGGGTCAGTTCAGACCGCGCACCATTCCTCCATCCACGCGATAGTTGGCGCCGGTGACGAAGCCCGAGAGTGGGCTTGCCAGCATGCAGGCGATGAATGCCAGGTCTCCGGGCGTGCCGAGCCGGCCGACTGGGGGAAGGTCGAACACGTCTTCGTCGGCAAGGCGCCGGGTCACGTCAGCGATCGACATCTCGGGATCGCCGTATTTGTCCCGCCCATAGCGCAGCAGGCCGTCGGCCATCACCATTCCGGGTTGGAGCACGTTAGCGGTGACGTCCACGCCCTTGAGCGAGCCGGCCAGGCTGACGGTGAAGTTGTTCAGGGCGGATTTTGCGGCCGAATAGTCGGCGCCGAGGTAGTTGGGCTGCGTCGCCACGGCGCTCGACACGTTGACGATCCGGCCGAACCGCGCGGCCACCATGTCGGGCACGGCAAGTTGGCACAGCCGGATCGAACCCAGCGTGTTCGAGCGGAAATTGGTGACGTAGTCCTCGATGGGCGTGTCGGCCGGCGCTCGGGTGCTGTTATTCGTCGTACTGCCGCCCGCGTTGTTGATCAGCACTTCGATATGGCCACCCAGCGCGGCGCGGGCTTCGGAGTGGACGCCATCGACCTGCGCGAGGTCGGAAAGGTCGCCGATCGCCACGCCGGCAGCGTCGATCTCAGCCGCGATCCGCTCGGCCCGCTCGCGGTTACGCCCGTGGACGACTACCCGTGCGCCTTCCTGCGCCAGCATCCGCACGGTTGCTTCGCCGATACCGCTGCTGCTTCCCGTCACCAGAGCGCGCCGCCCGCTCAGCTGCAGGTCCATATCAACCTTCCCCCGCTCACCACGCGTCCGCCAGCTCGACGGACACTTCGAGTCCGGAATAGAGCACCATGCCGGTGATCGGATCGACGTCCTGCGTGCCCGTCAGCCGATTCACGTTCATCTCGTCGGACCAGCCGTGCGGCACGTTGATGCAGCCGGCGCGCAGCGTGCCGTCGAGCTTGAGCGGCCGCACCACCTCGCCGTTGACGCTGCGCACACGAACCAGCGCGCCTTCCTCTAGTCCGGCCTTGAGCGCATCCTGCGCATTCATGAACACCTGTGGCGGGTCGCGCAGCTCGATGAGCTTGGAGTTCTCATGATACTTCTGGCGCCGCGGGATCAGGATCAGCGCGGCCGGATCGAGCTCGCTCTCGCGCCTTTCCAGATCGGCGAGCTGCTGTGCCAGCAGGTGCGGAGCCAGGCGCCAGCCGCCGACCTTTTCATCGACGAACTTTTGCACCCAGCCGATGACCGGTTCATCGACGATCAGCCGCGCTTCCTTCAGCTTGTCGAAATCGTGACCGAAGATTGCGAGGATATATTTCAGGAACGCGTCGTCGGTGCCGGTCGCGACGTCGAAGCCGGGGAAGAAGTCGATGCCCATGCGCTTGCCCAGCTCGCCGAGGATCCACCAGAAGGCCTTACGCTGGCCAAGCGGCTTCACCAGCGCGGGTGTGTACTGGGTCACCAGCAGCGGAAAGGCGCTGTCGGTGACGAAGCTCATGTCCGCGCGTTCGAGCTGACCCTTGGTGGGCAGGATATGGGTGGCAATGTCGGTGGTCCGGTTCTGGCGGACGTCGAACACGGCCAGGACTTCCAGATCCTGCAGCGCGCCGTAGCTCCGGGGTGTCTCGGGCAGGCAGACTTCCAGGTTGCCGCCCCACACCATCATGGCGCGCAGATTGCCTGCCGCGATCTCGTCGGGCATCGCAGCGCAAGGGAAGTCGCCGTGCGTGCCGCGCAGCTCGGGCCGGCTGGCTGGGCCTGGGCGGTTCCAGCCGTCTTCGGGGGCGGCCGGGAAGTCCATCTTGTCCTTGCGCATGATGCGGCCGGGATTGACCCAGGAACCGCCCTCGCGGTCTAGCGAGCCGGTTACCGCCATCAACGCCAGGCTCAGCCATCCGGTCACGTTCCCCGCGCGCTGCATGGTGACGCCGGTGCCGGTCTCGACCGACAGTCGTCCCGCCTTGCGGATCGCCGCGACGAAGGCCTGCAAGGTCTCCTTGTCGACTCCGGCGATCGCGCTCGTCCGTATCAACGTGAAGCGCTCGACCGCTGCCCGCAGCTTGTTGACGCCCTGCGCATGCCGTTCGAGATAGTCGAAATCCGCACCGTCGATGAGCAGCTCGCGGATAGCATAGCCGAGCACCGCGTAGTCCAGGCCCGGGCGCGGCGCGATATGGCCGTCGGAACGCGTCGCGGTCTCGGTCTTGCGCGGGTCGATCGTCCACAGCGCCGCGCCGCGCGCGCGCATGTCGCGCATCGCGGCGGTCGGCGCGTGCATCTGGATCGTGCGCGTGTGCGAGATCACCGGGTTCGTGCCGATGAAGATGACCATCTGGGTGTTCGCTAGGTCCGCCCGCGGCTCCAGACCCGAGATGCCCGCGAACATCTCGGCCGACAGGACCTTGGAGACGCTGTCGATGGTCATGTCGCTGTAGGCCGAAGGCGTTCCGATCGTCTTAAGGAACGACAGCAGGCTGTAAAAGCCGCTGGCGTCGAGGAATCCGCCGCCGCCGATGAAGGTGCCCACGCCGCCCGCGCCTGCGGTTTCTATGATGCCGGTCAGCTTGACGGCGAGATCGTCCAGCACGTGGTCCCACGTCGTCGGCCGCAGCTCGCCGTTCTCGCGGATCATCGGAACTTCGAGACGTTCGAGGCGGTCGTGGTCCACCGATATCGCGCGGCCTTTCGGGCAGGTATAACCACGCGAGATAGGGTGATCCTCGTCGGCGCGGACCTTGAGAACCTTCTGGTCGTCGATCTGCACGACGATACCGCAGCCCGATCCGCAGATGCGGCAGAAAGACTTCTCCTCGGTAATCGCCATCGCAAGGGTTCCATCGGGTGGTGGGCCGAGGCCAGCCTTGCGAAGATTTCGCCATAACACTAATACAATGTTGGTGTGATCGATATATCGGATCGATTATGATCGTCCTATGAAGCTCCGCCGCTTGCGCCTTTTCCTCGGCACTGCCGCCGAAGGCTCGATAAGCCGAGCGGCGCAGGCATATGGATTGGCGCAGCCGGCGCTCACCCGGCAAATCCAGCTTCTCGAGGCCGAGATCGGCGCACCGCTGTTCGAGCGATCGCCACGCGGACTGCGACTGACCGATACGGGACAGTTCCTGAAGGATGCGCTGGAACTTCCCCTCAGCGAGATCGAAGCCGCGCTGCGCGGTGCCCGGTCTTATTCGACCCACGTCAAGGCTTCGCTCACCATCGGTCTGCCACCCTCGATTTCCCAGTTGTTCGGCGGCCGGCTGGTTGCCCGATTGCGCGAAGCGATGCCGAACATCGCACTGAGAATTGTCGAAGAGGATTCCACCAAGCTCGCTTTCGACCTGTCCCGGCGGCTTATCGACACCGCCGTGCTCGTTGCGGTCATCCCCGAGCAGCGCGTATCGCGTGCCCCCGTACTGTCGGAACGGCTGATGCTCGTCGGCTCTTCTCAATCCGCCATTTTGCGAGAAGCGTCGATCACCGTTCGTCAGCTGGAGGAGTTGCCTCTTGTGTTGCCGTCAGGCCCGTCAGGATTGCGCATCACACTTGAGCGGGCGGCGGAGGAAGCAGGCGCCAAGATCACGCCGAGCATGGAAGTGGATTCGATCGACCTGACGAAGCAGCTGGTGTCAACGGGGACCGCCTA